>Ga0268262_10004061_pt1 | contig 15355 bp, 12 predicted proteins | sample TergutNc150P3_FD_190354 | JGI IMG/M metagenome (GOLD analysis project Ga0268262, IMG submission 190354) | Nasutitermes corniger P3 segment gut microbial community from laboratory colony in Florida, USA - Nc150 P3 (SPAdes) (version 2) | ecosystem: Host-associated > Arthropoda: Insects >... | reverse complement strand
ACAAGTCGCGGCGGAAGCCATGTTGCGGCAGGCAGCGGATTCTGCCATGGAACAGGCAAAGCAGGACAGGCTTGCGGCAGGCGCGAACATAACCATAGAAGGCAATACCATATCGTCAAAAGACACCGTGTACGACGACAGCGCAATCAGAGACGTTATAGCAGGCAAGCAGGACAGGCTTGCGGCAGGCGCGAACATAACCATAGAAGGCAATACCATAAGCGCTGGATACAGGTTCTTAGGCTCATCTGACCAGATTGTCCGAGGCGATGGCAGCCTGATGTACCGCGCAAGAGGCTACCCGTTTATTACAGGCATCGGAACCGTTTCCTACAAATGCGCCCAAATCAGATGGCTAATAACAGTAGAGAACGCCGGTAACGGAATTCTCACCATAGATTCACGGGAATATTTAGAAGGCGATGTAGTAGACGTTCTCGTGCTGGGGTTTTCCGGAGCTAACCGAATAAACGGAATAGATAATAGCGGCAACTCCAAAGAGGTTTTGTCCGGCGCGCCATTTAACTATGTATGGGATTGCGTGAGTTATAGAATGATTCGGTTTGTGAAAACCGGAGATAATTTAAAATATCTGTGCATTTGGAAGGTAGATAATGGCGTCTTTTAAGCTCCTGTTCATGTCTATAACTAACAAATGCGATAGGTCATGCGATTACTGCCCTATCGCCACATGGCGCAATTCAAAAATTCCTGAATTCGGAAACTTTCTCACATTGCAAGACTGCATGGAAGTTATAAACCAAACCAACCCTACGCACGTTGAAGTAACCGGAGGCGAGCCCACTTTAGTTCCGTGGCTGGACGAGCTGCTGGACTTTTTGGAAAGCAAGGGCATAATATACTTAGTCAAGTCAAACGGCTATAAGAAATGCCGAAACCAGATAACCGCGTGGCATGACAGCATTGAGAATCCGCCAGCAAATTTTGACAAGATTCTCATAATCCGCAAGAACGGATGGGAAGACAAGGAAAAATACTGCATTGAGCATAATATCCCTTGCGGCGTAATCGGCTTCAACGACATCCGCATTTACAACATTTCCGAGCCTCGCGTGCAGACTTTGTTTTTATGCCCTAACGGAAAAATCAAAAGCTGCGCGGCGGCAGGGCAGCTTTCCGATATGGACAATCCGTGGGAGAAAAAAAAATGCAAGACTTGCAAAGCCGTAGACGACTTTCTAATATTTCTGCCTGCGACCACTTCAGGAAATAACAGAGGAAACGATGCTGGAGATGGATAACGTGCTAAATACAGCAGCAGGCCAAGGCGGAGCCTTAACCGCGCTCGCGGAGCGCGTGAGCTCGACTGAGGCCTTTATCATACTTGTGATTCTTATCATGAGCTTCATAATATGGAAAGTATGGAACGAATTTAAACACATGATGCGAGATAGAGAACATATAGCGGAAAAACGCAACGACAAAGAAGCGAGCCTCCAGAGCCAAATCAACGAATTGAAGAATACAGACACCAAGCTAGAAGAGCAATTGTCAAGCCATTTCGAGAAGCACTTGGGAATAGAAAAGAAGCTGGACAGCATGGAGGAAGTGCGCGATGATGTCAAGTCAATAGGCACCAAGCTAGATATGATTATGGAGTTTTGCATCAAGAGACCTCTAAATGGGAGAACAAAGCAATGAATATGGACATAAACGATATAATGCCGCCAGACTGGCAATTGTACAATTACACGCTAGAATCATTCGACAAGCGTCTCTTGGCCGCCTACGCCAAAGCGAAGGAAAAATTCCCCGATATATGGGTGAACCTGAAAGACGGCAAGCGCGTAAACAACTGGTGCGGCCTGCGCTCGCCGAGCTGCGCCGTAGGAGCGCGGAATTCAGCTCACAAGGCGGGCAAAGCTCTGGACATGCACAGCGCCAAGCTGGGCGAGTTGCGCGCATGGTGCGAATCCGCGGAAGGGCTTGCCGCAGGCATAACGCGAGTAGAGGCAGCCAGCGCAACCCCGACATGGGTGCATATTGACATAATGCCGCCAAACGAAAGCAAATGGAGCGACCGGACAAAGCCGTACGTGTTCAGCCCGTAGGGTATTTTATGTGAAAATTTTGTGTAAAACGGCTACGAGTGCGAAAATAGTCGCAGTTAGCTATATTTTACTACATTTGTAAACACAGATGATTAGCTCAGTTGGAGAGAGCAATATGAAGAGAATGAAAACCCTTGCTTTGACTTTTGAAGAGGAATACAATTTATTAAAAAATAAAAATGAGCCCGAAGTGCGAAAAAAACTGGCGGATGCAAATACATATTTTTTCTCCAGAGTGGCAAAGCAATATAAGAATCTCACTGCCTTGACAAAGGAAGAGGAAGGTCATTTATTAAAAAATAAAAATGACCTCGCTGCACGAAGAAAATTGGTGGACGCAAATATGCGTTTTATTTTGAGAAAAGCACTGCAATATGAAGAGGAAGCATATATACCATTTCTTGCGGAGGTAGGGGTAAAGAGTTTAATTAAAGCAATAGAAAAATTTGATTGCGAGAGGGATGTTAAACTTATTTCCTACGCCAGTTATTGGATAAACCGCTCTGTACACGATGCTGTATTATTTATACGCCAACTTACAGACGCGCCAGAAAAATTTAAATCCAATGAACTATGCCTTAAAATAGTTAAGCAATATGGTAATATGCTTAAATATGTGCCGGAAGCCCTAAAGACCGCCGAACTTTGTTTTGAAGCGGTTAAGAATAGTGGCGATGCCCTTGAATATGTGCCCGAAAACCTCAAGACCGCCAAACTCTGCTTTGAAGCGATTAAGAATACCATTGAGCCTCTTTGCGCATTTCAATATGTACCTAAAAATCTCAAGACGGCGGAGCTATGCCTTGAAGCGGTTAAGAATAATAGCTATGCGCTTGCAACAGTGCCAGAAGCCATAAAGACATCTGAACTTTGCTATATGGCGGTTAAGCAGAATGGCAGCGTGCTTGAATACGTGCCGGAAAAATTTAAGACTGCGGAACTCTGCTTTGAGGCGGTTAAGCAGAATGGCGATATACTTCAATATGTGCCAGAAGCCTTCAAGACTGTGGAGCTATGCCTTGAGGCGGTTAAGGAGGATGGCTACGCGCTTAAATATGTGCCGGAAGCTCTCAAAACAGCGGAACTCTGCCTTGGGGCGGTTAAGGAGGAGGGCTATGCGCTTAAATATGTGCCAGAAACTTTCAAGACGTCCGAACTCTGCCTTGAAGCGGTTAAACAGAATGGTTATGCGCTTGAATTTGTGCCAGAAGCTATAAAAACTACGGAACTCTGCTTTGAGGCGGTTAAGAATAGCAGCTATTCAAAATATTTATTTGGATGGGGGCATAGTAATTATACGCTTTATTATGTGCCAGACAATCTCAAAACATCTGAACTCTGCCTTGTGGCGGTTAAGAATATAGGTTGGGCGCTTCACTATGTACCGGACGCCCTCAAGACCGCTGAACTCAGCCTTGAAGCGGTTAAAAATAAAGGCTGGGCGCTTCACTATGTACCGGATGCCCTCAAAACCGCGAAACTCTGCCTTGAAGCGATTAAGCAGAATGGCTATGCACTTGAGTATGTGCCAAAAGCCCTTAAAACATCCGAACTCTGCCTTGAAGCGGTTAAAGAGGATTACCGTGCGCTTGACTATGTGCCAGAAGCCCTCAAGACCATTGAACTCTGCCTTGAAGCGGTTAGGGCGGATTACCGCGCGCTTGAATATGTGCCAGAAAATCTAAAGACTGCTGAATTCTGCCTTGAAGCGGTTAGGGATGATTACCGTGCGCTTGAGTATGTGCCAGAAGCTCTCAAGACCGCTAAATTCTATCTTGAAATGGTTAAGAAGTACGGCTTTGCGCTTGAATACGTGCCAGAAGCCGTCAAGACCACTGAACTTTGCCTTGAAGCGGTTAAGCAGGATAGCGGAGCATTTGAATATGTACCTGAAAGCCTTATGACATCTGAAATCTGCCTTGTAGCGGTTAAGCAGAATAGCGGAGCGCTTGAATATGTGCCGGAAGCTCTCAAGACACTTGAAATCTGTCTTGAAGCGGTTAAGCAGAATGGCTGGAGGCTTAAATACGTGCCAGAGGCTCTTAAAACATCCGAACTCTGCCTTGAAGCGGTTAAGGAGAATGGCTGGGCACTTGAATATGTACCGGAAGCCATCAAGACCGCTGAACTTTGCCTTGAAGCGGTTAAGGATGACTACCGTGCGCTTGACTATGTGCCAGAGGCTCTTAGGACATCCGAACTCTGCCTTGAAGCGGTTAAGGAGAATGGTTGGGCACTTGAATATGTGCCGGAAGCTCTCAAAACCGCTGAACTTTGCCTTGCAGCGATTAGGAGCAGTAGCTCTGCGCTTCAATGTGTGCCGGAAGCTTTAAAGACAGCGGAATTCTGCCTTGCAGCGGTCAAGGAAAATGGCTTGGAACTTGAAAATGTGCCGGAAAAATTTAAAAATGAGGAACTTTGCCTTGAAGCGGTTAAGGAAGACTATCGCGCGCTTGAATATGTGCCAGAAAGTCTAAAGACTGCTGAAATCTGCTTTGAAGCGGCTAAAAACAAAAGTGAAAAAGCTGGGATAGAAGCTACGCTCGTAGATATCAGCGAACTTGAACCTGAAGAACTTGAAGATTTGCTTCTTACACCGCACGGTGCGTAAAGGCCAGAAATTTCCGTAATTTTTCCACTTCTTTTTCCGCTCCCAAAAATCCAATTTCCATAACAGCCTGCATAGGAGTGGTTGCCAAGAAGCGGAGCGGAAATTTGCACTTTGCGTATAAATCCGCGAGAATGGGGGATTTGGCCGAGATTTTGTCCGAGAATGTCAGAGCTGCGATGCCGTCTTTGCGAGCTATGCCCGTTATGGAATATTTTTTTGCCAATATCCCTATTTCCGCGCTTATCAATAGGGCTTCGGCTTGTTTGGGAATTGCGCCGAATCGGTCTTTCAATTCATCGGAGAGCAAGGCTATCTCTTCGCTTGTTTCCGCACGGGCAATGCGTTGGTAAATGGAAATTCGGGCAAGGCCATCGTTTATCCAGTTCTCCGGCAGATAAGCGTTGATGCGCAGTTCCAAGCGAGGCTTGACCGGAGTGTCATCTTTTGTTCCACGCAGTTCCTCAACCGCTTCTTTAACCATTCTCACATAAGTCTCAAAACCTATTTCCTCTATAAACCCGTGCTGCTCCATTCCCAGCAAATTTCCAGCTCCGCGAATTTCCAAATCTCGCATAGCAACTTGATAACCAGAACCCAAATCGTTAAAACGCTCCATAGCCGCAAGCCTTTTTTTTGCCGCCTTTGACACCCCCGCCCCCCCCTCAGGGGTAACCAGGTAAGCCCTCGCCTGTATCGCAGACCTGCCAACCCTGCCCCTCAACTGATACAACTGCCCAACGCCAAATTGCTGTGCGTTCATAATTATTATAGTGTTGGCATTTGGAACGTCAAGCCCGGATTCTATTAAAATTGTGCAGACCAAAACATCAAATTCCTTATTTATAAAAGCGGACATCGTCTTTTCCAAATCGCTATTGGATAACTGCGCGTGTGCAATAGCAACCCGCAAATCTGGAAGCCAGCCCTCAACATCCGCCGCGAGTTCTTCTATTGTCTGCACGCGGTCGTTCACCACAAAAACCTGCCCGCCTCGGTCTATCTCATCTTTTATGGCTGCGGTTAGAACTGCATCGTCTCGCTCCATTATTTTTGTTTCCACAGGCAGGCGGTTGAGTGGGGGAGTGTTTATAAAGGATATGTCCCGAACTCCCGTCATAGAAAGCTGCAAGGTTCTCGGAATTGGCGTTGCGCTCATCGCAAGCGTGTCCAGAGAAAGCCGCATTTCTCGCAACCTCTCTTTTTGCTTAACTCCAAATTTCTGCTCCTCATCTATTATCAACAAACCCAAATCCTTGAATTTGATTGTGTCTGTGAGCAGAGCGTGAGTGCCAACCACCAAATCTATTTTGCCCTCCGAAAGTTCCTTGTAAATTTCCTTTTTTTCCGCATTTGTTTTATATCTGTTCACGAGGGCTGTATTCACGGGCCAATCCGCAAAGCGTTCCGTAAAAGACTGGAAATGCTGGGCGGCGAGCACTGTTGTTGGGACTAAAACGGCAGCTTGTTTCTTTGCGTTTATGCACTTGAAAATTGCGCGCATTGCGACTTCGGTTTTTCCAAAGCCAACATCTCCGCATAAAAGCCTGTCCATAGGTTTTTCCTTTTCCATATCGCCTTTGATCTCTTTTGAGCTGCGAACTTGGTCGGGGGTGGGGGAGAACGGAAAATCGTTTTCAAATTCATCCTGCAAATTGGAATCGGGGGGGAATGCAAAACCTTTGATGAGTTCTCTTTTTGCGTACAAATCCACAAGGGTTTTGGCAATTTGCGCTATGCGTTTTTTGGCTCTCTCTTTTGCGTGTTCCCAGGTTTTTGTGCCCAATTTGTTGAGGATTGGCGAGGCGTCATCTTCGTTTCTTATGAGTTTTTCCAATTTGTGCAAATCGCTCACCGGGAATGTAAGCCGCGCTTTGTCTGCATATTCAATCACAACGCAGTCTATAAGAGCGCCCAGAGCCTCAATTCTGGAAAGCCCCAGATATTTCCCTATTCCGCAATCCTCGTGAACAACAAAATCTCCGCTGATTAAGGAATCCGCAAAAGCCGCGTTGTGCAAGCTGGAAGATTTTTGTTTTCTTTTTGTAAGGTGAGAAAAGCGGTTGAAAATCAAGTGGTCGCTCAGAATTGCAAAGGAGCTATCGTTGCACCAAAAACCCTCCGTTATGTGCCCCACCAAAACCTCTTTAACAACGCTCCCTTGAGATAGGTGATAAAGCCTAAGTGCCTGCCCCTGCGTTGGAGCGAGCAGATACACTTCGCCACCCTTTGCGCTGTATTCCGCAATATCATTTTCAATGCCAGCGAACCCGGATGCAGAGCGCGTTTGCGGAGATATTGCTACGGCCTCCCTGCGCGAAAAATCCACAATCGCGTGTTTTGCAAGTTCATCGGAAAATTCCAACGGCAAATTGTAATAGTCATCTGCTACTATCAAATAATCTGTTAAAAAATCAAAAGCGCAACTGTTGTTTTCCGCCCCTAAATTCATCGGGAAAATTTCTATGCTCTCAATGCTCTCCAAGGATTTTTGCGAAAAAATATCAAAAGTCCTTATGGATTCCAAAGTATTGCCCCAAAGTTCCAAGCGTATAGGGTGTTCGCGCAAAAGAGGATTTATGTCTATAATGCAGCCTCTTATAGAAAAGTCTCCAACGCTTTCCACAACGGGTTGCTCGTTAAATCCCCTTGATATAAAAATTTCACGCAAATTCTCTTCGTTCAAAGTAGCCCCAACTTTGAGATTTAGAGTTTTTTCTGCGAGCATTTTTGCGGATGGCAGTTTTGTTTGCAGAGCCTCTGCTGTTGTGGCTACAATTTTAACGCCTTTTACATTTTGGATAAACCTCGTTCTCTCCTCTAAAATTCCGCTGAAAACTTTCGCCTTGCTCTCGTCTTTTGCAACGGGCAAGGATAGCAAGTCGTATTCTTCTATCTGTTCGCTCAAGTTCTCAAGCCATAAATCCAGAGACTTTTGGTTTTTTGCTATTATCAAAATAGGTTTTGAGTTTTTCAAAAATTGTGCCGTAACCCAAAGTGCCTGGGCCGGAATTCCAAAATTGTTGCAATGGCGAACATCCCCCTTTGCCGGAAAATTCAAATTGTCCAGCAAATCCAGGCTTTCGCTTTGCAAAAATTCAGAAAGCTTGCGAAAACGCATAGTTGCCTGCAATTTATCGCTTCCCAATCAGCGACATAAACTCTGCTCTGGTGGTAGCGTTGCTTTTGAACGAACCTATGAGTTTGCTTGTGAACATCACAGAGCCAGTTTTTTTTACGCCTCTGATGGTCATACAGGTGTGGATGCATTCCAGCACAACGCCAACTCCCTGCGGCTCAAGCGAGCGTTGTATAAGCTCGGCTATTTGGGTGGTAAGCCGCTCTTGAACCTGTGGGCGGCAAGCATAAAACTCAACGGCTCTTGCCAACTTTGAAAGCCCTACAATGCGGTTTCCCGGCACATAAGCCAAATGAGCAACCCCAGAAAATGGCAAAAAATGATGCTCGCATATACTCGTCACCGGAATATCTTTCAGCAATATCATCTCATCGTATTTTTCAACGAATTGAGTGGCTAAAATATCCTCTTCCTTTTCTTGGCTGTTTGTGTTGCGCAAAAGCTCCGAATACATTTTCGCTATGCGCTCAGGCGTTTTTACCAACCCCTCTCTCTCAGGATTTTCCCCTAAACCTTGCAAAACAAGGCGAAATCCTTCTTCAATTTTCTTCAAATCCATAAGGGGAAGGTAGAAAATTCGGTTTTGTTTTTTCTAAATTTAATGTCTCTGTTGCGTATAGTGATGTAATGGTAATTGATGGAAAACGGTAACAAAATCTCAGGCTTTAGTGCTGGCCAGTCAAGAAGTGGCAGCTCGGCCCTTGATGTTGTTTTAATAATTGACCGAAGCGGGTCTATGGCCGGGACCGAAAACGCTATGAAACGCGGATACAACAAGATGCTTGAGTACTTATCGAAACTGGGTAAAAGCATAACGATTTCTACCATACTGTTTGACGATTGCGATAACATTGATATTGTCTGCAACGGGCAAAAAGTAAATGACATTAAAAATGAAATTCCATTTGAGGCTGGTGGTTCTACCGCCAAATACGATGCTATTGGGGTGGCCATTGAATACGAAAATGAAAGAAAAAAAGACCCGAAAAATCCCTTTCCAAACGCCGATGTTCTGTATCTGACTGTTTCTGACGGAGATGAAAACGCAAGCGTTAAATATGATGAGCCAGGAATAAAAAAAGCGATGGACGACGAACGTGCTCGCGGGCACGATGGCAAGGGTAGGCGAGAATTTGGATTTATTGACGAATTTGGTATTTACTCCCATAAAATTCAATCTTCGCTGAATGTTGATGATAATCATTTGCAAATCTTTTTGCGAGGCGAGCGGGGAATAAATACCTTGTTTCAAACGGTTGACCTCGCTGTGGAAAATATGTTCTCGGATGGCAAGATAACATCAATATGGAAAGAGAAAAGCGACTTGCTGGCAATAGGGGACGTGACATTAGGCCAAGTTAAAACTATTGTAGGCCCAATGATAACGAATTTTGAGCAAAATGAGCAAACAATGGCCGAACTTATCAAGATGGCCGGAAAAGGGATGACGCAAAATTTTGCAACTCAATATTCCGATTTTGCGAAAAAAATGCAATTAGCAACAATAGATTCAAAAACCGAGCACGGCGACCTTGACGAGATAATCAAGACGTATGTTGCAAGCCAAAAAGACCCAATAAGTGCGTTAAAGGAGGCCGTTGCAGTTACTTCTACGAGATGTCGCAATGGGTGCATCCTTGCTCTTGGAAGGCTAAAAGAGATGGCACAGGACCAAGAAGCGCCTGCATCCAGATTTTACGAAGCCGTTGAACAATTTTCAATTAATAAAAAAGCATTAAGGTCTATTCCAGCCGTTGCTGCGATGATTGCAGGTAAACCCGAATCGGTGATGGACTATGAAATAAAAATCAATAGCTGGATGCGTAAACCCGATGAAGATTTTATAAATACAATTGCTCTTGCGTATGAACTACGCAGAAAATGGATACGAGACTCATCCAACAAACGTTTAACTTTGGCGGTTAACCGTTATGCAGAATTTGCTGTTGACCCACAGGGGTTGCTATCTGGCAGATTGGATTTTGAACAGTTCCGTACCACTTTAAGGGAATTGGAAGCGCAATCGCGGCAAGCCTATCCTAACGGCACGAGAATATTGTAATTTAAGCCATTCCGTCTTCGAACCTTCCAGATTTTTTAGCGTAGAGAATAACTCCAAAAACCGTTGCGAGCAAAACTAGTGCCGCCATTGCGATGAACGGCAGCGAATGCCCCTCGGCAGCCTGATAAAAAATCACCGCCAAGCACCAGCCCAGCACTGTGGAATACAATGATTGCAAAATTACCAAAGCAAAACCTACTTCTCTAACTGCAACAGAAACCGCAGAGATGCAAGGCACGTATAAAAGCACAAAAATCAAAAAAGCAAAAGCCGCCGCCGAACTATTGTTAAAAGCATTTTGCATCTGCTCAAACATAGATGCAGATTCTTCAACTATTTCTGGGTCTCCCAAGCCAAGAGGGTCGGTGATTTTTTTGCCAAGCCCTTTTATGTTATCTGCAATGGAAGCAACAGCCTCGCCGAATTGCTCGGTTATGGAAAATTCCTTTTCCGTTTCCTCTCCGGTTGCCGCCGCGTCTTGGGAATAAAGGGTACTCATTACGCCTACTATGCTTTCTTTGGCGAACAAACCGGAAAAAAGCGACACGGATGCCTGCCAGTTGTTTTCGCTTATTCCCATCGGCAAGAATACAGGGGTAATTACTTTGCCAGTTGTGGAAAGCACAGAATCCTCTTCGCTCACGCCAAATTCGCCAGTTATGCTAACGGAATTTAGCACACCTAAAATCGCCATTATGGGGATTAAAACCCTGCCAGCTTTTTTGATAAATGCTCTTATTCTAAAAACGGCGTTTCGTGCTGCCGCTCCTATCTTTGGTCTGTGGTATTGCGGAAGTTCCATCACAAAGGGGGCTAAATTTCCTTTGTACACCGTGCCTTTCAGCAAAAGCCCGGTTGCAATAGCGAGCAAAATGCCAATTATGTAAAGCGCAAAAATCATATTTTGAGCGTAATGCGGAAAAAACGCTGATGTGATAACTATATACACTGGCAACCTCGCGCCGCAGCTCATAAAAGGGACCATAAACACGCTTAAAATTTTATCCCTTTTATTTTCCAAGCTCCTTGTAGCCATAATAGCTGGAACTGAGCAGCCAAAGCCTATGAGCATTGGGATAAACGCCTTGCCGGGCAACCCCATAGCACGCATTATCCTATCCACAACAAAAGCCGCTCGCGCTATATAGCCGGAATTTTCCAGCAAACCCATAAAAAAGAACAGCGAGAATATTATGGGGAAAAATGTGGAAAGCGCTTGAATGCCAGAGCCAACTCCGTCTCCCAAAATGGAAACTATGGACTCCGGTGTGTTTATGCTGGTTAAAACATATTTTACGCCATCCACAAAAATTGCCCCGAAAGCTATGTCAAAAAAGTCTATAAACACTCCGCCAACGTGAACGGCTAGCCAAAAGAGCAAATACATCGCGAATAAAAAGATAGGCAAGCCGGTATATTTGCCCATAATAAACCTGTCTATTCTGTCGCTTGCCTTGTATGGCGAAACTCCTTTTGCAACGGATTTTGCAACCATATTCTCTATGCGTTTATACCGCCATTCAGCGATAGTTTCATCCCTGTCCTCTTCGTTTTCAATGGCAGGCGGTGGCGGCAATTCAGGTTTTTGTTCCTGCGAGAAAGCCTCTGCTATTTTGCTCATTATTTTATTTTTGCTTCCCGATTGCAGAGCGGAAACCGCGATTACCGGAGTGCCCAATTCTTTTTCCAATTTCTCGGCGTTTATGGAAATTCCGTTCTTTTTTGCGATGTCTATCATATTCAGCACAACGAGCATTTTTATGCCCTTTTCCTGCAAAATTGTAGTCAGATACAGATTGCGTTCAATGTTTGTGCTGTCAAGGACGTTTATCAAAAATTGCGGTTCGCCAGAGAGCAGATAATCCCGTGCAACTCGTTCATCTTGGCTCCAAGTTCCCAAATCGTAAGTGCCGGGCAAATCCACCAGGGTTGCGTTTAGTTTTTGGTGTTTGATTTCGCCAATTTTTTTGTCCACTGTAACGCCGGGCCAATTGCCCACCCTTTGCCGCCCGCCGGTTAAAAGGTTAAAAATGGTGCTTTTTCCGCAGTTCGGGTTGCCAGCTATTGCTATTATCATTGTTCTTCCTTTTCCATTAAAACTACATCTGCTTCGTCTTTTCTCAAAGAGAGGCGGTATCCGCGAAGTTCAATTTCCATCGGGTCGCCAAGGGGAGCGGTTTTTATCTTCAAAACCTCGGTTTTTCTTGTTAAACCGAGTGCTAAGAGTTTCATTTTATATGAGCTTTTGCAGTTCTTCATATAACCAGCAATTCTAGCTTTGCAGCCTAGCTCCAGCGAGGATAGAGTTTGAGATTGAGACATAATCTTAAAGATAGAAAATTATTTTACCTTTGTCAAGGGTGTTTGCATCCTGACCATCCTGCGGATGTTCGCCAGCGAGTAAGTAGCGAACACCCACCCCCCTGCATAGAGCCTCAGGTAGAGGCTTTTCTATATTCTACCCCAACGGAGGTCGCCCAATGAGCAAAATTGCCAAAGCAGCAATTATACTATCTATAATAACCCTTATTTTTGCAGACTGCAGCGAAAAAAAGAAAATCGCTGACTCAAATGGCAAAATAAATATAGTTACCACAATTTTTCCCCTTTACGACTTCTCAAGAGCAGTTGCAAAAGAACAGGCAAATATAACAATGCTTACACCACCGGGAAGCTCTATGCACTCTTATGAGCCAAGCCCCGCAGATATAAAAAATATCCAAAACTCCAATATATTCTTATACATAGGCGGCGAAAATGACGTCTGGGTTGAACGCATCCTAAACACGCTTGATACCTCAAAAATGAAAATCGTCCGCCTATTTGACTTCGTTAAACTCTACGAAGAAGATAACAACCCATTGCAGATAGAAAAAGAACACGGCAAACTTGAAATAGAATACGATGAACATATCTGGACAAGCCCTAAAAATGCAGTTGTGATGCTCAACAAGATAACAAATGCCCTTTGCGTAAAAGATACCTCAAATTGCAAAAAGTATAAAGAAAATTCCCAAAATTATATCTCGCAAATAAATGAATTGTCAAAAGAACTATCGCAAATCGTAAACTCCGCAAAGAGAAAACAGATTGTGGTAGCAGATAGATTTCCGTTCCTATATTTAACCAAAGAATATGGCTTGGACTATGTAGCAGCCTTCCCCGGCTGCTCCGACCAATCAGACGCTTCCGTGGCAACTATAGCGTTCCTCATCAAATCGGTGGAAAACAACAAAATTCCCTACATATACCACGTTGAATTGAGCAACCGAAATACAGCCGAAGCAGTGGCGCAACAGACTGGGGCAAAAATGCTCTTACTGCATTCGTATCACAATATCTCAAAACAAGAATTTGAAAACGGAATAACATACTTGGATTTACTAAAGCAAAATGTGGCAAATATAAAAACCGGGCTTATGGCAGAATAATGAAAATACTCTCCTGCGTACAAGTTTCCGTAAAATACGAATCAGCATTCGCCCTAAAAGATTGCAGTTTTGAATTAGATGCCGGAAATTTTCTCGGCGTATTCGGCGAAAACGGCACGGGAAAATCCACATTGCTAAAAAGCATAGCAGGGCTTATAAAACCAAATAGCGGAGCTGTAAATTTTCACGGGATAAAAAAGAACGACATAGGCTATATGGCGCAGCAAACCCAGGTTCAAAAGGACTTCCCAGCAAGCGTTTATGAAGTGGTGCTATCCGGCACGCTTTGCAGGCATAAAAGGTTTTATTTTTACGGCAAAAGCGACAAAAAACTAGCGGACAAAAACCTTGAGCGTCTTGGCATAGAGCAATTAAAGCACAAATCTTTTCAAGAACTCTCCGGCGGTCAAAGGCAGAGGGTATTGCTTGCGAGAATGCTCTGTGGAGAGGCAAAACTTTTTCTTTTAGACGAACCGATGAGCGGCTTGGACACAGCTTCGGTAAAACAGATGTATGATACTTTGAAAGATATAAATTCGCTTGGCGCGACTATAATTATGGTTTCTCACGATATTGAAAATACAACCAGTTTCTGCGATAAGATTTTGCATTTGGGAAATGAGTACTTTTTTGGGGATAGGGAAGAGTATTCGCTACGGCGCGATTGACAAATAAAAATCAAGAGTCTTCTCGGCAAGTTCAAACATCATTTTAACAAACGCCGTGTAGTTTGAATAATATAAGTAAACGCTGATTAACTTGCCATGCAAAAATGGGGGAAGCCGGTTTCCCGGCTTCCTTTTTTCAGTCCTTGGCGCAGCGCACTGAGTATAGATTTGTCTTATCGTTGTTGTTCCTGTTGACATTGGCGTTGCTATTGTTTATGTTCCGGTTGTATGCGTTGGAAGCATTGTTCTCCGTGCTGCTCCACCAGTTGCCGTTGTTGCCAACGTTGTTGAAGCTGCCAGAATTGCCGTTGCCGCCAGGCAGAGCCGAAAACATAAGCGGAAGCTTTTGATGATAAGCGGCAAGAGGTTCATAAGGAAAATCTCGCCGCCCGTACTTTTTGCTCGCCTGCGTTGCCGCAGGTTGGGAGCGTTCCGCTGGACTGATTGTGAGTCGCTCCTGCAATCCTGGAGTTGGCATTGCAGAATCGCCAAACTACGCCCCATTGAAAAGACATAGGTAAACGCTCACAGACCACGGTTGCGCCGCTTGCCTGCGGCTAGCGGCGGCGCATTGTGTTTGCTACGCTAACACAACGCGCTTCAGTTCTTGTTCTTGGCGCAGCGCACTGAGTATAGAGACGCCTTATCGTAGTTGCCCCTGCCGATATCGGCGCTGCCGAACATTATGTACCGGAAGTATGCGTTGGAAGCATCGTACTGCGAGCTGCTCTGCCAGTAGCCGTCGCTGCCAACGCTGTAGAAGCCGCTAAAATTGCGGTAGCCGCCAGGCAGAGCCGAAAAACCGAAATCGTCCGTGCCGTTGCCATTGCCTCTCCACAGAGCAGAGTTCGCTTTCAGCTTAGTTCCAGCATCGGCGCAAGGGCTGCTTGTGGAAGTGCAGCTTGTACCGACAAACTGCATTAAAGCTCCCCACTCCGCATCGCTGGGCAAATGCCAGCCAGAAGGGCATACGCCCTGCCTGCCGCTTGGATTTTCATCAGAGCTGGCTGAGTTATTCATCGCAGTAGCCCAGTCGTAAAGCCTGCCGTAAGTATCGCAATTCTTGGCAATGCTGTCGGCGGAAACGCCGCTAACGCCTTCCGCATAACATTTGCTGCCTGTGGCGTTGTAGCTCAAGTTCTCCGCCATCCAAGTCTGGGCGGTTGCTCCCGTGCCTATGGTTACGTATGGGTATTTTTTGTTATCACGTGCATCGGTGAAATAATTTTTCACCTTGCCATAATGGCACATCTGCTCTGCGGTGTAGGTCGCCGTGCCGCAAAGGGGCAACACCGCGTTAGTGCCTGACTGGCAGAACTGGGTTGAGGTGAAAGTCGCCGTGCCGCAGAGGGGCTTCACCACATTGGGGCTTTGG
>Ga0268262_10004060_pt1 | contig 15355 bp, 18 predicted proteins | sample TergutNc150P3_FD_190354 | JGI IMG/M metagenome (GOLD analysis project Ga0268262, IMG submission 190354) | Nasutitermes corniger P3 segment gut microbial community from laboratory colony in Florida, USA - Nc150 P3 (SPAdes) (version 2) | ecosystem: Host-associated > Arthropoda: Insects >... | reverse complement strand
GCGCGGTTCTGGATCGCATTAACGAGATACAACAGGAAGTGCAAGTTGTATCCGATAAGGAAACACAGATACGCAACACAATGGTAGAGCACGAGAAAGGCAGCCAGGAAATACTGGAAGATTTAACACAGTTAAATACTGCTACAGATCTGGTACAAAAAACATCCGAAGAAGTGACAGGTGAGAGCAGGGACATATTGAATCAAAGCAATGAGTTAAAGCAGATAACAACCGATGCCGCCGTAAACATGGACGATATGACCGTCAGCATTGAAGAAATCGCCTGCACAATTTCAAGGGTACAGGAAATATCGGACGAGAATAAAGGGAATATTGACTCTGTCAGTGTTGAAATCGGGCGGTTCAAGGTTGAATAATCGCCGAAATTGACTTGCAGAATACATAAGTTATAACAAAATTAGTATTTACTTTTATTTATTATTGGAAAAGGCTCATTATACTTCTATTAATTTTTCATGTTGTATTTTCATCATGTTTCCGGCTTCCTCAACAATTTCTTTTGATATTTTATTTATTTGTACAAAAGCAACAGTTCCACATACCGTATATTTCCTACCATCTTCATATTTTATTATATAAAATAATTTCTTTTCATTGCAACATTTAACACATCCCAAACAGGTCACATTTTTTAAATTACATTTTTCAGAATATAAATTTCTTAGATACTCATTATATATTTTAATACTTTCATCAAATATTTTTGAGTAACTTTTACATGCTGCAAATTTAAACCTCCAAAAATATCTGTTTTTTCCTTCCTCTGCAAATTTCATAATTGTAAATTTAGTTTTATTATTACGGAAAGATATTGATATACCTTTTGTTTTATCTCTTGTGGGAACATAGCCTAAAATAATTGCCATATTTGCTAATTCTTCATAAAGACTTTTATCCTCTAGTGAAACTATATCCAAATATTCCTTTAATATAGCATCATATTTTTCTTTATTTTTATCCATTATTTTCCCCTTTTTTACATATCAATACTGAATGGTTGCTTAATCCAGTGCATGATTCATCATTATAATGTGTCTACATTATGAACAGAACCTATTTATTGTAACACATAAAAAATAAGCCGGCATAGACTAATAACAACAAAAACAATAAAAATTTTTTCATTTTTTTTTCTCCAAAGATTTTTTTTTGTGAAAAGGATATAAAAAATCATTAATTATTGCATAACATTTTTAATCATCTGTTTTTTCAACATAAAGATATAAAGGCAGCTGTATATTAATAATTTGCCTTGACTTGCGTAAATTGTCCGGCGATATACCGAATTCACGCTTAAATGACCTGCTATATGAATTCTCATAACTAAAACCGTATTCAAACGCTATATCAGTAATATTTTTATCTGTATGCAACAGATCGTTAAGGCTTTCGGTCAGTTTACGAGAACGTATGTAAGCTCCCAAAGGTTTTTTGAAAGTAAATTTGAACAATCTTTGTAAATGGATCGAAGAAAGGGTGTGTGTGTTAGCAATAATATCTGTACTGATACCATTCCTGATGCCATTCTCGATATCAATTAATACATTCTTGAGTAAATCATAAGTCCTTTTCATATTTCAATCCGTATAGAAAATATACTGAAGCGGTGTGCGAATTTATATCATCTTTTGGGTTGATTTTAGGCTGATTTAAGGTTGATTTTTAGGTTGAGAAGTATACCCATGAAAAAGTGATGATAGAGCGGCAATACCGGAAACACCTGTAGTTTGATAAATGTGTATTAAATGAGTTTTTACCGTACTGACAGAAATATTGAGGGCGTCGGAGAGTTGTTTATGTCTGACATTACCCGCAAGTATCGCTTCGATAACTTCCAATTCGCGCCTGCTTAAAAGCTGAATGTACGGTGTGTATTGAGCGCCGTTTTCATCATTCACCGGCAACGGGCTTTCTGTTTTATTTAAGCCGACGGTCAAAATAACCGCCGTCAACCGCGTATACAGATAAAATAAAAACAGCATTATCACTAAATAAAACGTAGTTGCAAAAAGAGGCGCTAAAGAAGAAATGGACATTACATTTACTATTTCCTCATACCACGCGAGAATCGCCAAAGGGTATAAAATAAACAGCAGGTTGAAAATCACATAAAGCATAAGAGGCGGCTTTAATTTAGTTTCACGCAGCCAACGCGCGGCTAAAAAACAACATACGGCGATGATAATATTGTTAAAAAAAATACCGCCGTAATATATGTTGGGATTTTCCTGGAGAAATTCCACTATACTTAGCGAATTATCAAAAAGGGAAAGCATATAAAGCATAAAACTACTGGTAGGCAAATTGGCTAAATTAATGATAGCAAAAGCAAATGAAGCTGAAATAAGCGACCTTAAACGGTTATTACCCAACAGAACGGGGATAAGAAGATAAAGCGCGATATGAATAACGGTAACATCAATTAATGTATAGGTATCTGCCTGCTCATACATAAAGAAAACCTGCCATAGCAGGGAAAGAGGTCGTCCCAATATCACCGCCGCCAAAAGAGCGATAGACCTCCAGCGGGAAGCGGGTTTATTTAGCTTATAAAAAAGAGGATAAAATCCTATTAGGTAAATCAGGCTAATGAAAAAGCTGGGAATGGCCTAACTCCTTTATTTATCATTTTTTTGGAGTAAATAAGAATGTTTATATCATAGATATAAAATTTCATTTATTTTGTCAATAATACAAGAAGACTAAAATGTTAATGGCATTTTTTAAAAATAATGAAAAACGTTAGTTTTTTTGTTCCTAATATATTACGGTACAGAATAATGAAGTATATTTAAGCTATAAATAATGGTTATATAAATTTTATTATATGCTATCCTCTTTCAAAATTCGAACCGAGTATGGCTTTATTTGAATATGGCGCGAATTATTGATATGTTCTCCTTGCAAAAGATCAAAAAAGCCGTTTTTACTATGAACGCTTAAATTTATTACTTCATCATTATCGGCGATATTAACAGCCACAAATATCCGCTCATTTTCCAAAGAACGCTCAAAGACAAAAGGACGGTCATATTCCAGATAGATATGTTTATATGTGCCGTATTTCAATACCTTTTCTTTCTGCCTTAATGATATAAGTTTGCTGATATGCCCCGTCAGCCATGTGCTGTAGGCTGATCGATTTTCTATATCAATATACGGGCGCAAGGCATTGTCAGAGCCGTATTCCTTAATTCCCTTGATTTCCCATTCACTGCCGTAATAAACGGAAGGAATACCGGGTAAGGTAAAAAGCAGAGCGTATAACGTACTTAAGTATGCCGGATTAGAAACATTACTTGCAATACGAGACTGATCATGATTATCCAAAAATGTATATAACGGCAATCCGTTATCAGGAACAGAATTCTCCAAACAATAGGCAAGTTCAAACAGGTTTTTGTAATTATGACTGGAAATCAAACTTTTATATAAAATATAATTCGTAACACTGTGCAAAGTAGCAGTATTTACCCATTTTGAATAATCACCGTGAACGACTTCCCCCATCAACCAAAAATCCCGCTTCTTTTCTTTTGTGATATTGCGCATTTCAGCCATAAAATCAAAATCTAGAACATCTGCCGCGTCCAGCCTCATACCGTCGATATCAAAATTGTCGATCCAAAATCCGGCGGCGGCAAACAGATAATTTTTTACAGCGCTATTTTGAAGGTTGAATTTGGGCAGTTCATAATAACCGCTCCATGTGTCATAAGTAAACGGATCGCCCATTGGGCTTTGTCTGGTAAAATCAACACCCTTAAACCAATCGGTAAACTCACGGTTGTTTTGCCGGAGCGATTGGAATGCGAAAAAATCACGTCCGCAATGGTTAAAAACACTGTCCAATAAAACACGGATTCCGTTATCGTGTAACTTCTTCACCAACGATTTAAATTCATCATTTGTCCCGATACGGTTATCAATTTTAAAATAATCTGTTACATCGTATCCGTGACTGCGAGATTTAAACACAGGACTTAATAATACCGTATTGAACCCCATGCCGCTTATATGCGGAATCCATTTTTCGATTTCGGCGAGTTTATGTTCCGACAGGGTATAGTCGTTCATAAACGGAGCTCCTGCCAGCGAAAGCGTATAAATGTGATAAATTACCGCATCCTCATACCATTGTCTTTTCATAATTTCCTCTTGTACCTACCGTTAAGTATATATAACGTCAAAAAAATTTATATGAAATATTTATGCATATATTCCGTGCATAAATTGATGTACCAGTTCATTAACCGTTTTATCATTCAATGAATGACCTGAAATTTTACTGAAATAAAGGCTGATATACGAATTTATCGTACCGACAAAAGACCATGCCAGCGTTTTGCTTTTACCCTTAAGGTTACCGTGCGCTTTAGCCATATTTACAAACATTTTTTCTACTATGTCAAATTGTATGAAATGGTATTTTTCAACAATTTTAAAGACTTCGGACGAAGCTGGCATGGACATATTTGCCAAAGTGATTCTAAAAAAAGCTTTATTTGCCTGAGCAAAAGAAAAATAGGCATTTGTTACTCTTGTCAGCGCCGGATAAATGTCTTCTTTATAAACTTTAGGGTTGGGGTTATATATGGCATTTTCCGATAAAAGCGTGTTTAGACTGTCATATTGCGATTTACAAACAGCCTCAAACAGCCCCTCTTTGCTCTCAAAATAATAGTACAAGGTTGGTTTGGTAATACCTGAAGCTTCTGTTAATTCGGTAACAGAAACACCTTCATAACCCTTTGCCGAGAATAGCTCAAGAGCCTTTGCAATAATTACCTCTTTTACATTTATTTTTTCGTCCACAACAGGATTATATACCGAACGGTATATAATGTCAACACAATTTTAACCGCAATGTTTTATAACACCCATTATTGTACCAATAATTTCTTTGTTATTTTCTACAACAAAACAAGTATATTCTTTTATTTTCGTATATCCTTCCATAACCATATATCAGGTTTTTTAGGTCCATTTGCATTGGGGACTATTCCAATAATGATAAATCCGCATTTTTTATAGAATTCAAACGGATGATTTTTATAATTCTTTATATTTTTAATTTCTTCAAATATGTTTTCTCCGGTTATTTCTTTCTCCGATAAACTTGTTTTATTGGTTTCATCATCAGAACCGGCTATTATTCCGATTATTCCCTTTTTTTGAGCAATTTTTTCCAGTTCATTAATTAAAATCTTACCATATCCTTTCCTTCGAAATTCAGGTTTTATTGCCAATGGATGTAGTTCCCATGTCTTTTCATACATTGGTCTTAATCCAATCCAACCTATTAACCGGTCTTCGATTTTTATTCCGATAGAAATATTTTCATCCGCTAAACACTCATTTACAGTTTTTAATGCTTCTTTTTCATTTATAGTAGGCCACATATTAGCTTCGGAGAAGGTTTCAAGCAACACTTGAACAGCCTGTTCTTTAATGTTTTCTGATTCATTTATCTTACAAAATTTATATTCCATTATAATTTAAAATCTCATAACTAAGTTCTACAAATTGATTATAACGATTAATTTTTTTTAAATTGAGTTTTATATTATTATCATTTTCTTTAAAAAGAGGAATACCTTTACCAATTAAAACAGGAGCAATTGTAATTACTAATTCATCTATTAATTTTTGGTTTAATAGTATATTAATTAATATACTACCACCAACTATCCAAATGTTTTTTCCGTCTCTGTGTTTTAAATCCATAATAAAATCAATAATATTATTTTGCACAAAAGTAACATATTCAGTATTGCTTTTTTCTCTCCTCGAAAAAACATAACATTCTTTACCTATATACGGAAAATTATTTTTTTCATGTTCCATAATCCAATCATATGTTGTTCTTCCAAGTAATATTGTATCTACTGTTTCATAAAATTTTGAATAGCCATTGTCATTTTTACCTTCTACTGCAAAGAGCCATTCCAAATTATGATTCTCTGTTGCAATAAAACCATCTAAACTAGAGGCAATATACAATATTATTTTTCTTTGTTTCATTTTAAGCATTTTGTATATGACATAATATTATTTTAGAATAATTTTGTCAATTAGTCTTTTTTATCTTAAGAACGTTGAACCAGAAGTTCCCCTCTTGATTAAAAATGTTATGACCATGACATAAAAACCCCATTTTTTAAAATTTTTCTTGAAAATGATTAAAAATGTTATGTATCATATTTTTGAAAATAGTATCTTTTATGAATATTCAATGTATCAATAATGAAAAGGTGAAAAATTTATGCACAATATGACATACCGGCACTGTATTACAGCCGGTTCTTCTTATGAAGTCGGTTTTCAACTCGGCAGCCAACTACAATCTGATAAAGACCTTATCAAAAATTTAACCACGCCGCTTTTTGGCGGACAGCCACTGCCCAAAAAAATGGTAGAAAAGACATCTGCATTATTTGAAAAATATATTCCCGGTATTAATGAAGAAATAAAAGGATTTTCAGACGCTGTTGGAGTTTCATACTCGGATATGGTCATTTATTCATCTTACATAAATCTTAACGGCGGTTGTTCTCATTTCATTGTATTGCGAGATGACAAGGTGCAAAGAAAAATATATCATGTCCGTAACTATGATTATAATTATGATGAACGTCCGATACTTATAACATCACGGACAAACGAAAAGAATCGTAATACCGGATTTGGGTGTAAGATTTTTGGTCGCTTTGACGGTATGAATAATCATGGCTTATGTGTTTCAACATCATCTGTTGATCTTAATCACACAGGCAGAATAGGCAATGGTTTTGTTTTTCCAATGGTAATTAGAGCTATGCTGGAACAATGTTCATCCGTACATGAGGCAAAAGAGATGTTTATGGAAATGCCGTATGCTGAATATCGTAATTTTTTATTGTCTGATAAATCAGGCGCAGGCGTAATCATTGAGGCTTCTCCAGTAAAAAAATCTTGCCGTAACATCGAGATTAATAGTGGGTATGGTTTCTTATGCTCATCAAATCATTTTACCCTCAATTCATGTGATGAAATAAAACCTGTTAAGAATTCGCTAATCAGGCAAGCTAGAATGGAAGACGTGTTAAAAGGCAGAAAAGATATTGCGCTTGATGATATAAAAGCTATTTTATCGACACGTTATCCTGATGGTCTTGCGCTTCCATATTATACAAGTGGGATGGGTACATTATGGTCAATCATTTTTGATCCTGTTACATTGTCTCAATTTGTATGTTTTGGTTCGCCGGAAACAGGAACATGGAAACTAATTGATCAAAATGAAGCATTGGGCTGTAATGAAACGGTAGTTCAACTTATTAATGTTGAAGCTCCAAATGATCTATATTAATGATAAAATGAACCTCAACCGAGACCGTAGGGCGAAGGTTCTCATCTTGATTAAAAATGTTATGTACTTAATTTTTGAATACAGTATATTTTATGAACAATCAAGGAGAAAACTGTGGAAAGCATAAAAAGAAGCGACATAAACGAGCAATGGGCGCATTCCGGTATAATTGAAGCCGGAGATTTCGCTTTTATAAGTTATTGTGTCGGTAATATAGGTCAACCTATTGAAAATCAAATTAATGGGGCAATTGACTATTTAAAAACAGGCTTGAATCAATATACTTAACATTGGAGTCAGTTGTAAAACTGGATTGCTTGTTCAGGGACGTATGGAACATACCTGTAATGGAAAAGATATTTTTAAGGAAAGGTTTAACGGGAAATATCCCACATGGAAGTCAATACAGACAGAATTTGCCCATGTTGGCAGGCAAGAAGGGCTTTTGTTTCAACTTGAAGCAATAGCTTATAATAAAAAATAACAGGAGAAAAAGCGAAAATGTTAAAATTAAAGTATTTATTTGATAATAGAGATTTGGCAATAATGTTATTGGAAAATTGGGAATATGATAAAGACGCTCTTGATATGCTGGATTATTACCGTATTTCCGGTAATGCGATTTATCCCTATAAATGTAATGGTGAAATATGTTTCCTTCGTTTTGTTCCATGGGAAGCAAATATTGAAAATGAATTGAATGAAGAAATTAAATTTATACAGTATTTACTGGAAAATGGCTTAAATGTTCTTGAGCCTATTATGTCAAAAAAAGGAAATTATCTGTTAAACAAAAATACACCTTGGGGAAAATACCTTGCATGCGCTTTTAGGAGAGTGGAAGGAGATCGTTTGGATGGCTTTAATAGTGACGGTATTGACTGGACTGATGAATTAATTATCGGTTATGGAAAAGAACTTGGGAAAATCCATAAATTTTCAAGTAAGTATAAAAACGTACCCAAAAAATCATGTTTTGAAATGATAGAAGAAATGGATAATTTCATAAAAACAAAATTAGAGAATGATAAAATAATTTCAAAAGAATTGGAAGAAGTAAAGAATTTATTGCAAAGACTACCGCAAAATAAATCAAATTACGGTTTGATACATGGAGATTATGAATTGGATAATGTATTTTATGATAAAAAAACAAAGAAATATTCAGTAATTGATTTTGGAAGTAGTATATATCATTGGTATACAATGGATATAGAAATATCACTAAATAATTTACAGGAAGAATTACCGCAAATGGAATTTGAAAAAATAAAAACATTATTCATAAATGGATACAAGGAAAAATATCAAATTAATGAAGATGAATTTAAATATTTACCATTATTCAGACGTTTTGAAAATTTAAGCAAATATATAGAATTAAAAGAATTGCTTGAGGAAACATGGGATAATGAACCATTGTGGATGTTAGAATTAAGAAAAGAATTAAATAAATATTTAGAAGAATTGGAAAATAGTTTTGAAATTATGGAAAACACAAATTGCTAAAAATAATTGATTTTACCGAAAACCATATTGAACAGGCTTTAATTATTGCTAAAAACAATTATGAAAAAGAACGAAAAAGTGTTCCTATACTTCCGGAATTTGTTGAATTTCCGGATTTTACTACTTTTGTTAAAAATGAACTTGGTGTATCGGCATTTGATGAAAATAAAATGGTTGGTTATTTATGCTGTTATGGTCCCTTTGAAAAGGCATTTGGAGCTACTAATACTATTGGAGTATGGTCTCCAATACACGGCAATGGAATAATTGATTGTGAATATAAAAACGTTTTTCAAAGATTATATCAGGAAGCGGCGAAAAAGTGGGTCAATTTAAAAGCAACAAGCCATGCAATTACATTTTATAAGCATAATAATTTTATCCAAAATCAATTGTATAGATATGGCTTTGGCTTAAGATGTATAGACGCAATCCGTGAAATGAAGGAAATAGATGATATTAATTATGATTGTAAATATAATATTTCAGAATTAGAACACAATGAATTTCATTTAATTTTTCCATTTGGGCTTCTTCTTGACGATCATCTTTCAAAAAGCCCTATGTTTATGCGATATGCTCAGGATGAAATAGAATATGGGCATGAATATAAATTCGAGCAATGGCAAATTCGGGAAAAATATCGTTATTTTGCCGCTAAAATTGGTGAAAATATTATTGCATATATAAGAATATATGATGAAGGAGAGAATTTTATCGGCGATGTAAAAAATATGAAGCATATTAATGGCGCTTATTGTTTACCGGAATATAGAGGTCAAGGAATTATTCAAAATATACTTAATTTCCTAATAAAAAAATTGAAGGAAAATAATAATAATTTGTTGGGAGTAGATTTTGAAAGCTTTAATCCAACAGCAAGCAATTTCTGGTTAAAATATTTTAATGAATATACTCATAGTGTTGTTCGTAGAATAGATGATCTATTTATTTAATAATATAAATGAATTAAAAGAATACTTAAATACAATATAAGGCAAAGCGTAACTTCATATAAAATTAGTTATGTGCAATGCTATTTTAAAATATGTTGTAATAAATAATCAATGAAATAAAGACCATTGACAACATCTGAAAAATAACATATTGTTTTAATATGGGGAATTTATTAAAAACCGAAAATTATAGAAATTTTTTTATTGACAACTTAAGATGGATATGTGTTTTGTTGTTATTTCCATATCATACTTTTATGGTATATAATACATTTGGGGAAAGTTTTTACATAAAAGGGACTGACATTCAGTCTACGACCAATTTCATAATGGCAACGTGGCCGTGGTTCATGCCGTTTCTATTTTTAATTGCGGGCGTTAGTTCAGCCTATGCGCTTAATACAAAAACCGTGAAAAATTATATAAAAGAGAGAATATTCAGGTTATTAATTCCTTTGTGTTTTGGGCTATTACTTTTAGTTCCTATTCAAACTTATTTTGCAGAGCGATTTCACAATAATTATAACGGAAGTTATTTTGGGCAATATATTCTTTTTTTTACAAAGCCAACTGATCTTAGCGGTTACCATGGCGGATTTACGCCCGGACATTTGTGGTTTATATTGTATTTATTTATCATATCTCTAATCGCTCTGCCTATAATATACATTTTTAAGAGATCCACAGAAAAATTACTGTTACAAAAAATCTCAGAGCCGGTTTTATTACTGCTTTTCATAATTCCTGTTTTCAGTCAAATTATTTTGGATATAAATGGTAAAAGTCTTGGTGAGTATTTGACATATTTCCTGTTTGGGTATTATTTAATTTCGTTTGAAGAGATACAGGAAAAACTGCAAAAATACAGATTTCTTCACTTAAGTTTAGTAATACTCTGTTTGATTATATATATTTTTGCCGAAACTGTTATAGAAAATTCTAACATATTTATTTATGAGTTATTGTACAGTTTTTATGCATGGACGACTATTTTGGCTATTCTTGGCTTTGGTAGAAAATATTTAAATTTTACAAACTCATTAACAGCATATATGTCTAAATCGTCCTTTCCTGTATATTTTTTTCATCAACAATGGATTGTAATAGCGGCTTATTTTTCGCTTATGCAGATTCAGAATATTCCGTTACAAATAATAGCAATTTTACTTTCAAGTATTATTTTTACATTTTTAACTTATGAGATATTTAAAAGATTTTCTATAACAAGATTTTTATTTGGGATGAAAAAATAAAATAATAAAGTACGGGTGGCATTGCACATAACAAGTCTGTAACTGTACGCCGCCTTACGGCGGCTCGGTTACAGCTGGAATGTTTTCCAGCCCGACGTTATTGACAAATTTGTCAAATTATATAATAATGGAATATGGAGAATTATCGTATTAAAATATATAAGGCAACAGAAGAAAATATTGATGATATGACTTTTATATATAATGATTCAATTAAAATATTTCCTTCAGAAATCAGAAAAAATTCTGACAGGAGTCTCTTTTATGGTATTTTGAATTCAAATAACGTTTATATTGCTGAAAGGACAGATATTTCAAAAAAAATCGGGTGGATAGCATATAAAATAAATCAAAATCATATATTTATTATGGGATTATATTTTTTACATAATGAACAAAGAAAAAGCAATGGAACTAAATTATTGAATTATTGTTTTGAATCAATATGGAAAAATAATTATAAAATAATAACCTTAAATGTATTAAAAAATGCGCCTTGGTCAATAGAATTTTATAAAAGAAATGGCTTCACAGTTTTTGATCAAAGAAATGGATGTAAAAATGAATTAGAATATATTAAAACAAAGGATATTAAAGATTGGGAAATTGTAATGTATAAATATATAAGTGAATAAAAAATAATACAATAATAAGTTATAAAATATTTTGAAAAATGATTAAAAATGTTATGTATTTATTTGTTTAAAACAGTATATTATATAAACATTCAAGGAAAAAACTATGGACTTAATTGAAGCAATAACAAAAAGAAGGTCGGTAAGAAAGTTTAAGGATAAAGCTATTCCTGAAAATATTATTCAGGAAATGCTGAACTCCACTAGACTATCGCCTTCCGGCGGTAACGGTCAAAACTGGATTTTCGGTGTTATAACCGACAAGACTCAAAAAGAAAAACTGGCGGAAGCAGCCGGAAAACAAACTTGGATAAAAGACGCTCCTGTAGTTATTGCCGGCTGTTCAAAACTTGATTGGGATATAGCCAAACAGCCGGAAGACGATTTTGGAAAGGTCGTCAATTATTTAAGGTTTGGAAAGGAATTTATAGACTATTTATGTAAATTCCCCGACAGAAAAGCCTGTATGACGTTATTCGAAAACGCAAGCCCACTTGTTCCAATGGAACATATGTTTTTGACAGCCGTTTCACATGGTTTAAGCGCTTGTTTTATCGGTTTTCTTGACGTAAAAAAAGCAAATGAAATCCTGAATTTACCGGATAACATTACATGCTTGTTTTTACTTCCGGTTGGCTATGCCGATGAAACACCTGTAGATAAAGAAACAAAAAGCATTGAAGAAATCAGCTTTTATAACACTTGGAATTAGGAGAATATATGTACATTAACGAGTTAAAAATCTTTCAAAGGAGCAATGAATCAATTTGGACTGACGAACATATAAGCAAATCAATGTTGGACGCTCATTTAGACGAAACCCACGACGCCGCGTCCAGAAAGTACGAAAAGAGGATAAATATAATAAATTGGGTAAATAATAAAGTAAAGCCTAATTCAAAAATAATTGACTTTGGCTGCGGACCCGGTTTATACGCCTATGAATTGGGTAAATTAGGGCACAATGTAGTGGGAGTTGATTTTAATAAAGAATCAATAAATTACGCCCAAAAGAATAAAACAATTGAAAATACAGTTCAATATAAATATTGCAATTATCTAAAAGATAATATTGAAGGAAAATTTCACGCGGCAATGATAATTTATTGTGATTTTGGCGCATTAATACCCGATGAACAAAAATTATTTCTCGATAAATTGAATAATTTACTATATGACGATGGTCTTTTATTTTTTGACTTTTTCGGAAAAGAAGCTGTCAAGGATAAAAATGAAAAAAGAAACTGGTATATTTCGCAGGGCGGAGACTTTTGGAGCAAAGACCCTTATCTTTTCATGGAAGAAAGAAAATATTTTACAAATGAAAACGCATTGGGAAGCCGTTATTATTTGGTTAGTCAAACAAACCATGAAATAAAAGAATTTATTACGTGGGATCAATATTATGACGAACAATCTATAGGAAAATTATTACTCGAAAATGGATTTGAAACACTTGAAATAAAGAATGACTTAATAGCAAATAATGAAGGAACATCATTTATAATGGGAAAAAAGAGGAAATAATGAAAACAAAAAATCAATTTTTAAGGAGTATTTATGTCTGTCAAATCCAGGCAATATGAAAACATCACTCTTTATGGTGATGATTATAATCGTGTTCGGGATTTTTTAATCGAACTTGACAGCCACAACTATCATTATGGTCGTTGGGATTGGATGCTCACGTTTTTTGGAAGCGAATGGGCAGATGTTGACAAATTAGGAAAAATCGGTGTTTGGGAAGAAAATAGTAAAATTGTTGCCATAGCAACTTATGATACCAAACTTGGTTCTGCTTTTCTATTGGTATTAAAGGGATATGAAAATCTCAAAGAAGAAATGTTTTTTTACGCTAAAACAAATCTTGCAAAAGACGGATATTTCCGTGTACTAATTCTCGACGGTGATTTGGAAATGCAAAATATTGCCGCTCAAAATAATTTTTTCCCGACACAGGATAAAGAATCTGACGCTGTTTATCTCATAGACCTTGCAAAGATTAAGTATACTTTGCCTGACAAATTCAAAATAACCAGTCTTGCGGAAGAATTTGATCCATATAAGTATGGGCAAGTGTGTTGGAAAGGGTTTGACCATGAAATGAATGGGGATGGTCCTTATTATCTTTGTTGGGAAAAACATTCGGAAGAATATAAAAACGAATGGAACAGACCAAATGTTGATCTCAGCTTAAAAGTTTCTGTGGCGGCTCCTAATGGAGATTATGTTTCCCATTGCGGTATGTGGTATGATAAAAAATCAAAAAGCGCATTAGTTGAACCTGTTGTAACTGAACCGGCATATCGAAAAATGGGATTGGGAAAAGCGGCGGTATTGGAAGGAATAAAACGCTGTGGTGAGCTTGGCGCAATTAGGGCTTTTGTCGGGTCTTCACAGCAGTTTTACTACAATATTGGTTTTAGACCTTATGCAACATCAACATGGTGGAAGGAAAAGAAAAAAAACTGCGGTTAAAAAGTCTGTATATGCTTGCCGCTTTTCAACAGCTTGGGTATATACAGTCGGAACGTTAAGCGAAAATATATGTTAATGGTATAAAATATAAGGAGCAAATATGAACATAGCATTATTGGTAATTGATATGTATTTATAAAAGAATGGTTAAATATGTTTGGTACTTTTTTTTCAATTTTTTCGTTTCATGCCGGACATAAATGGAATATTACTCAAAAGGTTCCTCTTGATACTGTCGCCTAGAGTATGGTAAGATTATCCCAATGAGCCATATACTCGCATATTTTAACCAAAATTCGCCGGTTTTATTCCCATTATTATGGGAAAACACAATCCGTATTTATGCCAAAATATTTTCCATAAATCAAACTTTGCTCAAAAATAAATAAATATTTTTAAGGAGGATTTTATGAATATTCATCAACCTACGGAACGCATTGCGGATCCAAACGTGGCATTGCAAATGCTTAAGGATGGGAATGAGCGTTATTTGAAAGGGAACCTTACCGAAAAAACGGACTATAAAGAAGAGCGGGATGCTCTGGACAATGAGCAAGACCCTTTTGCGGTAATCCTGACTTGTTCAGATTCACGGGTAGCGCCGGAAATCTTTTTTGACCTGAAACTGGGGGATATTTTCGTTATTCGCAATGCCGGCAATGTTGTCGACACGGAAGCTCTTGGCAGTATTGAGTATGCGGTTGAGCATCTTAAGACCAAATTGGTTGTTGTATGCGGACACAGGCATTGCGGCGCGGTAACAGCTGCATACTCAAGCGGAGAATTTCCGAAAAACATCAAGCGTATTGTAGAACTTATCATGCCTGCGGTAAAAAAAGGCGGCGATTTGGATAAGGTAATCCATAACAATGTAGAGGTAATGGTTGAAAAAGTCAAAACGGATGAGATAATCAAACATTTGGGAATTAAAGTTGTCGGCGCTTACTATGACATACATAGCGGCGTAGTTGAATGGCTTTAATTAACAAAGCAGACAGCCGTAAATAATCCAAAAATAGGGGTGCATTTATGCTTAGAAATTTCTCCATAGGAATCCGTCTCTTATTCATTATTGTCATTCTTTTACTCACAATTGCAGCCTTATTGGTCGCTATATACTTTACATCAGAAACAGTGGATGAAATGGACTTA
>Ga0268262_10004059_pt1 | contig 15360 bp, 13 predicted proteins | sample TergutNc150P3_FD_190354 | JGI IMG/M metagenome (GOLD analysis project Ga0268262, IMG submission 190354) | Nasutitermes corniger P3 segment gut microbial community from laboratory colony in Florida, USA - Nc150 P3 (SPAdes) (version 2) | ecosystem: Host-associated > Arthropoda: Insects >... | reverse complement strand
AAGAGTTTTTTTCTGAGATTAATCCGGAAAAGGGCAGGGTAGTACTTCAAAACCTCTGGATATTGGAATGAAATACACAGTTTTAACGCTATTTCCCGAGATAACCGACGCTTTTTTTGCCACGAGTATCATGGCAAAGGCGATAAAGCGTGGCATTATCGAGTACAAGGCTGTAAATATCCGCGATTTTGCAACGGACAAGCACAAAACCTGCGATGACGCTCCCTACGGCGGCGGTCCTGGTATGCTCATGCTGCCCGAGCCGCTGGATTTGGCTATAAAAAGCGTACTTCCCTCTGAAAACTCGGTCAAGACCGACGAGAATCCTCGTATTATCTACCTTTCCCCCTCCGGCCGGCCCTTTAATCAGGAACTTGCCCGCGAGTTGGCCGCTGAAAAGGAATTAATCCTCATCTGCGGGCGTTATGAGGGTATCGATCAAAGGATAATAGACCGCTATGTGGACGATGAAATCTCCGTAGGGGACTATGTCCTCTCTTCCGGCGAAGTTGCGGCGCTGGCGGTTATTGACGCTACCTATAGGCTGGTGGACGACGTTATCCGCGCGGAATCGCTTACGGAAGAGAGCTTTTCTGACGGACTTTTGGAGTATCCCCAGTTTACACGCCCCGAGATTTTTGATACAATTAAAGTCCCTGAAGTTCTGCTGTCCGGGCATCATGAGCAGATACGTCTTTGGCGGCTTGAAAAGCGGGTTGAAAAGACCCTGCAACAAAGGCCGGATTTGATACAGCGCGGCAAGGATAACGGGGTTTTTAACAAAGAAATTAACAGCATAATAGAGCGATTGGTTCGCGAGGCTGAAGGAGACAAAAATGAACGAAATTAAGGCAATTGAAGCCGAGCAAATGAAAAAAGAAGTTGACCAATTTAAGGTTGGAGATACAGTTAAGGTTCACTTTAAGATTGTTGAGGGAAAGACCGAGCGCGTCCAGGCTTACGAAGGCCTTGTTATCGCCATGAAAAACTCCAAGATTGGAAAAGCCTTTACGGTACGGAAAATTTCCTACGGCGTGGGTGTGGAAAGGGTATTCCCGCTTCATTCCCCCCGAATTATAAAGGTAGAAGTAGTGCGTCCCGGAAAAGTCAGGCGGGCGAAGCTCTACTACATCCGCGAGAAGATAGGAAAAGGCGCGAAGATCAAAGAACTTATAGTCAAAAAAGGCGCAAAAGGCGTGCATGTTCCGGCTACCGCGGCTGAACAGGAATAGCGCCCAATAACTTCTCGTTAAAGATATAATTATTTTACTCTGGATCAAATTATTATCTTATAATATACTTGTCTCCTATAGAGGAAAACATGAAAATTTTTCTGATTTGTCTGGAAGAAGAGAAAGAAAAAGCCTTACAACTCGTGTCTTTCCTTGAAAAAACAGGTATTTACTCGGAAACGCATCTTATTAAAACCATGAATGAAGGGCTTAAAGCCATAGAAAATTTCTCCCATGTCGCGGTTCTTTCTCCGCTTGGCCCCGGGTGGATAGACTTTCTTGCGGGATTTTTCTGCGGTTCACATACCCCCATTTTTGCATACGGTAATGTTGTTGTCGAAAGCATTCCCGAAGTTTTTGCCTTTTGCTTCAAATTCTTGTTTACCGAAGAACAATTACATGAATATCTCCACGGCGAATATGAAACTTTCAAGAAAAATGAAGCCGCGGCGGAAACAAATCATGCCAGACAAGCCTTGCTGGACAGGGGCATTCCCACGACAAACGACTCTCTTGTCCAGTGTGTTGCCGAAGATAAAGCCGATGATGTCGCCCTCTTTTTTGCCGCCGGTTTTTCGCCCGATACAAAAGACAAGAAAGGAATTCCATTGGTTTGTATTGCCTCCAGAAACGGAAATTTAAACACCCTTAAACTTCTGCTCTATACCGGCGCTCAAGTGAATCAAATTGCCGAAGACAGAGGTTCCAACGCTTTATTTGACAGCGCCCTTATAAGAAACAAAGAAATAGTAAAAGCTCTTATTGAAGCCGGAGCGGATGTGAATATTCAGAGCAAGGACGGGCAGACCGCGCTTATTGTCGTAGTAGGCGCCGGAGATGAGGATATTGTTGAAATGCTTGTTAAGGCCGGGGCAGACTCTGACATTAAAGACGCTCTGGGCGTAAGCGCGAGAAAGTATGCCACCATCTTCGGCAACAAAAATATGCTGGCCATGTTTGACGCGGCGCCGGGCAAAGCGAGTTAAATTTACTATTAATTACTAATACTTACTTAAATTTTGAAATACTTTACCAAAATTTTTATATTGACAAATGATAGCAAAATTGCTATCATTGTATCATGAGTAAGTATGATAAACTAGTTCAAAGAATTTTTAAAGGTAGTACGGACATTACTCCTGATGAATAAAAAAAATTTGGATTATTATTTGAATCTTCCTTACTCATATATAATTGAGTGGTCTGATATTGATAAATGTTTTTTAGGCAGTATCGTTGAACTTGAGCGAAATATGACCTGCGGACAAACTCGTGAGGAAGTATTATCAAATCTAAAAGAAGCGCTTGTTTCTTATATTACTACAAGCCTTGCGCATAATATGGATATTCCCGAGCCTCTTAAAATCAATGATTTTAAAGGAAATATTACATACCGGACAAGTAAGGAACGTCATTACCAACTAGCAAAATACGCAAAACTCTATGGTAAAAGCATTAATACTTTTATTGACGAAGCCATCGGCGAAAAATTAAAGGAGACTATTTAATTTATATTAACCATGATAAATAGCAATCAAATACAAGTTATTCGCGGAGACATCACCCGCCAGGCGGTTGACGCCATCGTCAACGCCGCCAATGAAAGCCTTCTTGGCGGAGGAGGCGTAGACGGCGCAATCCATTCCGCCGCCGGCAGAGAACTTGATTTGGCCTGCCGGAAGATACATGACGAAAAAGGCGGCTGTAAAACAGGCGACGCGGTAATAACAACCGGCGGCAATTTGCCTGCAAAATTTGTCATTCACACGGTCGGCCCCATTTGGCGCGGAGGCAAGCAGAAGGAAGCCGAATTGTTATCAAGCGCGTATTTGAGTTCCTTGCGGTTGGCGTCAGAGAACGGGATTAAGTCTATCGCGTTCCCGAATATCAGCACGGGAATTTACGGCTTCCCGAAAGAACAAGCTTCTAAGATTGCCGTTTCTGCGGTTACAGATTTTCTTAATAAAAACGAGACATCTGTTGAAAAAGTGATTTTTGTTTGCTTTGATCAGGAGAATTTTGAGCTTTATAAGGGGCTTGTTGGTAAGGTTTGAGAAGGGATGGTATGGAAATTTGGCGGCTGATAATTTACGTGACCTAGTAATTAATTAAAATTGCGGTCGTATCCAGAGGAAGGGAATATGCTCCTGTTTTTCAACCGGCTCAAGTTCAACATGATCACAGGTTACTATTGTTGAGCCGTTGTGACGGGCGGTTGCTACAAGAATGGTATCGGCAAATGACATTTTTCCAGAAGCCTTAAGACGTGCGGCTTCACGAACAATGATGGGGTTAATGGTCTCTATTATGGAAATGGGAAAATTATCATATATATCTTGAATAATAGCATCTGCCTGTTCTGTCCCGACCACCCTTATGCGATCATAGTATACTTCAATAAGATTTACGGCATTCATTGTAATGGCTATCTCATTGCTTTTCGCATGATCGAGGAGATCTCTGACAACGACAGCCCCTTCTTCACCGTCAAGGAAGGCAAGTACTGCGCAAGCGTCAAGTATGTATTCCGGCACGACGGACGCGCTCCTCTTCCTGGCGTTTTTCTATTTCAAGTTCATGTTCCTTGTCAGCACGGGAACGTGCAAGAAAATCCTCCACCGAACCGCCCGGAATGTTTTTATGACACCCCATTAGCTTATGGTAAGAAGGTTCTTCCCCTTGAGCCGTCTTTTCAACGGTCTGCGGTGGTACAGGAGAATTTACATTAATAAGCCCTAAACCTTCAATAGCTCTGAGCAAATCAAAAGTTTTCTGGTTCTTTACCTCTACTGTTACAATCATGAATTCAATATATATTATAATACAAGAAAAGTCTATGGAAATTTGATACTTTTTCGCTTATCAACAGGTTATACAACTATTTAACCAGTACGGAATACTTGATTTTATTATTTGGATGTATTTTTTTCGGTAACAATTTGCGTGACCCGGCTATGTTAACTGGTTTGAAGAAGATTGAGGGAATGAAACTTGAAGTACCAGACATCAAAAAAAGTATCTGTCACTAGAGCGTGTCCGGAATGTTGACAGTATCGTTATAAAATTGCATATTTTAAATGAGGTAAATGTAATGACAAACGTAAAAATTAATATAAATGAGAAAGCAGAACGCCGTTTCCCATTCCAACCAACTGTAAACTTCACATTGGACGAGCAAATCATTACGGCAGCCATAAAGAGAAATCCAAAAATGGTCGAGCTAAAAATTGATTCGGACGACAATATACATATAGACAAAGAAAATAATCCTGAAGTTTATGATTGGGCGGTAAATGGTTAATGGAGACATTTGAGTTGTTTATTACTATATTTTATCGGTATTTAAAAATAAAAAACCAATATGGAAACTAACAATCGCAGACAAGAAAAAATTACTTGATTTCTTGACAAAATAACACTGGGCATGTCCTTAGCCCTTACATTCCCAGCAAGGCTTGGGCGTTGGTCGCGTAGTATATGTCATCCTTATTTGACATAAGCTTGCAGAAATCATTAATTATCTGCCAGTTGTTATCTATGTCAAATTCATAACTGTGTCCCCAAAGGTAAAAAACCTGAGGACTTTCCGGCTTTAATTTAATAAAGGACTCAGCAAGTTCCATTAAACCGGTATCCGTATGTTTTGCCGTTGGCTGAAACTCAAGTAAATCCCCGGGAATATCGAATGAAAAAGTACTCACCACGCCACGAGCGTAAAGAAGGCCGCAGCGTTCAACAATTTTCTTTATTTCGTCGGTAAAGGTTCCGTAGGGATAGGCCATTCCGTAAATTTTTTCGCCGAAAATTCTTGACAGATTAATTTTGTCCTGCTCCAATTCATTAACAACTGTCTCTTCATCCATGTTTTCAAGACGGGGATAGGTAAGGCTATGTACCGCAATTTCATGCCCTTTGTACAATGCGGGAAGGTGTGCCACATTCATACGCCGAATCGTTATGCCGTTTCTTTCCCACTGACTGGAACCGGATTGAATTCCGCTGTTAAGATTAAAAGCTGCTTTAATGCCGTAATGGTTAATAATTTCGATAAGTTTCCGGTCTTGTTCCACACCGTCGTCATAACTTAAAGTAAGAGCCTTCATTTTTCCCTGCGGAAACATTTTAATCCTCCCATTTTTAAAAAAGTATATCCATTTGAATAAGAACTTACAACGGGAAACATTAATTACCCGGAAGAAGCATGAGGTTAACGTAATGGAAAATGTTACCAAATTTTTAGTATATTGTATTGAAATCTATAAAACCGCTAATAAATTAAACGGCAAACAGGTTATACAACTGTTTAACCAATTCGGAATACTTGATTTTATAGTAAAGTGTTACGGCGCTCTGCATACCACAGGTCCTGAATATATTATTGAGGATATTACCGGGTATATAGAAGAACAACGGCAAACGGGACAGGGGTAATCGCGGAAATTGTGTGTCTGTCATTTTGCTCACTCATTATCTTCAAATTTTACAAAATAATTATCCACATCGTATAGTTTGGAATCCTTATAAATATCCTTTAACGCATTGATTTTTTCATTGATTACTCCATTCACAATAAGGTGTCTTTCCTCCGCTATGTTAAAATGGTCAGAGCGGTCATTAAAATCATCTCTAACATAACACATTAAATCTATCATATTATGATAAGCCCTGCCTTCACTGTGCATTTCCAAGCTTTTTTGATAATGCGATAACGCTCGTTGGTTTTCACGATAACCGGATAATAAATCTCTCCATTCTACATCAAGATATTGTTTTAAGTATTTTTCTATATATGAATGATTAATCTTATCAGGATTTTCTTTTTTATAAACCTCATACTTTTCATATTGCCTAATCCAAAAAGAAAGATGTTCATGTATCGAACCTATAAAACTATGTGGGAAAAGATATGTTTCGTCCATTGTTTCTATTAATTGGGCAATGTCTATTAAACAATAGATTGAATCGGCAATTAGATTTTCAAAAATTTGAATAATAGTATATTTTTCTCCAAAAATATCTTTTACAACCTCTTTACAATTAATATTTTCAAATATATCATTAAAATCCTCTTTTTCTAATAGAAATTTTCTTTCTCGTACGTCTTTTTCAATATTCGATTTCTCTAGTATTTTTTTATACGTTTCATAATTTACTTTAGATTTCAACCGCAAGCGATAAATACGCGCTACAATGCTGTAATTTATTCTATAAGGTGAAGTAATGCGCATTTCGTAATATTTTTTTAAATCTTTTTGATTTTTGACTATTTTATTATTTATTTCTGATTTTAAAATTAATTCTTTTCCCAAAACTCGTATTCTGGTAACTTCAGTATCTACTAAAAGATTATGCAAAGGCATATTATCTTTTTCTCTAATGGAAGTTCTATCAAAATCTTTTTTTCTTTTATTTAACTCAAGTACATTTAAATCATCATTTGCGTACCATAAATAATGAATGGCTTGCTTGCTTAATGAATTGATATATTTTTCTTCATAAATACTATAATCTTTGAACAAACAGAGCATTTTATATAATTGGAAAGAAGCACGTTTATATAGGCTGGCTTTGCGGTATGCTACTGAAGATAATGTATACATTGCAAAAGCAATATCTCTCTTAATATCCAATTTGTTGATTTCAAAAGAAAGAGAATCTTCGTTTTCTTCTTCTGATTCCAAATATTTCTTACATTTGTCTAAAAAATAATTCGAAGGTTCACTATTAATTACTGTATCATTAACTTCTTTATCACAAATATAGCATTTATTTCTTTTATTACTATACTTTTCTTTATTATTAATATCACAAGAAAAAAACACATTACCCCAATCAGATAGTATTCTTGCTAATATTGTTAAATATTTCATATTATAATTTGCACTGTTTTGTTTTTCTTTATCATAAAGTTGCTTAATACTTTTACACAGTAATATTTTAACTGTATTTTCATCATTAGTTTTTGTTTTATCCAAATTTAATAAAATAGAAAGAGCTTTATGATAATAATAGCAAACTGTACAAGAGCAATTTTCAAGTATAATATTATCAATATCGCCATTATCGTCACATTTGTTATCTTCTTTATCTGATTTCCTGTTTTTATTATTTTTGCATTTCAAATCAGAATTCTTATAATACAATATATCCGCAATTCTTGAATAATATTCTGCTCTAAGGTGTCTTCCTCCCTCGTGGTCTATAAAATTTGACAGAGGTCCAAATTCTTCGTCTAGTTGTTTTAAATGTTTACTGGCAATACCGCCTACATGGCTTTTTTCGAGAATTTGAAGTTTAGCGATAAAAGGTAAATAAAGTATTTTCAATCCTTCGTATGTCATTTTATAAATCGACATAACGTTTTTATTATTATATGAATTATTATTAATTTCTAACCATTTAAATATTTGTTCACAAAGTTCACCGTAAGTCATGTAAGCAAAATCATATTGTTTTCGTTTTTCATAAATTATCCCCAATCTAAGCATATTTCGTACATATACATAAAGCTGTTCAATCGTCATCATTCTTTTGTTTTCCAGTTCACGAAGCGCTTGTACGGCGCTTTTATAATATGCTTCCGCTTCTTCAAGTCCATCATCATAGTAATATAAATCGCCTATTACTCCCTGTAATGAAGAAATAGAATCTATATATTTAAGAGAAAATTTTTCACTCTTTTCTTCTTTCTGATATTCCTTCTTTATATTATCTAATAAATCTTTATAATGTTTTTTTAACGGTAACATTTCATCAAGTGAAAAACTAAAAAGAGCAGAGAAAACTTCATCTGTCTTTGCCATAGCAAATATTTCATTGGATATTAAACCGTCGAATTTATACTCTGAAAGGCTGAAATTTGACTTGTTGATATGTACTTGCGTCAAATAATTAAGTAAATCCACAGCAATTGATTTTAGTTCCGGCGCTCGGTTTACCTCCAGCATCTCCGGTGACATATCCAGATGTTTCCAGGAAAAAGAATTCTTGTGAAATTTGAACAGGAAATCTACAAATCGTAAAGATGACACCAGTAATTTATCGCTATGTTCTTTAATATTGCTTTCTGCTAAACGATAAAAAACAGGCATTATTAAGTACGCTACAATACCAAGTGTATATTGTTTGTAATAGTTGAAAGACAAAAAGTGCTTTGAATTATGATAGCGTTTAATAAACAACGTATTTTCATTTTCGTCTCTTTCAATATGAATTTCAATGAACGATTCAAATAGCTGTATCATCTTCTTTGGCGCGCCTTTGCTTACGTGGGCGAGATAAATAATAAATTGTTGCAAAACAGCAATTATTTTTTGAATTTTTTCTTGTCGTGTAACTTCTTTCTGTTTATTAAAATGTGATTTTTTACAATATATCTCTTTCTCTAAATATTTCCTATAATTCTTCAAATCATAAGACTCTACCGGATAATCGTATGGAATAAGTCTGCGGCAAACAAATTCCTCCGGTAATGACGCTATACTTGATTCCTGTGGTAATATTTTTCCAGCCGTATGATGATCTGTAAGAAAACTTGGTACAAGGATAACAACGTTAAAAATACTGCCTATATAATTGTTTCTTTCCGAAACATCCGCCAAATGAATGTCGTACATTTCACGTCCGGCAATAAAGATGAATTTTGCTTTGGCGGTAGATAAAAAATACTTCATATTAAATAAAATTCTTAAAATTTCTGTTTGCCTTTCCCTCGCGGCATTAATCGAAAACAACATAGCTTTTGTTTGCTGGTTTTCATTTATTGAACCGGTATCACTCGGTTCTACTTTATCCAATTCGTCAAAAACAATGACAATATTGGGACGGCACATAATGAACGGTATTCGCTGTATATCGTTTAAAATATCCTGCAATTCCTTTTCCATCTCGCGTGCATCAGCTATATTGCGCGATTTTTTGGATTTTGTCCCTATTTCAGAACCGTAATTAATATTTCCGCCTTTAATATTAATTGTATTTTCAATTTCAGTGCTATAAGTGATGTCATCATTTAATTTCTTCAATCTTCTCGTTATTATTCTATGCGTAGCAAAGAAGTGATTAATCCATGTACTACGGAATAATAATACACAAATCAAATACATTAAGAAAAAAGATAACCAAAAGAGATAATTTAAGGGTTTATCAGACTTATCTTTAATTACATATCTATCGTATTTATAAAGGAAAAAACACGGTATTTTTTTTATAATTTTTGTTATTTCAAAGATTAATTGGTCAATTGTAAGAATAATATTTTTTACATAATAATTTAATTTAGTACTTATTTTAGGTCTTGACATAGTATTTTTTATTTTATCAGTACTGTCTTTTGTATTCTCCTCTGTCTCTACTATCTTAATAATTTCTAATGTCTCTTTTTTAGGAAAAGCATTTTTTAAGCGTTCTTCATCATTTTTTTCCGGATATTTAAAAATCCCTTGAGAACTATCATTATATAATTTTTTTTCTGTTACTAATTTTTCATAAAATACCTGTCTTCCCACAATTGAACAAAACGAAGAAGCAAATAATAAAAGAAAACTTAACGCAATAGCCCTCCATGGCAACATTCTCCAAAATGAATGACGGTATTTTTGGTATTCCGTACTTAAAGTACGTGTTACCAAACGTAAAATATCTTTTTCGTTATTGATTTTATGCCCGAAATTTATACGCAAATACAAACGATTGTGGTTTTTTATATATTTTTTAAATAGGTTAAATATTAAGTCATAGAATATTATCTTAAAAATACATTTAATATTAAAAAAAATATCTTTTGATAAATATATACAACACCAAAAACAAACGTATATACATATCAAAATAAAAGGTAAACCGATTAATATTCCGGTTAATCCGTCATTGAAAGCAAAATTTTTCCGGAAAGGTAAAAACAACAACACAAGCAATGAAATTTTAAATAAAATATCTAATCCTCTATTCCAGTATTTATTTTCAATATCATATATATTTTTCTTTGAAAACTCGTTCTTTTTATATTTTAAATAATTCCTACGCAGTCTTTCTCTTACAAATCGCCGAATAATACAGACAAAGACAAACCAAAAATAAAAAACAAATGTTTTTACAGCAGTAATATCTGAAGAATATGAGCCTATTTGCGTATAACAAACGACTAAAATCATTTTAAATACAAATTGCGTTTTTTCGCCAGGATTGTACGGATTTATTAAATAGCTCAATTCCTTAAAAGCAGATATTATACCAAAAGTGATCGATTTAATACAATTCCAAGTTTTATTCAAAATATCATTTCTTTGTTCAAAAAAATTTCGCCTATAACTATTAACAAAACATAGTGTAATAAATGAAATACCAAGAAGAACAGGCCAGATTAATTTGATTATTTGGTTATATTGAGGGAATTTTTTTAATAAAAAATGAGTAATAACTTGAAATCCCGCAACAGCCAGAAAAAGAAAAATCAAATATTTTAGATTTTCTGTAAACTTAGTCTTAGTCCTCAAAGAAGTTTCATTAATAACCCAACTGATTAAGCTTGTTTTCCCTACTCCCCGGTTCCCCGCGATTAAATATACGCCCGGTTCATCTGGTGAATCTTCTATAACTTTTTGTATTTTTTCCCGTGACCGTTCCCTCCCAATAAAAGCATGAGGTGAATCTCCTGACGCTGAATGACTAAAGCTATAATGGGGAAGTTCAATACGAATTTTCTTTATTTTTGAATTGAGAATATCAGGTGGTTTCTTCACAAATAAATCTCCATAATGTTAAATTAAATAATCAATTTCATAATATAAAAAATACATATACAAAATAAAAAAACGTAATTTTTAATAATCATAATTACTATTCCTTCTGTACATTATTCTGAAAGTATTTTAATTAAATTCTCTAATATTTTTTTAATTTTCTCCTCATCTTTTTCTGAAAAAAGATTTATTGTTTCTAACGATAATTTACACATTTTAATTATTTCTTCTTTTTTGCATCTATAATTTTCATAATTAGTTTTTTCTTCTTTTTTCTTTTCAAGAATGTCATCTTCAATCCTTTTTATATCGGTAAGAACATTTCTATTTTCTTTTATTTGAGAAATAATTTCTTCATAATTATTACATGGTGACTTACAATAAGACTCCATAAAGCGAGAAAATTTAAAAAAAATAATTACAAAAATTATTAATGGAGGAATTGTAAGAATTAAAATCAATAAGAATGACTTACAATCAATTATTTTACTAATTAGTATATTTTTTTCTCCTTCATAATTTTTATTATTGTTTATATTTTTATTAATTTCATAATATTTATCAGAATATATAATAAACGCAGAAACACCAAAAGATAAAACAACATATAAACCAATAAGCGCTAACGATCCTTTTATGAATCCTTTCAATGACTTCGAATTAAGAATTTCTGGAGTCTTCATAAGCAATAATCCCTTCCTTTCCCTTTAAGTTTCCCTCACCAAACCTCGGGAAAAGACTTTGGCAAGTTTCACGCCATCCTCAGCGCATTTTTTCAAAATTGAAAACGCAACGCGCACAATCCTGAAAACCTAAAACAAAACCTCTACTCCTCAACACAGTACCGAACAAAAAAAATAAATTAACCTGCTCTCTATTTATTGATAGCTCAAATCTCATCTTCATACATCTCTTGTTTTCCCTCACTCTCCACTATCTACTCATTGTTTCTACTGTTTCATCCACACAGAACTAACATTCACTGGTGCGGTTGTTGTATACGTCCCTATACCTCCTTCAACTGCAAGATATGTATCCCGCAATGTCCAAGGAAGAGTAGTTCCACTTGATGTTGAATTAAAAGCCATAGAATCAAATTTCTCAGAAGAAATCGTTCCTTGAAATATAACTTTCGTTAAGTTATTACAATAAGCAAAAGCACGATCTCCAATACTCGTCACATTGTTAGGTATCGTAACACTCGTCAGGCCGTTGCAGTTAGAAAATGTATATTCACCGATACTTGTCACATTATTAGGTATCATTATGTCAGTTAGAGCACTACAGTAATAGAATGCCTTTTTGCCTATACTTGTTATATTGTTAGGTATCGTTATGTTAGTCAAATTCTCACAAAGATGGAATGCGCTTTCAGGAATGCTGGTAACGTCTGTTATAAATACCGTTCTAAGTGACGTGGGGATGTTATAACTATAATATTTACCATCAAAAGAAATACTCCAGCTATACCCACTTGAAGAAATAGTATACCCAAATATATATCCGAATACCGCTTCGTACGTTGTCGCATTTTTACTTTTCCCAATAAATGGCAATGTAATGCTTTCTAAACTCGTGCAATTACGGAACGCAGAATCCCCTATACTCGTCACGCTGTTGGGTACGGTGATGCTTGTCAGTTGATTACAATTATAGAACGCATTGGCAGGAACATTAATACCACCGGTAATAATGACTGTTTTCAACAATGCCGGAACATTCGAATTTTGATTTGAGTAATTTGTCGCGCCGAAAAGATAACCAAAATGATTAGTTAAAAACGGAATGGTAATACTCGTTAAACCGGTACAGCTGGTAAAAACATTACTGCCGATACTCGTTACGTTGTTTGGTATTATTATACTTGTCAAACCAGTACAGTTGTAGAACGCTTCTTCGCCGATACTCGTTACGCTATTAGGTATAATGCTGGTTTTACAGCCTAGTAATAACAAACTGCCTTGTATTAAGCAGTTACTTTCACTCCGGTATACCGTATTACCACTCGCCACATTGATATTCATCAAACCTGAACAATTACCGAATGCGGAAGAACCTATACTCGTTACGTTACTTGGTATGGTAACACTCGTTAAACCAGTACAGCCTTTGAATGCATCAATACCAATATTTGTCACGCTGTTAGGTATCGTTACGTTTGTCAGGCCGGTACAGCCTGAAAACCCGCTGAGACTCGTCACATTGTCAGGTATTGTTATGCCCGTCAAACCGCTGCAGTTGTAAAACGCATAATTACCGATACTTTGACATTCGCTTCCCACAGCAAAATTAACGGCGGTTATTTTGGAATTACCAGAAAAAAGATATGCCGGTATTTTTAAAACATTTGCCCCAATATTAACCGTTATTCCCGCCGCGTTTTGTCCGGCGTTTCCAAATACATTACTGCCTGATGTTAAATCGGCTGCTTCTGTCGCGTTAAAATTAACGCTTGTCAATCCTGTACACCCATTAAACGCGTTCTGCCCGATACTCAACACGCTTTCGGGTATCGTTACGCTCGTCAACCTTGTACAGCCGTTAAACGCGTTGGCAGGTATGTTGTTGCCGCCGGTAATAATGACCGTTCTCAGCGATGCCGGAACATAATCATTTTGATTGTTATAAGTATACGTGCCGAAAAGATAACCAAGAGGATAAGTTCCATTTAACGATGGACCGAAAAACGGTATGGTAATACTCGTTAATGCGGTACAGCCGGTAAAAGCGTTAGTGCTTATACTCATTACACTGCTTGGTATGATAACGCTCTTCAAAGAGGTGCAGTTGGAAAACGCGTTCTGCCCGATACTCGTAACTCTGTCGGGTATCCTGATGCTCGTCATATTTGTATAGGAAGAAAAACCGTTGCTTTCTATCATGGTCACGGGCTTTCCTTCATACACTGCCGGTATTATCACTTCGGCGGCGGTTGCCGTGCCTCGTGAAACAGTGTAGTAACTGCCCGTCAACGTAAAAGCTAATCCCGGTGTCGACGGAGTTTCAGCGGTAACAACGGCAGTAGAAGCGCTTGTAACGCTACCGGAATTGCCGGAACGGGTTACGGTTACGGTAATCGTTGAACCTGTATCGGCGGCTTGTACTTGATAGGTATTGCTGTCTGTGCCAATGTTTGTACTTCCGCGCTTCCATTGATAGGAAATTGTTCCGTCGCCGCCAAGAGAAGTAGTAACAACGGTCAGAGTTTGTCCAACTTCGGCAATTCCGCTTATGCTTACAGTTCCGATGAGCGCGGGTAGTTCAGTTCTATTAGCGACTACCTTAACTGTACAGAAAGCTGTTTTACCGCCGTCAACAGTGGCAACGGAGATAATCGCTGTTCCAACGCTAATACCGGTAACTACGCCGCCTGTTGATACAGTGGCTACAGAGGTATTGCTGCTGTTCCATGTTACATTCTGGTTTGTCGCGTCGGAGGGAATTATTATCGCGATAAGCGCTTCTTCTTCGCCTACAACAAGGCCGATAGATGCTTTTAATGATACGTCTGTTACAGCAACGGCGGTAGTACTGACCGTAACAGTGCAGGTAGCTGTTTTTCCGCCGTCCACAGTAGAGACAATGATAATTGCGGTTCCGGCGCTTACGCCTGTAACAGCGCCGCCTGTTGATACAATGACTACGGCGGTGTTGCTGCTGCTCCATGTTACGTTCTTATTTGTCGCGTTAGATGGCGATATTTCCGCGGTAAGAGTTTCCGTACCGCCCACAATAAGGCTGGTAGATGTTTTCAAAGATATACCGGTCACATTAACTGTATTGGGCGTAGGTGTATCGTCACCGCCGCCGCTGCACGCGGAAAACGCCAAAATAACTGCCAGCGCTATAACTGACATTCCCGGCCAAAATCCTTTATTTCCGCACTTTTTCATAAAAAACTCCTTGTTTTATACCCCATCTGTAAATTGGTAATTTTGAAGATTAAAGCTTTTATGAATAAAAAATTATTTATTCATAACCCTATTAATATTAATATTCTACTATTTGTAATATTACGTGTCAATAAAAGGTAGGACAAATATAAGATACTTCAGTAATGAAAGAAAAAATCACTGAATTACGCCGTATTTTAGCTAAAAACCTTAAAGAACATCGAAAAACTCTCGGCCTTTCTCAGGAAAAACTGGCGGAAATGGCAAATATATCATGGCAAACTGTGAATAGTATAGAGTGCCATCGTACATGGGTCAGTGATATGACGCTGGAAAACCTTGCCAATGCTCTTAAAATTGATACCTTTCAATTATTATTACCAATAGAAAATACCAATAAAAAGCCAATCAATCCCGATGAAGCCCTAAAAAGACTCATGAAAATAAAAAGAACCTATGACGATTCTTTCAATGAAATCGTGAATTTGTCAAAAA
>Ga0268262_10004058_pt1 | contig 15361 bp, 25 predicted proteins | sample TergutNc150P3_FD_190354 | JGI IMG/M metagenome (GOLD analysis project Ga0268262, IMG submission 190354) | Nasutitermes corniger P3 segment gut microbial community from laboratory colony in Florida, USA - Nc150 P3 (SPAdes) (version 2) | ecosystem: Host-associated > Arthropoda: Insects >... | reverse complement strand
GCCCCTGTACGGCGAGGCCGGCAGCGGGATGCACTTCCACCAGATGCTCCGCAAGGCGGGGCGCAACGTCTTTTACGCCAAGGACGGCTACGGCTTCCTCAGCCAGCAGGCCCTGTGGTACATAGGCGGCATCCTAAAGCACGGCGGCGCGCTTCTGGCCATAACCAACCCCAGCACCAACAGCTATCGCCGCCTAGTCCCTGGCTTCGAGGCCCCCATCAACGCCTTTTTCAGCCTGGGCAACCGCAGCGCGGCCATCCGCGTCCCCAAATACGCCGACCAAGAGGACACCGCCCGCTTCGAGTTCAGGCCACCCGACGCGACGTGCAACGTCTATCTGGCGCTCGCCGCCCAGCTCATGGCGGGCATTGACGGCATCAACAACAAGATAGACCCAACGAAAGAAGGCTTCGGTCCCTTCGACGTTAACCTGTTCAGTTGGTCCGAGGAAGAGCGCAAAAAGATAGTCGCGCTCCCCACCAGTCTTGACCAGGCCTGCGACGCGCTGGAGCGCGACAACGCATTCCTGCTCCAGGGCGGCGTCTTCGATAGGCTCCAACTGGAGGAGTGGGTGAAGGCGCTCCGCAAGCAACACGCCGCCGTGAACCACAGGACGCACCCGTACGAGGTCTCGATGTACTATGACGCCTGACAATGGGCGAAAGGATATGTCTGTAGCAATTCTGGCAGGCGGTTGCTTTTGGGGCATGGAAGAGTTGTTCTGTCAGCAGCCTGGGGTCGTTGAAGTGGAGGTCGGCTACACCGGCGGGACACTGCCCAATCCCACTTACGAGCAGGTGAAAACCGGAGCGACCGACCACGCGGAGGCAATCCGCGTCACATTTGACCCTTCAAAGACCACGTATGACGCACTGCTGAAGTTCTTTTTCAGGATGCACGACCCAACCACGTTGAACAGCCAGGGCGGCGACAGAGGCACACAGTATAGAAGCGCCATCTTCGCAAGCGACGCGGCGCAGCGGGAGATTGCGGAAAGAGTGTTGAGGGAAGAAAGCGAATCAGGCTTTTGGACAAAGCCGATAGTCACGGAGATAGCCGACGCGGGGCCCTGGTGGAGGGCCGAAGAATACCACCAAGACTACCTAGTCAAGAATCCAAACGGCTATACTTGCCACTGGGTGCGGAAATGAAAAACAGGATTTGCTTAACATTCATCTGTCTTTGCTTCCTGCTGGCCTGCGACAGGTGCGACGGGGCTTGGTCGCAGCCGTCCGATGCGGCGGTGGGCGTTGACCAGGCGGCGATACAGGCGTATTTCTCGCCGGGCGGTAGCCCGACGTCTGCGCTGGTGGAGGTGCTGGACAACGCAAAGACCTCCGTCCTGGTGCAGGCCTACAGCTTCACTTCCGCGCCCATAGCCGCCGCGTTGAAGAGGGCCCACGACCGCGGCCTGGACGTCAGGGTCATCCTCGACAAGGGCCAGAAGTCGGAGAAGTACTCCAGCGCCACCTTCCTGCAACACGCCAGCATACCCGTCTGGATAGACACCAAACACGCCATAGCGCACAACAAAGTGATGGTGATAGACAGCAGCATCGTGGTCAGCGGCTCCTTTAACTTTACCAAGGCCGCCGAAGAGAGAAACGCGGAAAACCTGCTGATAATCACAAGCCCGCAGTTGGCGAAGCAGTACATCGCCAACTGGGAGAGGCACGTCGGACACTCGGAAAGTTACTGACGCCAAGTTGCATCCAACGCTGCAAAGGCTTGGCTGAAGCGGGGAAACAGATGACAGAGAACAAAAAGAGGTTGCTCATAGACACATCGGTCATGCGCGGCGTCTTTGATGACGACACACCCGATACCAAGGCATGCACAGAGAGGTTCTGGGACAAGTGCAGGACAGGGGCTTACGAACTGTTTGTGTGCGTGGTGTTTGACGAGGAAATGGAGAACACACCAGAGGAACAGACAAAATCAATCGAAGACATCATTAAAGAAATGGGCATAGAGAGACTGCCAGAAAACAAAGGCGCCGAGCAGCTGGCGGTCGACTACAAAGGGAAACCGCTGAAAACCGCGAAGGGAGACCGCAGGCACTTGGCGTACGCGACGGAGTACGAATGCGACGCGGTGGTTTCGTGGAACATGAAGGACATAGTGAACGCCGACACATACAGAGGGATAAACGGTGTGAACATGGGAAAAGGCAAAAAGACCATAACGGTGGAGACCCCTGCTATGCTGTTGGGGGAGGAGGAACCAGAATGGCTGCCATAGACTACTCCAAGGAATCATGGAACACCAAGGATGTTCGAAGGATAAGAGAAGAACTGGGAAGAAGGAACGCAAACCTAACCATAGAGGAAGTCTGGGAAATAGAAAGGGAAGTAAGACGCAGAATGGAAGCAAGGGGATTTGTGATACCGACTAGAGACCCACGCACGGAGCCAAGAAACGGATAGGGGATCAACAGGGAGACCACCCAGACCAAGCAGTGTGCATTGCTGCAAGTTGGTATGACGCCGCTAGTGGTTTCGCCTAGTCTTTGCCGCTAGGTACGTGTTCTCCATCAGGCCGGCGATGGTGAGTGGTCCTACGCCGCCGGGGACGGGCGTTATGGAGTGGGCCACCTGCAACGCCTCGCCAAAGCGCACGTCGCCGTAAAGCACGCGCCCCTTTGTCTTCAGGGTTTCCAGCTTCTTTGGCTCCTGGGCCATTATCTTGGCGGCCAGCGCGGCGTCCGTAACCTCGTTCATCCCCACATCAATCACCACGGCGCCAGGCTTGATCCACGTGCCCTCGACAAGGCCCGGTCTGCCCACGGCGGCCACCAGTATGTCCGCCTGTTTGCAGATGTCCGGCAGGTCTTGCGTCCTGCTGTGGGCTATCGTCACCGTCGCATGTTCTTCCAGCAGCATCAGGGCCATGGGCTTGCCGACGATTTCACTGCGCCCAATCACTACGGCGCGTGTCCCCTTGATTTGCACGTTGTATGCCTTCAGCATGTGCAGCACCGCGCTGGGTGTGCATGGGCGCAGGCCTGGCGCCCCCTGTAGCAGCAGGCCCATGCTGTGCGGGTGCAGGCCGTCCACGTCCTTTGCCGGGTCAATGCGGTGCAGCGCCGACTTGGCGTTCAGGCCGCTTGGCAGCGGCAGTTGCAGCAGGATGCCGTCAACATTGGGGTCTGCGCCCAGCGAATCAATCAGGTCGTTGACCTCGCCCTGCGAAACGTCAGCCGTCAGCCTGCGCTCTATGGACGTGATGCCCACGCGCGCACAGGCGGCTATCTTGTTCCGCACATACACCTGGCTTGCGGGGTCGTCCCCCACCAGCAGCACGGCCAGCGCGGGCGCGCGCCCGCCGCCTGCCACCATGCCGGCGACTTTCGCCTTGGTTTCCTCCAACATGCTGTCTGAGTGTCCCTTGCCGTCCAGAATCTGTGCCGCCACACGCGCCTCCAAACCGTTGCCATTAAATGTCGTAGCAATTCCCCGTTGGGTCAGTGCCGCTGATATAGCACAATTGTACAATCACTGGAAAGGACCCGTCATGTCGGACAAACTCAGCGCTCAGGAACTAATCGAATTGGTCAGGCGGGTCTTCGCGCCAGGTGAGGGCGACCGTGCCCTGGGGGTGATGATAGACCTGCCGGACGACGTGGTGGGCGACGATCCGGCGTGGGCGGCCAGACGCGCAATCGCGGCCGAGTGGGCCACTGAGCTGCAAGGGCAAAAGGACGCGCTGGGGCTGGACACCAAGCTGGTGGCCTACGCCAACGTCCACACCAACAACGGTGACCTGCCACAGCAGGCGTGGGCACTGGAGCCATGCGGGGAGCCACCGCGTCTCGCCGACCTCGACACATCTTCCGCCGTCGCCATGGACGATGTGCTGAAGGGTCACCAGATTTTCATGGCCATCACCAAGTTCAGCTCCACCGCGCCGCTCAAAGTGGCGGCTAAACAGTTCGGCTTCCGCGCCGCCACAATGCCGGGCTTCGGCGAAACCATGGTCCCCGCGCTGCGCTTGGATTACATAGAGATCAACCGCAGGGTGGGCATCCTCAAAGAAATGCTGGACCGCGCAGTTCTGGCGGATATTTTGTTTGCCCATCCACAGGGCGAATCAAGGCTCAGGCTGGACCTGCGCCACAGGAGTGGCCACGCGTCGGGCGGTCTGCTGCACACGCACGGCGAGGCCGGCAACCTGCCGTCGGGCGAGGCATACATAGTGCCCTACGAGGGCGAGCTAAAGGGCGACGCAAGCCAAAGCGAGGGCGTGCTGCCCGTGCAGTTCGGCAGCGAGGTCGTCTTCTACGACATCAAGGCGAACAAGGCCGTGGCCGTGCAGTCCAGCGGTCCCGTGTCCGAGCGCGAGGCCGCGCTGATAGCCAAGGAGCCTGCCTACGCCAACCTAGCCGAATTGGGCCTGGGCGTGCTGGCCCCATTCGGGATAAAGCCAATAGGTGCCGTGCTGCTGGACGAAAAGCTGGGCCTGCACATAGCATTCGGCCGCAGCGAACACTTTGGCGGCAACGTCGGCCCCAAGGACTTCACCTCGCCGGAGGCCGTCGTGCATATAGACAGGGTCTATGTGCCGGAGCTACAGCCCGACGTCCGTCCCCTGAAGGTTGACTTGACCTACCCCGATGGGACTACCGTGGAACTGATGAGGGACGGCGATTACGTCATCGAGTGGTGAGCGTATTAATGGTGGCACTAAAGCGCCCAAAAATACTGGTACAATGTGCATGGAGGTGTCGGATGTCTAGCGAAGCCCTTTTGTCAACCCCAGTCGAGGAACAAGAGTGCGACACGCCCCACACACCATCAGTGTCGCCGATACAGATTGCGATGTGCGGCAACACAGCCCCAGCCCCACGGATGGACGACAGCGATGATGCGTCCCCGTACGTTTACAGCGAGGAATTGGCCGAGCAGTGGGCAAGGGAAGACCCCGATTTCCACAAGGAGACCTACAAACAGGACCCTTACTTCGACAAAGAGGAGCAGGCCGAACTGCGGCGCGCGATGGCCGAGGTGGAGGCGGGCAATTTCATTGAGCAGGTAAAGGTGAACGGGGAATGGGTCGAAGTCAATGCGTAAGAGATGGGCTCCCAGAGCCTTGAAGGACTACAAAGAATTCCAGCGCACAAGCAAAGCCACTGCCGCCAAGATAGACGAACTGCTGGATGACATCGAGCGCGCCCCGACCTCCCTTTCAGGGATTGGGCACCCCGAGTATCTGAAGCACGAAAGGTGCTGGAGCCGCAAAATCAACGAGAAAGACCGTCTCATGTACAACGTCATAGACGGCGTGATATACATCTACAGGTGCCGCAAGCACTACGGGGACAAGTAGCCAAGCGTATGAAACACCGTGCCGGCAACTGGCAACTGGCAACTGGCAACTGTCCACTGTCCACTGGCAACTGGCAACTGTTATTATGTCACAAGACCAATCAGGTCTCGCCCCAGGAGCCTTCCATGCCACACTTCGACACCGAATCGCTGCTTAAATGGTTCCACTTCCTGATGCTGGTGCTGGCGGGCGGCGCCATGCCCGTCTGCCTTTTGCTGTCCGGCTTCGAGGACACGCACGAAGACGTGCGCGGGCTGTCGGCCGCCATCTGGAAGAGGCTCGTCGTATGGGGCATGAGGCTCGCCGTCTTGTTTGGCGTTGTAGTGCTGGTGGCCCTCATAGTGAATGGCGGCAAGCCCTTTTCCCAGCCGCACCTGATGTTCAAGATTGGGCTGGCGCCCTTCATGGTGCTTCTGTGCGAGACCGCGCCGAAGTCGCTGGGCGCGGGCAAGAGGGGCGTCGCCATGGTTGCCATGATTCTCTTCCTGCTTACCTCGTTCATAGCGTCGAACGGCAAGGCGTTTTTTGAGCCTAAGCCGGAGCCAGCCGCAGCGGTGGAAGCCGAGCCGGCGCCCGATCAGATACCGGCCGAAGCAAAACCAGCGGAGAAGGAGTAGAAAATGACGGCAAGCAGACTCATCGTTGGATGCGCCCTAGTGCTGGCTGTCTCCAGCCTGTCGGCCCAGCGCCCGGTCAAGCCCCCGACCCAGCAACCCCAGCAACCGGCGCAGCACTGGCCGCTGACCGTCCCCGAATCCAGCGACTACCAGCGGACGTCCAAAGTTGCCGAGATACACGCCTACATGGAGGCCCTGAAAAAGGCCGCGCCTGCGCTTGCTCACTACGCCCCGCCAAACGCCCCCGCCGCCACCGAGGCTGGCAAGCCGCTGTTGGCCTGGCGCTTGCCCGCCACGGGCAAGGACCCAATCAAGGTTTACGTGAACGCCAACATACACGCCGGCGAGGTGGAGGGCAAAGAGGCCATCCAGATAGTCCTAAGGGAGATATTGCAGGGCAAGCACCCCGAAATCCGCCAGAGCATAGAACTGGTGACGTGCCCCGCCTACAACGCCGACGGGACCGACGCGCTGGACCCCGCAAACCGCACCAGGCAGCCCAACCCCAAAAGCGGCGTTGGCCCGCGCGAAAACCCGCTTGGCCTGGACCTCAACAGGGACATGATGAAGGCGGCCACGGCCAACACCAAGTGGATGCTGGCCATGTACCGCGACTTCGACCCCCACTGCGTTATGGACCTGCACGCCACCAACGGAAGCCGCCACGGCTTCTACATAACCTACGCCCCGGCCCAGTGCATCGGCGGCGATGGCATACTTGCCGGCTTCAACAGGCGGATGATGGTGGGGATAAGGGAGCGGCTCAAAGAGATTGGCCTGCCGACGTACGACTACGGCAACTTCCGCCTGGACGACGACAGGCGGCCCGTCGCCTTTGAAACCGAGCCGGTGCGCCAGGGCATGGTCAGCAACTACCCCGTGCTGGGCAACCGCCTCGGCGTGCTGGTGGAGACCTTCATCTACAGGTCATTCGAGGACCGCATACGCGACAACGTGAGGTTCATACTTGAAACACTCGAGTGGATGGCGCAGCACCACGAAGAGGTACACGCGGAGCTAAGGGCGGCCGCCCAGAGGTGGGACGATTCGTTCAGGAACGGTCCCCCGCAGTTGCCACTGAAGTCCCGCCTGGTCCAAACCGAGACATACAACTTCGCCAGCTTCGAGTTCGCCAGAGACGAAAACGGCAACCCAATGCGCGATGAAATGGGCAGGTACATCGGCGACATGCCAGTGACCCGCTACAAACTGCCCTCATTCGTGACACAGGAGTGGACGGATTTTGTCCAGGCCCCCCACGGCTACCTGATAGACAGGGCCTACGCCGACAAAGTGCGGCCCCTGCTGGAGGCCCACGGGGTAAAGGTCCTGCCCGGCTCCCATCGTCCCAAGGGCGGGGTCATCAACTATTTCTTTGAGTCCAACCGGCAGATTTCCCCCGGCGCCTACCAGGGCGTGTTCACGCTGACCCTGGAGGGCAAATGGGCGCCGGAGCCGCCCATGCCGCGCACCGCCTACACTTGGGAGCCGGAGGACCTGGACGGCGCCCTGTATGTACCGATAAACCAAAAAATGGGCCGCCTGGCCTTTTACCTGCTGGACCCAAGGGCCCCCGACGGACTGGTGTTCTGGGGCGTCTTCAACAGCAGCTTCATCAGGGGTCCCGGCATGTGGGGCGAAGGTCCCCGCTGCCCGATACTGGCGGTCACCCTGCCGGTGCCTGGCCCGAAATGAGTTCAGATTCGCCTGCGGTCGGGCATGGTCATATGTTTGTTGTATCGTACGCCAAAATGTGTACAATAGTAGTACCGCGTCTGTCAATTGTCAGACGGATAGGAGGGTGCGATGACAGTCCAGAACGATGCGCGTGTGACTATCCGGGTTGACAAAGACTTGAAGGATCGCGCCGAAACTTTGTTTGGTCGTCTTGGTCTGAACATGACCACGGCGTTGAATGTTTTTCTGCGGAAGGCGGTCGAAGAGGAGGCCATACCTTTCCCCGTCAGCGCGAAGAAAGTCACATTCGGCGCCGGTTACACTGCGTCCGAAATAACAGACGCCTTTGTATCTGCTGTCCAGGATGTGACGGCGGCTAAACAGCGTGATGGATATGCGGTGGCGCGGTATGACGCGCCAAGCGGACGGGCGTATCTCGAGTGCGCCGACGGGACGCGGGAATATGTCAGCGAATGAAGGTCGGTCGAGGCCGGTGGTGCTGGTCTTCGCCGGTCCAAACGGGTCGGGCAAGACCACGCTTACGCGGAAACTCAGGGTGTTCGGGACGTACGTCAACGCCGATGACATGAAGTTGGCCGAAGGGCTGACGGACCTTGAGGCCGCGCAGCAGGCGGAGCTGATTCGCAACAGGCTCCTTGATGATGGTGCCGATTTCTCCTTCGAGACAGTGCTGTCCACCGAGCGGAACTTGCTTTTGCTGGAAAAGGCGAAGAGGCGCGGCTATGAAGTGCAGTGCGTTTATGTTTTGACCTGCGATGAAGACATCAACGTCGCCAGGGTGAAGGACCGCCGTGCGTCAGGGGGCCACGATGTGCCGGAGGCGAAAATCAGGGAGCGCTACCGCAGGGCATTGGCCCTTCTGCCGAGGTTGGTGAGCGTCTGCGACAAGATGCTGATATACGACAACTCGGACGTGCCCTCGCTGATATTCAGCAAAACGCACTCGGTTCATGAGTTTTTTCCGAATCGCCGCTGGTCTTGGGCCGCGCTGAGAACACTGGTTGGGGCGGCAACAAAGTAAAAAGGGCGGACTAGGCCGCCCTTTTGAGTTACTTCGCCTTCGGCGCCGTTGCTAGAACCCTGGCTCCGATATTGACTTGTTCTTTATCTCCTTTGCGAACTTTTCCGCCATCGGCCGTATCTCCTCGGCCTTGCCGACAAGGGTGAAGCAGAGGTTGTTCAGCGGGTAGTGGTCCGCGATTATCCGTTTCGCGTCGGCCTCCGTGACGGCGTCGACCTTTGTGTAGTAGTCGTTCACGTCCGAGTCCGGCAGGTCGAAAAGCTGTAGCATCGAGAGCCTGGCCGCCAACTGCGCGCTCGTCTCCAGGGTTGTGGGGTATGTCCCCTTGATGTACGCCTTGGCCGAGGCCAGGTCTTCCTCCGTGAAGCCGTTTTGGTGCAGTTCCTTGAGCGTCTCCAGCGTCAGGTCAAGCGCCCTTCCAGTGCTGGCGTTCGGGGTGAAGCTGCTGATGACGAAAGGCCCCGCCACTTTGTTCATGGAGAAGCCGGACCCCGCGCCGTACGTCAGGCCACTCTTTATCCGCAGCGCCGTGTTTATCATCGACGTGAAGCGCCCGCCGAAAAGCGTGTTGACGACCTCTATCGCCACGCGGTCTGGGTTGTCCCTGGCCACGCCCACGTTGCCCACAACGAAGTAGGTCTGCGTCGCGTCCGGCTTGTCCACCAGCAGCAGCTTTTGGCCCTCGACCTTTGCTGGCTTGGGCAGGTCAATGGGTTTCGCGCCTGCGGCGGCTTTCCATCCCCCAAAGCGCTGCGTCACCATCTTTTCCATGTCGGCGGGCTTGAAGTCGCCCACCACCACCAGCACCGCGCTGTCGGGTGTGTACATCGAGGCGTAGTAGTTCGCCACGTCGGCGCGCGTTATCGATGCCAGCGACCTTTCGTCGCCGCCGCTGGGCCTGGCGTAGGGGTGGCCGCCGAACAGGAACGACGTGAAGTAGCGCCCCACCACGCCCCTGGCGCTGTCCTTCGCGGAGCGGATTGCGTCTATGCTCTGCGTCTGTAGCTTTGCGAACTCGTCGTCCGGGAATGTGGGCTGCATAAGCAGTTCCGCCACCAGGTCAAGGCACTTCGCCGTGTCCTTGGCCATGAACTCGGCGGTGCAGGACGTGAAGTCCAGGCCGGTGTAGCAGCCGAATTCCGCGCCCACTGAATCGAGCGCCTGGGAAATCTGCAACGCGCTGTGCTTTTTTGTCCCCTTGCACAGCAGGTCGCCGGTTATGTTGGCCAGCCCCTCTTTGCCGGTCGGGTCGGAAGTGGAGCCGGCCGACTTGAACGACATCTGCAAGCTGACCAGCGGCACCTTGTGCTGCTCCATCATTACCACGGTCATGCCGTTTTTCAGTTGGGCCTTTTTGTAGGGCGGCAGCTTCACACTGGGCGCGGCCACCAGCGTATGGCCTATGGCCAACAGGGCGGCGCCGAGAAACATCTTTTTCAGGCTATTCATTTTCGTCCTCCGTTTCTGCTTCTTCCCCCGCGCCGGCGGCGCCGTCGGGTATCAGTGTGGCCACAGTGCGGTTGTTTTCGCCGAAGTACGCGCCTGCCACGCGCTGCACGTCCTGCGCCGTTACCTTGTTCATCTCAGCGCTGGCGCCGAAGAGCTTTTTGTAGTCGCCGAAAAAGATTTCGTACGTGCCCAGCGTGTTGCCGCGGCCGTTGATGGTCTGCATGTTCCTGTAGAAGTCGGCCAGAAATACGTTCTTGGCCTTTGCCAGCTCGGCGTCCGTGACCGGGCTGGCCGCGATCTTGGACAGTTCGTCGAAGAGCGCCTTTTCGCAGTTGGCCGGGTCTATGCCGGCCATCGGCTGCACATAGAACGTGAAGAGGCCGGGGTCCAGGTCTTGGCTCGCGCCACATTCGACGCTTAGGGCCAGCCCGTCTTTGTCAACCAGGCGCTGGTGCAGCCTGGAGCTGTCGCCGCTGGTCAGTATCGTCTCCAGTGCCTGTAGCGCGTAGTGGTCGGCGTGGCTCGTCTGCGGAATGTGGTAGGCCACAATCAGCGCCGGCAGTTGGGCCGGCTTGCGGATGGTTGTCCTGCGCTCGCCCAGTTGCGGCGGCTCCACCGCAGTCACCGGCGGGGGCAGCTCGCGCGCTGGTATCGGCTCGAAGTACTTTTGGGCAAAGCCCACCACCTCCGAAAAAGTCACGTCGCCCACAACCACCAGCGTCGCGTTGTTCGGCGCGTATCCCTTCAGCCAGTGGTTTTTCAGGTCGTCGATCTTCCAGCTTTGGATGTCGCTCATCCAGCCTATGACCGGCCACATGTAGGGGTGGGCATGGTAGGCCGTCGCCTGCATCTGCTCTTGCAGCAGGCCCATGTTGTTGTTGTCGACGCTCATGCGCCTCTCGTTGGCCACCACCCCGCGCTCGGATTCTATCACCTCCGGCACAAAGGCCAGGTCGGCTATCCTGTCGGCCTCCATCTCGAAGATCTTCTCCAGGTTCGCGCTTCCCGACGGGAACCAGTCCTGGTACACCGTCACGTTTTCGGAAGTGTAGGCGTTGTTGTGGCCGCCGAAGCCCTCCATAGTGGTGTCGAACTCGCCCGGGCCGTACTTCTTTGCCCCGTTGAACATCATGTGCTCAAAGAAGTGCGAAAGGCCCGTAAGCCCAGGCGTCTCGTTGCGGGAGCCGATTCTGTAGAAAGTGTAGAACGCCACGCTGGGGATGCCGTGGTCCTCCTGCACCATCACCTTCATGCCGTTTTTCAGCGTGTGCGTCTTGACGTCGAACGACTGCGCGCCAAGCGGCTGTAAAGCGATTGGTAGCAGTGCCAGCGCCGCGCCGGCGATTTTTCTGCCTACATCCATGTGTCCTCCTGGGAAGGCCGGGCCTGGACGGCCCTGGTGAAAGACGATTATAGCGGGGGGTCTTGGTTACAAGTCCAAATAGAATATCCGGCTGTCTTTGTTGCAGTTGCAGTCATCTTTTTGCCGCTTGCAGCAGCTTAACTTCGTATGGCGTCCATCTCCCGCTTGACATCTTCCCACGGTGTTGCCTCTATCAGCCCGGCCTCGAAGTCCGCCATCATCTGCTTGAGTTCTTCTATGGTGGACGCTCTCCGGTGGCCGGTCTCGGTCACTTCGTTGTCCATGACGGCGGTCGGATTGCCTTGAAACTGTGCCATGCCACCCCTCCGTGCCAGACCACAAGTGTGCGCCGTTTCTTTGCGATCCGCAATGCCCTTGGCTTGGCAAGGGCGAAAAGGCTACACCTGCGCCAGCGCCGGCACGACAAAGGAATTGGCCACTTTCAGAATGGCGTCGTGGCTTATTTCGGGGGCTTTGCCATTCGTGGGGCCCTCCGCGAGCATGTCGCAGAATACCTTGCGGTCAATGCCAGTCTCCTTGGCCAGTTGGTTGACGGCGCGGGCCCTTGCAATATCGGCCAGGGCGTCGAAGAAGAAACTGGCGTTGCATTCGCCATCCTCGATGTCCATTATCGCGGCTCGGAGGTACCCCGCTATGTCCTCTTCGGTGGCGAGGTCGTCCAACACGTTCCATCGGGTGATTGCCACGTCCTCGTCCGTGAGGTTGTCAACGGTGATGGGTGTGCCGTCTTTTCGTGTCAGCATTTTTCGCCTCTCTCGATTCTCAGTTTAACTTCTTTCGCCAGTCTTATGTCTTCGGCTTGGGTGCTTTTGTCGCCGCCCGCCAGCATCCAGTAGAGTTGCTTGGCGCGCTGGAAGAAATACAGACGGTAGCCAAGTTTCTTGAAACGCATCTCATAGACGCCGTCGCCAACCGTCCTTACATCGCCGAAAATGCCCTCCTCTGCACGTTTGATACGGGTATTGATGCGCTTTCTGGCAAGCCTGTCTTTGGCATCGAACCAATCCAAGAAGATTCGCGTTTTCCCCAATGTGTTCACTTTTTCTTGGGTGTACATTTGCGTCCCTTGGTTTTGAGACTCTGGAATACTTCCTTCCACGGCGTAGCCTTTATACGTCCTGCCTCAAGGTCAGCTTTCATCTGGAGTATCTCTTCGACAGTGGAAGTGCGAGGAACATAGCCATAGTCATCGCTGTCTATGCGGACGGTCAATTCATCTTGGCTCTGCGCCATGACGGCCTCCTTACCTAAACCGGCACGGGCACGGCGAATGTCTTGGCCACCTTCAAAACCACGTCGCGGCTTATTTCCTGGGCATCGGGCTTGTCCCGGGTGTCCAGGAACATGTCGCAGAGGTACTGGCGGTCAATGCCTGTATCTTTGACAAGCTGGTTTATGAAGCGGGCCTGCGCCACTTTCGGCAGGGCCCGCATGAACAGGGCTGGGCCGCCCTCTTCCAAGACCGCCTCCAACGTAGCCCGCTATCTCCTCCTCGCTGTCGAGGTATTCAAGGACGTTCCAAGGGCTAAGGGACACATCGTCGTCTGTGAGGTTGTCAATTGTGATGGGTGTGCCGTCTTCCCGCGTCAGCATTTTTCGCCCCCTTGGTCAAATGGTTTTAGGCCTACACTGGGGCCGCCAGTGCCTCGCCGATTTTCCTGATGGCTTCTTCGCTCGGCCTTTCGCCCTGCGGACGCGAAAACGTCCTGCACAGTTCCCTGTAGGGGATGCCGGTCTCCCTCGACAGTCTGAGCAGCGCACGGGCATTCACCACGTCCGCCGCCGCGTCCAAGAAACCTTCCACGCCCTCCCCCAGCATGGCCGCCTCCAGGTATGCCGCCATGTCTGCCTCGCTGCCAAGGCAGTTCAGGACGTTCCAAGGGCTTAGGGCGACATCCTCATCTGTGATGTTGTCGATGGTGACTTGTGTGCCGTCCCTGCGCGTCAGCGTTTTTCGCCCCTTTTGATTCTGCGCTTGACGGCCACCGCCCGTCTTCGCTCTGCGCGTCCTTGTCGCCGCCGGCCAGCAGCCGGTAAAGGCGCCTGCTTTCTTGGAAGAAGTATAGCCGATAGCCAGGCCCGTAGTCTATCTTCATCTCGTAAACGCCCTCGCCGACGGATTCCACAACGCCGAAATTGCCGCCCCTCGCCTGTTTGATGCGCCTGGTTATGAGGTGCTTGCCCACCAGGTCTGTCAGCGCATCGTGCCAAGCGTTGAAGATTTCCGTTTCCTCTAATGTGTTTTTTTCTTCCATCCGCCGCCCTCTTGATTATAGCCTGAGCCTACCACGGAGGGCGCTGGAGCCCAGGTCAGGGCTGGTGGCGCCTGCCGTTACACCGGCACGGGCACGGCGAATGTCTTTGCCATCTTCAAAACCACGTCGCGGCTTATTTCGGGGGCCTCGGATTTGTCAGGGGACTCCAGGAACATGTCGCACAGCGCTTGCCGGTCTATGCTGGTGTCCCGCACAAGCTGGTTGATGAACCTGGCCTTGGCGGCGTCGGCGAGGGCAACTGGGAAAAACGCTGGTTCGCTTTCGCCCTCCTCGATGTCCGCCACCACCCCTTCTAGGTAGGCTTTGATTTCCTCTTCGCTGTCCAAGGATTCAAGGATGTTGAAACGCCTGAATGTCACCATTTGTCCTCCGCCTCGGCTTCCCTCTTGATGGCCACGGCCCGACTGATGTCTTCGCTCTGCGTGCTTTTGTCGCCGCCCGCCAGCAGCAGGTAAACCGCGTCCCCGCGCTGGCAATAGTATAGCCGATAGCCGGGATCGAAGTCTATCTTCATCTCCGAGACACCCTCGGCGATGTTCTTCCTGCCCCTCCCGAAATTGCCGCTTTCCGCGTTCCTGATTCGCCTCTTGATGAGTCTGCGGGCGCTCCTGTCCTTAAGGGTTGCCAGCCAATCATCGAAATAGTCTGATGTTTTTATTGTGTTCTTGGTCATCTTGTCGCCGCCCCTCTTCATTCTATCCGGGTCCCCCACCTTGGAAGGTCCCTGAGTCCTAGGCTAGGCGGCGCCAGTCGTTACACCGGCACGGGCACTGCGAATGTCTTTGCCACCTTCAAAACCACGTCGCGGCTTATTTCGGGGGCCTCGGATTTGTCTGGGGACTCCAGGAACATGTCGCACAGTGCCTGGCGGTCTATGCCGGCGTCCTTGGCGAGCCGGTTGATGAACCTGGCTTTGGCGGCGTCGGCGAGGCAGATTGAATAGAAGCGGATGTCCCCGGGACATTCTTCCAGCGCGGCCTCAAGATAGCCGGCGATTTCCTCTTCGCTGTCGAGGTGTTCCAGGATGTTCCAAGGGCTAAGGGCCACGTCTTCATCGGTGAGGTTGTCAATGGTGACGGGTGTGCCGTCTCTGCGCGTCAGCATTTTTCGCCTCCTTGGATTCTGCGCTTGATGGTCTTGGCCAGTTCGATATCGCCGCTCTGCGTGTCCTTGTCGCCGCCGGCCAACAGCCAGTAGAGTTGCTTTCCCTGCTTGAAGAAGTATAGCCGATAGCCAGGGCCGTAGTCTATCCGCATTTCGGATATGCCTTCGCCCACCGGACGGCAGTCGCCGAAATTGCCGTTTTCCGCGTTCCTGATTCGCGCCCTGATGCGGTCAATGGCTTTCCTGTCTTTGAGACAGTCGAACCATGCCTTGTAGATTTCCGTTTCCTTGAATGTGTTTTTTTCTTCCATCCGCCGCCCCTCTTCATTCTAGCCTGGCCTGCCGCGCCCAGGAAGGCGGCTGGCGGAGCCAGTCGTTACACCGGCACGGGCACGGCGAATGTCTTGGCCACCTTCAAAACCACGTCGCGGCTTATTTCCTGGGCATCGGGCTTGTCCCGGGTGTCCAGGAACATGTCGCAGAGGTA
>Ga0268262_10004057_pt1 | contig 15366 bp, 14 predicted proteins | sample TergutNc150P3_FD_190354 | JGI IMG/M metagenome (GOLD analysis project Ga0268262, IMG submission 190354) | Nasutitermes corniger P3 segment gut microbial community from laboratory colony in Florida, USA - Nc150 P3 (SPAdes) (version 2) | ecosystem: Host-associated > Arthropoda: Insects >... | reverse complement strand
CGGGGGGTTGGTAATTTATTGGCCCCTGAAGCGGATGGGTTCCATTCGCTAACTGCCGGGGGTGGTAATGTTTGACAAGGCGCTTAAATATTCTTACGCGGCACAAAAACAGGAACGCCATAAACTGTTGCGGACGGTGTTGATTTTGTTGTTCCTGTATCTGTTGTATAACATAATCAGTACTTTTTTCTGTTCCGTGTGGGTTCTGCAAAATAATACCATGCAGCCGGAACTGCGCGCCGGAGATCGTTTTCTGGTAGCGTCTTCGATTTTGCCTTCCCTGCTTGCGGAACTCAAGAAGACGGAAGGGACTCCCTTCAAACGGGGAAATATTGTTTTGATCGATACCAGGCGTGAGGTAAAGCACAACTGGTTTTTAATTGTTGCTGATAATCTTGTCCGTTTTTTTACCGCGCAACGGTACTGTATGATAAAAACGGAAGAATACCTGTACATCAAACGGCTGATTGCCCTTCCCGGAGATGAGATAAGCATGACTAATTTTGTCCTGCGGGTAAGACCGGCGGACAGTTCCTATTCCCTGACCGAGTTTGAACTTTCCGACCGGCCCTATCATCCGAATATTCCCCAGGTTCCGGCCCTGTGGGACGACTCGATTCCCTTTTCAGGCAACATGGACAAAAGATTCCTCGGCCCCGGCGAATATTTTGTCGTTTCCGATGACCGGGGAAACTCAGGCGATTCCCGCAGTTGGGGACCGATCAGCGCGCAGGAGATAATCGGCAGGCCGATATTCCGGTTCTGGCCCCTGGCGCGAATAGGCCGCCCATAACCTTACCCTAACGAATGACCGCGTCGTTATACATACACATTCCCTTTTGCGCCAGCCTCTGCGATTACTGCGATTTTTATTCGATTGCCGTTAACGAACAGCAAAATATCCTCATGGATTCGTTTGTTGACGCTGTGTTAGGCGACATTAAAGACCAGTTTGACTTTTTCCATGTTGATCATGTCCCTACCGTTTATATAGGCGGAGGGACGCCTTCGGTATTGGGAACGGCGCGTATAGAACGCCTGCTTGCCGGTTTGCGGGTATTGCTGGAACCAATGAAAAAAAATCCTGTTGAATTTACTATTGAGGCCAACCCCGAATCGGCTGATGAGGATTTTCTGCGGGCTTGTGTTTCCGGCGGCGTCAGCCGGATAAGCATGGGCGTTCAGACTTTTCACGAACCGCCGCGCCGGGCGGTACACCGGGCGGGTGACGGTAGACTGCTTGAAGAACGGATCGCTTTGGTAAAATCTTTTTTCCCTGATGCCTTTTCGGTTGACCTTATCACCGGCCTTCCTTTTCAAACTGCCACGGTGGTGCGGAAAGACATTGAACGTGTTCTTGCTTTTCAGCCGGCGCATGTTTCGCTGTACAGCCTTACCCTTGAACCGGAAACGCCTTTAGGCAAACGGGTCGCGCAATCCGGTGAAGCCGCCTTGCCCTGCGACGACGAAGCCGACAACCTGTGGATTACCGGACGTGATATGCTGGAAAAAGCCGGGCTCGCCCAGTATGAAGTTTCCAATTTTGCCCTGCCTGATAAAACTTGCGCCCACAACATACGGTACTGGCATATGGAAAACTGGCTCGGAGTTGGCCCTGCCGCATCGGGTACGATTATCAACGACACAAGCGGTACCGGCAGGCGCTTCACTTATCCGGCGGACATCAACGACTACCTTGCCGCGCCGGAACCCCGCGTTCGTTCCGCCCGCGTAGAGGAACTGGACAAAGCCAACCTTGTCCGGGAAAGCCTGCTCATGGGTTTTCGCTGTCGCGCGGGGCCCGATCCGTTGATTTTTAAGCGGCGTTTCGGCTTTAGCATTGAGGACTGTATCCCCCAAACCATTGCCCGCTGGCGCGGACGGGGCTTTTTTGAAACAGAACAGGACGGCGGTAGTCTTGCCCCTTCACATGAAGGGCTGTTGTTTCTTAACGCTTTTCTTCGTGACGCTTTTGATGAGTTATGTACTATCTAAAATATATTGTATAAACATGGAAAATATGGTAACATGCTGTAATGAAAATAAAATACAGCCTTATTTTTTGGGGTTCTGTAGTATTAACCACCGTCATTCTGATAATCCTCGCAAATATAAAATATCATGCTTTTAATACATATAAAAATTTTTATTTTTTATATTTTATTTGCGGAACATTTTTATGGTATAGCATTGGTTTTTTGAATTTAAATAAGTCAATTGTGTTTTCAATATTGGCTTTCGCGGCAATCTCGCAAAAAATATGGATATATGAAATAATAAAAAGAGACTGGACAGGCCTTATTTGGCTGAATTATTTTCATATTGCCTTTGTAATAATTTACGCGCTGTTTATTGCGTGGCTTTCATATATGGAATACCATGTGAAAAATAAAATAAAAACGGCAATAGTACATCTTCTTTTTTATAGTTTTATATTTATTGTCTTTATAAAATATACAACCGACAATTTATTTTGGGCTATAATAAGCCCACGAGGATATGTTGCTGAATGTATTTATTATTTTGTACCGTACATAAATAATAAATTAAATAACGGTGTTTATAATGACGCCGTAGAAAATTATCATATTTATTTAGGTATACTAATATTCCTGGAACTTTTGGTAATATTGATAATAAATACCGGTATACTATTTATGGAAAGAAAGAAGTTTTCAAAGAAAATTATAGGCATAATTTTATTGCCGATAATAAGTATACCAATATATACAGCCATGCTGACAAGTAATTACGGACTGTTGGATTGGGAACATTGGTTGAAAACGGGAAATATAATATTTAGTGTAATTCTATATGAGTGCACATATATTGTCTATGTAAAAACAAAAGGAGTGACCGACACCGAGCGCGGCCGTAATTACTTCTTTACCAAATAATTCCATTTGCCGTTGGCAAAAATATAAATGCCGGCTTTCTTTTCATTTGCATCATAAAATTCATCAAATCCGTTTTCAAATACTGGCTCTCTAAGAAGTTCTTCTGGATAATTTGCTTCCGGATGTTCTAAGCCCAGATATTCCAGCAACACAGGATACTTAGCAAGAAGTTTTCCATAATAATCTAATTCCGACGAATATCCTAAATAGACATTAGAACCGATGGTTATTTTTGTTATTTGATTATTTGCGAATGCGCTATTCCCAATGTAAGCAACGCTATTTGGAATAGTAACTCTTGTTAGTTGGTTGTTTGAAAATGCTTTTTCCCTAATTTCGGTAACGCTATTTGGAATGATAACACTTGTTAGTCGATTATCTTCAAATGCAGACCTCCCAATAGTAGTAACGCTTATTTCCTGTATCTTCTGAGGGATATGGACTATCTGTTTTGTTCCGGCATAACGGATAATTATCGCCGATCCATCGGCGTCCTCCAAAAGAGGTAAAGATACGAAATCATTTTCATCGTCATATTGCCGGGAACACATGGAGAAAATTGCGAATAATATTAATACAAGCCAGCAACTGGTTTTCTTGTTCATAATTACTCGTTTTCAAAGGAAAGATTTACCCCCGGCCCTGCGGTGTTTTCCTCGCGGAAATTTTCATTGATATAAACTGCATGCCCTCCTCTACGGACTATTGTTCCAGTATCGTCTCTTACAACATTACCATTATTGGGATCACTATTGTAACCGGTAATAGTTCCACCACTTTTGTTAAAGTAAAATATGTGACCTGTGTGAAAACTAACACCACCACCTTCTCCTGTGGCGGTATTATTGGTAATGATGGCGTTTCCCCTTATATCAAAAGTTCCAGCAACAATATAAGCTCCACCACCAGAACGTGCTTTATTACCAGATATAGTTCCACCAGTCATGGTAAAATTTGAGCTACTAGATACCCCACCACCGTTACTAATGGAAGTATTACCTGTAATAGTTCCACCACTCATATTAAAAGTACCGCTTCCAACGCTTACGCCGCCACCGGAAGTATTACCTGAAATAGTTCCACCACTCATATTAAAAGTACTACTATTATCCAAACTAAAAGCTTCACCCACATACACACCACCTCCAAAGGGCGATTCGTTTCCAGAAATGATTCCACCTGTCATTTCAAATGTTCCTTCACCCACAGATACACCACCTCCATAGCCAAAGGGCGATTCGTTCCCAGTGATTGTTGAGCCGCTCTTCATTATCAACGTTCCACCTTCTACTCTAATCATACTCCCATTATTTCCCTTGTGTCCTTGCAGAGTAATATTATTTTCCAAAACAAAGGTAACATTAGGGCGCACAGTAAACATAACGCCATTTGACATAAGCCTGATGATTCTGTTTTCTGTGTCACCTCTGAGCGCTATTGTGATGTTAATTGTTCCCTTATATTCAAGAGTATGGGGAACGATGTTTTCGTTCTTATTCGCCACAAGAATATATGTTTTATGGCTCTCTGCATTTCTTTGCAGCCAGGCAAATTTTTCCGCAAGGCTGTTTCCTGTTACTGTTATTGCGCCTGTAGAAGAACCTTCAGTTATAGAACTGTCACCTGCCATATAAGAATTTATTGTTTTGCTTGCGGCAATATTCCTGTTATACTGCCCTTGTATTCGGGCGGTTTTTACTTCAAGCGCGCGAATTATAATACGGTATCCTGTACCAAATCTATTTACCGCGCCAGATACAATAGTTTGAGCGCCGAAAAACTTTCCTATTGCCACAGCATCGGCATCGTCCACTTCTCCCGACAACTGGAAATTCTGTTCGGAACGAATTTCGTCAAGCTGTTGACGATCCACTACGGTAAAAACTTTATCATTTACCGCATTTGCAATAAGTTCATCAATAATGTAATCCGAAAGATCATGTGAAACAGATTGAATATTTAAAATAACAATTTTACTTCCTCCCGGAATATTTTTATTAAGATAATCCGAAGCGTTTCTTATCGCAATATTAAGCTCATCAATATTTTGTCCGTTTCCGCCCGGCGATGATGAAACACAACTAAGAATTGATAATGCAAGAATAAGACCCAACAAACTAAAATTGCTTTTCATACAAACTCCTTCTTAAAAACGCCTGTTATTAAGCTTTTTTCAACTATATACTATTAGCCTATTTATGTCAATTATATATGAATAATGCTTTAGGCTTATTTCCTACAGTTATACAGGCTATTAGCATACAATAATGACCTTAAAACAGACATTTATTAAAAACTTAAAGGATTTCCGCACAAAGAGGGGGTTATCACAAATGCAACTGGCAGAATATTGCGGTATTTCCTCTGGTTATATTGCCGAAATAGAAACGGGTAAGAAATTCCCATCTGTTGGTGTTATAGAGAAAATTGCCGTTATTTTAAAGATTGAACCTTATCTGCTTTTTAAGAGCCAGACAAAAAACAGCCTTGCAAAAACCAGCGAAGAAAAAACCCGTCTGCCATATTACGTTAACAAACAACTACAAAAACAGCTAAAAACATATATTAAAAAACAGGTAAACCAATCCACAAGCCAAATTCTTACCGAAATAACCGATATAGTCGGCAAATACTAATACGCCTTACTCCTGTGAAAACGTACCCAACTCATGGCGCGCCTGCCGCTGTACTGATGAAGGTTGTTTTACATTGCTGAGTAACACCAGTATACGCGCGCCGGTGCTGAACAGGGGGGGGCCGGAGAAACGGCATAAAGCGCCGGTGGCGGCGGCTATCGCGACGAGGACTTGCTCGTCAAATAAGGGATTTTCCGGGGTTATGGCGGCGAGAAATTCCTGGAGCGCCGCGCCGGCGGGGTCTACGCCGATGTCGCCTATCGCCCGCGCGGCGGCGGCTTTGACCAGCGGTTCTTCCTCGTTTCTGAAAAAACGCGCCAGCCAGGGAACGGTTTCCCTTGAGCCGACGCGGGACAAAAGCTGTAGCGCCAGAATCCGGTTGCTTATGATGGCGCGGGGCCGGTTAAAAGAAGAAGTACTCTGCCGCAGACTGCCTCCCGCCGTTTCCATAAGATAGCCCAGCCATTCGCGCTCGTTCTCCCCTACCCTGCCCGCCAGAATTTCCCGGCGTATGGTTTCAAGTTTGCTTTTTATCTGATCTTCGTCATTGAATCCGGAAGAAACCCTGAGTGAAGACGACGGCAGTCCGTAGGAACCTTCTGGAGCGGGGCCGTACAGATTCCGCTTTTGGTTCAATGCCCGATCTTCCAGTTTCCACGCGTACAGTATCCAGTCCGTTCCTCCCGAATAGAGGACTCCCTCGTCATCAAAAGCCGGAATGTCCGAGGCGTTTTTCAGCGTGGCAAACCACAAACGCTCGCCGTTAACGGTAAAACCGGCGGCTCCGTTTATACTCAGCATATAAATACCCCGTTCATCGTAAATTACCGCCGCGTCATTTCCCGCCCGGATATGGGTGTCGGCAGTCCAGAGTATTTTGCCGTCAAGACCCGACAGCAGAACAATTTGTCCGTTGGCAAGAGCCGCCGCCGCGTTGCTTCCCCTGCTTGCCGCCGTTACAGGCGGTGAAGGCAGACGGGGCAGATCAAGCGGCGCGGCATCGGGCAGGGCGGGATCAATTAACTGCATAGTGCCGTCCCGGTACAGGGCAAGAATTGCCGGGCCGGGACTAATGGCGTTAGGCGCAACAGAATGCCCGATGGAAAGGAGTACGCGGGGAACAGACGGCAGACGGCGGACTATTGCCGCGCCGTAGGGATCAAAACGCGCTATGTCGCCGGTTTCCAGAACCAGCAGAATGCCGCCCGCCTGATCCAGCCAGGGGCCGGCGCTTATCTTGCCCGCAAGTTCCCGCGTCCACAAAAGATTCCCCGCCGCGGTATAACAGACAATTTTTTTCGCGCCGGGGATAAATACCCTGCCGTCCCAGCCCAAAACTACCGGTCCGGCAAGCGCCTGTCCGATATTGGTCCGCCAGAGTTCCCTTCCCACACGGTTAACGGCGATAAAAACGCCGTTTGTTCTGCAAATATACGAAGTGCCTTCAAGCGAGCGGGTAACAAAGGGGCTTAATCGTCCTTTCGCCGAAAAATTCCACAGCGGCCTGCCCGATGAAGAATACGCCTTGATGTTGCCACCGTCCAGCGCCATTACGACCGACTGCGCCTGAACCGTTGGCCGCCCGATAACCGCCCCGCCCACCGCCTGCCGCCACAGGTAAGCGGCGTTCACAGCGGTATTCGCGGCATCCGCCGAAGGCCCGCTTTGGGCAAACACCGGCGCTGAGCAGAACAATAGCAATAAAAAGTATCTCTTCATAATAAATCTGTGGTTAATTTTTTTCTTAAATTAACACAAGAAGACTCACACAAAGATCACAAAGGAACAAAGAAATTTTGTGATCTTCTCTTTCTTTGTGTTCTTTGTGTGCAATCTTCCTACGGTATCCGATACATTAAGCCTTTTTCGCAACCCAGGTGTTGATCACCGCGTCCAGATGAAGAACGTCCAGCGGTTTTGAAAGAACATCCTGGAAGCCCAGGCTGAGGAATATATCCTTGTTGCCGATAACATTGGTGCTGGTCATGGCGATAATCGGTATGTTTTTGGCATAATCGTTGCCAATTTCGTCCCGTATTATCCGCACCGCCTCTTTGCCGTCCATTTCCGACATCCAGCGGCTCATGAAGATCACGTCGTAATGGGGCTCTCCGCGGCGGATAACATTAACCGCTTCCTGGCCGGTAGCGAGACAGTCAACCGTCATTCCGTACGGCTTCAACATTCCCTGCGTTATTTCAAGGTTAAGATCAATATCATCCACCACCAGCGCCCGTATCTTCGGAAGCTGGACGCGCTGTAGGCTGGCCTTATCAACATGTTTCTGTTCAACATACTTGAAGTTTTTCAGGCTCTCCAGACGATCCCCGCTGATAACATCATCGTTAAGGAATTTCTGCCGTATCCGCACGGTAAAGGTTGACCCTTTCCCCATGGCGCTTTCTACCGTGATCGTTCCGTCCATGAGGGCGGCTATTTTCTTGGTCAAGGTAAGGCCCAACCCGCTCACTTCTTCCTGGTTCCGGCTCCGCACGCGGGCGGCGTCAGAACTGTTGTAATCAATAAAGAGTTTATCAATGTCCTCCTGCTTGATCCCGACGCCGGTATCCATAAAGGAAGAAATCAACCATATCGAATCCCCGTCCCGTTCTGTGGAAATCCGCCACTCAACAGTACCCGCTTTGGTATATTTGATGGCGTTGGTCAGCAGATTGTTGTAAATTTGTTTTATTCTTAATGTGTCGCCAACCAGCCGGGCGGGGAGTTTTTCAGACGGAACAATACGGAAGGTAACGGGTTTGGAACCGATATGCGCCATGTTGGCGTTTGCCGTTTCGCTGATAAATCCAAACAAATCGTACTCGGCGGGCATTACCCCGAACTTGCCCGATTCCATATTGGAAATATCAAGGAGCTCTCCAATAACATTCATAAGGGATACGCCTGACCGGTAGATTCTTTCAAGATAACCCTTTACATCAGTCGACACATCCTTTTTGGTAAGGCTTAACTCGGAAAGGCCGATTACCGCGTTCAGGGGGGCGCGCATATCGAAACTCATGTTGGCGAGGAAGTTGGTCTTGGCGGTCTCCGCCGCTCTCAAGGCGTCGCCCATTTTTGTCAGTTGGACATTTTTTTCTCTCACTTCGTAGAAGGGTTTTGCTATACTGCCCGACGCGATGGCCGCCGCAAGCATCCCCAAGCCCATAAAGATCAATCCTGAAATGATGATCAGGTTTCTTACCTGGTAAAAGGAGCTTTCCGCTATGGGAGCGGTAACGGCGACAAACCATCCCTGGTCTGAAAGGGTTAACGGCACATAGGCGGTAACCGCGTCAATGCCGTCAAAGGTAAAACGGGCCGCGCCGGTTTCGCCCGAGATCATGCCCCGGATGACGGCGGCGGTATCCTCGTAGTGGCCGTCCTTCTTTATCAAATCCAGAAAATTCACGCGTTTGGTAACCCATTCGTGGTTGACATTGGCAAGGATTGTCCCTTCACGATCCCCTATGGCGATATTGCCGGTTCCCCACAACTGGAATTGGTTGACCTTCTTGCTGAAATACATACCCGGAACGGTAAACGCCGCTATGCGGGAACGGGATCGGTCCTGTCTTTCGCTCTCGTAATAAGATTCGTCCATCGGTACAAAAATATGGAAAACCGGAACCCCTGAAGGCGACAGCCGTGTGGAAGAAATAACCTTCTGCCCCTTAAAAGCCTGCTGTCCGTATTCGCCAAGGGCCATATCCTCGGGCGTGAGGATACTGCCGTAAGCCGCTTCAACTCTGCCCAGGGAGTTAAAAACCGTTACCGCCACGAAACTGTCACTGTAGGCGGCAACCTGCTCTACGAGAACCATGCGCAAATCTTCGATAGGTATGCCCTGTAAGGCCTGAACTACGGCGGAAGCGTCTACCAGGAGCAGATCCAACTCGCCTGAAATATATTCATTTGCTACCGATGCCACCGACTGCATGCTGTTTTCAAGCGTTTTGATGATTTGATTCTGCGCCGATGAAACGCTGATTACCACGCTGGAAGCGGTAATTGCCAGAATAATCACGGTAATTATCAGAAAAACCTTTATTCGTATCGACATTTTTCCTTCCTTTCCCGCCATTTTAGGGGTAGACTTACAGTATAGTGGATTTTGTAAAGAATTTCAAGAAAAAAGTGATAGTCACCGGGGTCTTCCCTCAAAAGTACAAAATCAGTATAATTAAGGTAAATTTGGTTAAAAGCGCCAAAACCCAAGCGAGGAAATGATGATACGAGGCGGAGATATTGTTAAGGGAAGCTGTTTATTGCAGAAAGGGCAGCCTTTTTTGGTGGTTGAACGGGAATTCCATAATCCGGGAAAGGGGACTGCGGTTGCCCGAATAAAGATGAAAAGCATCAAGGACGGGTCGGTTCTGTCGCTGACCATCCCTACCCAGCAGGAAGTTGAGGACGCCCAGGTTTCTATCCATACCTGCCAGTACCAGTACGCGGATCAGGATAATTATCATTTTATGGATAATGAGTCTTTTGAGCAGTACGAAGTGTCCATCGCGGATCATGAGGACAAAAAATTCTATCTGAAAGAAGGGGAACCCTACGAGATGACCATCTGGGAAGGCAAGGTTATCGACATAAAGATTCCCTATAAAGTGGTGTTTACCGTCGCGGAAAGCGAAAATTATGTTAAGGGCGATACGGTTTCCGGCGCGACCAAGCCGGTTGTCACCGAGACCGGCCTGACTGTGCGGGTTCCCTTGTTTATTAAGCAGGGTGAAAAAATCCTCGTAAACACTGAAACCAACGATTATCTTGAACGGGTAAATTCCTGATATCCGCAAGCGAACAGCAGCATCTCATTTCCCATTTTATCAGCAAGACGGTTCCCTTTAAATTCCGAGGGATAGATTTTAATTTTGATCTTTCACAGGGCTTGTTCAGTTCCGCCGGTATTGACGCGGGAACGCAGTTATTACTGAAGGTTTTCTCGCGGATTCTGGATGAGGACAAGGCGGCAGGAAAACCACCGCCGCGGCGATTGCTGGACTCAGGCTGTGGCTGCGGCGTTATCGGGATATGCGCGGCGAAGGCGATTACAACTAACGATGTGCACATTCGTTGTCAGGATAGAGATGAATTGGCACGGCTGCTTACGCTGCATAACGCGGTACAAAATGGCGTCCCGCCCGCGGTGTTAGAAGCTTGTACTGAGCCGCTTCTGGCCGGGCCGGACAGCGGACACTGGGATATGATTTTGACTAATATTCCTGCCAAGGCAGGGACGCCGGTGCTGGAAGATTTTGTCCGCCGCTCGGCGGCTATGTTGAATCCCGGCGGCAGGGTTATTATGGTGGCGGTACATCCGTTAGCTGATTTTTTCCGGGAACGGATCGCCGCCGACGCGGAACTTTTATCTGAACACAAAAGCCCCGGTCACACGGTGTTTGTGTATGCTGGAAAAGCGGAACAAGCGCCGGCGGCGAGTCCGGTAAACGCCGGGCCGGGATTTTTCGCGCGATACCCGTTTTATGCCCGAGCTACGGTTACCTGTCCTATAGAAGACATACCCGTTTACCTTGAAACCATTCACGGGGCTTCCGGTTTTGACCAACCCGGCGGCACGGTTCTTGCCGCGGCAAGGCTTATTGCCCGCTTGAAAAAGACAGTGTTGCGGCAACTTCCCCTTGATGGCAGCGCCCCACTGTTGGTTCATGAGCCGGGGCAGGGATTTTTTCCTTGCTGGGTGCTGGAGTTGTTGTGTGATAAATCCGGGCTGTTGGGTCAAGAATCGAGGGGTATCCAAGAAGAATTTTTAACCACGGAGTACACGGAGTTTCATGGAGGAAGAAAAGATTTTTGTATCAAAACTCCGTGCGACTCCGTGTACTCCGTGGTTAATTCTTATTCATTGGATAGCCCGATAGTCTTATCTGGCAGAAATATTCTTGCGCTGGAAGCGTCGCGGCATAATGTTGAGCGACATAATGCCGAAGTATCTATTGTTTCCGTGGCGGATTTATCGTTGGGCAGGGCGATGCTTTTGGAAGCGAGCGGCGGGCGACAGTACGGCCTTATCGTTGCCTTTCCCGAATTAGTGCCGCAAAGTTCCTTGCCTAAAACAGCAAAGGGTTCTCAGGGGAATAGCCAGCTTACCACCCTGTGGGACGCTCTGCCGTCGCTGCTTGCCGATGGCGGCGTTTTTATTGCCGCTTTTGCATCGGCGGAAGCGGAACGCTTTGACCGGAAAAAGCCGCCGGGGGTTAGCCGTTTGGCGGGTGTTAAGCGTAATGGGTTTCGGGCGTTGGGGTATCAATTTCGGTGACGGATGCTTTTTTCTGCTTCCATTTTGGTTCGCTTTTATATTTTCTGTACTAAAACCCTTGCAAAAACTTCTTTTCCGTTTATATACGGTCTGTATTGTTTTTCCTGTACGATTTTGTAACCTTTTTCCAATAAACCATTTAATATCGGTCGTACAGATACAGCAAAAGCTTTTTTATAATCATCGGGAATATAACAATTATCTACCAACAAAGTTTTTTTATCGTCATATTCTTTATATTTATCGGGTATTTCTTTTAATGGTATTATTTTAAGCCTGCTATGTTTTGGTCTATTCTTTATGGTAATGTTTGTGTACCAATAACCTGCTGCTCTTGTAAGTTCTTTTTTAGGCGTTAAAAACCAGTCTACTTCATTATATCCAGCCCATACTTTATTATTCTTAAAATACGGAATATAGGTATCGTTTTTTACATTAGTAATATTTGATATAATCAAAAATTTCTTTCCGCTTTCAACAACAAGTTTCCAAAATTCTTTCGCTCTTGAGAACGGAGGATTTGTACATACTATATCCGCTTCCTCATTAAGTATTTTTATTGAAAGCGGATCATCAAAACTGCCTGTATAATTTTTGGGGAATTCTTTTAATTCCTTAAAACCGTCTTTTGTAAACACATATCCTTTTGTACCTTGATTGAATAGATCAACTACACCGCCATAATGAGTACATATCAATTTTTTCAATTCAAGTTCATTAAAATTTTGCAAGAAAAACAAGGCAAAAGCAGAAGTATTCATTTTTTCATCATCAACCGCATCATCACAGTTACAAAATATAACTTTATTTTTCCATGTTTTCTTATTATACATTGATAATTCTTTTTCAATATCCTCGTATCTGGTATAAAATTCATCATTTTTTACTTTCTGCGCTTTTTGTAATACATCTTTTTGAGATAATTTACGTTCTTTAAGCGATGGCGCTGTCTTTTTTATTATTTTTACTATTTGTTTTTTATCATCAGTTTTAATAAATATCTCTTTGACAAATAATTTATGTGATTTGATAAACTTTACATAATCTTCAAATAAAACAGAATTGTAAAAATATATTTCTTTGTTTTTTTCTTCTCGAAGGGCATTAAATTTTATTTTTATATCATTTTCCACTTCTGCCATATTTTTTACTTCACAGGTGAATAAATATTGGTAAATGTTTTCTTTGGATTTACCGGTCATATTGTTATATTCTTTTAGTCTTCTTTCTAAATCGTTAGTTATACCTATTTTGCATTTTGAAGGTTCCAGCGACGCCTGAACAATATAAATGTATTGTTTTGCCTTGCTTTTTGCCAAATTATGCTCCCCGCGACACTGCAAAAGACAACGACCTATTCTTTTGCGCGTGCTTTTCTTAAAACATGGATATATCTAATAAGAATATATACTATATGCCTACTAGAAGTTTGTAATTTTATACTCCTAATGGGAAAATATCAATAGACCTATCAGATATATAGCAGATTAAATATTTTTATGGATGGAAAAAAATTAAGGGCTATTTTAAGTAATAGCATCAAGCACTTTCGCGATAAGCATGGCTTTTCACAGGCTGATTTAGCCGAAAAAGCAGAAATATCTATTAACTATCTTAGCAGTATTGAGAGGGGGGTTAAGTGGCCTTACCCTGATACTCTTATGAAAATCGCGAAAGCCTTGAAAATTGAGGAGTTTGAACTTTTTCGGCAAAATAAAACTATAACCGATGATACTTCCCTTCTTATAAACAGGCTTGTAGAAGATATTTCCATATCTGTACAGGAATCTATAGAAAAGACTCATCGCCGTTACCAGAATAAGAAAACTAAAGTTAATTAACACGCCTTATGCTATACTACCCCCGTGTCCCTGAACCGGAAAGAACCGTTTATTTTTTCCCAACCAAATGCACCGCGAAGCGGCAAAAAGAAGAACACGATGGAATCACGCGGCCTTCTCAGAATAACTCACCACTGCGATTTCGGCAGCGGCGGAATCCACGAGTCTGTGAACAATCTGTTCAAGCCGCCGCGCCACTTCATCACTGTAGGAAGATTCTCCGCACTGATCGCATACGCGGGACGGCACATTCTTGATAACAACAATACAGCCGCCCATATCGGCGGTAAAAGTAGAGAAACCCTCCCGTACACTGCCTTTGCACATAAAACAGGTCATAATTTTCTCTTCCTATTTTTTCCCAACCAAATGCACCGCGAAGCCGAGAATTTCCTCTTTCAGATAAACCGCGAGCACATTGCCCTGCGCGTCTTTTTTGGCGTTGGCATGGTCAAAGGCAATGCCGCCGTGTTCCAGATAGGCTATGGCCCGCGTGATACTGTTAGTCGCAATGGCAATATGCCCGTGGGTTCCCGGCGCGGCGCCCGTGGCTGCGCCTTTAGCGGATGTTTTTACCAGTTCGAGGGTGTGTCCGGCAAATGTGGAAGTGTTTCCCTGTTTGGGCGCGAAGCCAAACAGTGAATGGAAAAGCTCCGCCGCCTGCGCGGCATCTTCGTCTTTGCCGGCGTTGATGCCGATGTGCGCGACGCTAAAACCCAGCAGGGTCAGCACCGCTTCCCGCGTCAGAGCGGTAATTTTTTCAAATTCACCGGCATTGATAAGATCGGCGCTTGCCATCCACGAACTGCCGCAGGCGAGGACTTTATCAAAAGCGATATACCGTGCGATATTACCGGAGCTGATGCCGCCAGTGGGTATATACTTCAAACCGGGATAGGGGGCGGATACAGCCTTGATGTATTCAAGCCCACCGGCCTGTTCCGCCGGGAAGAATTTTACCACCTCAAGGCCGAATTCCAGCGCCTGCTCAATATCCGACGGATTGGCGCAGCCGGGGGTGACGGGGATTCCTTTCTGCTGACAGTACGCCACCACTTTTGGATTGAAGCCGGGGCTGACAATAAACTGCGCCCCCGCGTTAACAGCGCGGTCAACCTGATCCGTGGTCAACACCGTCCCCGCCCCCAACAGCGTTTCGGGCGCTTCGGCGGCTATGCGCCTGATGGCCTCCTCGCCCTGAGCCGTCCTGAAAGTAATCTCCGCGCAAGGGATACCTCCCGCCGCCAACGCCTTTGCCAAGGGAACAGCCTTTTCCACATCGTCAATTTTTATCACCGGCACTATGCCGATTTTCCCGATCTTTTCCAGAATAGCGTTCATGGGTTAAGAGTACATAAGTTTTCCCCTTTTTGCAAACCTTGACAGTACAGGCCAGCCGGAGGGGGCGCCGCGGGCGCGCCGGCGGCGGGCGGAAACATTTGGAATTCCCCGCCGAAGGAGACCAGCGGATAACAGCAACGAGGGTGGACAATAAAAGCCCAGCACCTCAATACCACAATATATCGTACTATCACGATGCGCTTAGTAATTGAGGCGCTGGGAGGCTCCGCAGGCGGACTCTACAAGCGTTTCCGTCCGCCGCCGGCGCGCCCGCGGCGCCCCCTCCGGCTGGTTTATGCCAATACTCCGTGTTGCATTACCCCCTTTAATGCGGTTATACTACATGATAACAATACCACCATGGACAT
>Ga0268262_10004056_pt1 | contig 15370 bp, 11 predicted proteins | sample TergutNc150P3_FD_190354 | JGI IMG/M metagenome (GOLD analysis project Ga0268262, IMG submission 190354) | Nasutitermes corniger P3 segment gut microbial community from laboratory colony in Florida, USA - Nc150 P3 (SPAdes) (version 2) | ecosystem: Host-associated > Arthropoda: Insects >... | reverse complement strand
GGGACAGCCCTTGTCCAGCGCTTCGGCGAATTCGCTTTTGGAAAGAACAATTCCCGAGCGGGGGCCTCGCAGGGTTTTATGAGTGGTGCTGGTTACAACATGCGCCCAGGGTACAGGGTCGTATTCGCCTGTAAAAACTTTTCCCGCCACAAGGCCGGCAAAGTGCGCCATGTCAACCATAAATACAGCGCCGGCCTTGTCCGCAATTTCCCTCATTCGCTTAAAATTTATTTTTCTCGGGTACGCTGAATAGCCTGTAAGAAGAATAAGCGGACGCACTTCACACGCCTGTTTTTCAATTTGGTCGTAATCTAAGAGGCCGTCTTTTTCGGAAACAGAATAACTGTGTATATCAAACATTCGCCCCGAAAGATTATTGCGGTAACCGTGCGTCAGGTGTCCGCCCGAATAGTAATCCAGTCCCAAAAGGCGCTGGTTCCCCAGAGAAGCCCTCAGCTCCTTCCATTGAGTATCGTCAAGTTTATAAAGATTGGTCTCGCCCAATTTTTCCAGCGCCGGATTTTCGACCCGTGTACTTAGAATAGCCCAATACGCCAGCAGATTTGCGTCCGCTCCGCAGTGCGGCTGCACATTGGCGTATTCCGCTCCGAACAGCTTGCAGGCTTCCTCCTGTGCAAGGCTTTCGATAACGTCAACATTCTCGGTTCCGCCGTAAAAACGGTGGTAGGCTGTTCCCTCGGCGTATTTGTCCGTTAAAAGGTTCCCCATTGCAAGCTGAACCGCGACGGAGCAATAATTCTCGCTTGCGATCAGCTTTATACGTCTGCGCTGGTTCTCAAGCTCCTTCACTATTGAAGACGCAATTTCCGGGTAGACTTTTGAGATTTCAGTCAGGCTGCAAATATAAGCCAGCAGGTTTGTATTGACTTTATCAGGCGATACAGCGGCAAGATAGTCCGCGACAGGGTTTGTACTCATGTTGGCAGTATACCAATTTGTTGAGATTAGTAAAAGTCGTCCGGCGAGGTTAGATTTTCTTATGAGGAAACACTTTTTGAGGTAAAAATATATCAACGGTAAACAATTAATCCCCGGACTTTGGAGCAGGGATTTCCAATTCTTCCACTTCCTTCCGTGTGGGAGGTTCAGCGCCTCTGTGGGAACATACAATAGCCGCCGCTTTGTTGGCAAAAAGGAGAGCATCATAGAGTTCGGTATTGCTCATGTTTGCAAGAGCGGAACGGGACATCACCTCTTTTATTTCAAGCCATGAAAGGAAAGCCCCGTGGAAGGTATCTCCGGCGCCTATGGTATCCGCAACGGGAATATCCACAGCCGGAGCGCTGACCTTGATTATGCTTCCGTCATCACGCCGAAGCAAAGCTAACGCGCCATTTTCTCCCATTGTAACTATAACCATGCAAGGTCCAATGGTTAAAATTTTCTCAATGGCTTTTTCGGTATCCATGCCCGGATATATATAGCCTAAATCAGCGTTAGAAATTTTTACGATATTGGAAGCGGCTATCAATTTTTCCGTGCGCCTGATAAAAGCCTCTTTGTCCTTTATCATAAAAGGCCGGATATTGGGATCAAAGGAAATCACAGGCCCTTCTTTTTCAACGCCCATCCGCGCGTTTTCACGAAGTATCAATGTTTCAATTGCCGAGGCCGCCGGTTCCATTATCATGGAGATAGAACCAAAACATATACACCTGGTATCATTGGGGATTCTTTCAGGAAGCTCCTCAATACTTAAACTCCGATCCGCAGTTCCCTCAGTATAAAAAATATATTCAGGTTCTTTACCTTCTTCCAGATTTACAAAGGCAAGAGAGGAATTTTGTTCCGAGCGTATTATAAGATCATCATTTACATGATTCTCCTTTAACCGTTTAAGAAGCATCTCCCCAAAAAAGTCTTTGGAATATTTCCCCAAAAACATTACCTCTGCTCCCAGCCTGCCTATGGCTATAGCGGTATTATAAGGACTTCCGCCGGGCAGAGGCAAAAATCCTTCCCCCGAATCGGGAACCCTCACACGTACCATGTCAATTAACGCTTCTCCGCAGCATATAATCATATCGGAATTCTCAACCTCCATGTATTGTGTATCAAATCAATAGCATAATACTATTTTAATAAAATTTCTTACCCCCAGCTTATTTTTTGACCGCCAGTCCCTCTTCGGTGCAAAGCTCATTGGTTTTCATTTCTTCCGGCACATATTCCAAAGCCCACGGATCGTCCTTAACCGCGGCAGCGCACAATTCCGCCGTTATAAATTTCCACTGCCGGAACGTTATGTGCAAGTTATCCTAAATTGGTCGTTGATATTGACAAAATAAAAAATATTGAATAAAATAAAATGATAGGAAATTGTAATTGTAATAAAAAATGAATACTGATTTACCTGATAACTTTCAAAACTATTTAGAACCTCTGAATAATGACAATAGCAAAATAAAATGTGTTACAAGCGTATTTACCATATTTTTTGAAGAACCTTTTTGGGTTGGCATATTGGAAGAAAATTATAATTGTAAAAATTATATAGGCAAACATATATTCGGCGCAGAACCTTCTAATTCAGAATTATTGCATTATTATATTTATGAATTTGAGAATATTAAAAAATTTAGAATTGGCGTAGCAGATATAGAAATAAGAAAAATGAATTATAAAAAATCAATAAATAAATCAAAAAAGGCACAAAGTAAAATTGGTGTAGGAACGAAATCACAAAATCTGTTTAAAAAGGCATTTGAAGAAACTATGGACATAAAGAAAAAAGAAAAGAAAATTGAGGAAATAATGAATAAAGAAGAAAAATATAAAAAGAAACTAAAAAAGAACTTAGAAAAAAAGAAGGGGCATTAAAAAAAAGGAGAAATGCATATTACGGATAGACTATCCGCTCAAGTTACGCCGCAGAGGTATAAATGATTAGTGTATATTCGTAATTCGAAGTTAATGCTATAATAACCCCATGAAGTACAGAGACAATGTCATTATCGGACTATCTGCGGCATTTTTATTTTCGATTGCTTACATTTTAGGCATATTAGGCTCGCTGGAAGACCGCCTCTACGATTTCTTCCTGCGTTTCAGGGCAAACCGTCAGAGAATAGAAAACGTGGCGTTCCTTGACGTGGACGATTCCGCCATTTTTTACAACGGTGTCTTTCCTTGGCCACGCTCCATTCCCGCTGAAGGTCTTCTGCGCCTGAAGGAATACGGCTCGTTAGCCGCAATATTTGATATTGAGTTTATCGATCACGGCCCTCAGGGAGTAGACAGCATATATTTGAATCAAGGGCTAGAGAGTGATTTTAACCGCAGCTTTGCCGAGATAAACTCTGCGGCGCAGGATATAATTTCAGCGTTAAGCTCAGGACGTATGGGGCGCAATGATATTGAGTATTTGTCAAGCTCTTTCACGAGCCTGATAAACAATGAACATAAAAACCTTTATTCAAGAGCGCAGGGCGTTGCCCGTGACAACGATCTCTATTTAGCGCAGGCCCTTGCGCTCAACGGCAGAAGCTGGTCTACCCTTAATTTAAGAGAAGTTCCCCTTGACGGAGAGCAGTCGGAACGCCGCCTGATTGCGGAAGAACTTTTTTCGTATCCGGTAAAGGCCGCCGCTAACGCAAGCCTCGGAGCGGGTTTTATTGACATATTACCTTCCCTGCCCCTGTTTGCCAAAGCCGCAAAAGGAGCGGGATTTACAAATGTCGAGATTGACAATGACGGTGTCAGGCGGCGTGTGTATCTGACGCAGAATATTTTTGACCACTGGTATCTCCAGCTTTCATTTGCTCCCCTGATTGATTATTTAGGCAAGCCTGAAATTGAATTAACGAAAAGGAAATTGACTATAAAGCAGGCGCAGTTTCCAGGAAACATAAAGAAAGATATTGTTATTCCGCTGGACGGCAGGGGCAGAATGATGCTTGACTGGCCAAGTGAAGATTATGAACACAGCTACAGCCATATTTCTTTTGCGAGTTTTTCATTGTTAGACGAAATTGAGACGGAAATTGAGTACTATACCCGCTCTCTCAATGCCGCAGATTTGATGCTGTTTGTTCAATTTGATTCTTCAATAAGCCGTGTGCCGATTATTCTTTCCGGCATTGAAGAAGATTTTGATAATGCGTACGCGGCAAAAAATTACGCTCTTGAAACCAATGACGATGCCGGCTTCAACGATTACATCGGACACCGTATTGCGATTTTTTCAATGTTACGTGAGCTTGTTTCTCTTGATTTAGATAAAAAAGTGAAAGATTTGGCTGCTGATCTCAGCATCAATTACCCCGAAAGCGCCGTGTATATAGAAGAAGAGGCCGAGTACATTGCGCAATTATATGACGCAATAAAGGTTGACCTTAAGCGCCGCAATGAATTAAGCGCCTCCAATGACAAGATGCTGCGCAATAAGTTTATAATTATGGGCAGAACTGATACGGGAACCACAGACTACGGCGCAAATCCTTTTCACGGGAAATACATAAACGTAGGAACCCATGCTGTTGTTCTTGATACCATTCTTTCCGAAAGTTTTATCATTCCTCTTGGCTACTGGTGGCGTGTTGTTATTTTGTTTTTGTTTGTTCCGCTCTTTTTTATAGCCAGCGCAGGTTTTTCTCCGGTACTGCGCGCTGTGTCGGGTTTTGCGATTACGTTGATTATCTTTGTCGGCGCTGTTTTTTTGTTCCGCGCTACGGGTATTTATTGGGGGCCGCTCGGAGCGGTTTTCGCCATGATCGGCGCAATAATAACTAGGGAAATAATTGCTTACGCCGGCTCGGAAAGGGAAAAGCAGTTTATTCGTACGGCGTTCTCCACTTATGTTTCGCATGACGTAGTAAAGGAAATCATTTCTGATCCTTCACGCTTACAGCTTGGCGGGACAAACCGTCACATGACGGCGATTTTTACGGATGTAAAAGGTTTCTCTACAATATCAGAACAGCTTGATCCTGAAGAACTTGTAAGCCTTTTAAACCGTTACCTCAGCGCAATGAGCGACATTGTTCTTGCGGAAAAGGGGACGATTGATAAATACGAAGGCGATGCGATTATAGCCTTCTTCGGCGCTCCTCTTGATTTGGCGGATCATGCCATGCGTGCCTGTGTTTCCGCGATAAAAATGAAAAAAGCGGAAGAAGAACTTAACAAAGTTATCATGGAGCAAAAACTTTCTCCGTCGCCGCTTCTTACCCGTATCGGTATAAATACCGGCAACATGGTTGCGGGTAACATGGGCACTGCAAACAAGATGAACTATACAATCATGGGGAACGCTGTAAACCTTGCTGCCCGTCTTGAGGGAGTAAACAAACAATACGGAACGTGGATTCTCGCTTCGGAAGATACGATAAAAGAAACAGGACAGCAGCTCCTCAGCAGAAAACTTGACCGTGTACGTGTTGTCGGCATCAACGAGCCTGTGCGTCTCCACGAACTGATTGAGCTTTATGAACTTGCGGAAAGCAGCCAAAAGAAGCTTGTCAGTACTTTTCATGACGCTCTTGATCATTTTGAGAAACGGGACTGGAAATCCGCAGCAGGCGGTTTCAAAGAAGCTCTTTCAATAAAGAACGATGATCATCCTTCGCGAATGTATCTAGAAAGATGCGAACAATTTGTTGTTAAACCGCCTGATGATAAATGGGACGGCGTTTACAATTTGACATCGAAGTAAGCGAGCTTGACATTATTTAAGAATCTCTTTAAATTACTCCGTAAGAGGCAGCTTTATGGAAAAGATTCCGGTCGGCATATTGGGTGCGACGGGTATGGTTGGACAGCAGTATATTACTCTTCTCAATAATCATCCATGGTTCGAGGTACGTTATGTGGCAGCCTCGCCCCGTAGCGCCGGCAAAAAATATGAAGAAGCGGTCGCCGGAAGGTGGCACCTTGCGAAAACCTATGCTCCCCATGTAGGCGGATTAATCGTCGAAGACGCTAACGATGTAAACCGCGCCATTGCAGCTTTTAAAAAAGGCGATTGTTCATTTGTTTTTTCAGCCCTTGAAATGGGCAAGGACGAAACCCGCTCTCTTGAAGAACAGTATGCAGAAGCGGGCATTCCGGTAATTTCAAACGCTTCGGCGCACCGTTGGACGCCTGATGTTCCGGTTCTTATTGCGGAAATAAATCCCGATCACGCAGATATTATTCCGATGCAGAAAAAAGCGCGCGGCTGGGATCGCGGTTTTATTGCGGTAAAGCCCAACTGTTCAATTCAAAGCTATATGGCTCCGATCCATGCGCTCGTTAAGGCAGGTTATGCCGCTCAGAGGATTATTGTTACTACATTACAGGCAGTTTCCGGGGCGGGCTATCCCGGCGTTCCTTCGCTGGATATGATCGATAATATTGTTCCCTACATAGGCGGCGAAGAAGAGAAATCCGAGGAAGAACCGCTTAAAATTTTCGGTTCAATAGAAAACGGTGTGTTTAAAAACTCGGAATTACCGAAAATTTCCGCTCATTGTAACCGTGTACCGGTAACTGACGGTCATTTTGCCTGTGTTTCACTGGAATTTGGAACGAAAAAGCCCGCTTCAATGGGAGAAATTATTAAAATTTGGGCTGCATACAGGGGATTGCCGCAGGAAGTTGATCTTCCGATGGCCCCAAAACAACCGGTTATATATCGCGAAGAGAATAACCGTCCTCAGCCCCGCAAAGATCGCGATACCGATAAGGCAATGGCAGTCGTAATCGGCAGGCTTCGCCCCTGTAATGTGTTTGACATCCGTTTTGCGGCGTTTTCGCACAATACTGTGCGCGGCGCTGCAGGAGGCGGTATTCTAAACGCGGAATTGTTAAAATACAAAGGATATTTGGGATGATTTTTTCAAATTTTCATTTGACTATTTTATTGAAACTCGTGTAGAATTCTTTTTAAATATAGATTGTTGAAAAGGAAAAGGATTTATGGAATTTTTAGTAGTTGATGATTCACGACCTACCCGTAATCTGATTAAAAACTATGTAACAGAGATGAAATTAGGCGAGCCCTGTTATTTTCTTGAAGCGGAAGACGGCGAAAATGCATTAAAACTTTTAAATACCAGACGTGTTGATTTTGTTCTGCTTGACTGGAATTTATCTACGTCTATGACAGGATTGGATGTTTTAAAAACAATCAGGAATTCGGATAAACTAAAAAAATTGCCTGTTATAATGATTACCGGTGAAAGCGACAAACAAAATGTCATTGAATCCATAAAAAACGGCGCAAATGACTTTGCGTCAAAACCAATTGACAAGAAATCGTTTGCTGAAAAGATACTTAAGGCAATTACGACTGTTAAATGAAGATTTTCCAAAACTTCAGTTTTTAGGAAATCTACTTTAGGTTTTAAATAATAGTGTTACCTTGTAATACTTTCCGATTCTTTGATAATATTATTGTATGAGCGAAAAATACTTTCCCCTTGATAAAGCTGCTCTGGAAAAGCTCTCAAAGCAATACCCGACGCCGTTTTATATTTACGATGAAAAGGCAATACTCGAAAATGTTCGTCGTATTAAATCGGCGTTTTCGGTTTTTCCTTCTTACAAAAATCATTTTGCGGTAAAGGCATTGCCTAACCCCTACGTGTTAAAGATTCTCGCAGAAGAAGGTTTTGGCGCAGACTGTTCCAGTTATCCTGAACTGCTTCTTGCGGAAATGGCGGGAATGTCCGGTGAAAATATTATGCTTACTTCGAATGAAACTCTTGCAGAGGAATACAGGGCTGCCCGTAAAATGGGCGCTGTAATAAACCTGGATGACTTTACACACATTGAGTTTCTTGAAAAAACGGCAGGATTGCCGGAACTGATTTCAATGCGCTACAATCCCGGTCCTCTAAAAGAAGGTAACGCTATTATCGGCAAACCTGAAGAAGCAAAGTACGGCCTTACTCGTGAGCAGATAATTAACGGTTATTCCCTGCTGAAGGACAAGGGCGTTAAACGCTTTGCGTTACATACGATGGTCGCTTCAAATGAGCTTTCTGTTCCATACCATATTGAAACAGCGCGGATGTTATTTGAGTTAGCTGTTGAAATAAAGAACAAGACAGGGGTGCGTCTGGAATTTATCAATCTTGGCGGCGGTATGGGAATTCCCTACAAACCTGAACAGGAAGGGATAAATTTTGAAAAACTTGTAAAAGGAATAGAAGAGGCATATAACGAAATTATCAAACCGGCAGGCCTTGATCCGATAGGTATCCGTACAGAATGGGGCAGGGTAATAACAGGCCCTTACGGCTGGCTTGTAGCTCGGGCAGTTCATAAAAAAGAAATTTACCGTAAATACATTGCCCTTGACGCCTGCATGGCCGATCTGATGCGTCCTGCCCTTTACGGAGCATATCATCACATAACTATTCCCGGCAAGGAAAACGCTCCGTTATCTGAAACCTATGATGTGGTGGGCAGCCTGTGTGAAAACAACGACAAGTTTGCCGTTCAAATAAAATTACCGAAGATTGATGTTGCGGCGGATGCGGACGCCGCTTCCGGAGAAGCGGGAGACTTCGTTATTATTCACGATGCGGGCGCGCACGGAAGAGCTATGGGTTTTAACTACAACGGCAAACTGCGTTGCGGAGAACTTCTTCTGCGCAAGGACGGAGCAATTATGCAGATACGCCGCTCTGAGACAGTCGATGATTATTTTGCCACATTGGATATTCAAAGATTAAAAGATTTTGTAGTATGATGGACTTGAGAGGATAATATGATAAATCGAAATCCTTGTATTGCAAATTTAAAAGCCGGGTACCTTTTCCCTGAAGTTGCCAAGAGACGGCGTGAATTTGCCGCTATTCGTCCGGATGTGAAGATCATCAGTTTAGGGGTTGGCAATACTACCGAACCTGTTTTGCCTCATATAAACGCAGGTCTTGTCGAAGGAGCAAAAAAACTTGGTACTGCAGAAGGTTATTCCGGTTATCAGGACGAGGGGCTTGCCGCCCTAAGGGAAAAAATTTCTTCTGTTTTTTATAACGGCAAATTTTCCATTGACGAAGTTTTTATCTCTGACGGAGCAAAGTGTGACATCGGCAGAATACAGATGCTTTTCGGAGCGGGAACAAAAATAGCGGTGCAGGATCCTTCGTATCCTGTGTATGTTGACGGTTCGGTTCTTACAGGAGCCGCCGGAGGCTGGGAGGGCAGCGGCTATGAGGGTATTACTTACCTCCCCTGTACGCCGGAAAACGACTATTTTCCGAATGTTGATCTTATTCCGCAAAACAGCCTTATTTATTATTGTTCACCTAACAATCCGACAGGAGCGGTTTCCAGCCGTACACAGCTTGCCGCTTTGATAAAAGCCGCCGTTGATAAAGGCTGTCTTATAGTTTTTGACGCCGCTTACAGCGAATTTATCCGCGATTCTTCGCTGCCGAAAACAATTTACGAAATAGACATGGCGGATAAATGCGCTGTCGAAGTAAATTCATTCTCTAAACCTGCAGGATTTACGGGAGTACGCCTCGGCTGGTCGGTGGTTCCGAAGGCGCTTAAGTACGCAGGAGGCGAAAGCATCAATGCGGACTGGAGCCGAATCGCAGGAACAATCTTTAACGGAGCATCCAATATCGCTCAGGCGGGAGGACTTGCCGCGTTAGATGATGAGGGGTTGAAAGAAATCCGCAGGCTGACGGATTTTTATATTGGAAACGCAAAATTGATAAGAGCCGCTCTTCAAAAGCTGGGAATAAACTGCATAGGCGGCGATAATTCCCCGTACATCTGGGCTCATTTCCCGGGCAGGGACAGTTGGGATGTGTTTTCACAAATCCTCGAAAAGTGTTACGTCGTAACTACACCCGGCGCAGGTTTCGGCCCCGCAGGACAGGGCTTTATACGCTTTTCCGCTTTTGGTCACAGGGAAGATGTTGAAGAAGCCTGTAAAAGGCTTAGTACACTGTTTTAATTGTATATATTATCAAACAGGAGCGTGTAATGAATAGCGAATCAAAAATTAAAGAACTGATTTCTCAAATGACGCCGGAAGAAAAAGTTTCCCAGTTGCTTTACACAAGCGCGGCAATTCCCCGTCTGGGAATACCCGAATACAATTGGTGGAATGAATGTCTTCACGGAGTTGCAAGAGCCGGTATCGCTACTGTTTTTCCTCAGGCAATTGCGCTTGCGGCGACTTTTGATGACGGCCTTATTGAACGAATAGCGGACGCGATTTCCGATGAAGCGCGGGCAAAATATAACGAAGCGGTTAAACAGGGAAACCGGGGTCAGTACTGGGGACTGACTTTTTGGACGCCCAATATCAATATTTTCCGTGATCCGCGCTGGGGGCGCGGACAGGAAACCTACGGCGAAGACCCGTATCTGACAGGCAGAATCGGGAAAGCGTTTGTCAGAGGTTTGCAGGGAAATGATCCTGATAACATGAAAACAGCTGCCTGCGCGAAACATTACGCTGTTCATTCAGGACCGGAAAAAGAACGCCACACTTTTAACGCGATTGTATCTAAAAAGGATCTGCATGAAACTTATCTGCCTGCTTTTAAAGTTCTGGTAGAAGCAGGCGTAGAATCCGTTATGGGCGCTTACAACCGTACTCTTGACGAAGCGTGTTGCGCAAGCAATTTGCTTTTAAAAGACATTCTTCGCGGGAAATGGGGATTTAAGGGGCACGTTGTTTCAGATTGCTGGGCAATCCGTGATTTCCACGAGCACCATAAGATAACATCGTCGCCTGAAGAATCGGCGGCTCTTGCGCTTAACGCAGGCTGCGATCTTAACTGCGGCTGTACGTATCCGATGCTGACTGTCGCTCATAAAAAAGGTCTTGTTACTGAGGATGCGATTAATACCGCACTTGAACGTTTGCTGCGGACACGCTTCAAACTTGGTATGTTTGATCCGCCTAAAAAGAGCCGCTGGGGTAAACTTGGCCGTGAGGTGATAAATTGTAAAAAACACAAACAGCTAGCGCTCAAAGCGGCTGAAAAATCCATCGTCCTGCTCAAGAATAACAAAGGTATTTTACCGTTGGATTCAAGTCCGAAGGCGATAACTGTTGTCGGTCCTGCCGCTGCAAACGCACATACACTTTTCGGCAACTACTACGGAGTAAGTTCTCAGTTTGTTACCATACTCGAAGGTCTGGGTGAAAAGGTAAGCGACAAGTTTGGTATCAATCTAGAGTACCGTCAAGGCTGTCTGATGTACAGTGAAAACGATAAATCGAACGCGGAGTTTGGTCAGGCAAGTCCTGCTGATGTAATTATTGCGGTAATGGGACTGGACGGCGCTATTGAAGGGGAGGAAGGAGACGCAATTGCATCGGACTCCAACGGCGACAGAACCGCTATTGAACTTCCGTTATGGCAGCTTAATTTTCTGAGAAAAATCCGCAGTTATCTTGATAAATTAGGCAAGCCGTTAATTCTGGTTCTTACCGGAGGCAGCCCAATCGCTATTCCCGAAGATATTGCCGATGCGGTAATTTTTGCATGGTATCCCGGCGAACAGGGCGGCAAAGCTGTAGCTGATATTATCTTCGGCGACGTGGTTCCGTCAGGAAAACTTCCCATAACTTTCCCCGCTTCTACAGAACAGCTTCCTCCTTATGAAGATTATTCCATGAAGGGACGCACTTACCGTTACATGACAGAAAAGCCTCTGTACCCCTTTGGCTTCGGTCTTTCCTATACCAGTTTCCGTTTTGATTCAATTAAAATGTCTGCGTCCTCAATCGCAGCCGGAGGTTCGGTAAAGGCAGTTGTAACAGTAAGCAATACAGGCAAGTACAACGCTGAGGAAGTAGTGCAGATTTATATTTCTAAAGATGAGCGCAGAAAAGATGACCCGGTTGCTTCGCTTCGTGATTTCCGCCGCATTTCAATTCCGGCGGGTAAGTCGCAGACAATCGAATTTGAGCTTCCGTCATCCGCCTTTGAAACTGTAAATGCCGAAGGTGAATATGTGCTGCTGCCCGGTTCTTACAATGTAATTGCCGCTGATGCCGCTCCAATACCTGTTTCAACAGAAAAAGGCGCCCCCGCTCCGGTGTCGGCCAAGATTAAGGTTAGTTAAGAACTGTAATTTTATTCTTCCAGAAGAAGTTTTTCTCTTTCTTTAATTTTCCTGCCTTTAACAGGAAATCAACTACATTTGCTGCATCTTCCTGCGACCAGCGGATCGTTTCAGACTCCGCCAAAACAGAAGCTGCTTTTTCCGCTGTAAATCTTCTTTTGTTTCTGCGAAAGAAATTATTAATTGATGCTTCTTCTCTTAAAAAGGGAGAGGCTTTGTTTTCACAAACATCGCAGCATTGTTTTTCAGGTACCTCGCCTTTTGCGTCATAATCAAGCATGGCAAGAAGCGAGTGCCTTCTGCATCGGCCTGTGTCTCTTGCGTAATTCAACAGAGTAGAGAGCCTGCTACGTTCCGCCTCGGTTTTTGTTCTTGCAAGCGCAGTTTCGTCATCAGGGCCGAACAGGAGGATCGCTTTTGACTGTTCTCCGTCGCGTCCGGCTCTTCCCGATTCCTGCAAATACGCTTCCACAGATGGAGCGCAGTCCCTGTGTATCACAGTGCGTACATCCGCTTTATCAACACCCATCCCGAAAGCGCATGTTGAAACCAGCACAGCCTCCGGATTTTTGATAAACCATTTTTCCAGTTCCGCTTTTTCTTCCCTGCTTAAGCCTGCGTGATAGAATCTTATTTCCTTATGCCACGGAATCCCCATTTCAATAAATTCATTTCTCAGATAACGGGCAAGTTTTTCAGTACCCGGACGCGATGAACAAAATACAATTGAGGGACGGGCGTTGTTTATCAATAAATCCCGTACCGCCAAATTCCTGTTAATACAGCCAACTGCGTAATAACTGATATTAGGCCTATCGGGGTTTCCCGTAATTTGATGCGCTTCCATGCTGCCGAAAATATATTTCTTTATTTTTTCCAGTACAGGCGGGCTTGCCGTTGCGGTAAAAGCAGTTATCATGGGCGGATTAAGCATTTCGATTATTGAACCGATTTCCAGATAACCCGGTCTGAAACTTTCTCCCCACTCACTTACGCAATGAGCTTCGTCAATTACTGCGTGCGTTACTCTGATTTTTTTCAGTTGTGTTTTAACCTGCGCAGTATTTAAAACTTCAGGATTTGCAATAATGAATTTGCTCTGTTTGTTTTTAAGTTTTTCCCAGATTTGCTCCCGTTCTTCTTTTGTCTGCCCTCCCCTGATTATCACAGGAGAAAAACCTCGTTCACGCAGCCTTCGTTCCTGGTCCGCCATCAGCGAAAGGATTGGATAAATAACCAGAGTCAAACCGTCTATTAACATTGCCGGTAATTGAAAACAAAGCGATTTCCCTGCGCCTGTCGGGAGAATTACTATCTGCCTGCCCAACGACTCACGGTCAGAAGGCTCTTCGAGCGGTTCATCTGCTGATGTTTTTAGTATTTCCGCCTCCTGCTCCGGCCAATTAACCGGAATCCCCGATGCCGACGCAGCTTCAAGAATATTTGTTATTACAAGTCTTTGGTACGGGAAAAGGTATGAAAGATTGAATAGTTTTTCGACCGCACAGGTAAGAGGATCGTTTGTTTCGTATGACATTGTTCCAATTAATTAAGCTGTTCTATTGTTTCCAATGAAAGCCCTGTAAATTCTTCAATTTCATTTAAAGGGCGTCCGGCTTTTTTCATCTTTCCGGCTATTCTTAGTTTTTCTTCAGCTTTACCTTCAGTAAGTCCCTCTGCATGTCCCTCAGCCATACCTTCAACATGACCTTCGGCTTTACCTTTTTCATGGCCATCAATCATTGCCTGCTCAAATAACATCCGCTCGTCCACTTTCCAGAGGTTCTTATGAAATTGAATGTCCCGCCACTTTTCAAGAAGCGACATTTTCTTTGCGCAAAAAACAGGCTTTTCCAGTTCGGGGTATTTTAACGCCAGCATTTCATATTCCTCCTTCTCTGTACACTTTAGAAATTTCAACCACGGCCATACGGCTTTGTCAACAATTTCAGGCAGCTTCGGTAATTCAAGTATAATTACCCTCAGTAATTTTGTAAAGGAACGGTTTCCTTCATTCCGCAGCTCGTATATGTTAATGTACGAGTTTTCTTCTCTAAGCAGGTTGTGATTACAGATAACGATACTTATTACCTGATGCAGTTCGCTGTAATCTTCTCCCCATTTAAGTTGATCCCCTATTAGCCGTGAAGCATAATAGAGTATTCTGCTTCTCAGGTTGTTTCTTTTCTCCACTTGCAGTTCGATGTGGATTATTTTTCCTGATTTGGTGCTGAGTTTCAGGTCTACAATGCCTGATTTTTCTGTCCTGAACAATTTTCTTAAGATTGGACTTACGACAGTAAGCTTGCCGTATTCGTCTTCGGGAATATCAAGCAGGGTCTTGAGAAAGTTCCTTGTTATATGAAGAACCTTATGGTTTCCATAAGGTTCTTCGTTGGAGAGGAAATTTATTATACTGGCGAGGTAAAACCCCGCCCTCCAATCAATATTCTTCTGATTACCGAATATTTCCGAGAAAACGTAGTAATAAAGCGGTGAAATCATTTGAACCTCCGTACTATATGGGTGCGGAGGTGCTGCGTCGCTTTACTGAGGGTATTTTTTATTTCCAAACTTCGTGTCTCTTCCGCTATTCCGTAGGGATAGTAGTCTTCGTGATTTTTGTTCATTATCTTCTTTTGAAATCTTAATTTTTATTGTAAATGGGGTACAATAACAATAGTGAGTAATATCAAATTCAAATGGGACGAGAACAAGCGTCAGGAAAATATCGAAAAATGAGGTCTTGATATTGCTATACTTGCACCAAAAGTGTTCGCAGATCCGAATGCTGAAATTGAGAAACATTATGGCAAAAAAGATAGTTAGTATGACGGCGAAAGAAATCCGCAAAAATTACGGCAAGGATGAAGCAAAGGCGATAGCTATGGCTCGTGCCGCGCCGGAAGAAATCCGCGATATAAATCCCGGCGGGAAGTCTGTTGTGAGAGGTTTTGCCAAGTTTCGGGAACATATAAACCATAAAGGACGCCCAAAGGCGGCGGACAGAAAAGTCAAAATTTCCATACGTCTTCCGGAGTCTTATGTTGAAAAACTTCGTGCGGTGGATGGATATAGCACAATTATAAGTGATTATGTTATGAAAGGTATAGCTTGTGGGGCAATTCATACCTCACAAAACGAATAAATCCGCAAACAATCGCCTCACATGAGAACAATGTCCTTTAAACTTGTCCGCCAATTCATCATCTATATCTTACGGCGGCGGGGGAAAGCCCTTGCGGTGATTCGTGTCGCAGCCTTTGATTTACTATGATGGGTTTGCTCGCTATTTAGTGTATTATTCAATATTGTTAGTTTT
>Ga0268262_10004055_pt1 | contig 15375 bp, 15 predicted proteins | sample TergutNc150P3_FD_190354 | JGI IMG/M metagenome (GOLD analysis project Ga0268262, IMG submission 190354) | Nasutitermes corniger P3 segment gut microbial community from laboratory colony in Florida, USA - Nc150 P3 (SPAdes) (version 2) | ecosystem: Host-associated > Arthropoda: Insects >... | reverse complement strand
TGCTATTTCCGCAGGTGATTGGCATACAGTCGGCTTGAAAGCGGATGGTACGGTTGTTGCGGTTGGGTATGATAAAGATGGTCGGTGTAACACCGGAAGCTGGCGGGGCATTATCGCTATTTCCGCAGGTGCTTCTCATACAGTCGGCTTGAAAGCGAATGGCACTGTTATCGCCGTTGGGAATAATGATGATGGTCAGTGCAACACCGGAGATTGGAGGGGCATTGGGCCTGTCTCCGAAGAAAAACGTATTGAACTGAAACGCCATGCGGAACAAGAGCGTATCAAACAGGAGCACCGTGTGGAACAAGAGCGCAAAGAACAGGAACGTCGTAAAGAACAGGAGCGTATTGAACAGCAACGCCGTGAAGAACAATCAAAGCGCTGGCAGGAACAGGGCTTATGCCAATATTGCGGCGGCAAGCTGGGTGGTTTGTTCAGCAAGAAGTGCAAGGCTTGTGGGAGGGAAAATTGAGCGAGGGTTTTGAGTGGTGTGGGGAGGTAAAGGTGAAATAACTCTTTATCATAGATGAGCATTTGTTGACACTTTTACATATGGTCATAAATGTCTTGAACGGTAGAGGATTCGCTGATCCGGCGAATAAAGAACCAAAAAGTGAGTAAACAATAGGCATTATTAGTAAAAAAGGGGCATGGCTTAAATGCTGGAAAACATAGTTAATTTTGTTAAAGATATTTCTAACCATTGGCTTATAAGAGCAGTACTGGGCAACGCAACATATGCTCTAGTATTACCCATACCTGCAGTTGTTTGGCGTTTGATAACTAGAAAACATAAAAATGAAGTTTTGGATCTTTTAGAGGGAATAGAATCATTTACAGAGTCTTTTTCAAGCGACTGTGGCGATGATTTAGCCAGGTCAAATTTGAGAGACTATAACGATAAAACCAAGTCAAATTTTCGTAAATTTTTCGATAAATTTACCAAGCCTACATTTCTAACATATCGTTTCAAGGGGAATGATGAAGAAAGATCAATTACTTTCAAAGAATTTTTAAGGTATGTTACAAATAAAAAAGATCGGCGGCGTGTATTAATGGTATATGCTGAAGCAGGGATGGGAAAATCTCGCTTATTACGTTACTTAGCATATAAATTACTGTTGATTAAAAGTATAAAGGAAAGCAAAGACAAACCAGTAAGCACGCTCCCGCTTGTCGGACATGGTGTCTATTATACAGAATTTATATATTAGACTTGTTTAATAACTGGTTAAGCAATCCGATCATGGTTTATAATACCACAAATTAATTTCATCCTCAATGAATGCCGATTGCAGTAGTGACCGCGGTAAGGGTATGACATACATTTAAATACTTTTATCTTGGCATTGATATGTTCAATGACAACGCGCCGTCTTGCAAGCCGCTTATTATATGCTTTTTCCTTTTTGGTCAATTGATGCTTTTTGCTTGACTTTACCGGAATAAAGCTGTTTGAATGATACTTCTCTATTCCCAAGTATCCAAGATCAGCGTCAAGCGGAATGGAATTGCTCACCGATTTTCCAATGGTATCTTTGTAAACCTTAAAATCATGCTCGCTACCTTTTGCTTCTTGTACATCAATAATTTGAAGACTGTTCCGCTCTATTATAACCTGTGTTTTTAACGTGTGGCGTTTTTTTTGCCCGAATAATACTCTTTTTGGTCCTTCTTTGGCCGGTTTATAGGACTTTCCGTCACATCAACCACAATATACTCAATTGCAGCCGACTTTCTTTTGAGTACCTTTTTTTCTGGCAGAGCGAACATGCCGTCTTTCACCAGGATATCTTCCACCCATTGGATTGCCAGGCAGACTGTACCCTTGCATACGCCGTATTCTGCCGCAATGCTGTCCATTGTCCGATATTCCCTCAAGTATTTTAATGCAACGTACAACTTGTCTTCGGGTGTTAGTTTTGGTGGTTTGCCTCCATTTTTATGCAATACGTCGAATTCTTTTTGTAAAATTAACAGCATTCTGTTAAATGTAGCTGGCTTCACCCCGTACAACCGTTTAAAAAGAGCTTCTTTAGCATCCTTTGCCTTTTTCCCCTTGCCCATTCCAAAATTATATTGTTACATAGGTTATTAAACAAGTCTAATACATAAAATTAAAAATTTGGTAAATTTCTGGAAAAACACGGTTCCAGCTTTTGATATTTGGCTCTATTGAGGTACCTGCATTATCCAAATTTGTCACGATATTTTCACCATTTCTATTCTATTCTATTTGATTCGTAAACCGTGACGGAGTAATAAACCGCACAACGGAAACGGTCTTGTTTTTTAAGAACTCTTTAAACATTGCTTTTATTTTAACATTTTTCTCATCGCCTGCGCTAAAACTTTTTTCCAAATCGCTTGAAGTATAATTATTATCATTATCAGAAAACCCGTCAAATCCGGCGATTGCGATTTCGCCAACATCAAGCATATCCAAAAGATTCAACAAGAGAATCGTTGAATTGTCAGTATCCTTTTTTACTATCTTCTCAATTGGGATTAGAATACTATTGGCATTAAGCGTTTTTATATTCGTTGTAAGAATTACTCTTTGATTGATGAGTTTTCCGCTGTTTACAAAATAATCATATCGTCTGGGGTTATTGAAGTAAACAAAATCAACATTAAAATTCTCCGGTATAAAATTAATGGATATAATGATCGGGTTCTCGTCAGCAATAAAGCCGGTTATATTTGCAATGTGTGTGTTTACAGTACTGCCCGGCGCGACGACAAGTATAATTTTCCCCTGAACAATTGCACGGAGTTCTTCAATGTTGTTATCTATACCAGTTATTTGATGCATACACTCAAGATATAATTCATCCAGGCGTGGATAGTCATAACGCGAGCGTTCATCATCCGAAAGGTGGCTTAGTATCCATGAGATATCCCTGGTACGCAGTCCGGCTTTTTCAATAAGATATTTAACATTGTTGATATGCGAACTGTAAATGCCGCTTAAATACATCTGCAAGTCATAGCCCCATTTTATATGAGCAGCAATGCCTTGAATAGAATTATCTATTACGTCAAGGATAGTAGCAAGATCGTAGTTTTTGCCAAGCTTTTTATTCAGATAGTCAACAATTATTTCCGTGCGAGTGTTACCCGCGCCACGCCCCATTCCGTACAGCGTTGCGTCCACGCAAATATCACGCTCACCTTTCATAATGTTCATGAATTCCATAGACAAAGCATTAGACAATTCTTTGTTATTATGGGAGTGGAATCCCAATTTGATGACCGGCGACAGCTCTGAATTAATGATCGCAAGTTTCAGTCGCAAATCTTCAAGATACATGGAGCCGAATGTATCTACAATGCCAAAACAGTAAGGTTGCAATTCATTGAAATCGGCAATCAAATCAAGCAATTCCGTCGTTGAGTAACGGCGAATGCCAACAGGTTGAACAAACACCTTGTAACCCTTAAGCATGATTGTACGGCAAAATCCCAGTACATCCTTGCGCTCCTCTTTGAAGAAGCATGCTCTCACACAGCTAAAAGATCGACCATCATAATCATCAAGATTGCCCACCGTATATCTGCTATAATCGGCGAATGCGGTATAAAGTGTATTTCCCCGGTCTTCCGGTATATACTTCCTCGCATCGACAGAGTTTCTAAAACAGACATTTTCTTTTTCGCCTATCTCATTCTGCAAGAAACCAAGTTCAACATAGTCAACGCCTGCTTGAGTCAGCCCGATCACGATGTTGTGTATGGTGTTTTCGTTAAAATTCTTATTGAGTAAATACCCACCGTCTCTAAGAGTACAGTCAAGGAGTTGAATTGAGGTCATTTTTTAAGAATAATTTCCTTGTAAATGAGGTTTGCCATTTCAAAGTCTGCGGGGTAATCAATGTCTGTTGCCTCAATGTCGCTGACCTCACGTATATAGGGATTAACCCCGACTCTTCTGCCGGTAGAAACAAACACATCCTTACGGAAAACATACGCCGCGCCGACCTCTGCAAATAATGGAGGCAAGTCCTGTGTTCGCGGTATATTAGCGGGGTCAAAATTATAGGCTACCCGTTGTTCACTCCATAAAAGTTTTTTGATTCTGTTTGCCGTAAACGCTGAATCATACTCGCCGCTTACAACGGCGTTCAAGCAATCTGAAATAGCGATGGAAGAAATAAACGGAGATGTGGCATGCGCTGTAATGTAAATATCCGATTCGACTTTTTCCATGAATGCCCGGATAATGTTAGCCGGAGTAGTTTGCGCTGTATCTAAATCAGAACTGCGGGTAAGGAATTTTACTCCTTCAACGCAAAAGCCACAGATACTTTTATCACTGCAAAATATATAAATATCATCAATCCCATAGGCTTCCAACAATGAACGTTGAATAAAATACATTAGAGGTTTACCATCAAAAAACATCATTGTATTCTTGCCTGGAATACGCTCGTTGTTTGTTTTTATCGGTACAAACGCCACGACTCTCATCTACGCCGCCCTCTTTGCTCTGTAAAAAGGACAGGGTGAAAAATAATATTTTGCGGTTTTTTTTGTGGTGGGGGTAATAATATATTACGGATTCGTTCTAAATCCTCGTAAGTGTCCACGCCAATTGAATTGTTCTCTGTAATTCCCAATTTCATTTTGTAACCATTAAAAATAGCACGTAAGGGCTCAATTCCTTCACTAAGCTCAAGCTCTGCAGGTTTCATATAGCTCTTTACATGCCATTATTATTCTTGTGTTTTAAGCCCACCTTTGGCTTCCTCCGGTTTGGACTTGCGTTCCATAAATAGAAAACCGAATTATTTTCGAATCCTCTATTAGTTATAGCCATAGACACTAATCTATTAGATTTTTGCCAAGAGTTCAAGCATTTTCCATACTGCTATTGGCTTGGTAAGGATCAAACTGCCGTCTTCCCAAAGATTAAATAACTTTAGGGGGAAATTATGGATAAAGACGAAAAAGAATGTCGGGAACTGTTTAGCAGGAATATCAAGCGATATCGGGAAAGGCTTGGTTTTTCCCAGCTTGACCTGTCCCTTGAGCTAAGAATCTCTACTACTTTTCTCAGCGATATTGAGACCTGCCAGAAGTGGGTATCGCCTAAAACACTTTCAAAAATCGCTAAAGCCCTAAAAATTGAGGTCTATGAGCTATTCAAACCAGCTGTTAATCAAGATGGCTCGGAAGTGAGCGTGGATATTGCCGCTGAAATTGTAAAATACCTGAATACTGTTGATGAAACGCTGGTAAAACAGATAACCCATTCCATACAGCCTGCTATTGAGAAAACAATAAAACATTCCATAACAAAAACACGCCGATACTATGAATGTAGATTGGGATGATGAGATAATACAATTTGTGAGTAATTGGGAAACAAATGTATGATGTTTTTGAAAGCCAGTAATGGCTTTTTGTGAAATTCCGATAATTATAATGATGAAATACCGAGCTTTTTTCCTGTTTTTTGCCATTTTTTCGCTTATAACAGCCCTTGCCCAGGAAACTACTGAATTCGTTATTCCTGAGCCAGTAAAACCTCCTCTTGCGCCCGAAAATCCCGAAGAAGTCCCCCGCCAGTTCCGCGGGATTGCCCTGGGAATGGCGCTGGACGAGCTTAAAACCGCCCTTATAGCCGATTCCCTTTTTAGTTTCCGCGGCGACAGGGATGTGTCCTTTCTTCCTATACGCGAGGAGACCATGGTGGAAACTACCGGGCTTTCGTTTGTCAGGCGCGCCTATTTCCAGTTTACGCAGGGAGCCCTTTACATCATGGCGTATGCCCTTGATACTCGCCAGATAGACCATTACTCGGTTTTTACGAGCTTTATCAAAAAATACGGCGAGCCGGTAAGCCTTAGCCCGGCGGAGGCGGTCTGGGAATCGGAAGAAACCAGGGTTTCCATAGAAAGGCCATTGACGGTAAAATACATCGACAAGACTGTTTTTAACCGCCTGCTTGAGGAATCAAAAGCCCGCGACAGCCTTGAAATTTTACGCCGGGAGAATTTTCTTGCCGATTTTTGATCATAAGAAAGGGAATGGGGATCAGGGACTAGGGACTAGGGTCTTTGTTCGGGAGCGTTGCTTGAAACTATCCAGAATAATGATCGTAAGTATTCCCCATTCCCTTAAACTTTTGCTTTTTCTTGTTTTTTTTCTTAGCTCATTTTCTTGTAAAGCTTTAGATAAATTAGAAAAACGGGAGCTTATTATCGAAGGCAAAGCCGGAAATGTAACCCTAACGGCGGAGCTTGCCTTAACGCCGGCCCAGCGTGAACAGGGGCTTATGTACCGCAAGGAGCTTAAAGACGGGGAGGGGATGCTTTTTGTTTTCCAGAGCGACCAGGTTCTTTCTTTCTGGATGAAGAATACCTTCGTCCCGCTTTCAATCGCCTACATCTCGCATGACGGCAAAATTCTGGAAATTTACGACATGCAGCCGGAAAACCTGGATCCGGTAAGGTCAAGCCGTTCCGTACGCTACGCTCTGGAAGTTCCCCAGGGCTGGTTTAGCCGTGCAGACCTCGGCCCCGGCGACAGGCTGGATACTCAAGGCTTGTAACCCCTTGCATTTAATATTTTCCTTATTTGTTATTTAATATTTTTTATTTATTATTTATGATGAAGGAAGTTTTATGGTAAAAGGCTTTACCCAACTGACTCAGCGGATACTTACTCACGATGCCCAGGAAGAAGCGCGGCGCTTTAATTCCGATCAGCTTTTGCCTGAGCATATAATCATTGCCATGCTTAAAGACTGGGGGGGAACAGCGTGCAAAGCGTTGATATACCTCCGTGTGGATTTGGGCGAATTCCGGCGCAGCCTGGAAAATTGCCTTCCGCGGATATCGTCTCTTCTATTGAAAGGCGACGCGCCCATGTCCGACAGGGCGAAAAGAATGTTGGAAAACGCCATGGAAGAAGCCAGAACTATGGGAAACGAGTATCTTGGCACGGAGCACCTCCTTTCAGCGGCGTACAGGGAAGAGAATTCGGCTGTCCAGGTTTACCTCAACCAACTGGAATTAAACCTTGAGATGTTCAGGGCTTTGGTAAGGAGTTCCATTAACCGCAGGGGCCAGACTGAAGCCGGGTTTTCAATCGGGTTAAAGTTCGCGCCGAATCAGAATTTTGGGATAAACCTCGGGCCCAGAATAAAGCCGGCTTCGTATCCGGTGCTGACGCCGGCCCTGGATGAATTTTCCAGGGATCTTACGGCGCAGGCAAGAGCCGGGAAGCTGGACCCGGTAGTTGGCAGAAAAAAAGAAATTGAGCGCGCCCTGCGCATACTTGCCCGGCGCACCAAGAATAACCCGGTTCTGGTCGGCGAGCCGGGGGTTGGGAAAACCGCGATTGTAGAGGGCCTGGCGCAGCTTTTCGCGGGCGAAGATGTTCCCACAGCCTTGTCAGGCAAGCGCATCCTCTCCCTTGATATGGGCTCCATCGTAGCCGGGACTAAATACCGCGGGGAGTTTGAGGAGCGCCTGAAAAAAATAATGAAAGAAATTACCCAGTCACGGAACATAATCCTGTTTATTGACGAAATTCATACGATTATAGGGGCAGGAGGGGCGGAAGGCACCGTTGACGCTTCCAATATGCTTAAGCCGGGACTTTCTCGCGGGGATTTGCAATGTATAGGCGCGACCACCCTGACAGAATACAGAAAGCACTTTGAAAAGGACGCGGCTTTGGAAAGGCGTTTCCAGTCCATCCTTGTCGAGGAACCGGGCTTTAGCGAGACATTGAGCATCTTAAAAGGGGTTCAAAAAAAATACGAAGATCATCATCTGGTAAAATACACTGATGAAGCCGTGGAAGCGGCCGCGAAGTTTGCCCAACGTTATATTACCGGCAGGCAAATGCCCGACAAAGCCATCGATGTAATTGATGAAGCCGGTGCGATGCGAAAGCTTGCGCCTCCTTTCGTCCCTCCCGAGATCGCGGGCATTGAAGAGGAGATACGGCTCTTGGCGGAAGAAAAAAACGCCATGGTGTCCATGCAGGACTTTGAGCGGGCCGCGGAAGTGCGTGATAAGGTCAGGGAACTCAGGGGCCGCCTTGACGGAATGCTTTCCGCCTGGGATGAAAATTCATTTGGCGAAAGGCTCAGGGTAGACGAGAGCCATGTGCGCCGCGTGGTTGCGGAGATCACAGGCATTCCCCTTACTCATCTTGAGGAAAAGGAATCCCGCCGCCTTTTGAATATCGAGGGAGAGCTTCACCGCGGGGTGGTTGGCCAGGACGACGCGGTAAGAAGGATTGCCTCCGCGATACGCCGCTCGCGTGTCGGTGTGTCTTCGCCTAAGCGCCCGCTTGGCTCTTTCATCTTCCTCGGCCCGACAGGGGTCGGCAAAACGCTGCTGGCGAAGCGGCTTTCAGAATACCTTTTTGAAACCCCCGATTCCCTTGTCCGTATCGATATGTCCGACTACATGGAAAAACACAACGCCTCAAGGCTGGTGGGAGCGCCTCCCGGCTACGTGGGTTACGACGAAGGCGGTTTTCTTACCGAGCGCATCAGGCGCAACCCTTACAGGGTTGTTCTCTTTGACGAAATGGAAAAAGCCCACCAGGATGTATTCAACCTTCTGCTGCAAGTATTGGAAGAAGGCGAATTGAAGGACAACCTGGGGCATACCGTAAGCTTCAGAAATACCGTCATCATAATGACCAGCAACGCCGGCGTGCGGGAAATTTCCAGGGATTCGCGCATGGGTTTCGGAAGCGGTTCCGGGATGATGAGTTTTGAAGAGATTGAATCCTCCGCCATGTCCGAACTAAAAAGGCTTTTCAACCCCGAATTCCTGAACAGGGTTGACGACGTTGTGGTTTTCCATCCACTGGATATAAAGCAGGTGGAAGCTATCCTGGATCTGCAAATCGAGGAGCTATCCGCGCGCCTGTACGAACAGGGTTATTCGCTACTGATAACTCCGGCGGCAAAAAAAATCCTGATAGAGAAAGGCTGGGACCCGAAATACGGCGGAAGGCCTTTGCGCCGCGCCATCCAAAAGGAGCTGGAAGATCCCCTGTCGTTAAGGATACTGGAAGGGGATTATCCTTCCGGGACAGTTTTCACAGCCGCAGGCAAGGGCGGCAAAATCACGCTCAAAGCCGAAGCCGCCGTCACCGCTGAAGAGAAAACTGTTCTTAAATAGCAGATTCCAGAAGATATCACACGAAGGCACAAAGCTCACAAAGGACACGGAGGATGATCAAATCATCGTTTTTCCTTTGTGAACTTTGTGAGCTCCGTGCCTTTGTGAGAGATATTTGGAAGTCCAGTTACCTTTTATAACTTCCCCAGATCGAAAGGAGTTTCCTGGTACACGTAATTGAGCCAGTTGGAGAAAAAGAGGTGGGCGTGGGCGCGCCAGCGTACCACCGGAGGCTGCGACGGATCGTCGCCGGGATAGTAGTTTTTCGGGATTGAAATGGCAAGCCCTTTTCCCAAATCGCGGCGGTATTCCTTGTCCAGCGTAAGGGGATCGTATTCCAGATGGCCGGTAACGTAAATTTCGCGGCCTTCCCTGGCGGTGGCGATAAAGACGCCTGTTTCCGGAGTTTCCGATTGAATTGCGAGCGCTTTTTCGGCGGCGATTGCATCCCTGTCGCTTGCGGTGTGGCGTGACTGGGGCGCCAGAAACTCGTCGTCAAAACCCCGGAAGAGCGGGGAATAGCGTTCGTTTATAACATGCGGGAAAATGCCAAAGAGTTTTTGGTCAAGCGGCTTTTTCGGGATGCCGTAGCGTCGGTAAAGCCCCGCCTGCGCTCCCCAGCAAATGTGAAGCGTTGACCATACATTTGTATATGTGAAATCAATTACGGACGCTAGCTCGTCCCAGTAGTCCACTTCTTCAAAAGGGAGGGTTTCCACGGGCGCGCCTGTAATGATAAATCCGTCGTAACGGAAACCTTGCTTCAATATATCCGTGGTGTTCAGATAAAATTTGTCCAGATGCCCTGGCGGGGCGTTTTGGGATTCATGGCTTTCCATGCGCAGAAAACTAATATCAACTTGCAGGGGGGTGTTCCCCAAAAGGCGGAGCAACTGTATCTCCGTGTCCACTTTGGTCGGCATCAGGTTTACAATCGCGATCTTCAGCGGCCTTATGTCCTGATGCTCCGCCCGATCGTCGGTAATTACAAATACCCGCTCTTCCGTTAATGTTTCGTAAGCGGGTAAATCTCTGGAAATTTTAATAGGCATAGCTAAACATGACCAAAAAACTAAAAAAACTCAAGCATACTGGTAGGTTAAGCTTGACCTACAAATTGGCAAAATTTCCGCAAAGGTAGGGCAGCGGAGCGCAAAAAAACTGGAGGAATCTGTCTCCACAGCCCCGTCCGGCTTTTTCTATTTGCATCCAGGCATTTTCTGTTTTCGTAGATAAGTGCCATCCTCCTGCTTCTAATGCCGGACGCCATTATTACACTTTAAGTTTCTGCTTTTTTCCCTGGTCTGTTACGACAGAGAATTCCAGAATTTTTTTGCGCCCCGCTGCCCTACCTTTGCTAGTCTTTTACTAAAAATGTGGGTCAAGCTTAACACAGTGTATGCTTATGTTTTTTACAGTGAGATGCCTACAGAACCGTCAGACCGAAGGTCTGCGGCATCCCCGTGCTGTCCCCTTTATGAATTTTCGAGATTATAAGCGATGAAACAGAGTAAATGCTGTTGCCTAATAAAGTTCCAGCTGTATGCGGAACCCGAGCTTTGCGACTTGCTGCAAAGAGGTTCATTTACATAATATTTATTCCATTTATCCTAAACTAAAAAAATAGACCGTACAGTACTCTAACTTCATATATTGAGAGCGTTTTTAAGGGTTAAATCTATATCTTGGCGAATTTTCAGGGTAATATTTTCAAGATCATTCTGTATTGTCTTGTTAATTTCCTCTTCATAGACGGTATCTGGCATTAAAAGGCGGTAAATGTCTGTTTTTAGGGCTGTAGCAATGTATTCTAATGTTTTGTCGCTAACCCATGTACGGCAAGCTTCTATATCCTTGATCATCATAGTTGAAATTTCGGCATTTTCGGCAAGTTTTTCCTGCCACATGCCTAATTTTTCACGGTATTTTTTAAGATTAGACGATAAAATCTTACGAGTGTTGAAATATCCGGAAACAATTTATCAATTTTTGGTGATACTTTTCAAGGTTGCGAAAATTTGAAAAAGGTTATCATCAATGAGGGTGTAATAAGAATTGGGGTGAACGCTTTCAGGAACTTAAAACTTTTGGAAACAATAGAATTACCAGACAACTTAATAATTATTGAAAATGGTGCTTTTATTAACTGTTCCAGTCTTAGGGCTGTTGTCATTCCAAAAGGTGCTGTATATATTGGTGATACTGCTTTTTATGGTTCAGGTCTTACAGAAGTTACAATATCCAAAACTGATGAACCTTTAACAATAGGTTCTGGTGCATTTAGTAATTGTGAAAATCTGGTAACAGTTAATTTTGAAGAGGGTGTTTCAATAAAATTTTTCCAAACCGGACAATTTTCGGATTGTTTGAAACTTAGTTTGAAGTCGCAAGCCGCTATCGAAAAAATTAGGAGTGAAAGTTAATAATGTGAATTAAGGCACATTTCTTATTTATTAATTTATAAAATAAAGCCTCCGCGCTATGGATGGCGCGGGGTGACCAATAATGTGGGCCAAAAATTTTTCATGTAACGTTCCGGCTGTATGTGACGCCGTAAGGCGGCGATGCAGTTACAGACCTGTTAGGCGCTGGTTTTTTGCTTCATATATGTTTTGAATATGGTAAAGATTTAATATAATCAGATATAAATTTCCAATCAGGAAAACCGTTTTTTTTAAATGGAAGTTTTATTTCCGTCTCTCGCATTCTTTCTGTACCAAATTTTCTTCCATATGTGTATCTGTATTTTTCTTTTTCAATGAGAGTACATAAAAATATAGCAATATACTTATCCATTTCAAATTTAGGCATTAAAATTCTTACATCATCAGGAGAGGCACAATAATTATATGAATGATAAAAAGCTGAACCAACAGATCCATTTCGAGCTACCGTAATTGTATCTTTGTTTTGTATTGTATCTGCTTGGACAAACGAACTAATACCATTATTAAATTGTGTAGAAGAAATATATGGAATATTTCCGTCTTCACTTTCTAAATAATTTTTATCAGAAGAAGTAAATATATCAAAAATATCTTTTAATTTGATCTTTTTCCAATTCTCAAAATTCAATTCAATTTTTTTCTTTAAAACTGATTCTTTTTCAAATTTATAATCAATTATTGATATTTTGCTTATATATTTAGGCAATTCGTTGATATCAGGAACTAAAATATTCTTCAATGTTTTATTTGCTTGTCTACCATAATTATAACGATATTTATTTTGTTCAATCACATAAGCATAATGAAGCATTTGCACTTTTGTTAAATCTTTTTTAGGATATAAACAAGCAATATGAAAAGCCGTATAAAATGGCTCTTCTTGATAAAAAGAAGATAATACAGACCCTCCCAAGGCAACTGTAATTGCATTGGGGGGCATTGGTTCTAATTCATCTAATTGCTTAATTCTCGCAACAATGCCATTATTTGCAGAAGTTCTTGACACAAAACAAATTCCTTTTTCAATTTGTTCACAATTTATAAGTTCAAGGCTTGGCGAATTTTTTATATCAAATATTTCGTCTAATTTTTTCATTGTTCAATATTATTTAAAAACTTAAATGCAGAATATTCTTTAATTTTCTTTTCAAAATCCATTTGATTAAGCTTTGAATAATCTGTTTCCATATAAGCCTCTGCACACCATTCATCCGATGCAGTAACTGCTTTCATAATACTCATCCCAGATATAGAATCTTTATTTCTATAAGACAATAACCATTTATTTTTTATCCCCCCCATCTTCCGCTATCTATTCTACCCTTTATTTTCCGTTTTACAAATCCGTCATCTTTCCAATAACCAAAATAAGATTTATATCCTACAGGGTGAGGCGTATGAGCGCGTATAACAATTGCACATGTAACAACACCAACCTTAGAATTATGGAATATTTAATCTGGAAGACTCATTACTACTTCTAATGTATGATTTTTAATTATTTTTTCTTTTAAAGAAAGCCCGATACCCGTTTGCGCTAAAACACATGACATTGGGACAAGGGCAACACATAAGGCATTTTGTCCCAGACCTTCTAAATTATTTAATACAAACTCAAATTCTTCCTTATCCTTTCTATCAGTTTTAAAGGGAGGATTTAATAATCCTATAGATGGGCAGAATTTTTCACGTATATACTTTGTTAATACAATTGTTTTATCGATTTCCTTTTCAATACCATCTGTTATTGTCTTAATCTTATTACCAGTTTTAAATTTCTGTTCAAAACAATCAGCATTAAGTAAATTTGTTTTACCATCTCCATGAACGATCATGTTTGAACAGGCAAGCGGAAAGATAGAGTCTTGAAACTCAATTCCTACAATTTGTTTTTCTTTAATATGAGATTCCTTCTTTTTGTTATGCCCTGTTAATTCGAGCATTCTTCTCATTCCGCTGATAAGAAATCCACCTGTCCCACAACAATTATCAAAAATAACACTATCTTTTGTTATTCCACCTAATTCGCAAAAGAGTTCTGTAATATGTTTTGGAGTTAATACTATACCTAATCCTTTATCGCTATTTGCATACCTCAAAAACTCAATATAAAAATCACCAAATATGTCATAAAACTTATATGTTTTAATAAATGAATTAATACGTTTATCCACATCAGATATGAGATTAATAAAAAGTTCTTTTTCGTTTGTTAAGGTAGCATTTGTTTTTATGAAGCTATAAGCATGGTGCAATGTTTCAACTTTTAAATTTTGGATATCTGATTCTTTCAATTGTTCTACAACAGAATTAACAAGATTATCTGCTAACTGTTGTGATGTTTTGTAATGAGTATATCCTTGCTTAAACACATCGTGTTCTAAAGCAATAAGTATTCCACTTAATAATAGACTTCTATTTGATTCAGGAATTTTGTAAATATGTAGTTTCTGGTTAAGTTCTTTATTATAATCAAGAAGTTCTTCATATCGTTGATGTTTTGTAGCATCGTCATATATATATTTTTCTTTGTATTCATCTAACCCTAATAAGCCATCGCAGAAAAATGTCGGCTTATTAAAAGTTTTAAGTTGTAAATAACTTGTTGCTTTTATTTCGTTTTTATTTTGTCCACTAACTCCAAGAGATATAACATCGAATTCTTTTGATAGATATGAAGAATATAACAAAGCCCCATCTACAGCAAATTTACTGTATTGATCTAATGATTTGCTTTGGTGAAAACGTATATCGGCTTTACATTCCACAGTTAATAAAAAATCACTATCTTCTTCTGATTGTATTATAAATTCTGGATATCCTCTTCCACTCCCATGTTTAGAAGCATATTGCAGAAGTTTTCTGATTCTAGGATTTTTTGATTGTTGTTCTTCAATAATGAAACCTTGATTAGCAAATAGGTTGAATTTATTTCGCACTATTGCTTCTGTAATTTTTTCATTCACTTTATAAATATCGGTAAATCGTAATCAAATTTTATAACGAAAATATGATAAATAACGATAATAAGAAGGGGAAGTATTGCTATTATATAAAAATGCATACTTCTATACGTTATTCGAAGCATCTCAAAAAACTTGCGCCTAAAAGTATGTATATGAAACCTTATCTTCGGTTCTGTAGGCATCACACTTAACCAGTTCGTTTTGCCTGTGTAAGCGAGGTGTGATGCAGACCTTCTCTCTGTTTTGTTAATAAATAATTGCTAAAAATTTAGCTGAATTAACACCGGAAGGCATGAGCGGGCGCCGCAGCAAAAACGATGTGGAATTCTCCGGCGAAGAAGACGTGTTAAAAAATACTTGCCATTAACGTGTGATGATACCAAGCACTTAAAATAAAAATAATTGTTTTTCAATCACAGCTTTATTCTTTAAGTGCTGGGCGGCTTCGTAGCCGGTATCAACACGCGTTTTGGCTGCGGCGACCGCCCATGCCTTCAGGGAGTTTATTCCTTTTGTTTTATGACAGGATTACTTTATTAACAAGAATTCCACCCGCCTATTCTTCCAGTTGTTATTCTGATCCTGGCTGTTGGCTACATTTCTTGTGCCGCCCTGGCCTGTGGGCGAGAGTCGATTGCGGCTAACTCCGTTGTTTACAAGGTGTTCAATGACGAACTGGGCCCGGGCAAGGCTGAGGGGTTTAAGCACCTCGTCCTCTTCCTTTGCGGTTCTCAGTACGGGGTTCGCGTGACCTTCAACGATGATCCTGTAATCCCTGAATTTGTTCAGGATTTCCGCGATCCG
>Ga0268262_10004054_pt1 | contig 15380 bp, 17 predicted proteins | sample TergutNc150P3_FD_190354 | JGI IMG/M metagenome (GOLD analysis project Ga0268262, IMG submission 190354) | Nasutitermes corniger P3 segment gut microbial community from laboratory colony in Florida, USA - Nc150 P3 (SPAdes) (version 2) | ecosystem: Host-associated > Arthropoda: Insects >... | reverse complement strand
AAGGTGGTTGTTGGAGCGGTCAACATACATGACACTATTGCTGGGTGTAGCGTGTTTAGATCTGCTTTACAAAAGTATCCTTCTTTGAGAGGGGTTTGTGGGGATGCTGGGTTTAGGGGGACTTTTGTTGATTTTGTTTTGTCGTTGGGGTGTAACTGTGATATTTCGGAGCGGATTGTTCCTAAGGGTTGGGTTGTTTTGTCTAAGCGTTGGTGTGTGGAGCGCACTCTTAGCTGGTTGACATGGTTTAGAAGGTTGTCTAAGGATTATGAGATATTGACAAAGTCTGAGGAAACTATGATATTGATTGCGCATTCAACAGTTCTGCTCAGGAGGCTCTGCTATTGAATACAGGTTCTAAGCCTTTTAGTGTGGCAGAAAAACTTGAGAACAGTCGTATTTCTAAAGAGCGGATACTTGTTGAGAACATTACTGCAAAGCTTAAGGTGTTTAAAATCTTATCAAACAAGTATCGCAACAGACACAAACGACACGACCTAAGAACAGCACTCATCTGCGACATATATAACTATGAACTACATAACACTTAATTACCGAACAAGTCTAATTTCATAAGTGCATTATTAGACAATTTTTGTAGTTTAGAATGCCCACCAGCCTATGGCAAATATTGCGGTAAAGTAGCATAATAATGCTCCAGATATGATTATGATAGGTATGGCATAGACGGGTCTTTTATTATTAAGCAGTAGACCGATGAGGATGAACATTGGGAACATGGCCATTATGTAGCGTGGGACGCTTATCCACCATGATGTTGAGACTGCGAGTGACCAGGATAGAAATGTGTAGGCTATGTAAGATGGGCGTAGTCGTTTCCAAAGGCTGAGGCTGACCATTAGTAATCCAAATATAGCGAATGCTAGGGGGGCGATTCCAAGGCCAATGTTGTCTGGATAGCCATATCCGGTTATAGAGTGGTAAGCGTTTATTAGTCCTGTCACTGGGTCTAGTCTGTTATACCAATGTGTTGCCTCTATATCCATGAATGTGAATGGGTTTCCAGTGACTTGATTATTAATAGCTAAGTATATGAGAAATCCTGCTAATGTGAGAAATGTCCAGGATATTTTTAGGTCGGTTTTTTTGAGTTTCCAGCCTTTTTGATGGTAGTACTCTATTATAAGTACGGGTAAGAGTAGGAGTCCTGCGAGGCGTGTTAATGATGCCAGTAAGCCGAGCGGACCGGCGAGGCTCCATTTTCCTTTTCGGGCGTAGTAAAAGCTGGCGATGGTTAGGGCGAAGAAGAGGCTTTCGGTGTATGGTGCGGAGAAAAAGTATGCGGTGGGGAATATGCTTAGAAATAGTACTGCTTTTACTGCTACGCCTTCGTTGAATTCATGTTTTGCTAGTTTGTATAGGTATAGAAATACTATTATGCTGCAGATGTTTGAGACTATTAGTGCTGAGGCGTTTATGTAGGTTAGGCTTATGGTAAATAGGCGTATTAGTATGGGGTATAGTGGGAAGAATACTATAAAGTTGTATGCGTCAAGTGTTGGGTCGGTTTCGTACCAGTTTTTAGCTATGTCGGTGTAATGTGGAGCGTCCCAGTGGTTGAATACGTTGGTTATAGAGGCTGGAAATGTGCCTGTTTGTTTGTATATTGCAAGGTAGCCTACAGTGAAAACTAGAATTTTTGCAACTATGAAGATTAGGAGGGCGATTTTTGCTGTTTTTGAAATGTTTCTAAATTGTTGAGTTATGTTAATATTCACTGTTTCTAACACTGTCGCATTTTGTATTTGATGACTTAATGGTTATAATGCAATTTTTGGTATATATGTGTTGTATGGCGTAAACGTTTCCGTTTGTTTATCTACAGTATTGTTGCGCTGTTTTTGTTGTTATCTATTTGTCTGTTGGTTGGTTGTTTGTTTGTGTATGTGGGGTAAGGGTTATATGTTTGTATGCCTTCCCCCTGTATGGGATATGTATGCATGTTCATAAAAGAAGAAAAGAAGTATCAGACCGTCTAGCCAGAATAGAGGGTCATGTTCACGGCATTAAGAACATGATTGAAACAGAAAAATCCTGCCCAGACATCCTTCTACAATTAGCAGCTGTCCGCGCAGCAATAAATAAGGTATCAAAACTAGTCTTAGAGGATCATATTGAAGCATGCTTAAAGGATGCAAATACATCTGGCGATACTGAGCGGTATATAGAGGAGTTAAAAGAGGCATTATCAAAACTCATCTAAAAAAGAGGAGACGTTTATTTTGAATTTTAACCGCGTAATACTTGCAGTTTTTATGTCCTTAGGACTAATAGGCTACATATCAGCCGTTTTTGAGTTATTACCCTTAGAGGCAACACTTTGTCTTCAGCTCTCCTCCGCCATTTTAGCGCTGTTAACTATAGGTTATAGCGCCGTTTGCAGTCTTCGCGAACGTGTTTTTAGCATGGACATGTTAGCCACCATAGCTATATTAGCCTCCATAGCTAGTGGGGAGTATTTTCCGGCAACTATTGTCGCATTTATGCTAATAGGCGGAGAAATGCTAGAGGATTACGCTCAGCGCAGAAGCACAAGAGCTATACAAAAACTAGTAGAAGAGCAACCTCAGATAGCCACCGTCATAAGAGAGGGGCAGGAGATTCAAGTTAAGCCGCAGGAAATCACTGTGGGAGAGACCATAATAGTAAAGTCTGGCGCAAAAATTCCTACAGACGGAGTTATACAGAAAGGTCACGCATACATAAATCAGACCTCGATAACAGGAGAATCCCTGCCTGTAGAGAAAATAGAGGGCGCAAACGTTTATAGCGGAACTATAGTGCAGCAGGGGGCCATATATGTGACTGCGACAGCAGTTAGCGAGCAGAGCACATATGGCAAAATAATAGCTATGGTAGAAGAAGCTAAAGAGAAGAAGGCACCTATAGAGCGTGCAGCAGACAGGTACGCGAAATATTTCACACCAATAATTCTCATATTAGGCATAATAGTTTTGGCAGTAACACAGGATATAATGCGTATGGCAGCAGTATTTATAATAGCCTGCCCATGCGCCCTAGTTCTCTCAACACCAGTAGCTATTGTAACAAGCATTGGAAACGCGGCAAGAAGAGGAATACTCATACGAAACGGAGAAACACTAGAAAAAATGTCAAAAATAGACACACTAGTAATGGATAAAACGGGAACTATAACAAAAGGAGAACTAGACGTTGTAGACATACAAAGCTTTAATCAACAATACACATCTAAACAAATTTTACAATATGCAGCTCAAGCAGAAAAATGCTCAGAACACGTCTCCGCAAAAGCTATAATAAATAAAGCCCTCAAAAGCGGGTTAGACATTTCACCACCAGAGAGCTTTGAGCAGCATCCAGGTTTAGGAGTATGCATAAATGATAATGACACTAAGGGAGCAAAAATTATTGTGGGTAATACACGTTTAATGCAGAAATATGATGTTCAAATACCTAGAGAAGCACAAGAGTACAGAGGTAAACAAGATAAAAGCACAGTTATTTTTATTGCAAAACAGCAACTAGTAATTGGAGCTATAAGTCTCTCAGACCAGCCTAGGGAAAACGTGAAAAACATTTTAACACAGATAAAAAGAGGCGGTATAAAGCAAGTTATAATGCTAACAGGCGATAACAAAAATGTTGCCGACATCATAGCCTCCACCTGCGGCGTTGACATAGCCATATCTGAGTTAATGCCTGCAGACAAGGTAAACAAAATTGAAAACCTCAGAACTCAAGGATTAACCGTTGCCATGGTTGGTGATGGAATAAATGATGCGCCCGCGCTCGCTCAAGCAGATGTAGGAATAGCCATGGGACTCTCAGGAACAGAAATAGCTATTGAAACCGCAGGCGCAGTACTATTATCAGATAATCTATCAAAATTAGCGCAGCTAGTAAAAATCGGCAAAGCAACAATGTCTATAGTAAAACAAAACATATTCTTCGCCATAGCAGTAAACATAATAGGCATAGTATTATCCAGCCAAGGACTAATAACACCCCTAACCGCCGCCATAATTCACGAAAGCAACGCACTAATAGTCATGATAAACTCACTAAGACTGTTAAGAGTAAAATAGTAGGAAAAGAGCAGCTAACAGCATGCTCAACCCTGTTTTTTTAAGACACATTTTTTACAGCATCTAAAAGTCGTAGAATTTCTTTTCTTGCCTCACTAATTGTCAGAGGATAATCATCTGCTATAGGCAGGTTGTTTTCTTTCTTTAGAACTTCAAACAGATGAGCTATGCGGGGTGAGCGTAGATAAACTTCTCTTATCAGCTCTGTATTTGAAAAGAGTTCTTTAGGTTTACCCTCAGACATTAAAACACCTTTTTTAAGAATGAAAAGCTTGTTAGCAAACAGGGGTACCATGTCAACGTCATGAGTAGCTAAAAGTAAAGTGATACCTTTTTCCTTATTTAACTGCAAAAGCAGATGAAGAATTTCACTTGTCGCCCTTGGATCAAGATTTGAGGTAGGTTCATCCATTATAATAACCTCAGGCTGCATAGCCAATACGCCTGCAAGGGCTACACGTTTTTTCTGACCAAGGCTTAAGAAATGGGGTGGTTTCTCAGCAAAGTCTGACATGCCAACAGTTTGTAGAGCATCTGCAACAATACTTTTAACCTGCTCTTGGGACATGCCAAGGTTTAGAGGACCAAAGGCGACATCCTGCTTTACGGTAGGCGCGAAAAGTTGATCATTTGGATCTTGGAAGACAAAACCGACTCGGCGACGCAGTTCAAGTAATGCTTTAGAGCTATAGCCTAAGGGTTTGTCTTCACAGTAAATTGTACCTGAAGTGGGTTTAAGTATGCCATTTAAGTGATTGAGGAGGGTTGTTTTACCTGAACCGTTAGTGCCTAAGAGGGCAATACGGTCACCGCGGTCGAATTCTAGAGATATGTCATTTAAGGCTATTGTTCCATCTGAATATTGGTGTGTTAAATGTTCGATTTTAAACAGCATGCTATAGGACTCCGAAATTTGTTAGATAGAGTGTGTAAATTACAAGGATTAGTAACACATTGAAAAGTGCTATGAGGATAAGCATCATTTTGTTTGGTTGGGGAAAGTCTTCTAAAACGCGGATATTTCCATCGTATCCTCTTGCGTTCATTGCGGTAAAGGTGCGTTCTGCTTGTTCTAGGGATCGTATGAAAAGGTTGCCTGCGAGGAGGGCTAAGCCGCGGATTCTTTTTAGCCAGCCGCCTTTGCCTAGTCGCATTAATTGAGCCGTTGACATTTGCTCGGTGACTTCTAGGAATACAAAGATGTAGCGGTAAATTAGCAGGGATATTTCGAGGAGTACTTTTGGGACATGTATGCGTCTAAGTATTAGGCTAAGGTCAGTTATTGAGGTAGTTAATACTAAGAAGAATAGGCAGGAGAGTGCGCCTTCAACTCTAAAGAAAGTATGTACACTCATTAAAATGCCGCTTTTATATATAGACCACGTAGTCCAGGGTAGAGAGATCTGTGTAATAGGGTCTCCAGTGCCGAAGAATAGAGCTAGAAAAATGCAGCTAAGGACAAGCATAAGTGTAGGATAAATGAGTAAGTTAAGATAGAGTCTGGGGTTGACTTTAGCAATACCCAATATTAGAATTGTACATAAAATAAATATGAGGATAGGCACGATAAATGTTGGTACAAATGTTGGTGCAGCAACACATAGTACCAGTGCGGATAGGGCAAAAAAGGTTTTAGTTATAGGGCTACTTTTAGCTAACGCGTTTGTGTAAGCTGATCTGTCTACTTCTGCATAGAGATCAGAATGACTCAAAGATAGCTCCGTCCATATTATCAGTGGCTCTTTGCTCTAGTATATCCTATAAAATAGCCAAGGATAACTGCGCCAATAGCTACCTGAAGGGAGAAGAGCAACTTTTCACCCAACTCACCTGGTTGGAAGCCAAGGGGTTCAATCCAAGGCGTATAGCCGCTTGATTCAATAGCCTCTGGTCCTTGACCATCAGTGCCGCTGAATTCAGCATTGGGATTAATCACGAACGGCAATATGAATATAGCTACAACAGCCACTATTAATATGAGATATTTTAAGTCAATTTTTTGTTTCTGTTTAACATTATCTTTACCTATGCTTGTGGAGAGTTTTTTTGATTTTCCACCCTTTAGTGAGCCAAGAAAGTGTCCGATTGTTGCAGCACCTATGCCGGCTTGTATAGAGAATAGCAAAATTTCAGTTTCCGCGGGTAGGGTAATTAGGGCGTCAGATAGCGCGGTGTAGCCTAAGGCTATTGTGTAGGCGACAAATAGTATGGGTAAGGTAATTGCTAATGCGATGTATGACCAGTATTTCATTGTGATTCCACCTCTTGGGTCGTGTTTGAGACGGGGCTTTTTAGTACTTTTAGTAATGAGAGAATGTTTCCTTTGTATTTTGCTAGGAAGCTAAATATTAGAACGGCTAAAATGCCCTCAGCTATAGCTAGGGGGATCTGGGTTACAGCGTATATTGCGGCAAAATTTGTAAACGCTGCTAATATGCCTCCTTCTGCAGGGAAAGCAAGTGCGAGCTGTATGGATGTTACAATATATGTTGTCAAGTCGCTTAGGGCGACAGCGGTAAATATGCCTATTGTTGGGGAGAGTTTTGTTCGTTTAAATAGCATCCATATAGTAAAACCTATTGCGGGTCCAGCTATTCCCATGGAGAAAACGTTTGCGCCAAGGGTAGTTAATCCACCGTGAGCTAGTAGTAAAGCTTGAAACACTAAAACTATTAGGGAAAGAATACCGGCTACAGCGGGGCCGAAGAAAACAGCAGCTAAACCGGAGCCTGTTGGATGCGAACTACTTCCCACTACGGAGGGGAGTTTTAGGGCGGAGATTACAAATATAAATGCGCCCATTAAGGCTAATAGGGGTTTAGCCTCTGGGACTTTTTTTGTGATTTTTGTTAACCTGTAAACGCCATAGATTAGTACGGGAATTGATAGTGCGAACCAGACTAGGCACCATTCAAGTGGTAAAAAGCCTTCCATTATGTGCATAATTATTTCGCCTTGTTGAATAGTCAACCAATAAGCATATAAAGATTTATTTAACATAAGTTAACTAAAGGTTGAATTGTTTATGAAGAAGCAAACACCAGATATTTTGTTACGTGATAAAGGAGAATTTACAAAGTTTCAGATTTTACTTGAAGTTATGAGAAAACAGCCGCATATTAAGCAAAAAGACATAAGCAATACTATAGGGATAACAATTCAAGCTATATCGAAATATTTTAAAAAATTAGCCAAAGAAGGTTTCCTAGATTCAAGCTCTGAACGGGGGAATTACCGGTTAACTTCAAAAGGAAAAGCACATCTTCGTGAAGAACTAAAGAGACTTGACTCATACGTTAAATCTGTAAGAAAAGAGTTAAAAGTTGACCATGCATGGATAGCCATAGCAACTCTTCCTGTGAAAACTGGTGAGCAAGTGGGACTAATAACAAAAGGTGGCATTTTTTACACAGTATCCGTAAACGATACAAACGTTGAATCAACAGGAATAGCAACAAATGATGCTATTTCAGGTGAAGATATTGGACTAAGAGATTTGAAAGGTAAAATAAAATTAAAACAGGGCAAAATATTAATCATAAAATTACCTAGCATACGCAAAGGCGGCTCAAGGGCAGTAGATATAGAAAAAATTAAAGGAATAGTAAAAGAATTCAAACCTGACCGCATAGGAGTCATGGGAGCCGTAGGCAGAGCCGTAAGCAATAAGTTAAAACTAGAGCCCGATATAGAATTTGGCATCAGTCACTCAGCAGTAATAGCAGCATCAAGAGGTCTAAACGTGCTAGTATTCATAGTAGGTCGCATGGCAAACAAGATGATACAGGAAATAGATTCACAAAATATGCGATCCGCAAATGACATAATATATGAAGTTAAAGATGCAAGAATCATAGAAGAAAACAGTTAACAACACTAGACAGAAAGAGTCTTGCCTATAGTGAGGAATGTTTGAGTAATAGTTTCCGCCATCAATTGTAAAATAGTAAAAACTGGGGTAAAATATGAAAGATATCCATATAGAGAGGGGTTAGAGCGAAAGTTACGAGATGTTGTTATCTCTCTAAACAGGAATACTCACATTTTGGACTCAGCTATTGAAGATAATTTTTTATGTTCTTCGCACCTGTTTTGATAAAGAGTACATTTCTGCTAAGTTTTAAGTCTCTTTTTGTATTACAATAAAATCTGAAAAGCCTTGATCCAAGCGAACTTGGTAAAACGCTTCTCTTTAGGTAATCGGGTGAACATACGATTAAAAACAGTGTTAAGTGACTTATTTGAAAAAGCAGAGACAGAACTCTTAGAAGGGCTTTTGGCAGGAAAAACTGTTAAAGCCATCGTGGAAACTAGTGAAAACAAACAATTAAAGGCTAAAAGTGCTGAAATAGAAGCTGTTGCGCAAGGTACTTTAAGTGAAATTGACCATTTTGTGCTTGAACAGTTGATAAGAACTATTAATAATTTAACTGGGCAGATAAAGTTGATAGAACTTTGTATTGATGGGCTGGTTAATAAGTGTGATTTGAGGTTGTTTGTCCTGTTCCTGGCGTAGGCAAGTTGTCGGGTGTGACTATTTTGGCTGAACTTGGGGATGTTATGCGGTTTGATAGTGATAAGGCAAGGAGCTTGTTGGTGTGGTTTGGCTCCTTGTGTGTATCAGTCGGCTGGGGTGGCTAATTATGGTGTTATTAGTAAACGTGGTTCGAAGTATCTTAGGTGGTGTATGATTGAGGTGGCTCATAGTGCGGTTAAGTCTGATGGGCGGTTTAAGGAAATGTTTGAGCGCATTTCTGTTAAGAAGGGTCGTAAGGTGGCGTATGTTGCTGTTGCTCAAAAGTTGTCAATGGTTGTTTGGTATTTGCTTGTTAATTGTGAGCGGTATGTTGAAGAAGGTTTTTCGAAGAAGTCTACTGTTTTGGTGCGGTCGGGTAGTGGTGATGGTGGTGGTGGGTCTGTTTTGTTGGAGTCTATGATTGCTGTTTTGAGAAATGCAGGTTATATTGTTTCGGGTAAGGGTTAGTGTGGGTTTGTAGTGTTGCTGTTGTTGTTGGGTTGTTGGTTGGGTGTGGTTGGGTTAGTGTACGTGCTGTTTGTTGGTTGTTTTTTCTTATTTTTGTTTTCTGTTTTTTGTGGTTGTTTAATGTTTTTTGTTAGAGTGGGTTGTTTTTTGTTTAAATATTTCTGTTGTGTTGTAGTGTTATTGTGCAGTAGTTGTGGCTTAGGACTTTGATCCTGTGTATGCTTCAACTACGGCACAAAAAACTAGTGGATGCATTGAAAAAAAGTGTGTATGTTGGTTATAATCACGTGTTTTGTACTGAAAAATCATAGAAATACGTTTTATGTAACCGTTTCTAATGTCAGGACAAAAAGGCTTTGCATAGAAAATAGTTTTTAGAACGATATAGTGCCACTTTGACAAGTAAACTTTTTATAGTATAACACCGGTTTTGAGATTAAATGGCGGGTGAGTATTCTCCCACCCGTTCCGCCAAATATAAAACCCGGGGTAGGGAGGACTAGAATTGCAAAACAAAACTAAAAAAGTAGCTCTAATATCTATATATGCTGCACTTTACGCAGCACTAGTAATTTCGCTCACAGAATTTTCATATGGTCCAGTTCAAATCCGCATCGCAGACGCATTAATTACTACAATACCATTATTCGGGTTTGCAGGCGTCCTTGGACACACATTAGGAGTCTTCATATCCAACATTTTTTCAACAGCAGGTCTACTTGATTTACTAAACACCATACCATCATTTATAATGTCCTACATAGTTTACTACATATACAAAAAATCACACAATGACTACACCATAATAGGCACATGCCTCGCCTACTCAGCAGTTTTAGGAACAACAGTAGGCTGGATGCTATCTTACCTATACAGCCTACCCCTAATCGCAACAATAGCATACGTCACAGCAGGAAACATTATCGCAAGCATACTAATAGGCTGGCCACTATTCAAGATACTCAAAAAAATAGGCATCCCCCTCCTTGTATAAAGCTAAGCAAACACAAAAATTCTTGTGAAAATTACACTATCTAAGCGTGTACACAAAAACTACCTGCTGAGCAGTAACAAAGAATACTTTGTCAATTTCGTTGAGTCTCGCTAAACGGAGAAACAGCTAAAATTATAGCTGAACTCAATGCATACTTTATTGCAAAGGAGCACCCTATAAAATATCAAGGCATAGCAATAGCCGCCTGCTTTCTTTTAGAAAACGGTGACATCTTGTTAACCGAAAACAAAGAATATTTTCAACGACTTCCAAATCTAAAAGATAAAGTTTTCACTCCAAAAGAATTTCATCAAAACAGCAAATTATAACAGTAGCAATAGCTGTTTTTTTGGTTTTTCGTTAAACATGCGGTGTTACCAAAGAGTTATGCTGTGATTAGACCATTTTCATATGGAAAGGAAGGCAGGTTATTTGAAGTATACTCGTTTTAGAGGTAAATACTACAAACACGCCACCGTTCTAAATGGCAAAAAAATTTTTATGGTTATCAGTTGTTTTTAAGTAGCCATTTTTCGATGTTCACTGCTGGAATGCCTTCGTAATTACCTTTGAAAGAGCTTTCTTTATACAGCACTATTTTAGGATAGTTATCTTTTACATCTAAGAGGGAAGCGAATTCGTGTTCAATGGTTTTTTCTTCACTTAATATATAGCATACTTGCACATAGAGTTTTTCATCGTTTTTTTCGCATACAAAATCGATTTCTCTATCTCTACCGCTACGCCCAACTTTTACAGTATATCCTCTGCGAATAAGCTCTAAGCAGACGATGTTTTCGAGGATTATCTCTTGGTCGTTAAAGTTTGTACCACTTACCGCTGCTCTAAGTCCGTGATCTGCGATATAGTATTTTTCATTCACATTTAGTGCTTTTTTGCCAATTACATCCTGATATGTTAATTTTTTAAACAAAAACGCTTCTTCACAGGCTTTTAAGTAATTTAGAAGAGTTTCAGGTGCTACTATTCTTTTTTCTTGTTTAAAAAATTTTGATATGCTTGTCGCTGAAAATTGTTTGCCTATGTTGTTTAGTACATAATTTACAATTCGCTCTAATAGGTCTACATCGCGGATTTTGTTACGCTTAACAACATCTTTTAGCAATATGGAGTTAAAGACGTCTTTTAAGTATTTTTTACTCTCTTGTGGTTTAAAGTTAATGCTGTGTAAAAAAGGCATTCCACCGTATTGTAGATATTCATCGAAGGTATGTTTTTGGTTAATCTGTTTAAATTCGGCAAAAGAGAAGGGGTATATGACGAATTCTACATATCTTCCTGTAATATGTGTTGAGAGTTCACTTGATAACATTTTAGAGTTGGATCCAGTTATGTAGATGTCAGCTTTGAATTTTACTCGAAGCGAATTGATCGTTTTTTCCCAACCTTCAACTTCTTGGATTTCATCGAAAAATAGGCAGAATTGTTTTTTGCTATCACCTATTTTCTTGCAGACATAGTCATGTAACGCCGTGTAATTAAGTAAATGTTCCATATGTAAATCTTCAAAATTAAGATAAATGGTATTTGGATTGTTTATCTCATTGCAGAGCTGTTCTAATATTACGCTCTTACCCGAACGCCGTAGACCAGTTATAACTTTAATAACATCCTTTCCAATGAAAGGCCGTATTTTCTGCAAATAATCAACTCTATCAAGCATATCTTTCAACACACCATATTTCTACTATAATACAAGTTATATCTTTCATAAATAGTTTATTAACGTTTTTATAAGTTATAACTGTTAAGTTTTTTATGTCATTTTATAAATTCAAACATAAACTTAATAGGCAGCTAAAGAGGTCTTAAAACTTAACATAAAACGGCTAGCTATCAAAAGGTGTTTTCCGAAAAATAACTAAGGAAAAATGGGTATGTATAAGGATAAAAAGTGTGTTATTGTACTTAGTGGCGGTTTAGATTCTTCCACAGTTGCTTACTGGGCAAAGAGTCAAGGCTACCAAATTTACCCAATTGTTTTCAAGTACGGACAAATAGCTGTTAAAGAAGTGTATGCAGCCAAAAAAATTGCAGAAAATCTGGGTACTAGCATTAAAATTGTGGATTTTTCAGCACTAAAAGACATTTTTCAGACCTCATCCCTTGTTAATAGAGATATAGCATTATCTGGAGAGTTCTCAGAGGCTATAATTGTGCCGTTTCGCAACGCCATTTTTCTATCCGTAGCCGTAGCATACGCAGCCACAGTGGGAGCAAACGAAATTTTTTACGGCGCACATGACTCAGACGTAGCCTTTTATCCAGATTGCAGACGAGACTTTTATGAAGCCTTTGAAAAAGCAGCACAATTAGGTACAAACAGCAACATTAGCATAAGCGCCCCATATATGGGCAAAGAAAAAACAGACCTTGTAAAAGCAGCTACAAAACTAAATGTACCCCTAGAGCTAACATGGTCATGCTATACAGACGGAGAGCAACATTGCGGACAATGCGAATCATGTATTAACCGCAAAAAAGCATTCCAAAAAGCAAACATAGCTGACCTCACAAAATACGAATACTAAACCCAAAAACAACAAACCAACCTCTTTACAAAAACTATTAAACAGAACCTATAGTTAGGCACCATTAAAGAAACACACAACGTTTCATCAGGAAGGCTTAGGATCTGTCACAAAATAACTTGACCATTTTTATCGGATAAAACCATGAATTACACCATGAACATGATCAAATTATTTAGTTACAGTTCCTTACATTAGCCTGAGCAGTGCATCTGGTAAGCAACGTTAACTAAGATTGCGCTAAAAAGTTTCATTATGCACAAACTCGCTAGGTAACCGCCGTGGACGCGGCATAGGCATCTCTGCAGGATAACCTATGGAAATCATTACAACGGGTCGCATATCAACGGGCGCATTAATTACACTTTTCACAGCTGTCTCATCAAAAGCACCAATCCAACATGTACCCAGACCTAAACTGTAAGCAGTTAACAAAACATTCTCAGTAACCGCTGCAGTATCCTGAAGGCAATATAAACTGCAGCCACGCTCACCATAACTAGCCATAGCCCGCTTAAGATCCGCACAGACAACAAATACCACAAAAGCCATTTGAACCTGCCCTTGCCCAAACGCTGCCTCAGACAACCGTCGCTTTCTCTCACCCTCCCGCACAATAACTAACATATAAGCCTGCGCATTTCCAGCCGTAGGAGCCATACGAGCAGCCTCAACAAGAACATTAACCATTTCCTCAGATACCACTTGACTTGTAAACTTACGAATACTCCGCCTACCTCTTATTGCCTCAAAAACATCCAAATCCAAAACCTCATGTATATATTACAAAAATCGCCCATAAAAGACTTATCTTAAACCCACACATAACTATCCTTGGATGATGAACCGAGAGTCACAGAGCCAAAAGCAGTGATATAGACTCGACGGGCGAACTGACATATTAAGCTTGGAAAAGTTAGTAGCGGAAAACTTATCAGTAGAGCAGACATAAATAAAGGAAAACTTGTGGATGAAAAATGGCGCTGAGTAATCGAGGTGAAATATATGGTTGAAATGAAGATTGATGCTAATGAAATTAAAGGTAAAAGCGGTATGGTTCAAAAATATGCAGAGTTTATTAAAGAGAAAACAAGTGCAGACGTATTTAGTGAGGGCAATACTATTACAGTTAAAGGTGAAGGCCCGGCAGTAGCTAAAAAATATTTACGCATACTAACTAAAAAATTCTTACATAAATATGAATTAATAGATACCTACCGCGTAATTGCTGACGAAGGCGAAAATGCATTACAGATAATAGAGCGTAAAATATACAACGAGGAAGAAGACTAACACTTCTTTACCATTTTTAACAAACCAATTAGCCGTATTAAATCTTATTTTTAGAGGTAATACAAAGAGGAAAAAAGAAGTTGTTATAATTCGTGTAGGAATTGTTTGTATAGGGGATGTTTTTTGAAGTGTATGGTTGTTTCGGTTTTTTCTATTGTTCCACTTGGTAGGCGCATTGAGAGAGAGTTTACTGTTGCAGTGTCACTGTTTAAGCGTACACCTTCGAGAAGTTCGCCTTTAGTTACACCTGAGGCGAGAAAAACTAGTTCGTCACCTTTAGCTAATTCGTCTTCACGATAAGTTTTAGCTCCATCCACACCAGCCTGTTGTAAGCGTTCCATGCGTGCAGCATCAGTTGTTGGATTCCAAACTTTAACAAGCATAGCTCCACCTAAACATTTTACAGCTGCTGCTGCAATAGTAGCCTCAGGTCCAGCTCCAGCGCCTATGAGCAAGTCAAAACCCGAGCAGGGAGTTGCCGCAAGAATTGCACCTATAATATCGCCGTCGGGTATGAGGATAACTTTTACACCTAAACGCCTTAGAACAGCTAAAATGTCATTATGCCGTTCACGATCTAACATTATAACAGTAAATTTTTCTAAAGGAACATTTTTCGCCATTGCAATAGTACGCACGATCTCTTCAACGCTCATATCCAAAGACAATTTACCATAACTATGATAATCCGTTGCAACTTTGAAGTAATAACCATCGTCAGGCAAAACCTGAAAACAACCCCTAGGAGCGCAGGCAAGAGTAGATATTGAGTCTTTTCTGCCTTTACTAGCCGCCGTGGTACCATCCACAGGATCAACAACAAAATCTACTTCAGGACCATTTCCAGTACCAACTTTTTCCCGCCGTGCAAAAGCAGGAGCATTATCCTTTGGACCCTCACAACAAATAATTTCACCATCAATATCCATTTGATTTAAAACAGCCCTTGAATACTCTACAGCCTTTGCATCAATTAAGTCACAATCACCATGACCAACATGGAGCACACCACCTATAGCTCCTGCAACAGTTACTCTTGTTAAAGAAGGCGCTAAAGCCCTTAATGAAACCATACACTTATCACCATAATATATGAGTCTTATACCTAAATGGATATTTATGGATTTATGCACAAAATCAATAGACCTCTTGCGAAACTGTCTCTGTTTCAAAGTATTAGATACAGAGTTTAGATTAAAACCTAAGCTCAAACACCCCTTTATCAACAAGGCAACAATTCAAAACCCACACCCACATAGTTTCGCAAGAAGTCTAATAACCTAACTTTTAGCCTGATTTTATACACTACAGTTAATGGTTGTTTTAAGATAGTTTTTCCATGCTTGTGAAGAAAAACTCAAAAATTTTAAATATGTAGTGTGAATATTTACACTACATGCCCTTCATCAGAAAAATAAAAAAGACCTCAGGCACATATCTAGCGTTAGTAGAATCCAAACGAGTAAACG
>Ga0268262_10004053_pt1 | contig 15388 bp, 11 predicted proteins | sample TergutNc150P3_FD_190354 | JGI IMG/M metagenome (GOLD analysis project Ga0268262, IMG submission 190354) | Nasutitermes corniger P3 segment gut microbial community from laboratory colony in Florida, USA - Nc150 P3 (SPAdes) (version 2) | ecosystem: Host-associated > Arthropoda: Insects >... | reverse complement strand
GCGCATTGATATGCCTGCCACATAGGTCATGCAGAGAAGAATCGGGATAAATACAAGCGAGGTTCCGAGGTCGGGCTGTATAAACACTATGCCCATAGGCACAAACACAATCCCACACGAAAAAATAAAACGGATAAAAGGATTGCCCCCCAGCCTGGTATCGGTAAGGTAACGGGCAAGAAAAATTATGGTGGTAAGTTTGGCGAATTCGGACGCCTGCAATCCGAAGGAACCTATTCTCAGCCAGCGGGTCCCGTAGGCCATACGGCCGAAAAGAAGGGTATATACCAGCGGGATCAGTATGACGAGAAACATATATAAAGAAATTTTATAAAAACGGCGGTAATTGACCATCGCCAAAGCCAGCGCCGCCGTTAGTCCGATAGAAGCCCATACAATCTGCTTTATGTATTCGTTGGAAACGCCGTCACCGGTAGAGGTAATGCCGGAAGAATAGATGAACAGTATGCCTATTATAACCAGGATAACGACCGGCACGAGAATAAGATAATCGATTTCAAGTATGTCTCTGACTTTCATTCCCTGCGCCCCTGAACCGGCATAAGATACTGCAGACCAAGAGAGCGCACGGCCTGATCATAGGTTTGATCCGCGAAAATCCCCTGAAAAATAATCGCCGAGGCGTAAGGGGCCCACCACTCCCACTTGTTTACCGCCTCAACAATAACCGACAAAATAATCTGATCATCCGTATTATCCGAATCATAGGGCGCGTAAGAGGCAAACCATGAATGCCAGCGATCCTGAAGGCCCACCTCCCCTGTTCCCGTCTTGCCGGCGATCTGCACCGTTTTAATATTGAGCGGATACTGGGCCGTTCCCTCGCGTATAACGCCGCGCATATCCCGCCTGACCGTCTCAAATACTTTTGGATCAATGTCGCTTTGCCGTACCAATGTCGGCGATATCCTCTGCTCTATGGCCCCTGTCGCGGGGTCTCTAATTTCCTTAAGCAAATGGGGCTGGTATACCTTGCCGTTGTTTACGACAAACGCTACCATGTTCGCCATCTGAATCGGCGTAACAAGGGTCCAGCCCTGGCCGATGGACATGTTCATGGTATCGCCGCCGAGCCATTTCTCGTGGAAGCGCCTCGACTTCCACTGCGGCGTCGGGATAAAGCCGTCAATCTCGCCGGGCAGGTCGATGCCGGTAGCGGAACCGAAACCGTACATCTTTGAATACGAGGCGATATTTTCCGCGCCCAGATAATCGCGGCCCACGGTCCAGTAGTAAATGTCGCATGACTGCGCCATGGCGCGCGCCAGATTCATGCGCCCGTGACCCGGCTTGCGGACATGGCAGCGCCACTGCCTGTTTCCGTACTCAATCTCGCCGGGGCAGTCCACCGTCTTCTCGGGCGGGAAGGAACTTTCCGCCAGTACCCCTGTGGTCATAATTATTTTAAAAGTTGAAGCCGGGGGATAACTCGACTGTATGGCGCGGTTAAGGAAAGGCTTATTCGGATCGCTTACAAGCACATTGTACTGCCCTCGCTGCCCGCCTGTAAACATATTTGGATCAAACCAGGGGTACGAGACAAGGGCCAATATTTCCCCGTTGGGGCGCATTACAACAACGGCCCCCATCCTTTCACCTAACGCCTGCTCGGCAAGGGTCTGGATCCGGCTGTCGATTGTCAGAACAAGGTTTTTTCCCATTCCCGGCGGGATGCGTATCCCCTGGCCGGCTATTCTTCTGCCGCGCGCGTCAACCGTCCTGGTCTCGCTTCCGTCCTTTCCCCTTAAGAGCTCGTCGTACTGGCGCTCAATACCCGTCTTGCCTATAGTGTCACCCTGCTGATAGCCCTGGTTGTAAAGCCGGGTAAGCTCGTCCCTTGTAATATCCCCGACATAACCTACGACGTGCGACAGGCTTCTCAAGTCCGCGTAATTGCGCAAAGGCTTGCTGTTCCACGACACTCCCGGCAGGGCGTCTTTGCGCTCGGCGAGAGACGCTATTAACGCGAACGGGACGTTAACCGCAACCTCAACAGGCTGGTACAGGCGGTAATACTGCGCGGGTATTTTTGCCTCAATGTCGCTTACAGGGATTTTTAAGATACCCGCGACTTCTGCGAAAAGTCCCTTTATCTGATCGCGGGGCACTTCCGCCGGGACAATGCTGACGGCGAAGGAATCGGTGTTCAGGGCGAGGGGCTGCGTAAAACTGCGGTCGTAAATCTCGCCCCTCTGGGCGGGAATTATTTCGGTGCGGCGGGAAATGTCCTGCGCCTGCGACCGGTACTGCTCACCGGAAAGTATCTGTATGTTGAACAAGCGCCAGCTATATATGGCAAACAGGGCGATAAAGAGAATCCTCAGCAGGTTTATTCTCTTTTCCGGCCTGTTTATCCGGAGCTCGCCGTTATCAGCCATTAATTAACCTCTGTTTAGCGCGGCTGTATAGCCGCGTTTTTATATCGAATATGAAACGAAGTTTCATACTAGTTCCTTACCGGCGAAAAGATTTTTAAAACGTTTGAGAAGCGCGAAAAGAAACGGCGCTGTAATTGTATTTAACGCCATCTCCGACCATAACAAGGGGGCGGCAAACGGATAGGTGGGGACCGCCTCGCCGAAAAGCAGGTGCAGCAGTAAAAGCATAAGGGCTTTAAGGAGCGTCGCGACGGCGCAGAGGATCATCGGGATAAGAAAAACATCAAGCATGAGGTTGCCTTTTAAAAGGCCGGCAAGGGCGCCGATCAGCGCGCGGATTAACGCGTTAAGGCCGAGCGGGGCCGCTGAAAGGAAATCCAGTATAATCCCGTAAGAAAAACCCGAGAGCTGTCCTATCATCATGCCGTTAATGCTCGCCGAATAAACAATAATCCCGAGGGCGAGGTCGGGAACCGCGCGGTACAATGTAAAATGTGAAAGCAAAGTTGACTGGAAGATAGCGGCGATGAGGCCAAAAACAACAGTCCAGACTATTTTTTTAATCATTGTCCGTTTCTTCCTCGATGTTTGTTTTTTCTTCTATAACAAAAACATATTCAAGGCGGGAGAAATCAATCAGGGGCTCAAGCTCCACTTCCATTGAAGTCTCGTATTCCCGGAATGACACGCCGCTTACCCTGCCGATGTTCAGCCCCGGCGGATAAACCCCGCCCATGCCGCTTGAGACAACAAGGTCGCCGTAGCTGATCTCGTCCCTCGCCCTTTTTGGAATAAAGCGCATTCTTAACGCCGCTTCGGGGTCGCCCTGCCCCTCAACTATTCCCTCGTAACGGGAAATGGCGAGACGGGAGGAAACAAGCAGGCTTGTATCGTACAAAGGCATCACGAGGCTTTCAAATGTTCTCGCATGTATAACCTTGCCGACAAGCGCCTGACGGCCGCCCTGCCAGGCGATAACCGCCATGTCCTTTTCAACCCCCGAGTGTCTGCCCTTGTTGATGACCAGCGCGGAAAAAAGATTGTCGGGATCCCTGCCGATAAGTTTCGCCGGTATGTGGCGGTAGCTTAGACTTTGCGAGAAACCAAGCTGCTCGCGCAGCCGGACGTTCTCCTGGTTTATCTCGGCGGCGCTCCACTCAAGCCGCTCGAAACGGGCGAAGCGCTCCTGCAGATCGGCGTATTCGGCTTTGAGCCTCGCGAGTTCCTGCACGGAAAGAACGCCCTGGGAAACAAGCGTGGAGATATCGTCTACCCTGCCGCGTACGCCGGAAAAAACAGACAAGCCCGCGTCCTGTATGTTCATCATCAGGCTGCGGGTTGAAACAAGAAGCAGGGAAAAAGAAACCAGCATCAGCGCCGTAAAAACATAAATCTCCGGCGGCACGTTGCTTTTCAGCCCCCTCCCCTTCTTCATTGGGTTATCCGTTCAGGCTGTCATAGATATTTTTGGAACTGTCAACGCCTTTAATATAATCAAAATACTTGCCCGCCCCCAGCGCCACACAATCCAAAGGCCTATCGGCTATAATTACCGGAACGCCGGTTTCCGCCGCGATCAGCTTATCAAGCCCCCTCAGCAAAGAACCCCCGCCCGTCATTATTATGCCCCGCTCGACAATGTCCGCGGCAAGCTCCGGCGGCGTCTGTCCCAGGGTCGATTTAATATTGTCAACGATTTGATTGATCGGATCCCGCAGGGCTTCCCTGATCTGGTCGGAGCCGATCTTGAAACGCTGGGGAAGCCCGTTGGCGGCGTTTGTGCCTTTCACCTCGACTTCCATTATGCTCTTGTCGGGAACGGCGTTGCCTATCTCGATTTTAAGGTGTTCCGCCATCTGCTGCCCGATAATTAAATTGTTAACCATTCTGACATATTTTATAATCGCTTCGTCAAACTCGTCGCCGCCCAGCCTTATGGCGTTTGTGACTACCATTCCGCCAAGCGAGATAACGGAAATTTCCGTGGTTCCGCCGCCGATGTCGCATACCATGTGGCCGGCCGGCTCGTGTATGGGAATGTCGGCCCCAATCGCCGCGGCGAGGCTTTCCTCAATTACGATAACTTCCCTCGCCCCCGCCTTGTACGCGCTTTCCTCAACAGCCCTGCGCTCTACTTCGGTAATGCAGGACGGTATGCCTATAACCATTCTCGGTTTGATAAACCTGTAACGGGGCAGGACGCGCGAAATGAAATACCGGATCATTTTCTCGGTTGATTCAAGATCGGCTATAACGCCGTCACGCAGGGGCCTTATGGTTCTGATATGCCCGGGGGTTTTTGACAGCATACGCTTGGCGTCCGCGCCGACAGCCACGACTTTTTTTGTTCCCAGCTCAACCGCGACCACGGAGGGCTGATTCAATACAATGCCTTTATTCCTTATATAGATAATGGTATTGCATGTACCTAAATCAATTCCTAAATCCGATGACATTCCGCCAAACATAAATCCTCCGCCATTAATTATAACCTTGCCCTCGCTTTCGCGTGCGCCGGATCCGCCCTAAGCGCCAGCCGCCATTCAGCGCGGGCGCGGGTGGTGTTTCCCTGCAAGGCATACAGCTCGCCCAACTGGTAATGCGCCTCGGCGTTATCGCCTGTTTCCGCGATAATATCCTGAAGCTGCTTTACCGCCCCTTCAATATCGCCCTTCATCTTGAGCGCCTCCGCGAGCAGCAGGCGCGCTGAAAGAACAGTCCGGAAATCCGGGGAAATCTCTATGCAGCGCTGCAGGTACGGGCGCGCGTTGTCAAATTCACCCAACGCGATATAGGCCCTCGCCATAAACAGCAGTAAAGGCCCTGACGGCCCCTCCGCGCTCGCTCCAAGGGCTTCGCTAAAAGCCGCCACGCTGCTTCGATAGTCTTCAACCGCGAAATAAGCCATCCCTAAATATTCGGGAATATCGGCGGTGCTATCAGAAAGTTCCCTGGCTTTTTCCAGGTATTTTATGGTGAGATCCGCGAAATTCTCACCCTTGTAACTATACGCTTTTCCCAGAACATAGTACAGCCGTCCGTCTTTGTCGGCCTTTCTATCCTGCATCGCCTTTCGCAGGGACCAGATGCACTTGTCAAAATACTGCTCCGCGTTCAGGCTGTTTATCTGGGATATGCCGAGCTGGTAAGCGGAAAACCCGTTCATGGTCAGCAGAAAATAATCCGTTGGCCGGGATTCAAGCGCGGACTGGCTAAGGTTGAACACCTCGTCAAAATCCTTGTCATCCCACAAACGCAGCAGTTCTCTGCGGTCGCCCTTTGACGCCCACTCCCGAAACTTTCCGGCAATACGCGCCGTCGCGAAGGTCGCAAGCCCGATAAATACCAGCACTCCGGCGCTAAATATCAGCCGCCTTCGGCGAAGAGCTTTTCGATAAGCAGACTGGGTTCTATTGCTATACATTGTCCCATTATCGTACTATAATTTTTTTTAGAAAAAGTCAAGGGTGGGATTTTGGAAAAAAAAGTGTTATTTTTTCAGGGCTCATCGCTGTTATTGCCTGAAGAAATTCCCGCAACAGGGATGAACTGGGAAATACCGCTGAGCCGCGCGAATGATTTTCTGTTGCCTGAATCCGCCGTTGAAAACGCTGGTCTTCCGGGCGATGAAATTTACTATGTCCTTGTGAAAACCGAAAACCCCCTGCCGCCCCGCTGGCAGGCGATCCCCGTGCGCCAGGCTATCTCCGTGCTTTTGGGAAACGCGGCGAACGGGAACATCCAGAGCGACAGGATGCTGCGCGCCTTTCATATTGCCCAATGGCGGCAGGAATCCCGTTTTTGCGGAAGCTGCGGGGCCAAAAACACCGAGTCCGCCGACGAGCTCGCCCGCCTATGCCCGGCTTGCGGACGCCTGGAATACCCCCGCATAGCCCCGGCGGTAATCACCCTCATTATCAATGACGAAGACAAGGCGCTGCTTGCGCATAACAAAAAATTCACCACGGGGATGTACAGCCTTATCGCCGGTTTTGCCGAGCCGGGTGAAAACCTTGAATCCGCTGTGGCCCGCGAAATCCGCGAAGAAGTGGATATTGAGGTGCGTGATATAAGGTACGTTATTTCGCAGCCCTGGCCCTTTCCCAATTCCCTGATGGCGGGCTTCTCGGCGCGTTACGCGTCAGGGACAATCAAACCGGACGGCGTGGAAATAGAAGACGCGCGATGGTTCAGCCGTGACAACCTGCCCATGCTGCCGGGCCCCGGATCCGTGTCACGCTATCTTATTGAGCAATGGCTGGATCGGGCTTTATTACCATAAAGCCGGCGGCCCCTATGCTGTAGCCTTCCTGCTCTTCCCATGAGGCAAAGACGGTTCCGGCGATCATGGCTATGCCCGTGTAGACAAAACCTTTGGGAAGGGCCGGCAGGGAAAAGTGGCGCGCAAATATGTCTCCTGTCTCAATGTAAAAGGCATTGCCATTGGCTGAGACCGCAAGCAAGTAAGCCCCGGAATAAAACCCGGCGATAGCATTTATATCAGGGTCTGAGGCAAAAAGGCGGGCGCATTGAAATTCGGGCGAGACCACTGAAGCGGCGCTGTAGCCGGATTCTGAAAACACAAGTCCGAGCATTGTGCCCAACACTTCAGGCGCGGCGGAAACAGGCTCAGGCATGGCGGAGTTCTGAAACGCGCCAAGAGAGACCTGCTCGCCGGGCATAGTAAAACCGCCTGTCCTTAACATACGCATTTCAGGCTGCGCTCCGGTTTTTCTTGCGGCGCGGAAATACCAATTGGCGTCGGGCCCCCGGCGCAAGGCGTCGATGTTCCAGCCTTCTTCGGCGGGAAAAGCGTCCAGCGCCGGCATTGCCATTGTATACGGCGAGGCTGCCTGTAGGTCAAAAGTCCACAAACGGGAAGAGGGGACAGGCTGGTCAGAATCAATGAACCTGTCGTCACGGTATAAAAGCGCAAGCGGCTTGCGGTCTTCGCCTGCCAGAAAGAAAGCGCCCGTTGTGTAACCCTTCCAGTATTCCCCGCCCGGCAAACGGTACAGCCCGATGCCGGTATTTTCCGTCTTACCGCCCTGCCATGGCGACAGGCATAAAAAGCCCTCACGGTTGACCGCCATCATAATTTCATCATCACGCGCAAGGATAAAGCGGATGTGACGCGCGAGGGGCCAGGGAATAAAGGCGGCTGAAAAACAGGCGTCTTCTATTGTCTCAATCAGGACAGGCCCGTCATCGGTAAACTGGAACCAGAGGGGGTACTTGCCCGCCTGCAATACGGCCATCGGAGGCGGCCCTGATGGCTGGACGCCAACGGAGTCTTTGCCCCGTGTACACGAAACCAGGAGGCAGGACAGCAGCACAAGCGCGCGGAAAAAACGCATAAATCAAGTATATAGTGAATAGGGACTAGGGACTAGGGACTGGGGACTGTCATTGTCCGTAAGCATATAGCTTATTACATTTTTAGTTTCCAAAAGTGTCATTTTGTGCACTTTTTGCTTGCTAAAAATGTCATTTTACGACATATTTGCTTGCTAAAAGTGTCAATTTATGCATTTTCTGCTTGCTAAAAGTGTTATTTTATGCATTTTTTGCTTGCTAAAAATGTCAATTTGTAATATAATTAAATTGTAATCCGAGGGAAAATAGGGAAAATTATGAAAATGAAACGCGCGGCTTATGGCGAACTTATGGCCTGGAAAGCCTCCAAAAACCGCAAGCCCCTTATCCTGTACGGCGCAAGGCAGGTCGGCAAGACCTGGCTTTTAAAGGAATTCGGCAAGAACGAGTATAAGACCGCCATATACATCAATTTTGATAAAGAGCCCGATGTGCAAAAATATTTTACGGACAATATTTCCCCAAATTATATTGTCGCGGGGCTGGAGGACTATTCCAAAAAAAAGATTGTCCCGGACGAGACGCTTATCATATTCGATGAAATCCAGGAGAACCAGCGGGCGAAAGATTCCCTTAAATACTTCAACGAGGAAGCGCCGCAATACCATATCGCCGCCGCGGGGAGTTTTCTCGGGATAGCGGGCGGTAAATTCCCCATCGGGCAAGTTGACGAAATAACCATACGCCCCATGTCTTTTTACGAGTTTTTGCAGGCTACGGGCAATGACATTCTTCTAAATAATATTAAAAGCCTTGACAAGGCCATGTTCGAAATGAACTCGATTACAGCGGGGCCAAAATTAAAAGAGTATATGTACGTCGGGGGAATGCCCGCTGTGGTCAAAACTTTTATTGAATCGGGGAATTTGCACGAAGCGCGCAAGGAACAGGAGAAAATCCTGAATAATTACAAAGAGGATTTCTCCAAACATATAAAGGGAACGGATATACCTAAAGTCCGCATGATTTGGGATACCGTACCCCTTCATCTCGCCAAAGAAAAAAAGAAGTTCATGTATAAGGAAATCAAATCGGGCGCGCGGGCGTCGGCTTATGAGAACGCGCTTGACTGGCTTGTGAATACCGGGCTTGTCTATAAAGTAAACCGGACAAGCGAGGCTAAACTGCCCTCAGCCGCGTACGCCGACCGCGAGGCCTTCAAAATTTATATGCTTGATACGGGGCTTTTGGCCGCCGCTTCGGGGCTGGATATAACAACCTTTTACGATCCCGATCCGCTGGTATTCAGGGAATTCAAAGGAGCCATAACCGAACAATTCGTGCTGCAGGAATTAAAGACCCTCGGCGCTATGCCGCTATGTTACTGGGGCAGGGACGAGGGTAAAAACGAAGTCGATTTTGTCGCGCAATGGCGGAACGAGATCGTCCCTATTGAGGTAAAATCCGGAATCCGCACAAAATCGAAAAGCCTTGATATATACCGCGAGCTATACCGCCCGGCGCACGCCATACGCACAACCCTTAAAAATTTCGGCGTAAGCGATGGTTTATATTCCATCCCGCTTTACATGGTGGCGAGTTTTTCCGCCATGCTCGCCAATGAAACTAAATAGATGATCTTCCTCGACTCCCCACTCCCTATTCCCTACTCCCCATACTTGATAAGAATCCACGTCTTGCTGTTACACCGCAATAAACCCTCGTCGGACACCCATGTATCAGGGCTTGAGCGGACGGGGAAAACAGGGCTTGCCTCGAATAAAAGCGGGTCGGCGAAGGGGGACGTGCCTATCCAGGGGCCGGGGCCGACCGGAACCGTCAAAACGCTTCGGGCTTCGGGGACCAGGCGGCGCTTGTCAAAGCCCGATTTGACGATTTTCTCCGCTATACCGGGCCAGTCGGCGAGCCAGGGGTCGGCGCGGATATCGGCGTTAAGCGAGGGATCGTCAAAAAGCCGGCGGAAGCGGGGCCAGTTAAAGTTCATGGGGATCCGGCTAACTGCGGCTCTTTCAGGGCCGGCAGCCCGTTCAGGGCTTTCATCCCCAGCCTCCTGCTCCGCCCCGCCATAGGCCCTGGCAAGTTCCCAATACAGGACGGCGTCCACCCCACCCTGCCAGCTCAGGATAAGGCTCCTGCCGCGGGCGTCATAGGGGAAAATAGCCCCGGCGGGCCTGAAAATTCCCGGCCCAATCCCCTTTTCAGGCCAAAAAGGATGGGCTAAAACGGCGCTGGCCCAGGTTTGGGGCAAAGAAACGCTCCGGCCCGCCCCTCCCCGGACAGTCATTGTTTCTTTCCGGCCATTCTCGTTAACCCACTCAATCCGCCAGCTTGGGCTGCCAAGAAGCTCCTCCCAGGCTTTCGGAAGAACCGGTAATTCCGGAGAAAAGCCGGAATCCGTCAGGGTATCCCCACAGCTGTTAAGGAAAAACCCAACACAGAAAAATAACGCTAAAAAATAAGTTTTCATACCCTATATAGGGCGCAAATTGCACATTTGATTGCATGGTTTCTTGATTATTTTATCTTTTTGAATTAAGCTTAAAAGTAATGGCTGATACCGCTGCACCTAATTACATTGATTTGCTTTCACAGGCGCTAATTGCCCGAAAAGACTGGCTTGAAAAGGCAGAACTTACCAAATTAAAGGAAGAACTCCGTATCTTCCAGATTTCGTATTCCGTTCTGTATAACATGTTCCTCAAGAAAAAACTGATTAACGAGGACCCCTACAAACAGGAAAGCAAGATAAGCGACCTTGAAATCCCGGAAACAGGCCCCTTTAACGAGGCAAAAAAGCGGGAACAGATATCCCTAAGGCTCGCCAGCTATGACAGCCAACTGGACTTTCTGGTTAACTTCTACCAATTCGGCGTGGATTTCCTGAATGTGGAACGGATACGGCGCATTGTCGGCCTGGTCCGTTACATAGACTGGATGAATTTAACGCCGGATTCCCAGGCAAACAACACGAAAGTCGTGGCCGAAATTGTCAACAACGCGAAATCCGGGGGCGACGCCCTGACGCTCAGCATAATCGGCGAGTCGCTGACCAAACTTCCAAAGTGTACCACCACAATCATAAAAATCCTGAGAGACCTGAGCATCTATCATAAAGAATCGTATAAACTCAATGTCCGAAAAGCAACAGTCGGAATGCAGGCCGGAGAAGCGAACGCCGCCAATATCAAGAAAAAAATGAGCTCGGCAATGCCAGGCACCATGTTCTACCAGGAATTTGTCGATGAAATGCTGAAAGAGGATTTCTCCAAAGACGGCCCGGCCATGCGTGAGGCGATTCTTAAAGCGCTGAAGGTCACGGAAGAAAAACCAAAAGCCACAAAACCCAAAGTAGATTACAAAGGCATGGTACTGAGCGGAATTATCGCCATCGGCAACGCCGCGTCAGTGCTGCACGAGATAGCCCAAAAAATAGATGCCAACGAAGAGGTGCTGGAAGACCAGAAGAAAGGGTTCTGGTATAAACTGAAGCAGATAATCCGGGCGATGATGCACTCGGAGCCGGAAGCCATTTTTTACGATCTGCTTTTTATTGACAACATAACAGGGGTACAGAAAAAGGAAACTATTAACCTGCACCAGTTCAGGGGTGACATGGAGAAAAAAATAAGGATCCTTACCGGAATGAGCGCGAACGGGCCGGTTATGGCAAAACTCAGAGCCATGAACGAGGAACAATGCATAACCTATCTTGAACGCACAATCCGTGACGTGCAGAATTACCATCGCCTCCTGACCTCGCTTGACGATTATTTTAAATCAAACGTAAGCCAGCATGATCGCTCTAGGATAAAAGGAATAAAACCCGAATTGGCGTCCCTCAAAAACTGCATTGTCAAGGCGAACCAACTGAGGGCGGAATATACTGCCGCGAAAGAAGAAGAAGAACAGATGAAACGCCTGGGTATAAATCCTGGCGCCTGACAGGAGTCCGCCAAACATGAAAAAAAAATTTAACATTCCGGTTTTTTGGTATATTTGCGTCTTGTTTATATTCAGCTACGGGGCCGCACACGCCCAGCCGCTGCAGGATATGCCCTCAGATACGCCTGATCAGGAATCGCCGTTTTCGCATGACGCGCCAATTTTTGACGCGCCAAGCCTTGAAACGCCGGACCGGGACAAGGGTGATGAGCCTAATTTCGCGGAGACCCGCCCGCGCGTAAAAAACCGCGACGAGCTTACGGTAACATTCTCCAATGACGAGGTAGAGCTTGATTTCCGCAAATCTTATCTGGCGAGCGAGGCGCAGCTTTACACCGCGATATATGAGGGGCTTTTTTCTTACCACCCCATAACACTGGAACCCGTTCCGGCGTTAGCTGAAAAGTGGGAACTCTCAAGTGATAAAAAACAATGGACGTTCACAATAAGGGAAAACGCCAAATACTCCAACGGGGACCCGGTAACAGCGGGAGATTTCCGAGCGGCATGGCTTTCCGTCCTGTCGCCCGAACGCGACGCCCCTTATTCCAGCCTGTACGATATTATTGAGGGCGCAAAGGATTACCGAAGCGGCGCAATCAAAGACGAAAACAAGGTTGGCATTATAGCGTCAGGGCCAAGAACCCTGATTGTAAAACTTAACGCGCCGGCGTCCTTTTTCCCGTCCATGCTTTGCCATCATTCATTCAGCCCCATACATCCTTCAATGCTGGATGTGGATTACTGGATGGATTCACCGCCTGTAACCAACGGGCCTTTTAAAATTACCGAAATAGACGTGGATCAAATCGTCTTTGAAAAAACAGATTATTACTGGGACGCCGAAGATGTTTCCCTGAATAAAATCATAGCGAAATTCCCCGAAACCGGCGAAGACGCGAGCCGCATGTGGAACTCGGGCGAAGCGCGCTGGGTTTCCGGTGATTTTGACGATAAATCGCTGACAGACCGCAGCGGTATTCAGGTAAACCCAATGTTCGCCACTCATTATTATTATATCCGTTCAGGGGAAAAGCCCTGGACTGATTACCGCCTGCGCCGGGCCCTTGTTCTCGTTCTGCCCTGGGATGAAATCCGCGCCGGGCATTACAACCCCGCGAAGACATTAATCTACCCTTTGCCCGGCTACCCGAAAATCGATGGGCTTCCCGAAACCAACGCTGACGAAGCCGCCAGGCTTCTCGCCGAAGCCGGTTTCCCCGGAGGCGAGGGTCTTCCTGAAATTGTATTACGCATAACGCCATCGCCTGAAGCCGCCCGCATAACCGGCCTTATGGCAAGCGCCTGGAAAGAACAGCTTGGCATTCCGGTTAGCGTGGAAGTGTATCCCTACTCCAGATATTTCCAGTCATTGAAAACAGGCGGCTACACTGTGGGCTCTTCCACCTGGATCGGCGACTTTGCCGACCCCTATACCTTCCTGCAAATGTGGCGCCGTGATTCCAACCTGAACGATTACGGCTACAATGACGATGACTACGAAGCGTTAATGGAAAAATCCATGCTTGAGGAAGGCGAAGCCCGCTATAAAATTCTCGCCGAGGCTGAACAGCTTATCCTTGACCGGGGTTCCGTGCTTCCCATTTACTTCAGCCCGGCGATTAACATTGTTGACATGGGCGAACTGGAAGGCTGGTTCCCCAACGCCCTGGATATCCACCCCTTCAAATATTTTTCATTCAAGGAATTCCGCCCCCTGCCGGGCGTGGTTTTGGGAAAATAGGATTACAGAAAAATCCTTTACTTAACCTTAAGCTTAACCGCAACAGGCGCGAACTTTTCGCTGTAGGCGCGAAGCTCCAGCGTTTCCGGGGAAGCGCCGGCGCGGATCATTACAAGCGCTTTTCCGCAGGACGTTACCACGCCCGGTTTCGTAAAGCCCCGGTCGCTCGCGAGATCCGGCGAACAGGCGCCGAGGATTTCCCCGTCGCCTGAAAGGGAAAAATCAACTTGTACTTCTTCGTTGGGACAGAGAATACCGTTCTTGTCGGTTATGCTGACTTCAATATGAGCGACATCGGAGCGGGCGATGGTTGTTTTATCCGGGACAAGCTTAATGTTTTTTGGCTCCCCCGCCGTCTTTACGCAATAGACGCAGACCTCTTTCCCGTTCCGGTATCCGGCGGTTTTTATCTCGCCGCTCGCGTACTCAAAAGTCCATTCAATAATGTTATTAGCGAAATCTTTTGGGTTCCTTGAACCGAGTTTTTTTCCGTTAATCCACAGAGTCACAGTTTCGCAGTTGGAGAAAATCACGGCGGTTACTGTCCGCCGCTTAAAATGATCATGGTTAAGGTGGGAAGAAACAGGCGGGAATGACCAGCGCCCCCGGCAATAATCCGGCTTGATGTTCTGATCGTGAAAAGCGAGATACACCACAGGCTCATCGCTCCAGATGCTTTTGCGGAACCAGGCGTTTGGTTTTCTAAAACCGCAGATGTCAAGAACCGAGCCGGCCCAGCCTTTCGCGGGCCAGTTGCTCTCGCCTAAATAATCAATGCCGGCCCAGATAAACTGGCCTATTACATTGTTGTTTTCAAGCACATAAGTCCAGGGGTTTTTTGTGGTAATATCCTCGAAGTTTACCGCAGTACCGCTGTAAAACTCATAACATTCGGTGGCGATAATGGGCCTGTCGATACCGGCGCTGTAATCCTTAAACAAATCCTCATGGTAATTAAGGCCAAGCACGTCCACGTCCTTTGCCAGTTTTTTTGTCACATTCACAAGCTCAGAGTTGGGGGCACCGATCAGCGTTTTGGGATTGACATGAGGCTGAAGGGCGCAGGTTACAGGACGATCATCTAAACCACGGACAACGGAAACAAGCGTCTTTTGAATCTCCAGCATTTCGGGCGAGCCCTGGTTTTCAACCTCATTGCCGACGCTCCATAAAAATATAGACGGGTGGTTGCGGTCGCGGATAACAAATTCAGCGAGATCCCGGCGGGCGTCAGAGTCAAAATGCGCGGCGTAATAGCCGCTTTTCCATTTGTCAAAACACTCGTCGATAACGTAAAACCCAAGCTCGTCGCAGAGGTCAAGAAAGTTTTCAGCCGGAGGGTTGTGGCTTGTTCTGACAGCGTTACAGCCGATGTCTTTCAGGGCAAGGAGCCTGCGGCGCCACGCCGATTCAAAAAAGGCCGAACCTGTAATGCCGCATTCGTGGTGCAGGCACACGCCTCTAAGCTTCACGGGTTTTCCGTTAACCGTCATTCCGGTTTTGTACTTTGTCTTTATATCGCGTATCCCGAAACGGACTTCTACGGGTTTGGTGATTTTCTTCCCTTCACCGGTTTCAAGATGCAGGGAAGCCGTATACAAACGCGGGTTTTCCGCAGACCAAAGATCGGGGTTTTTAAAATCAACTTTCTGATGGACTATGGTCTCATTTTTACCTGAAAATTTATAGGAGCCGAAAATTTCCGCCGTACAAGCCTTGCCGTGAGGATCATGAATCCGCAGGCACACCCTGCCGGCGCTGTTGGCCGCGGCCGGATTTTTATTTACAATAGCGGTTTCAATTTCAACTCCCGCCGTCAAACCGCGTATTTTGTTATGAGTAATTTTAGTTTTAACATGAACGCCCCAGGTTTTAATATGAACCTGCGGAATAACCTTTATATACACGTCCCTGAACAGGCCGGAACCGGAGTACCAGCGGTCGGGAGCCTCGCACCCGTTGTCGA
>Ga0268262_10004052_pt1 | contig 15393 bp, 14 predicted proteins | sample TergutNc150P3_FD_190354 | JGI IMG/M metagenome (GOLD analysis project Ga0268262, IMG submission 190354) | Nasutitermes corniger P3 segment gut microbial community from laboratory colony in Florida, USA - Nc150 P3 (SPAdes) (version 2) | ecosystem: Host-associated > Arthropoda: Insects >... | reverse complement strand
TAGGCGAGGTGGCGAAAGGCAGCAAAGACATAGCCCACAACGCGGGCGAGGCGAACAAAGGCATAGAGAGCGTTTCCAAATCCATAGAGGAAGTTGCGAAAGGCAGCAAGGACATAGCCCGCAACGCGGGCGAGGCGAACAAAGGCATAGAGAGCGTTTCCAAATCCATAGAGGAAGTTGCGAAAGGTAGCAAGGACATAGCCCTCAACGCAGGCGAAGCCGCAAACGGAGCGAAAAATGTAAGCTCAAACGTAGCCGGAATGAACAAGGCAGCACAAGAGAGTTCAGGGGAAGTTTCGCGAGTGAAACATAGCGCAGACAAACTATCCAAAATGGCGGGGCAGTTGCATACGGCTATGGATAAGTTTAGGGTGTGATGGGATTCCCTTACACAATTTCATATCTTGCGGATTTTACAAGGTTAATGGAATTGTAATTATTTACATCTTTGAATTCAAATGACCATAAAGAGTAAATATTCTCTCGCTTTTCAAAAAATAAAACTTTAACCTGTTTTTTGGAATGAATTTGCCATTGCCTAAACGGATAATATAATTGCCTGATAATAGTATTTTTTGTTTCAGAATTTTTTGCCTCAATTAAAACAATCTGCTCTTTGCCTTCATAGCCAGCATCAACTTCTGTCTGTACACTTTCCACATTTATTTTCTGTTTGAATTTCCCTGCGATAAAATCAAATTTCGGGGTATATTTTCTGCCTCTAATAGTCAATACCAAGTTCGGATCATTTAAGAAAGTGCGAATTAAACTGGAAGCATAAGCAAAGTCCAAGTGCTGCATTTCTGAATTGCCGATTTTTGAAGTTTCAAGTTCAAAATCAAGTTTAGATTTATATGGAATTATTTCAGAAGTAATTTCTGGAATGTCAATGTAACCTTCGCCTTGCAAAATTGCGTAAATTCCATTTTTTATCGGTAAAATAAACAGATTATTTTCAGCAAACACATTTGGCCTGTCTTCCCTGGAATCTTGCTTGCACAAAACTCTAACCTCTCTTTCGCCTGTTGTTTTGAAAGCGAGCGTTGCGATTTTTATCTGCTCCGCTTCAAGAATAAAAGGGGTCTTGGAAAAATCATGTTTATCCATTTTATGCATTTTGAAAATAGCTTGCCAAGGTTTGTGATTCATTATGCTTTTCCGTAATTTGTTATCAGCAACTCGCTAATTTTCCCTCTGCCATTTCCATTGCAATTAACCGCTCTGCTTGCGGTTACTTTGAAAATATTGTAACCTCTGTAAGCATTTTCAAAAAATTTATCCTTGGGGTTTATGCTCGTTGGGTCGGAATTTGAGAGCATCAGTTTCGCACCCTTTTCGCTGTCTATTTTTCGGAAAAATTTTGCCAATTCAATTTGATTGTCATCATTGAAGATCATTCCTGTATAGGTTGTAAAACTAGATGTTTGGGTTAAGGGTCTGTATGGAGGGTCAAAATAGACAAAGGATTTTTCATTTATTTTTGAGTAGCAATTTGAATATTCGCTATGCGTAATTTCTGCGTTTTGCAGAATTTTGGAAACGGTTGCTATGTTGTTTGCGTCAAGGATTGCTGCGGTTTTGTATTTGCCATAAGGGACATTGAACTCGCCTTTTGAGTTTAACCTGAAAAGTCCGTTAAAGCAAGTTTTGTTCAAAAAAATGAACTGAGCCGCTCTTGGTGCCCAGTTTTCCGACAATTTTTTATAGTTGATTTCAAATCTCTGTTCGTTGAAATGTTTGCGGACTGACAAAAATAAATCGTTTCTCTTTTCTTGAACCGTTGAATTGTAAAGATTTTGATACTGCTCCAAAAAATCCAACAGAATTTCCGATTTTTGCTGAATAACAATATATGTCAATATCAAATCTTTATTTAAATCCGAAAGAAAGGCATTTTTTATGCTGTATTTTTTCGATAAATAAAAATACAAAGCTCCACCGCCCAAAAACGGTTCCACATAGTTTTTGATGGATTTTATTCTCAACTCATTTGGGTAATAATTCTCAAATTGCTCAAGGAGCTGGCTTTTGCCACCCGCCCATTTTAAAAAAGGTTTTGGTTCTGTTTTGTGTTTTATCACACTTTGAATATAGAAAAAAGACTTTTGTATCTTTCCCCTTTATGGAAAGCCAAAAATTCCTCCCCATATCCCGCAAAGAAATGGATTCCCTCGGTTGGGATTATGTTGATGTTATTATAGTAAGCGGAGATGCTTATGTTGATCACCCATCTTTTGGACACGCTGTTATAGCGAGGATTTTGGAAAGCGATGGTTTGCGTGTTGCAATTTTGCCGCAACCAAATTGGCAAGACGATTTGCGCGATTTCAAAAAACTGGGGCAACCGAGATTATTCTTTGGGATAACTTCCGGTTGCCTGGATTCCATAGTTAGCCACTACACCGCAAACAAAAGATTGCGCAGCGATGATGCCTACACACCAGGCGGAAAAGCTGGATTTCGCCCCGACCGTGCGACAACGGTTTATTCAAAAATTCTAAAACAGCTTTTCCCAAACACACCCGTAATTCTAGGCGGCATAGAAGCCTCCTTGCGCAGAACAACCCACTACGATTTTATGGAAAGCCGCCTACTGCCAAGCATACTTTGCGAAAGCAAAGCAGATTTACTGGTTTATGGAATGGGCGAAAAACCAATTTTAGAAATAGCGAAAAAATTGCAACGCGGCGAAAATATTTATGATGTAAAACAGATTGCATATTTGGGAACACACAATGCGGGGCAAGAGTTATATTCTCACGAAGACTGTTTAGCGGATAGCGATAAATTTTTTGAGAATACAAAAATTTTGGAACAAACTCCAACTGAAATTATAACTCAAAAAATTCAAGATAAAACTTTAATTATTAACCCGCCATTTCCGCAAATGACGGAGAAGGAAATTGACAGAAGTTTTGATTTGCCTTATATGCGGCAGCCACACCCTCGCTATAAAAAAAGAGGAAACATTCCCGCTTACGAAATGATAAAACACAGCATAACAACGCACAGAGGCTGCTTTGGTGGCTGCTCATTTTGCGCCATCAGTGCGCATCAGGGAAAATTCATAGCGAGCAGGAGCGAAAAAAGCATTTTAAAAGAGGCAAAAGAAATAGCAGAGCTGCCGGATTTCAAAGGTAATTTAAGCGACTTGGGTGGACCAAGCGCAAATATGTACAAAATGGGCGGAATGGATAAAGATTTGTGTGCCAAGTGCAAGCGTGTGAGCTGCCTATTCCCAAAAATTTGCCAAAACCTCAACACAGACCATAAATCTATGAACGAGCTTTACAAAAAAGTTTTGCAGGTAAAGGGCATAAAAAAAGTTTTCATAGGCAGCGGTATTCGCCACGATATGCTTTTGCACAACCAAAACGAACAAAATACCCTCTACACAGAAAACCTAATTTTGCACCACACAAGCGGCAGGCTAAAACTAGCACCCGAACACACCGAAAGCCACGTTCTTAAAATTATGCGAAAACCGGATTTTGCCGAATATAAAAAGTTTATGCTAATTTTCCAAAAAATCTGCGAAAAACACGGATTGAAAACACAAATTGTGCCCTATTTAATGTCCAGCCACCCAGGTTGCGAAATAAAAGATATGAAAGCCCTTTCCTATATTCTAAAAGATTTGCAAATCCACCCCGAACAAGTCCAAGACTTTACCCCAACACCTTTTACCTTTAGCACGGCTTTATTTTATTTAGCTTTGACGAAAAACAAGAACGCTCCTTATGTTGCAACGGGGGAGAGGGAGAAAAGGGAGCAGAAGGAAATGTTTTTTTAACATTTTCTAAATTTGGTTTATGAAATTACTCCACTCCATGACCTTCCGAATAATTCTGCTATCAGTGACGGGTGTTTTATTGACCGTTATTGCCCTCATCGTTTCTGTGATTCTTTCTCAAAGCAAAACAGAGGATATAGTTCGGCAAAACAGAATAGAGATAGATAAGCAAAACATAGAGAATATGAAACCCATAGCATGGGGAATTTACAACTCCGTGCAGATATACGACAAAGTATTGCTGTCAAAACTCAACGATGGTTTGTCCAATATGCACGATAGGTTCCATTCAAGCGACTATTTCAAACGTCTTGGCTCTGAGATGAATTACGATCCAAAAAAGCCATCTCCAATAGTGGATGATGTTTCAAGGCTCAACGATGTTCACGCAACCATATTCCGCAAGCAGGCAGACGGCTCTATGATTCGCATTTCCACCAGCATTGTAAGAGATGGCAAAAGATTTGTGAATACTAAGATTTCTCCAAAAAATGACGATGGCACTCCGAATGCGGTTCTGCAAGCCGTACTGGGCGGCAAGAAATATGTTGGTCGTGCCAATGTAGGTGGCGAGTGGGTAAATGCCATATACGAGCCAATCGTTGAAAAAGGCGAGGTTGTGGGAATGCTCTTTGTTGGTTCTTTGGCGGAAGACACAAAGAGGCTTATAGAGTCAATAAGAAAGCTGAAATACGGAGAAAGAGGAAGTGTATTTGCGATTGGTGGCAAAGGTACACAAAGAGGTATTTTGACAATGTCAATAGATGGGAAAACAGATTACCAAAATGTTTGGGATTTGAAGAACTCCAAGGGGGATTACTATTGGCGTAAAATAATAGAGACTGGTAGTGAACTGCCGGAAAATTCAACCGAATATTTAGATGTCTATTATAAGGATAATAACGGCGAAGAATACGAGCTTGCCGTTGTTGAGATGTATTATGCCCCTTGGAACTGGGTCATAGGCGTTTCCATTCCAAAGGAAGAAATAGGAAGAGCGAGCGAGGAGATGCAAAATTCGCTGAATGGAGCAATGGCACTCCTGAAAGAGCAGGTTTACATCACAGGTATAGTGATGTTTGTTTTTATACTTATTGTTTCTTTTGTTTTTTCCAAAAGCCTAACCAAGACGATTAGCCGTGCAATAGTTCTGTTCGACAAAATAGCCAAAGGCGATATGACACATAGGCTTGAGATAACTAAAGACGATATAGGCGAAATGGCGCATCATTTCAATAAACTGATGGATAACCTGCATGGGTTCATAAAGAAAGTTGTAAGCAATGTCTCAACCCTCAACGAGGCATCCGACAAACTTTTCGCTGTTAGCAATAAGGTAGCGAGTTCTGCCGAAGAGAGCGCATCTCAGAGTGCGAGCGTAGTTAGCGCAACCGAGAAGGTATCAACAAACATAAACGCGATGGCAAGCGGCGCGGAAGCAGCATCTGCACACGTAACCGATGTGGCAAACGCGGTTAGCCAAGTTTCAACAAATATAAGCTCTATGGCAAGCGGTGCAGAAGAAGCATCGGCACATGTAACCGATGTGGCAAACACAGTTGGACAAGTTGCAGAAAACATAAACGCAATGGCAACCGCAGCTGAGAAAGCCTCTGCTAATTCCAACGAGGTGGCAGACGCGGCTAAACAGATGTCCATTAACGTGAACACCATTGCGACATCCGTTGAAGGAATGAAAACAAGCATTGACCAGATAGCAAATAATGCAGACGAAACCCACAAAGTTGCAGACGATGCTACTATCAGGTCCCATGAAGCTACCGAAGCCATGAACAAGCTGGGTGTTGCTGCCAAGGAGATAGGCAATGTTACCAATGTAATTAAAAATATAGCGAACAAAACAAATTTATTGGCTCTCAATGCCACCATTGAAGCCGCATCCGCGGGCGAGGCAGGCAAAGGCTTTGCCGTTGTTGCAGGCGAAATTAAAGAGCTTGCTAACCAGAGCGCAAACAGTGCGGATGACATAGCACACCGAATAGAAGGCATCCAATTGAGTACAGACGAAGCTGTAACTGCTATAAATAATGTTTCGGACATTATCGCAAAAGTAAACGAAAGCGTGCAGTCCATATCCAATTATGTTGTTCAGCAAGCCAAGACAAGCAACGAAATAGCGAGCAATGTGGCACAGGCAAACAAAGGAGCCAAGTACGTAGCAGAGTCTATGGGCGAGGTAGCCAAAGGCAATAAGGATATAGCAAACAACGCATCGCAGGCAAATGCTGGCATAGAGCGCGTATCAAAATCCATAAACGAGGTAGCCAAAGGCAGCAAGGACATTGCCCAAGTTGCATCGCAGGCAAATGCTGGCGTTGAACGTGTATCAAAATCCATAAACGGCGTTGCCAAAGGCAGCAAAGACATTGCCCACAACGCAGGCGAGGCAGCCAAGGGTGCTAACGTGGTTAGCCAGAGCATAGTGAGCATAGCCCAAGGAGCAAAGGATGGCGCTCAGGGCGCAAAACAAATCAACCAAAGCGCAGACGAACTTGCAAAAATAGCAAGCGACTTGAAAAATGTCTTGAGCCAGTTCAGCGTGTAGATTACCACCTAAATAAAACGCAACCCCAGTTCATGCCGCCGCCTATGGCGGGCAGGGCTACCAGCATTCCTGGTTTTAGGCGACCTTGCTGCTCTGCTTCGTGGAGTGCTATTGGTATGGAAGCAGAGGAGGTGTTTCCGTATTTATCCACATTCACCATAACCTTTTCGCTTGGCAAACCGAGTCTTTTGCCAACAGATTCTATTATGCGTATATTTGCCTGATGCGGAACAAAAAGGTCTATGTCGTTTAGAGAAAGATTTGCATTTTCCAATGCTTTTTTAGTTATTGCAACAAGTTCGGAAACAGCTAGTTTGTAAACGGCGGTTCCTTCCATTCTCAAAAAAGAAGCCTCTGCGCCAAGCGTGTTCAAATAGAGAATATTTGTCAAATTTCCATTTGCTGCAAGAGCCGAGCCTGCAAACCCTCGCCCTTTTTCTTCGCTTGCGCTTAACAAAATTGCTCCGGCTCCGTCTCCAAAAAGAACGCAGGTGTTGCGGTCGCTCCAGTCCATTATTCTGGAGCAAATTTCTGCGCCTATAACAAGAATGTTTTTTGCCTGCCCACTTTTGAGCATAAGAGCCGCCGTGTTAAGCGCGGGGGGAATAAAGCCGCAGGCTGCTGTTATGTCAAAAGCAAAAGCCTTGTTGCACCCCAACTTTGCTTGTATGTAGCAAGCCAATGCAGGAAATTGTTTGTCTGGAGACATTGTGCCTGCTATTATGCCATCTATTTCATCGGGAGAAATGCCCGCTTTTTCAATGGCGTTTTTTGCAGCAAAATAGCCTATGTCGGCGGTTAAAATATTTTCATCTTTAATTATGCGCCTTTCGCGAATGCCTGTGTGGCTGGCTATCCATTCATCATTTGTGTCTAAGCCTTTTTCCTTTGCAAGCTCATCATTTTTTGCAATATATTCTGGCAAGTAAACGCCAACCGATTTTATAATTGCATTCATATTAACTGCCAGAGCTTTCCTTGATTTCTGATAATTTCGTTTGTAATTTTGCGGGAACTCCTGCTTTTGCAAATCTATAGGCGGTAAATAGCGAGTGGCGAATGGCTATGGAATCTGCCCTGCCGTGGGTTACTATGCCAACTCCGTTAAGCCCCAGCAGCAAGCCGCCGCCGTGGTTGCGGTAGTCCCAAAGCCTGTTGAATTCTTTGGATTTTTCGGTATTCACTTCGCCAAACACCTCGTGTGCAAGCTCGTAAAAACCCTCCATAGTTTTTAAAATCACATTGCCCGCATATCCAGGGGCAACAGCAACATCGGCGTGACCCATTATAAGGTCTCTGCCTTCAATGTTGCCTATGAAATTAAGGGGAGCTTGCTTTAGCAGCTTGTGAGTTTCTTGCAAAACCTCGGTGCCTTTTTTCTCTTCTTCGCCCATATTCACGAGACCTACTGTGGGGTTTTTATAACCCATAACGGCTTCTGCATAAACACTTCCGCAAAGCGCAAAATCAACGAGGGTAGAAGGTTTTTCGTCCACATTCGCACCGCAGTCCAAAAGAATTGATTGGCGTTTTGCGGTTGGAACAGCACAGGCAATGGCGGGTCTGGAAATATTAGCGGCACGCCCTAAAATCATAAGGCAGGCAGCCATCATAGCTCCCGAATTTCCCGCACTAACGCTCGCTTGCACAAGACCCTGCTTTTGCAAGGCAACGCAAGTTACTATCCCAGATTTTTGCTTTTCTTTTAAAACCTTGGTAGGAGAGTCATCCATAGCCACAAGGTCTGGGGCATCCACTATGGTTATTGCATCGCCGGAATAGCCGTTTTTTTTCAATTCGTCTTCGACTACTTTTTGTGGACCGCAAAGCACAATATCAAATTCGCGTTCTGGATCGTTTGCAGCCAAAACAGCACCTTTAACAATCTGCTCAGGAGCTTCATCGCCACCCATCGCATCTAGCGCAACCTTTATGCTATGCACTTTCTTTCACCTTCATGCGTTGAACGCCGTTGTAGTAGCCACAAGATTCGCAAACTCTGTGTGGGCGTTTTATTGCGCCGCACTGCTCGCATTTTGCCATTGCTGGAATGTCTAGGGTGTAAGATTGGTGGCGGCGTTTGTCGCGCCTTGCCGTGCTGGTTTTTCTTTTAGGAACAGCCATTTCAAATTCTCCTTATTTCACCGGAATCATAGGTTCCTGAAGTATTATCAGTTGCCTCACGGTTTCGGTTAAATCAACCTCGTTTTGACTGGCGGGAACTTTGATTGTGAAAAAATCTTCGCTTCCGTCGTCTTCTTTTTGCTCGGTTATACCCTGCTCCTGAAGCACCAGAACATCTATTTCTATCTCAAAAGGACGTTCAAATGGCTCCAAAGTGCGGGAACACTCAAACTCTTGCGAACCGCTTGCGATTCCCTTAACGGTAAAGCCGCCTTTTTCTCTATTAACGGCAAAATCGCAATTTAACTGCCCCTTTAACCGCAGTTCCTTAAACAAAGCTGGTTCATCGTTTTCCAATAGCGATAAACTCTGTTTTGGCGCATTATTAACAAGGCAAATTCGCAATGTTAGGTAAATATAGAAATTTTAGCGTGGTTTGTCAAATAATTGCCGTTTTTTGCTATATTATCCTTAGCACGGGGGTGCTTTGGTTTCGACAGGATTCCAGACGCGCTAGTTGCATGCCGAGGTGGGCTGGTCCTCGTAAAAAGCCTAAAAAAGTTAATCGGCAACGATTACGCTCTCGCTGCTTAGGCAGTGACCGAACCTTTCCTCACTCCTGCTGGGGAAGCAATTCGGACGTAATGCGGGATAGAGTTTTGCGCCTGCCTTAACGCAAAGCTTGAACCTCTAAGGCTAGCTCTTGCTATGCGCCAACCTTTATGGGCGTTTTCAAAAGCGAACCTTTAAATGCAAAGGAAACGCATGTATGAGCGAACGCAGAAGGAATCTTGGACAGGGGTTCGACTCCCCTCACCTCCAATATGTTTAGCTATTCGCTAGCTGCTTCTTCGCCTTCTGCTTCTTCACCAGCATCAGGAGTGCTTTTACCCAGCAGGTCGTTCACGTCTATGGTGACGAATTTGTCTTTGGCATCGTAAAGAACCTTAAACCAGTACTTATACCCGCCTCTGCCTGAGCCCCAGCCAACTGTTATGCTACGCTCTTGGGCATTGCTAACAGAGGATGTTTTTAAGCGCGCATCGTCTCCGGTGCAGGCTTTGCCACCGCAACGCGGCAGTTTTTGGGCATCTGCCAGCCTTTTCACAAAAGCTTTGGATTTATCCGGGCTTTTCCAAGTGCTATCCACTAAGGACCACAGCAGGTTGTTGTTGTCGGTGATGTCTTTAACCTGCCCTATCTGGTATTTCGCTTTTTCCTGAATGGGTTTAACGAATTCCTGAGCTTGCTTTGTGGCATTACCCTTTACCATAAAGACAAGGGCTAAAAGCATCACATTGAGTATGATGGAAGCGATCATCGCATTTTTTTTATTCATAGAGATAAATATAGTAAATTGTCCGAACCAGAAACAAGCAGACAGAATTTCTATCTTATCCACAAACAACCCAACGGAGATTCAAATGTTTGAGGCAAAGGCAGCGTTACTGGTGTTTTTGTCCATGGCAATGGTGCAGGCGCAGTCCACTGACCCCGACATAGCGGGCTGGACTTTGCTCTGGAGCGATGAATTTGATGGAACGGAGTTGGATAGGGAAAAATGGACTCCCGATACGGGGTATTTTTTAAACAGCGACCCTGGTACCTGGGGTTGGGGAAATGATGAATTGGAGTATTATAGCGACAGTCCAAAGAATGTTTATGTTAAGGACGGTTATCTCAATTTAACGGCTTTCAAAGACAGAAAAAATTGGACCAATATAGACCCTAACCGCTACGCTCAATACGCTTCGGGCAAAGTTATCACTAGGGGCAAGTTTTCTTGGAAATATGGAAGGATAGACTTTCGTGCTAGCGTTCCGGCAGGGCAGGGTTTTTGGCCCGCTCTTTGGATGATGCCGCAAGACAATTTTTACGGCGGGTGGGCGCTTTCGGGCGAGATTGATGTTATGGAAGTTAAAGGAAGCATCCAAAACAAAAGCAGTGGAGCCATTCATTTTGGCGGGGCTTGGCCCGATAATGCCTTTCTCAGTGGAGAATACACATTCCCAGCCGGCAAAACAATCGCCGATTTCAATGTATATACTCTGATTTGGGAAGAGGCTGAAATAAGATGGTATGTAAATGGAAACCTCTTTTATAAGGCAAAGAATAACCAGTGGAAATCAAATGCCTCTAACGCTCAGGGCAACGCCTACGCACCCTTTGACAAAGAGTTCTATATAATAATGAACCTTGCGGTAGGTGGGCATTTTGATGGATATAAAATTCCGCCAGATAATGCTTTGCCAGCAACTATGCGCGTTGATTACGTGCGTGTATATAAACCATCCAGTAACCCAACAATTTTTGTTATTTCTGCTCCAACAATATCTTTGCAAGAAGTGCAAAATTCGGCTCGTTTAGATATCTACAGCTTAAATGGTAAATTAAAAAAAACATTGAATTTTAAAGGCGGTATAATATATAACGTGTCGCTAGATGATTTGCCCAAAGGAGTTTATATTGCAAAAATAACCTCTAACAAGGAAACAAAATGCCAAAAAATTATCTTGCGATAGATTATGGAGAAAGGCGAGTTGGAATAGCTTATGCCAGCGAGCTTATTGGCATAGCATTTCCAAGAGAAACCATAGACCTAAAAGAAAAAAACTTGTGGACAGAATTGGAAAGACTTTCAAAAGAAAACAAAATAACCGATTTCATTCTAGGAATGCCAATTCACCCAAACAACCACCCCGACAGCAAACAAAAAACAGTAGAAGCCTTCGCCGCCGAACTGCGCAAAAAATTCCCAAAAATAGAACTGCACATCCAAGACGAATCATACAGCACCCAAGAAGCATCCGCCGCCGTAAGGGCAACCCCCCGTGGTTGCCCTAAGAGCAGAATCGACAAAGCCGCAGCCGCAATAATCCTGCAAAGATTTTTAGAAGGAAGTTTCTAATGCCTCTCCTTTACAGCGAAGAAACCATAAGGCAGCTTAGAGAAGCGGCAGACATAAGCCTCGTGATAGAGCAGTTTGTGCCTTTAAAGCGAATTGGCGGCGGAAAATTTTTAGGGCTTTGCCCATTTCACAACGATAGCAATCCCAGCATGAACGTGAATCCGCACATGGGTATTTATAAATGCTTTGCCTGCGGAGCAGGCGGCAATGTGTTTAAGTTTGTTATGGAACACGAAAAAGTGGATTTTATCACCGCAGTTAAATTCGTGGCGAATACCGTTGGTTTTGTTTTGCCCCAAATAACGCAAATTCAAGATGAAAATATTGAAGAAAAAGTTTTAATCCGCAAAATAAACGAGTTTGCAGCCTCTTGGTTCAAGGAGCAGCTTTTGAAATTTGATTTTGCAAAAAAATATTTGGAACAAAGGGAAATAACTGAAAAAACAATGGATTTATTTGGGCTTGGCTATGCTCCTCAAACTGGATTTTTGGAAGCTGCGGTCAAAAACGGATTTAAACCCGAATCTGTTTTAAAGGCTGGACTTGCCGCAGAAAAAGACAGCAAAGCATTTGATAAATTCAGAGATAGGTTGATGATTCCAATTTGCAGTTTATCGGGCGCGATAGTCGGTTTTGGCGGACGCGATTTGGGAGGGAATAGCCCTGCCAAATATATGAACTCACCTGAAACTCTTATTTACAACAAAAGCGAAATTCTCTTTGGGTTAAACCAAAGCCGCAAGGCGATATCAAAAGCGAATTCCGTGATTTTGGTTGAGGGTTATTTTGATGTTATTTCAATGTTCCAAAGCGGAGTGGAAAATGTGGTGGCAATTTCTGGCACAGCCCTTTCCGAAACGCAAGCAAAATTGCTAGCCAGGTACACAAAATCTGCATTTATAAGCCTAGATGGAGATGCTGCTGGACAAACTGCAACTGAACGCTGCATAGAGATTTTGCTCTCGCAGAGCTTTGCCATTAAAATTGTTAATTTAACAACCGAAAGCGGAGAAAAAGCGGACCCGGATTCCCTTGTTAGGCAAGGCGGTGCGGCAGCTTTTAAAAAGTTGCAGGAGAGAGCAAAAAACTGGCTCAATTATTTGGCAGACAAAAATCCGCTCTCAAGCCCAGAGGAAAAGGCAAATTTTGCTTTAAGAACAAAAAGGCTTATAGCTTCAATGAATAACCCAGAACTTAAAAAACAGTATTTGAATTTATTAAACGAAAGATTTGGCACAGATAAAAGCTTGCCCACTTCGCAAACAAAAAAAGCTTTTGCAAATCAAATTAAAGAAACGGCGGTTGCTGAAATTCCTTGGAAATCCCTGCCAAGCGATGAAATTTGGCTTGTGAGCGTGATTTTCAGAAATCCCGAACTTCAATCAACGGCTATTAAAGTTTGCGACCCCTGCCTTTTGAGTTCGCGCTGGCTTGCCGAGCTTTTGGATTATGGTTATGCCCTTTTTGAAGAAACTGGCAAAATAGATTTAAGGGTTCTTTACGATAAATTACCCGCCTCCCACACAGAATTGCTCAGTCGCCTGCCCGAAAAACCCTGGACTAGCGAAAGCGCGATAATGGATTTTTCAAACGCGCTCCTTAAACTTCGTATTTCGCGTTTAAAAGCCGAATTAAGGGAAGCACGGAATAATTTTGATTTATATAGGGAAATACAGGGCAAAATTAAAAATTGCGAAGATTTGGCAAAACGAGCCAAAAATGAGGAAAATATTTTACTATATTTACTCCCATGAAAAAAATTATCATTCTTCCGCTGTTATTTCTCTCCTTAGTCTCTTGCGAGGCTATGAAACCCGCACCCCAAAGCCCTGAGGCTCTGCAAAAAAAAGCAGATAGCCTTGCCACCGAGCTTGCCGAAGTCAAAAGTGTTCTAGGCTTTGTTCTGGAAAGAGGAATGGGTTCCTCTTTTGAGCAAGTTAAGAAAGAACTTGAAAACGCCAACAAAATTTGGGATTTGCAATTAGACGTAGGAAGTCCTTCCATCGGCAATCCAAAAGCAAAAATAGTGATTGTTGAATTTAGCGAATTCCAGTGCCCTTACTGTGCAAGGATTACTCCTTACCTAGACTCTTTAACCAAGGCTAATCCAGACAAAATTCGCCTAGTGTATAAAAACTTCCCGCTGAGTTTCCATAAAGATGCTCCTGCTGCCGCAGCTTCTGCAATGGCAGCTCATAAACAGGGCAAGTTCTGGGAATATCGCTGGGCACTTGCATCTAACTTCCAAAGCCTCAACGATTCTACTTTTATAGAAACTGCTAAAAAAGTAGGCTTGAATGTTGAGCAATTCAAAAAAGACATGGTTTTGGATTCTGCTAAACAAGCTATAATAAAACGCGATATGGATCTAGGCACAGAAGTGGGAGTTCAAGGAACGCCAAACTTCTATGTAAACGGCAAACGTCAAGACCGTTTCGGTCCTGGTCTCATAGAAAAGATGCTGAACGATCTGTAGAGGAATAAATGAACTACGAAGATGCGGGAGTCTCTCTTGCACGAGCCGACAAAGCTATGGTCGGCGTTAAAAAGTCTGTTCGCACAACTTTTAATGCTGGCGTTTTAGGCGATATTGGAAATTTTGGCGGCTTGTTCACCCTAAGCCATTTGAATTTAAAGCAGCCCGTTCTTGTATCTTCTGTTGATGGGGTAGGTACAAAATTAAAGGTACATTTTGGATTAAAAAGCCACAACCTTCCAGGTCAAGATATTGTGAACCATTGCTGCAACGATATTCTCGTTCAAGGAGCCAGACCTCTTTTCTTTTTAGACTATTTAGCAACTGGAAAACTGGAAAGCGGAGTTTTAGAAGCCGTGGTAGAAGGCATGGCACTTGCGTGCAGAGAAAACGACTGCGTTTTAATCGGTGGCGAAACAGCTGAGATGCCCGGTATGTATCACGAGGGCGAATACGATATTTCGGGAACAATAGTAGGAGTTGTTGATAGAGATGAAATTATAGATGGCAAAAGCATTGTGCCAGGTACTATTGTTCTAGGGCTTCCATCCACAGGTCTCCACACAAATGGTTATTCCCTTGCGCGCAAAGCATTGTTTGAGGCAGGGGGTTATAAACTGGATTCAAAAGCAGATGGAATAGATGGTACAATAGGCGAGGCTTTGGCTGTTCCGCACCGCAGCTATTACCATTCCTTGATAGATTTGGTTCACGCAAAAAAATTGCAGGGTTTGGTACACATAACAGGTTCGGGTTTTCAAGGCAACATTCCACGTATTCTGCCAAAAGGTGTTTCCGTTCAAATAAACCGCTCGGCATGGAAGGTTCCAGAAATTTTCAACCTAATCCAAAAATGCGGAAATGTTGAGCGAGACGAGATGTATAGTACATTCAACATGGGAATAGGAATGTTGGTATTTGCAGCCCCAAGCGATGTGACAAATATTTGCAAGTTTTTGGAAGGCAAAGGCGAAACAGTTATTGAATGCGGCAAGGTTATTGAAGGGAATAATGATGTCATATTCAGTTGAGAATTAAATTCATCACCACCGCACATTCTCCGTCTGTATAATATTTTTTTCTCTCTGCAATTTTTTCATATCCAAATTTTTTGTAAAGAGATATTGCGACTGTATTGTTTTCTCTCACTTCCAAAAAGAATTTTTTGAGACCTTGTTTTGCAAATTCCTTATGGCTATGTTCCATTAAAATTTTTGCATAACCCTTGCCTCGCTCAAGAGCTTTCACTGCAATGGACAAAAGCTCGCACTCATCACCTGCAACCTGCCATATAGCAAAAGCACTCCGCTCCAAAGCCCAAGAAGCAGAACTGGGCTTCCACAGAGGCAATCCCACCTCGCTTTGAATGGCTTTAATCCACTCAAAATCCTGTTCAAGGGCAGGGAGAATAATCATGGGGTTAAGTTAGAAAGCGTTTACTATATTTCACAAATAAATTTAAACATAGGAGTATAGCTATGGCTCAGAAGGAATATTCAGTAGGCTATGCGTTGTTTATAGCCTGT
>Ga0268262_10004051_pt1 | contig 15395 bp, 9 predicted proteins | sample TergutNc150P3_FD_190354 | JGI IMG/M metagenome (GOLD analysis project Ga0268262, IMG submission 190354) | Nasutitermes corniger P3 segment gut microbial community from laboratory colony in Florida, USA - Nc150 P3 (SPAdes) (version 2) | ecosystem: Host-associated > Arthropoda: Insects > Digestive... | reverse complement strand
GGCAGGTTTTGCGCCTTTAAGGTGCTGTTCGTAAATTGAGTTGAACGTGGCAAAGTCGTTCAAGTCTGTCAGATAGACGGTTGTCTTTGCCACTCTGTCCCACGATGCTTTTGCCTGGCCCAATATGGCGTCTAGGTTTTTCAGCACTTGGACGGTCTGCTCTTCGATGCCGCCTTCCACGATCTTCATCGTTGCGGGGTCAAGGGGTATCTGGCCGGCCGTGAAAAGCAGGCCGTTGATGACTATTCCTTGGCTGTAGGGGCCTATCGCGGCTGGCGCGGCCTGTGTTTGGACTATTTCCATTTTTCCTCCTTTATGATGAAGTTTGGTTGGTCGCTATTTGTACTTATAGCAATTCGACTTATTGTAGCCCATAGTCGCAATGTCTGATCCAACAATTGCAATCATCTGCGTATATAGCAATTTGCGCTTGTATTGCTCGCTTAACGGCGGCCTTGGAACGCTTGCGATGCCGTATCCGCTGCAAAGCCCGCCTACGAGCAATACGCAGCCAGGATTTACTTGCAGATCCTGTCATAGCAGTTCAACCTACAAGTAGGTTGAACCGCTATATTAGCCCGTATAGCGCCGCCGCTTTTTTTGCCTCCAGTGGCGGCGGGCTCTGTGGGAGGTTTTGAGTGGCAACGGGCTGTCGAATGGGCTGGGGTTCTCTGTGTCCCCGCTTTCGTCTTCTATGGCCCCGACGCCATCTTCTATTTGATTTTGAACGACTTGGGCCGTCCTGTGCATGAGCGCGGCCAAACATAGGCTGGCTTCGATCCTGGCGTGGGGGAGCGGGCCCAGCTGCACAAAAACCGATGGGTCGGGCGAAATTGACCTTGGGATCGCCACAGACGGCAGAGGGCAGGGCAATGAATCATACTCTTCTTCGGGAATCTGCTGCCAAGGGGACGGGGCGCCTTTCCTTTGGGTGACGATGTCTTGGACAGAGGCCACTTTCTTTGGCCGGCCCCGTTTCTTGGGGGCCTGTTCCTTGGCCAGTGGGGCGGCAGCGGTCTGGAGGGCGGCCATGATGTCCTCTTGGGTCTTCCCCCTCAGGTCGAACAGTATCCATGGGTCGCGGTCCAGCACTTCGGCCATGATGTAGCATACGGCGGCCACGTGCTTGCAGGGGTTCGCCCAGTCGGGGCATGTGCAGTGGGACTGCAGCTCTTTTGGCACCCTTGGGTAAAGGCTGGCGCCCGCCTCCCTGAAAAGTTCGTCCAGGCCAGTCGGCATTTCGCCCGCCAAGAGGCTGGCCAAAAAGCGGCTTTCAAGCGAGATCCTTTCTAATGCCCTTTCCCATTGTGCATTGGTGAGGGCGGGGAGGGCCAGTGTGACTTCGTATGTTTTTTTGCCGTGGACTTTCGCTTTTATCGTCCCGGGGGAAACGCTGAAGTGGCTGACGACGCCGTCTTGGGCGTACTTTTTGCCCCTGTGCAGCCGAAACTCGTAGTCATCGCCCAATTCTTCCAAGGCATTTATCCAAAGCCTGCCCCACCATGTCGTGCCAAATCGGTCGCTGGAAAGGATCATGGAAGGGCCTCCTCGCCGCCGTTCTCGTATTCGCTCAGCAATTCCATGTCTGAATCTAGGGCGACGAGGCGGCGCAACGCATCGTCGTCGAGTTCTGTCAGCCACCCTTCGCCGGAGCCCACGACGCGGTCGGCCAAGTCCCGCTTGGATTCGAGAATGGCGTCTATTTTTTCTTCCAGCGTACCCATGGCTATCAGCTTGTGGACTTGCACGTCGCGCTCTTGGCCTATTCTGTATGTCCTGTCGGTCGCTTGGTCCTCCACTGCCGGGTTCCACCACCTGTCATAGTGGAAGACGTGCGTCGCAGCCGTCAGGTTGAGTCCTACGCCGCCAGCCTTTAGGCTGAGGAGCATGAACGGCGGGGATGTGACTTCTTCTTGGAAGGCCCGCACCATTTCGTCGCGCTGCTCCCTGCTGTTGCCGCCGTGCAGAAATGGCGGCTCGAAGCCAAATACGCTGCTCAAATGCGCCCGCAGGTGGTCGCCCATCTCTCTGAATTGCGTAAATATCAGTGCTCTTTCTTGGTTGGCGATAATTTCTTCCAGCATGTCGGTGAGGCGCTCCATTTTTCCCGACCTACCCTTGTATGGGCCAGGCTCTTTGAGGAAATGGCTGGGGTGGTTGCATATCTGCTTGAGATGGGTCAGCAGGGCGAGAATCCTGCCCCGGCGCTCTATGCCGCTCGACTCCGCCAAGTCTTTTTCCATTTGCTGCACCCTGGCTTGGTACAGGACGGCCTGCTCGCGGGTGAGCTGCGTAAAAATTTTCATCTCCTGCTTTTCTGGGAGGTCCTGGATGATGGACTTATCTGTCTTTAGGCGCCGCAGGACAAATGGGCCGACCCTGGCGCGGAGCTCGGCGGCTGCGTCGGGGTCCCTGTATTTTTCTATGGGGGTGGAAAAGCGCTCCTTGAAGGTGGCCTCGTAGTGGAGGTAGCCCGGAAGGGCAAAGGCCATGATAGACCATAGCTCCGTTAGGCGGTTTTCTATGGGGGTGCCGGTCAGTGCGAGCTTGAAGGGGGCGCGGAGCCTCCTCACGGACTTGGCTTGGGCCGAGCTGCTGTTTTTGATGGCTTGGGCCTCGTCCACAACGATCATCCCCCAATGCCTTGCCGCAAATGCCTCTTCCTCGCGCCTAACTACGCCATACGTGGTCAGCACAAGCATGTGTGGGTCGAACTGCTTAGGCAGGTCTTGTCTGTTGTTGCCGTGGTGTACAAAAAAGGGCAGGGTAGGCGCGAAGCGCTTGATCTCTCTCTCCCAATTGCCTAAAAGGGACGTGGGGCAGACAAGCAGGGATGGCGGCCCAGACTTCGGACTTTGCTGCTGTCTGTGCAGCAAGAGCGACAAGACCTCTATGGTTTTGCCCAACCCCATGTCGTCTGCGAGGATGCCGCCGAGACCGAGGCGGGACAGCCCTTCCAGCCAGGCGAGTCCGCGGAGCTGGTAGGGGCGCAACTGGCCGATGAAATCCTGCGGCTGTGCTATCGGCTTGTCTGGAAGGATTTTCAGCTCTTCGAGGGCGGCCCCGAAATCCCCTGCGACTTCCACTTCTATCGCCTCGCTGACGCCAGGGATCCTCGCGGTACCCGTCAGCGCGGCAGCCAGTGCCTCGCCCTTGGTCATGCTCTCGAAGCCCGAACTCTTGCTGGCTTGGATGATCTTTGTTATCTGGCCAAGTGTTTCGGGGTCAAGTGCCACCCATTTGCCTTTCCATGCCACCAGTGGGTGCTTGAGCGCGGCTATTTGGGCAAAGTCGTCAAGCTCCAGCTTGTCGTCGCCGAGCTTCAAAGACCATTCGGCGGATACGGCCCCTTCTAAGCCGGACTGGCCGCCTGTGCTGCGCCCTCCGCCTAAATCCTTGGCCCCCAGCCTGACTTTGGCCCTTAGGGTCTTGGTGCCGCCGAATTCCGCCATGCCTTCTGGCAGGTGTACCAAAAACCCCGCTTCTTTAAGCTGGGTGGAGCCTTTTGTCAAAAAAGACCAAGCGTCTATGGGAAGCAGCTTTAAGTCAGAAGGCTTTTGGCTAGACAGTGCGCCTTGGATCGGCGGGAAGAAAGGTACCGCCCTTGCCAAGCCGCGCAGCAACACTTTACGGGCCTCCAGAGTTTCTGCCTCTGGCGAAGGTTCTTCGAACAGCCTTGCCGCAGATAGTTTTTCCCCTTCCAGATTTTCCAATCCGACATAAAGCACCCAGCCTTCTTCGGAAAGTTTATCGGCGTCTTGGATAGCCATGCCCCCCGGAGGCACGAGCGGGGCCTCGAGGTCCAGGCTGGGCCTTATCCACTGAGTCCTGGCACCTTCGGACCACTGATCCAACTGTTCGCCAAGAGTCCTCTCTGTGACGCCGATGGTGGGGAATTCTCCAAGTGGGTGCGAAAGGGAGACCATGAGGCGGTCGTCCCAAGGCAAGCGGTCGCGCTTATGGCTGCGGAGGCGGTGGATCAGGGCTAGGCGCGTATCGTCCCCTGGCTTCAGCGCCCCGGCTACGAAGCGCACCAGAAAGTCTGCCCCGTCCTCCAAGAATGCTTTGAGCAGCGTTCCAGGTCTTGCCGGAGCGGGGGGTGGGCAGTCTTGGATCACCTCCAAGTCCAAGGTTCCAAGCTGGTGACCTTTGGTGAACACCCAACTGTCGTCTTCAGGGAATGCATAGACCGATGGCGGCATTGTTTTTTGCAATTTTTCCAAGAGGTCGCGGTCTGACTGGCTGGTCAGGCTCACGCCCCAGTGAGCCCGCCACGGATTGGCAGCCGTATCCAGCTGGGGCAGCAATGCGCCGCGTATGACCATTGACTGCAGCACCCTGAACGCGGTTGCCCAGAACTTGAGGCTGCCCCCTAGATGACCATAATTCCCGCTCGGCTCGTGTTCCCGATGGTTTTTTGCCTGCTTGGATTCGCCTCCGTTGAAGGAAATGGGCAGGCTGGCGAGCCAGGGCAGCGCCTTTTGCCATTTTAGGGGTACGGCGTGCGTCTCGGCCAGACACCCCTCCGGCAGGAATATCCGCGCTTTGGCTGCGGTAAGCCTGTCGCGGCCGTAGAGGTTCCCAGGCAGACCCCGCAGAATCCTTGACCACGTCAGAGAACTCGCTGGGCTGGGCACGCACAGCAGGAACCCCCGGTCAAAAGGGCGATACTGCAGTACTGGACGCAGGGTCATTGAGCTATCCTGTAATCTGGAGAGCAATTATGAAAGTAGGTTTCGCAAGCGATCATGCTGGTTTCAAACTTAAAGAACATCTTATGGCATGGGCCGAGCAACAAGGCTATGGCACGGTTGACTTTGGCACAGACGGCGAAGATTCAGTTGATTATCCCGATTTTGCGCACAGGGCGGCGGCAAACTATGCCTCATGGGACTTACTGGTGCTTGTGTGCGGGTCGGGGATTGGCATGTGCATAGCTGCCAACCGCCACCCTTGCATCAGATGCGCGCTTGTGGCAAGCAACGAACACGCGCTCATGGCCAGAAAACATAATAACGCAAATTGCATTGCAATGGGGCAAAGATTTACTGACCCTCCCCAAGCAGAATCTTATCTCAAATTGTTCCTAGATACAGAATTTGAAGGTGGCAGGCACCAAAAAAGAGTTGAAAAAATTGACCAGTGGTGATTTTTGAGAGAATGATTTTCTGGACAGGCTTTTTGGCGGAGTCCCCATTTTTTTCTTGTTTTGGCTTGCAACCCAAAAAATTTCCATGGTCAAAGCAGACCTTTTAGGCAGGAGTTTGGAACCAGCAGCCCCGTTTCGCGGTCTGGGCCGGTGCTGACGTACGCGATGGGTGTCTCTATAAATTCCTCAATGGCTTTAACGTATCTTTTTGCTTGGGTCGGGAGGCCGCCCCACTTATTTATGCCCTTGACTGGCTGCCGCCACCCGTCAAGGTATTCTGTAATTGGCTCGATGTCTTCCCAGTTGTGGATGGAAGAAGGGGAGTCGATCAAAGTTTTGCCGTCTTTGTGTCTGTATCCCCTGACGACGCCGATGCGGTCGAACCCATCAAGGACGTCCAGCTTCATCAGGCACAACCCGTCGGTGCCATTCAGTCGGCAGGCATGCCGGGCCATGACGGCATCGAACCATCCGCACCGCCTTGGACGGCCGGTCGTGGTGCCAAATTCGTGTCCTGCTTGGCGCAGGCTCTCTCCAATGGGGCCGCCAAGTTCGCTGGGGAATGGCCCTTCGCCCACCCTGGTGGCGTACGCCTTTGCCACGCCGATGACTTTGTGCAGCACTTTGGGAGGGAGGCCCGTGCCAGTAAACAGGCCACCGATGCTGCAGTTAGAGCTGGTGACGAATGGGTAGGTTCCATGGTCAATGTCCAGCATCGCCGCCTGTGCGCCCTCAAAGAGGATTGATTCTCCTTTTTTCCAAGAATCGAATAAATGTGCGTGTACGTCTCCTATGCAGGGGAGCAGGGGCGGGGACAGCGAGTTCAGTTCTGCCAGCACGGATTGGGGATCAGGCAAGGCCTCTTGCCCGCCAATGATGAACCCTATCTCTTTGTGCATGTTCGCTATCTTTTCCAACAGGCCGCGCTGGTTTAGCAAATCCCCGAGGCGGACGCCTATCCTTGCGGCCTTGGTCTCGTACGCTGGGCCGATGCCGCGGCCAGTCGTCCCTATGCGGCCGGCGAAGCTCTCGCGCCATTTGTCGAGCGCGATGTGGTATGGCAGAATGATGTGTGCGCTGCTAGACAATAATAACCTGCCGAGTATTTCTATGCCCCGCGCCCTTAGTTTTTCGATCTCTTGGCGGAAAACTTCCAAATTGATCACGACACCTGACCCGACCACGAGGAAACAGGATGGGTGAAGGGCCCCGCTGGGAATTTGGTGCAGGGCTATTGTTTCTCCGCCAGCAACCACCGTATGGCCCGCGTTGTTGCCGCCTTGGAACCTGACGACATTTGAAAAACCCGCGCTCAAAAGGTCAACCAGCTTGCCCTTGCCTTCATCGCCCCACTGCACTCCGAGAATAGCGATGTTCTCTGCTGGTTTTACCATTTTGCAAGTCCTCCCCGCGACGCGAAAAAACAAAAATAGCGCACACAGCCAGTGCCGTGTTCAGATGTGGGCGCCTCTAAAAGAATTATCGCCGAAAACGCGGAAACATTGATAGCAAAGTTGACTTTGCCAGAAGGGTCGTCCGCCAAGCAGGTCTGGTTCTTGCGGGCGCAGGCCAAGGGGTGCCAATCGCCCTTGCCGGATGTCCAGTTTTTCGTCCCAAATGGGGCTATGGCGCACGGGCTAGCAAATCGCCCTTGATGTGGCTATCATTTTATTTTGATTGTTCAGCGCCATGAGCGCCGCTGACTGTTCCCGAGGCAAGGTTGTTCGAGAAATTTACAGAAAAAGCTAGGCGGGTGATGTTTTTTGCCCGGTACGAGGCAAGCCAGTTCGGGGCCGACAGCATACAGAGCGGCCACCTGCTGCTGGGGTTGCTGAGAGAGTCCGAAAAAACTTCTATGATGCTGCTGGAGCGACTCGGGGTCCAGCCTTCTCTTCTTCGTGAAAATCTTGCCGTGGCGCTTGCGCCAAAAGACAGAAGAATTCAGCCCGGCTCAACAAATGTTGACATTCCCATGGAAGACGAGGTCAAAAGGATACTCCAACACGCTGCCCTCGACAGTGCCAAGATGAACGCCAAGCACGTCGGGGCGGAGCACCTACTCCTTGGAATGCTCAGGGAAGAAGAGACCCTTGCGGGCAGCCTCTTAAAAGAGATGGGGGCCGATCTGGCTTCCGCCAAAGAAATACTCATTGAAACAGAGAAAGAGAACAGAGTATCCGAAAAGAGGAAAGAGCACCGGCAAATATCCGACTATGCCAGAAACCTTTCCGAATTGGCCGAGCGCGGAATATTCGACAACCTTGTCGGGCGGGACAACGAAATTGACAGGATTGTTCAAATCCTGAGCAGAAGGCGAAAGAACAACCCCATTTTGCTGGGTGAATCTGGAGTTGGCAAGACCGCTATCGTTGAAGGGCTCGCGCAGAGAATTTTTGAAGGGAGAGTTCCCATTGGGCTTTCAGACAAGCGCATTTACGCGCTCGACCTTAGCTTGGTGGTGGCGGGGACAAAGTACAGAGGGCAATTCGAAGAGCGATTTAAGGCGATTCTCGCAGAAACTTCAAAAGACCCCAACGTAGTCCTGTTCATTGACGAAATCCACAACATTATCGGCGCTGGGTCCGCAGAGGGCAGCTTGGACGCGGCCAACATCCTAAAGCCCGCCCTCAGCAGGGGCGAGATACAGTGCATCGGAGCCACCACCCACAAGGAATTTGCAAAATATGTGGACAAAGACCGATCTTTGGTCAGGCGCTTCCAGCCGGTGAACGTCAACCCACCGGACGAGGCTGAATCTTTGAAGATACTTGACGGAATCAAGAGCCGCTACGAACAGTTCCACAGAGTCCGCTATTCCAATGAGGCCATCGAGTCAGCCGTCTATTTGTCAAACCGATACATCACGGACCGCTTTCTGCCGGACAAGGCCATTGATTTGATGGACGAGGCGGGCGCGAGGGTAAAGCTCCGGCACGGGGGCGGCAGGGGAAGAAACATATTGGAAGCCGAATTGCAAAAGGTCATCAGCGAGATGAATGAATCCGTGCTCAGCCGGGATTTTGAAAGAGCGGTGATTCTGCGCCAGAAGGAGATTCAGCTCAGGGGCGAGCTTCAAAAAACGAAGAAGGGCCGGCCTGAGTCTGACTATAAACACTACAGCTGCGTCGAAATCGGCGATATCGAGGATGTCGTAGCCTCGTGGACGGGGATACCGATCAAGTCCCTCAAAGCCGAAGAAAAACAGAATCTGGCGAACATGGAGGCCCGCCTGAACGAAAGGGTGGTTGGCCAGCAAGAAGCGGTTTCCGCCGTGTCGCGGGCGGTTCGCCGGGCGAGGACGGGGCTGAAAAACCCGAACAGGCCGATGGGTTCCTTCCTGTTCTTGGGGCCAACTGGGGTGGGTAAGACCGAATTGGCAAAGACTTTGGCGGGCTTTTTGTTTGGCGACCCCAAAAAAATGATACGCTTCGACATGAGCGAGTACATGGAAAAGCACGAAGTTTCAAAGCTCATAGGAGCTCCGCCGGGGTACGTGGGCTACGAAGAAGGCGGGCTGCTCACCGACAGGGTGTCCAGAAATCCTTACAGCGTGCTCTTGTTCGATGAGATGGAGAAGGCCCACCCCGACCTGCTGAATGTTTTGCTCCAAGTCTTTGATGATGGCATTGCGGCGGACGCCTTTGGGAACCAAATAGACTTTAAAAACACCATTATCATTATGACCAGCAATGTGGGCAGCCGGGAGCTGCTTTCGACGAAGAGCCTTGGGTTTGGGGATACGGCCGAGCAGTCTGAGACAAAGGCGAATGATGCGCTCAAGGCACTGAAGAGGGTCCTCCCGCCAGAGTTCATCAACAGGATTGATGAAATTGTTGTATTCAACCGGCTCGGCGACGACGAGCTGAGGCAGATCGTCGGCCTCCTCATAAACGACTTGAATTCCTCTCTGCAGAAGCGCGGCCTGTTTGTGACTTTGTCAGACGCGGCAGTAGGTTTTGTCCTGAAATGCACTGCTCCTGACCGCTCATACGGTGCCAGGCCATTGCGCCGCGCCATCCAAAAATTGGTGGAGGACTCGCTGGCCGAGCTGATGATCGAGGGCGAAGCGATGTCCATGGGCAATGTCCATTTTGACTATTTTGAGGGCCAAGAAAAGTTGGCCCCCCTTTTCATCCCCGCTTCATCATTCTCCGACGGAATCATTGAATATGAAACCAAGACTTGAGCAGGGCGATGACCCTCTCTTTTCGGCAGCCTTCGAGTGTTTTTCTTCTGGCTGCCACTATTTGCAAACAAAACATTTTTTGATGGCGGAATGCAGATGATCTTGCGCCCCCACAGCTCCCGACTACGATTCTGCGGCCGAGCCGCCAGCCGTTTTCTCTGCGGCTTGGGACTCTCGGCCCTTCTTTTTGCAGCTTGCGCTTGCCCACTGGTCGGGCAAGACCCTGACGTCATTGCCAAGATAGACGTGATTGGGGCCCAGAAGATCACCAAGGAAAACCTTTTGTACAGGGCAGGAATCCAGGAAGGCGATGACATCCGAAACATAGATTTTACGGCACTCTTAGAAAAACTGTGGGCCATAGGAGTTTTTGAGGATATCAAAATCAAATATCGGGATGAAGACAGCGGGAAGGTGCTAATAATAGAAGTAAAAGAACGACCTCTGGTTAAAGAGGTTGATTATCGTGGGGGCACTAGCCTCTCTTCAACTATTAACGATAAAATTAAAGAAAAAAAGCTAGAAATCACACTAGACACAATCTATGATCCAGACGCTGCCAGAAAAATTAAAAGTGAAATTGTAGATATTGCCGCCGAAAAAGGATTTTACGATGCCATTGTAGATGTTCAGCTGGAGCCAATGGGTGCTGGCATTTGCCGATTGGTTTTTGATATCAAGGAAGGCGGAAAAATTAGGATTACAGAAATAAAAATTCTTGGTAATCAAGTATTTACCGACAGGCAGATCAAGGGCTTTGGCGGTAAAATGAAAAAAACTAGGGAACATTGGATGTTTAGCTGGTTGACCAGCAACAGCTTGCTTGTCGAAAAAAATATCGAAGAAGACATCCAAAATTTAAAAAATGCCTATCTGCGTCTTGGCTACAAAGATATTTTTGTCGGGCAGCCGATCAAAGAAATAAGAGATCATACATCCCGTAGGCAACAGAGAAGAAATGTCAAGCTGATTGAACAGAACAAAAGCCCCAAGCTCAACTTAAAGGCGACGCTCACGTTCCAAGTACTTGAAGGAGAAAGGTATTACGAAGGAAAGCTGGCAGTGGAGGGCAACGACAAAGTCCCAGGGCTGAAAGGGGCAAGGGGCGAAGCGATCTTTAGAAGGAAGATAGGGGTGGCAAGGAGGGACAGCAAGAGCTGGCTGGCGAAATTCTTCAACATAAGGCCTCGGACCGAGGATTTGCCACCAGATGTCAACAAGTATATGGATTTCCACGCCCTCAACAAGGGGGTGGAAGAAATTTCCAAGCTGTACAGGGATCTTGCGTATCTAAACGCAGCGGTCATTCCGTCTTTCAAAATCAGGGAAGAGAACGGCGTCAACAAAGCTGACACAACCATCACGCTGAGGGAGGGCGAAAGGTATCACATCAGGAGGATCGAATTTGCCGGGAACACGACCACCTTGGACAAGGTGCTCCGAAGGGCCATATTCCCGCTGACCGAAGGGGAGCCCTTCAGTACCGAGATGCTGCAAAATTCGATGTTGGGCTTGAACCAGCTAGGCTTTTTTGACATCAAAAACAATTATCCCGACATCAAGCAAGTGGAAGATAAGCCCTTGGTGGACATTACGATCAATGGCGAGGAAGCGGGCGTCAACGAGTTCATGGTTTCGGGCAACTTTGCCTCAGCATTTGGACTGAGCCTTGGTGCCACCGTATCCACCAAGAACCTCTTCGGTGGCGGTCAGACTTTGGGCATCAGCGCCAACGGCGGGCAGTTCCAGCGTTCTTTTTCTATCGCTTTTACCGAGCCATACGTCTTTGACAAGCCGTACTCTTTTGGCGTGAGCATTTCGGATTCCACGTTGGAATACAGCGCAGAAATAATGGGAGCGGACTATGCGCGAAAGCAGTTTACTAGGGGGGTGGGCCTGTCGTCAGGGACTAGGCTTTCGACTTTCATGCCATCGGACAAGTGGGGCAGTTGGACGGTCTATACCCAAGTCGCACTGGGCTACAGCCTGCGACTGATGAGGATGGAGGGCACTCAGAACTACTATTTCCGCACGCTGGGAAGCCAAATGACTTCCACCGCCAATCTTCAGGGGGCCTACAATACTGTCAACCATCCATTCAAGCCAACGGATGGGTTCAAGCTTGGCATGTCATTCGAGTACGGCGGTTGGCAGTTCGCTACCGACAAACCGTTCCACAGGACCATGGTCGAATCCTCTTATTTCAAGAGCTTCGCCGAGCGCCATATCATTGCTTTGAACGCCAGCTATGGGTACCTTGCGAACCTCGGCAGGGAAGCTCTGCCAATCTGGGACAATTATCAGCCCGGCGGCGAAACGAGCATCCGCGGATACAGGTGGGGGATGGTCGGCTCTCAGCGAATTGATGGCAACGGCAATCCAATCGTAGTTGGTGGCAACAAGCAGTTATTGGCAAATTTGGAATACCATCTGGTGCTGGCCGAGCAGTTCAGGGTATTGCTCTTTTACGACATGGGCAACGCTTGGAGTCCAGGCAACAGAATTTTCTCAGAGGCATTGAGGCGCAGCGCTGGAGTCGAACTCAGGTTCTTCATGCCAATCAGCCCCGCGCCCATGCGGCTGATCTGGGCAAGAAAATTGAATCCCTATTGGTTCGACACGCTTGGCAAGACGGACTTCCAGTTCAGCATCGGGACAACATTCTAATGGCCTGCTTATTGCAGTTAAGCTCCGATTTGTGTAAAATATATATTTTGATGATAAAGGAGTGACCATGAAACTTGTTAAGCTGGCATTGATGTCCGCCTTGGTGTGCTTGGCCCCGATGTGTGCCCAGGAACCGCCCCGCTTTGCTTATTTTGCTTTAGAGCATGTGCTTGAAAACTCTGCCCAGGCCAAACGCGTTTTTGCCGAGGCTGAGGTTTTGGGTAAAAAGCTGGAAGAGGACATCAAGACAAAAACTACCGAGTTGCAGCGAATGGAGCAACAGCTTAATTCTTCCAGTATTTCGGATGAAGGGAAAAGCAGGATTGCACGGGAATTGGAAGACGGCAAGACCTCGCTAAAAAGGCTGCAAGAGGATGCCCAGTCACAGTACAGCAGGGTGGCCCAAGCGGCGCTGGCTCAGCTCAATAGGGAGATCCTTCCAATCGTAGAAACGCTCGCCAAAGAACAAAAACTAAACTGCGTATTGAATTTCAACGCCAACCTCAATCCCATTGCCTGGGCGGACGAAACATGGCTGTGGCAGTTCTCACAGGAAGTGGCAAAGCGCTATGACGCAGCGTACCCGGGTGGCGGTGCAGCCAAGCCCGCCGCCGCTCCACCAGCGGCGACCAAAAAATAAATAGAGAACGTCCAATTGGGTTCTGTGCTTATCACCGGTGGGGCAGGCTTCATCGGCTCGAATTTCGCCCATTTTTGGGCGAGGGAAAAACCCTCAGACCAAATCGTCGTGCTGGACAAACTGACGTATGCGGCTGACCTGCGTAACTTAGGCGGGATAGACAACATCAGGCTTGTGGTCGGAGACATACAGAACCTAGAGCTGACCAGGCATCTGCTGGATTCTTTCGAAATCAGGACGGTCGTGAACTTCGCAGCCGAGAGCCATGTGGACAACAGCATCAAGGGCCCTGCGGCGTTTATCCAGACAAACTTGGTGGGCACATTTTCCCTTTTGGAAGCAGCCAGGCAGGCATGGGCAGGGGAAAAGACGTGCAGGTTTTTGCATGTTTCTACCGATGAAGTCTATGGGGCCCTTGGGGAGACCGGAAAGTTTACGGAGGAGACCCCATACGCCCCCAACAGCCCCTACAGCGCATCAAAAGCTGGCAGCGACCATCTGGTCCGGGCATATTTTCATACCTATGGCCTACCCGCGCTGACGACCAACTGCTCCAACAACTACGGCCCTAGGCAGCACCCCGAAAAATTGATCCCCTTGGCGATAACGCGCATGATGAAAAATGAGCCCATACCCATTTATGGGGACGGCAAGCAGGTGAGGGATTGGCTCTACGTCGAGGATCACTGTATGGGGATTTTCACTGTCCTCCAAGGCGGAAACTGCGGGGAGACATATAATATCGGCGGAAACAACGAATGGAAAAATATTGACCTGATAGACTCGCTCTGCGACGAGGTGGACAGGGCCATCGGCAGGGAGCTAGGCTCCAGCCGCAAGCTGAAGATCTTTGTAGAGGACAGGCCGGGGCATGACAGGCGCTACGCGATAGACGCGTCAAAGATAGAATCCGAACTCGGCTGGCACCACAAAACAAGTTTCCCCGAGGGCATTTCCAAGACGGTGCAGTGGTATCTGGCCAACTTTGGCAAGTAGCGAATCCGGCCATTCCCTGCGGGGCGCGCCCCCAAAACGACTGTCGAGCGCGGTACCATACAGCGGAGAGCAAGAATGAAAATATTATTGCTAGGTTCAGGGGGCCGCGAACACGCGCTGGCCATTAAACTGACGACATCAGCTACGGCGGTCGAGCTATTTGCCGCCCCCGGCTCCGACGCCATCTCCGAGCGCGGAACCTGCCTGCCATATTCGGCGGAGGACAGCGGCCCATTGCTTGGATGGGCAGCCGAAAACCGCCCTGACTTGGTGGTCATAGGCCCGGAGGCCCCGCTGGTGGGCGGAATGTCGGATGAATTTGCCCGCATGGGCGTCCCAGTTTTTGGGCACCCAGCGGCCACTTCAAAATTGGAGGGCTCAAAGTCGTTTGCCAAAGAATTTATGTTTCGCAATAAAGTACCCTGCGCCGCTTCCAAGACGATGAGCGGATTAGGCGAAGGCGAGGACGCCATCAACAATTGGGCGCATGGCCTCCCCATTGTGGTGAAGGCCGACGGGCTGGCGGCGGGCAAGGGTGTGGAGCTCTGCCAAACAAAGCGGGAGGCCATAGAGACGCTGAGGTCTTTTTTAGCCGGCAAATTTGGGGAGGCTTCAAAGACCGTCGTGCTGGAAGAGCCGCTGTTTGGCATGGAGCTCAGCCTGCACGTCCTAGTTGATGTGACAGGAAGCGGCGCGGCCTACTGCATGCTGCCGGCCTGCCAGGACCACAAGCGGATATATGAAAATGACTTGGGGCCAAACACTGGGGGCATGGGGGCCTTTGGCCCGATACCGTTTTTGAGGGAAGAGGACGTCCGGCGCTTGAGGGCGGATTTGGTCGAGCCGACCATAAGGGGCATGCAAAATGACGGGCTGGAGGGGCGCGGCGTACTGTTTTTGGGCGTCATCTGGACAAAGGGCGGCCCAAAGCTGCTGGAGTACAACGTCCGCTTCGGAGACCCAGAAACGCAAGTGCTGATGCAGCTCTTGGACGAAGACCTGCCAGATTTGCTTTACTCAGTCGCCACGCACAGCCTAAGGCGAAAAGAAGTGAAAATATTTCAAGGGACGGCCATTTGCGTAGTCCTTGCCGCCGATGGGTACCCCGGCCCTCCGCAGAAGGGCGCGGACATTGAGATCAAGTCCCCAAAGTGTTCTGTCATCCATGCAGGCACCATAAAGTCATCTAACGGCTGGAAGGTGAACGGCGGGCGCACAATCAACTTGGCAGTCCGCGCTGGCAGTTTGGAAGAAGCTAGGGGCATGGCGCTTGAGGATTTGGCCCAAGTGAGGTGGCCTGGGATGCAGGTTCGCAGGGACATAGGGCTAAAAGCGTTGCTGCATGCCCAGTCAGGGAAAACAATTGAAGACCCTTGGTAAGATATAGTCCCAGCACTTCCAAATCATAACAAGACGAGTCCGTGGACGGGTGTCCAAATTAGTCAGCATACTTGCCCAGAGGAAGGCGCGAATGCGCTAGACTGCGCCGATAATGGAGTGAGCCGCCAAGTGCTAGTGCTGGAAGTACAATGGATGCACAAACCCGCGCTCCGTGATGAGTTTACTGCACCTCCCTAAAAGGCGGGGAGCGGAATGGAAGGCGTAGGCAAAGCACGCCAATTTGTAACGATTTTCTTTCAAGTGCGTTAACTATAGCAATTAAATTTTTTGTAGTCACAGTATCCAATGCAACAGTGAGGCTTGGTTGCAGCTTCCCAAGCCGATATAGAAATTCACGCTTGTATTGCTCGTTTAAC
>Ga0268262_10004050_pt1 | contig 15397 bp, 6 predicted proteins | sample TergutNc150P3_FD_190354 | JGI IMG/M metagenome (GOLD analysis project Ga0268262, IMG submission 190354) | Nasutitermes corniger P3 segment gut microbial community from laboratory colony in Florida, USA - Nc150 P3 (SPAdes) (version 2) | ecosystem: Host-associated > Arthropoda: Insects > Digestive... | reverse complement strand
TTGTTCCGGACTCTCGATTTTGTCTAGTTTTCTCTACATTTTTTTCCATTAACTTCTTCAACTCAACCCTCTAGGAGGTAGCATGACCAACCGTTTCTTCCGCAACGCAGTGGGCGTTGCAGCACTCACCAGCCTGGCTCTGGGCCTTGCCTGCTCCGGCAGCAGCGACCCCGACCCAGTGGCGCCGCCGGCCACCGTCAACAAGCCCGGCACGCCGATCGTCACCATCAGCGGCCTGCCAGCCAGCAACAACGCCATCACCAAGCACCAGTACCTGATTTCGGCAAGCGACCCGTCCGGCTTGGCCACTTCGTTTACGGCCACGGGCAACAACGGCGGCACGCTGAACGCCGTCTCCGGCGCCAGCGGCATGTGGATGTACATCCCACAGAAAGAAGGCAATGAGATCATCACCGTCAAAGGCACCAACTCTGCGGGTACTAGCGACGGCGGCGGCGTCATGGCGTCCGTAGTCCTCAACAGGCAGCCCTCGATGAGCACCGGCACCACCATCGCGCCCGGCAACACTAGGACTGTCAGCCTGCCCGACGTTGACGCAGACGGGGACTTGGTCACTTGGGCCGTTACGGACAAGGCTGGCTTGAACGCCACCGTCAATTCCGATGGCAGCGGCCCCCTCACCATCGTCATAGCCGCCGACGCCAAGGCCGACAATTACACCCTGAAGCTGACATCCACAGAGAAGCACCCCACGGCCAAATACATCGTTGACAACACCCAAGTCCACACCTTCATCGTCAAAGTCAGCGCCGAGGGCGGCGGTGACGGCATCTTCGACTGGCATCAGGGCGACACCCGCGGCCAGGTGCATGCTTTCCCCAACAACCTTGACCAAGCCGCCCTTGGCGTACCCTTCACCTTCCAGTTCAACGCCGGCGACCCATTCGTGCCCAGCAACCAGATCACAGAATGGCACGTCAACGGCGGACTCAGCCCCTTCAACGCCGACGGCGAGAACATAGCCCCGTCCGAATCTTGGATAGGCCAGCCCTTTGTGAACGGCGCGGATGGCAAGAGGCACTACCTGCGCCCCGCCATCGGCTCCATCGGACCCGAGTTCGAACGCTGGCGCTTGGGCATAGATTACCAGAAACAACTGCCGAACAATAGAGAAGAAAATTTCCCCGGCGGCAGGTTCTACTTCGTCTCGGGCGAGGGTGGCAACTACCTAGCCGACACATACAGCTCCAAGGTACTCTTCGGCGTCAGGGCCGACTTCGCCAACGATGGCGTCCTTGCTTATCAAGATTTCTATGTCAGAGTGACCAAGAACACTGAGCCGGACTTCTACGGTGACCACGACTATACCCTCCTTAACAAGGGCAAAGTTGAAATCACAGTGCTCAACAAGCGCACCGGGCAGGCCGAGTTCGGCGGAGTAACCGACCCACGCGCCGACAACGTTCCAGCGGCGGTGCCATGGGCCGGCAAGTTCTCGGGTAGCAAGACTGTCCCAGGCATCGGCGTCAAGTATGAGAACGAGAACAGGCTGGTCTTCAGGCATGCCTACAACGAATACTCCTACGATATGACCGCCAAGATAGACCTCAGCGATGTTGTCATCTACGACCCCGACTTTGCCGGATACGGCGATGTCATCCTGTTCGTGCTGGATGGCGTCAGCTACGGCGACAACCGCAGATATGAGTCCGGCGGCGGCTACAGCTCATCCCTCGCCAACGATGGCATCACCACAATTTACACGTCCAAGGCCCTGCCTTGGGACGCCAATACCGACAACAAGCTCAAGGGCACCAAGTTTGACGTCACCAGCGTCGTACGTCCCCTGCTGCGTCGGCCCTACCCCATCAACGGCGCCGACAGGGACGCCACTAGGCTTTACACCGGCCAAATCTATCACGAAGACTTTGACGCCGACTACTTTGAGGACGGCGTACACAAGAGCATCTACCAAGCCCACGCTGGCCCCGAAAACGCCAATTCCGTCAATGTCGGCGAAACCGACTACAACGCCAAGGGCAACCTCATGGCCTTCTCCGATGATGGCAAATTGGTTTACCCTGGCGCCATCGAGTTCGTCAAAGTACCCAAAGTCACCGACTTCGACACCTTTAGCGGCACCACCCAGACACGCGGCCTGAACGGCAACGAGGGCCTGACCTTCCACTACACAGCCATAGACCTTGGCGGCAACAAGCTGCCCTTCCAAGTTTATGTTCCAACTAGGCCCAACTGGGCGCCCCAGATTGACACTTACCAGTGGAACCCCGCCGAGACCGGCTACGTTGTGGGCGACGGCGGAGCCACCACCAGCGGCACTGGCGGTGTCGGCCAGTCCCGCACCAGCGGCGACATCATGGGCGAGAGGGCGATAAATATGCCGGAAGTCTGGGCCAGCCTACAGCCCACCGAACTCCAGACCACCACTTGGGGCATCCGGTGGAACAGCACCAGTGCCGGCGTCACCAACGGAAAATACTACCTGAACGACAGGCCATACAATGCCCTTGCCGCAAGCTCCAGCACCGCCAACGGCTTCTGGAGTGCTGTGACCGCGCAGGGTACTGCCGACCCCGTCTATCTGATGATCCCCGAGACCACCCAGGTCAGCCCCCAGGGCGGCCCGACCAACGTCGTCAGCCAGGCCAAGCCCGACACCATGCACGCCCCCGGTGCTGGCGGCTTCGAATTCAACTGGAAGCCCACCCTTTACCAAGGCCGCAAGAGCTACGCCTACACCATTTACGGCTGGGACAAGTACGGCGCGGGCATGAGGCCCTTCACCATGGGCGGCAACGTGTGGGGCAGCCTGACAGGCACCCCCATATATAAGACCATCTACAACAACGGCGAGCCCTTCTACGCCGGCCCCGCCGACCTGACCATCAACGGCTTCGCCAGGGTCAGCGTCAACCCATTCTTCGCCGCCGGCGACGGCAAGTTCCCGTACGAAAACAGGATGTACAACCAGTACGGCCTTGACGCCAACGAGTCTTTCCTCAGCATCAACCAGGGCAGCTTGGCGACCCCGTGGGAAGTCCGGGTCATCCCGCCCAACACCCCGGTGCTGATCTCTGCAGCCAGAACCTCAGCCGGCAGCGGCGCCACCATTGACCTGCCCGTCATAGGCCCCTCCGTCCTAAGCGACGACTGGACTAAGGTCGGCAAGGTGTTCAAGACCTTCGACGGCGACAGCACGATGGACGCCAAGACAGCGGCCGGCGTCGGCCCGATGAACTGGGAGACGGGCAACCTCATCTCCTACGCCTACATCAACCCGATGGCCGCCGAAGACAGTGCCGGCACCACCGACCCCAGCCAGAGGATCAGGGTTGACCTCACTGCCCACGTCGGCTCAGGCCAGCTTGCCCTCCTGACCGACCCCTCCCTCAACAAGAAGAGGGGCAAGGCCAACGTCTATACCATTGAGGGTGTGGAAGCCCCCAAACCGTGGGGCCTGAAGGACGAATCGGGTTACGCATCCACCACCGCAGGTGAAGGCACCTTTGACTACTATGGCCTCATGCACGGCATTGGCGCCACTGGCCTCCTCAATGACGGCGTCATCCAGATAGTCATGCCCAGTGCCGGCCAAAGCGCCTTCTATTATGCCAACGAGGACGCGCCGGCCACGGATCACGCGTATCCCTCCGCCGACTACGCCAACCACCTGGGCTGGTTCAACACCACGCAGGTAGCCACCGAAGCCTCCAACAACACCGCCAATCTAGGCGGCAGCTTCGAGCCAATCGTCCTGCCCGTACACCCCGCCGACAGCTATGCGGCCTATGCGGCGTGGACCACCGGCGACACCTCCGCCTACGGTGCCGTCCCCTCTGCCGCCGCCTATGGCTTGGGCCTTCCCTACACCTTCCACATCGGCAATGACGGCACCCCCAACTACACCTTGGTCTCCCTCAAGAGGGGCACCACCCAAGGCAAATTCTACGAGGATGATGATTTCCCGCGCGGCATAGACGCCAACCTCCCAGTCTGGCGGGTCGAGAGGACAGGCGTGCCCACTAGGCTCATGGACAACTCTGTTGTGGACTTCGACAACGACCTGCACTTTAACACCGCCCCGGGCTCTGTCACGGATGCTGTGTATAACGTGCCAGACAAAAAAGCCGACGACAACGAAATGTACCTTGCCCACGAGAGCGCTTGGGACGACCTCAAAGAAGACACCTTCGGCACCTTCGAGGCCTACATAGACCGCGACTCCTTTGGCGTGTGGCTCTGGTACTACGGCCCTATCGCCAGCGACGATATTGAGCTGGACGAAGTCGTTGAGACCCTACAGGTCGTCTCCTACATCAGCGGTACCGAGCTTGGCCCCGACAACCACCAGGCCCTGCCTGTCCTGCTCGAATTCGGCAACATCAACCAGCCGATCATTGCCTATGAAGAGGATGGCGTTACTCCCGATCATACCCTCTACCTCGCGGGCCAGTACGACTTGGGTTCTTTCCCGCTCTACAAGCCCTCCCAGTGGCACACCCCCATCGAGGGCGACAAGTCCATCCCCGTTGCCAGCTACATAGTCCGCTACACCGACCCAGCCACTGGCCTCTCGGGCAGCATGGGCGTCATCACCGATGACCTAGAAAGCGGCATTGACATCTGGGACTTCGCGCCCATCAGGGCCCTCAGGATCACCACCTTGGCCAACAATGCCAGCACCCCGGCCAACACCGCCGCAGAGTGGGTCAACGCCACCAACCAGAACGGGCCCAGCGGTAGCCTGCGAAGCACCGCCATTTCCGGCCTCGCCGGCAACAACGGATGGGCCGCCCCGCCCGCGCTTGTCAACGCAAAGGCCTTCAACGACAACGGCGGCACCAACAACGACACCAGCCAGGCCGCCACCGGCCTCGGCCACTACAAAGTCTCACTGACCTGGTCTAACCCAGCCAACGTGCTCAGCTCTGGCCCAGTACAGAACAGGCCCGCCCTCTCCGGCAACATCATCGAGTTCTTCAACGCCGCCGACTTTGACACCGCCGATGCGACAAAGGGCCCATCGGCCCTGCCCATCTACAAAGTCTATGTCGGGCCGGGTATCGCCCAGTTCTCGATCCCTGATGCTTGGCTGCCCTACCTTGGCTACCAGGGCGACGGCACCACCTTCTCGCCCATAGGCGACGCCCCCACAACAGTCCTAGTCCGCGTCCGCTCGGTCCGCTACGGCGACAGGTACAAGCCAGTTGACAGCCCCGGCGCCTTCGTCAACTTCAACAGGTCGCCCTTCAAGCAGGCCCTGCCCGCAGTCTGGATGGACTCCCTCAGCGCCCCTATCAGCTTCGCCGACCTCGGCTCCAACAAGATCAGGAATATCACCGCCGAGAGCATCTATGAAGGGTTCAGGGACGGCTCGACGATTACGGTTAGCGGCTTCAACACCGCCGGCGCAACCGCCACGGTTGCAAATACCACTATCCCGGCCCTCACTGCTACTGCAATTGGCACCAGCATGAAGATGACCAACCCCGATGCCGATAGCCTGACCGGCACCGTCACCTACGCCTGGGACTTCACACCTGGCGAAGACATAACGATTGAATGCACAGGCGATGCGCTGTTCGACACCGCCGACGTCGGGCCCTACATCATCGACCAAGCGGACGTGACGATAGCTGCGGGAGGCACCATGAACCCCACCGTCGCCATTGTCAATACAAATATTCTGACCTTGTTCGACGGCACCAACGGTGACATCGGAACCGACACTGGCGGAGGCGGCATCGTGGTCAACGTGCCCCTCACGCTGACAGTTACCTACCAAGGCAGCACAGACGCCGCTCCGGTGAGGACGAGGACACAGACCTTCATCTTCAAATACACCGTGACCTCCACCGTATAGCCAACGGCAGGCCCGCGCCGCGCACACGCGCCGCCTAACCACGGCAAAAACGCCGCCCAGCCTATCTGGGCGGCGTTTTTGTTTTGCTCAAAGCCCGAATGGGCTAAGATGAATGTAAGCGAAATCTGCGTTGGCTTTGGCACTACTGGACAGGGCTTTCTCCCCGCACCAAAAGCCAGCGGCCGTACCCCTTCCACATTGTTTGTTTTTTCTGAAATGGCGGGGTATCATAATGTTATGAGCATTCAGCTTGCAACGCTTACGGAAGCCCAGGCCCAGGTCTTGGAAGACCTCAGGAACGGCTTTGCCCCCAGGCTGACGCCATCAACGCCCGAGGAGCTTATGCGGTCCGCAGCGGACGAGGACGCCGGACGCAGCGAGGGAATGTCGCTGGAAGAAGTGAAGGCCATAGCCGATGCCCTTCGCGGTTAAGCTGTTTGATGAGGCCATCAAAGAGTATGCTTGGGCGCTGGAGCACAGGCCGGACTATGCGGAAAAGATAGACGAGCTCGTGGCGGCAATCGCGGATGACCCGTTCAAGGGCATCGGCAAACCAGAACCTCTAAAGCATGGGCTGCGGGGATTCTGGAGCCGCCGCGTCACGAAAAAGCATCGGCTGGTCTATCGGGTCAAAGGCGACAAAGTGTCTGTCTATCGGTGCCTTGAGCATTATGATGGTTAGCTGCACAACTGACAATCCGCTAGCTGCGCGTGGCTTCCGCCCCCCCGCCCAATCCCCACTAACCATCGCCGCGCAGCGGCCCCTGACCCCTGACCCCTACAACCTAATCCCTCCCTCGCAGCGGCCTCTAATCCTCGTCCGCGTCCAGCCCAAAGGCTTTGACTATGGCGGAGGAGATCTTGGCGGCGGCTTTGGCGAACATCTTTTCGCGCACTCTGAGGTAGTGCTTCTCCGTCGTCTGGCTGTTGGAGTGTCCCAGCAGCTTGGCGGTGGTCCTGGCGTCTATGCCCTGCTCCAGCCCCTCGGAGGCGGCGAAGCTGCGGAAGTCGTGCAGGTGCAGGTTCTGCACCCCCGCGGCGCGGCATATCCTGTTCCACGCGGTCCGCAGGCAGGCGGGGCTCATGGGCGCGTTGGGCCCCCTGCCCGCGAAGTACCAGGGGCTGTCGCCCTTCTGCGGCAGGTTCTGCAGTATCTCCACCGCCGCTGGGGGCAGCTCCAGCCGCTTGCCGCCGACCTTGCCAGAGGTCTTGTGGTCGCGTATCACCGCGTAGCCCTTATCCAGGAACATGTCCTCCCCGCGCTTCATGAAAAGCACCTCGGAGACACGCCCCGCGCACAGGGCTATGACCTTGATGGCGGCCAGCGCCCACGGGGTGTGCCTCGACTCCCTCTCGCTGCGCCTTATGGCCTCGCCGACGGCGGACAGCTCCCACGGCTGGATGTCGCGCATCCTGGGGGCCTCGCTGAAGGGCCTGACGTAGCGGCAGGGGTTGCTGCCCTGGGGGATGAGGCCCCACTTTTCGGCCTGGGTGCAGATGGATGAGAGTATCGAGAGGGCGCGGTTGGCGCCGACGCCCCCCACGCCGCTCTCGCCGACGGCGGAGGCATGCCACTCGCAGACGGCCTCGCGGGTGAGGCTCTGGATCGGGGTGCCGCCCAGCTTGGGGAGTATCTGGGTGCCTATGAAGCACCTGTAGCTGGACTCGGTTCTGGTTTTGAGCTTCTTGGCGACGTGTTCGGCCAAAAAGCGCTCGGCCACCTCGGATATGGGCGTGCCGCCTTCGGGCTTGCTCCCGGCCGTTGCGGGGTCCTGGCGGGATAGGGCAAGGGCGCGATACTTCGCGGCGACCCTCCTGGCCCTGGAGAGCTGGATGTGGCCGAGGGGGGCTATGCGAAGCCAGCGCAGCCTGGAGCCTCGCCCGCCCAGCCTGTAGAGGAAGTAGAAGACCTTCGCCCCGCTGGGGCTGACGCGCAGGTACAGGCCCGGCGCCGCCGGGTCGCGGTGACACCTGCGCCTGTTTGGGTCCGGCGCAAGCGCCGCTAGGCCGCTATGCGTCCATTCGATTTGATATTCAGCCATATATGATTGTGCCTGCGTGACAGAATAACAGCAGATGGGGCGGGATGTCTAGGGCCCGGGGGCAGGGGCCGCTTCAATTGACAATGGACAATTGACAATGCAGGAGATTGTTTCGGCTGCGCCGCGTTGATTTTTTTAATCAGGCAGTGCCAATTGTGTGGCGGCTTTCTGAATTTGGATAAGGGGTTTTTGGCGATGGAATAACAGGCCACAAATGCTCTTCCCGTTGGCACGCAGCGCATGACCGCGCTGTGTTGTCCATTCGGCGTGTCTGAATTATCATTCGGTGGACAGTGGCTAGTTGGGGATAAGGGGCCGTTTCGCGGCATCTAGTAACTTGTAACTGGCCTTAGGCGATTATCATGCTTGCGGCGAGGGCCATCATAGCTTCTTTGCTGAGGTCTCTGACTCTGAATGCGTGGAGCAGGTGGTGCAGGACTTCGTCGGAGTGGCAGTTGGCTTTCTGCGATGGGACGCGCTTGTAGGCGGCGTACCAGACTGTGTCTATGAACAGCTTGAGCGCGAACACAAGGTTGACGTTGACGTCGGGGTCTTCGACGTCGAAGAACGGGTAAAGCTTCAAAATCCAGAAGCATTGGAGGCAGGCCTCGTTCAGCTCGCCCATCTCCATCGGCCCGTTCCCCTCACCACGGTGGAACACATGGAAGTAAACGCGCCGCCTCTCGACCATGTTGATGATTTCGCGTAGCCGCGTCTTGCTCCACCTCACGTTGCCGAAATTGAGGCCGACGACTGTGCAGCACCTCTGCAGCAGGCCAAGCAGCTCGCCCTCTTTCTCCGCATAAGTGGACTCCCCCAGCTCGCCAAAGGGCGGGAAATCGCTCGGGTCGGTGGATTCTGCAAGGGGCATCAGCTTCTGCTCGCCTTTTTGAGCATGGCAACGATCCTGGCCCTGCTCTGTTCGTCCTGGGCGGCTTCGCCTTGGCGCACGGCATCGGCGAACGACTCGTTTTCGCCCCTCAGCTTGTGGTTGAGTATGGGCGATTCTTTTGGCGTCGCGCCCTCGCGCTGGCTGGCTGGTTCGTTTGTCATGGCCTGTCTCCGATGATGAGATTTTACCACGCCCCGACCACTGGTTGCTGGTTTTTCGTTCGGGGTTTTTGGGAGAGCGGCTCCGACAAGGTTCCCTGTCCGGCGGTGCCAAAGCTGACGCCGATTATGGCTACATTCCTTCTAGGGCTCCCGTCCCTTTTCTAGTGAGGCGCAGTGCTTCAAATCCGCTCGCCGCTGGCGCGGCTCGCTACTTTACGCTCGCGCCTCTTAGGGCTCCCGCCCCTTTAGAGAAAATAAAAACGCCGCCCAGCTAGGCTGGACGGCGTTTTTTTGGCTTTTACGCGGCGCGGGTGCGCGGCGTGGGGCTTGCCGATTTTAGGTCGTTGGGCCGGTGATGACGAAGGTGATGTCCTTGGTTATGGTGGCCGTCCTGGGGTTCGTGGAGCTGTTTAGTTTGCCTTTGTATGTCAGGGTTAGCGTCATCGGTATCGTGATGGTGCATTGATATCCAGCTTTACCCGTGCCATCGTCTTTTCCAAGATTAGCGACATCATTGTTAAAGAGGGCCGTCAGAGCGGCACCCGCCAGGGTGACCGTTGGGGCAGCGACAGTTGAGGCTTTGGTGCCGGTCGCGCCCGCGGTGATCGAGACGGGGATGTTGACTTTGCTATTAAGAGCGGTGACGCCCGTGGTAGACCCCGGGGCGAATATCTTCATGACGGTAACAGCGGGGTCAGCCCCCTGTTTGTCCCTAGTTATCGCAGCAGTCCCTTGGCCACTTGTCGTCCCAGTGTTGCCGATCGACCAGGCCCAAGTGATGGCGTTGTCGTTGGCGGCCGTGATCGCCGGGCTGTTCGCGGTCAGGTCGTGTCCCACAGTCGTGTTGGCAGGTCCGGTCTTGTCAGCGATGGGCATGGCACTGTAGGTTGAGGGGGCGAAATTGTCCGGTGCAGTGCCGTCCCAGAACCCATCAGTCAGTTGCAGTCCATTTCTCCATGCGCCCCAGATTGTGGATTCGGATTCGGGATTGACGACGTTGGTGCCAACGTCGGCAAAGCTGATCTTGGTGGTGAGGGTGTCTATCCACGCGGCGGGCAGGGCCTGCTTGAAGGGCGACACGTTGAAGTTGACGAAGGCGCCCGGCGTGCCGGGGTCTTTGGTCTTGTCGCCGTAGCGGACTGTGCGGACGCGGATCACGACCGTATCGGGGGCACCGTTAATGTTCGCAAAGGTGTTGCCGCCGTTGGAGTAGCCTAAGAAGGGCAGCCATGCGTCGGGGATCGGGAAGGCGTTGACATCGGGCCCAACATAGACCTTGTAGAGGGGCAGGACCGAGTCCGCCGCTGCGGTGTCGGCGGCCCCGCTGAAGTCCGCAGAGTTGAAGAATTCTATTATGTTGCCGGAGATGTTGGGCTTGTTGGCGTTGGTGCCCGTTGAGGATGCCGACGGGTTAGTCCAAGTCAGCCAGACTTTGTAGTGCTGGGCTGGGCTGGCCGGGTCAGTCCCGCCGTTGCCCTGGTCGTTGTAGGCCTTGGCGTAGACTATGTTGGGCGCGATGTTGTAGGCCCAGGTGCGCGTTGTGCTTGTACCCGAGGGTTCAGCAGTTTTCGTCACCGTCACTGAATTGTTAGCCCCGGAGGCAGCGAGCGGCATTGGGTAGAGGCTTGATGCTGCAATGGCGGAAGCACCAGGGGCGGTGTCCGATGTGGTCGTGATCGTGGTGTAGCCGGTGAGGTAGTTGCTGACGTCCCTGCCCGTCCTAGTGCTCTTATAGGAGTTCCCCCTCTCGTAGGTCACGGGGTTGGTCGCATCCGGCAACCAAGTGGAGGAGGCGGTGATCTTCAGGTTGCTGATGGGCGCGAAGCCGCTGGGGAAGCCGAAGGTGCTTTGTGAAATGTTGTCGGTTATGACGCCCATTGTCCCGAAGAAGTTCGCCGTGCCCTTGTCCTCATAGCGGGCAATGTAGCTGGCCACGGGGACGGACTTGCCGTTGTCCACGTCGTAGGGCCACATGGTGGGCTTGTAGATGGGGTAAGTCCCATAGTTGACCCTGCCGCGGAAGGCGTAGGTGGCGTTGAGTCCGGCGGCGGTCAGGCTGGAGTTTATGTCGCCGAATTCGAGCAGCACTGGGAGGGCCTGGTGGTTGTCCGGGCCAAGCTCGGTCCCGTTGACATAGGAGAGCACCTGCAGTGTCTCTTTCACCTGTCCGCGCCACTGGGCGTCATAGTCGCGGGTGGTGGCCGGGGTGGTGATGTTTAGGGTGGCGTCGGTACCAGCACCTGTGGAGGCGCCAGGCAGCCTAGAGGTTATGCTCCACAGCCTGTTGCTGGTCGTTACGCCGCCGCCGAAAGAGTCGCGGTTTATGTTCGCCACGAAGTTGCCAAAGATGCCGTCATCGAGGTCGCCCCAGTTGCTGTGGTGGCCCAGATACATGGCGTTCTTGTCGGCGTAGTTGTCCGGGTTGTCGTAGTCGTCGTCATCTGGATCGAAATCGGTGTGCAGGTCGTTGTCGAAATCCAAGACGGAGCCGTCATTGGCCCAAGTGGGCTTGCCCGTCCTCTCCACTTGCCAGACTGGCACGCTGGGGGCCGCAGAGGTCGAGGTGGCGGAGTTGGTGGCGTAGAAGCTGGCCGTGGGGGTACTCCTCTTGAGGGAGACCAAAGCGTAGTTGGGCGTGCCGTCCTCGCCTATCTGGAAGGTGTAGGGCAGGCCGGTCGCGTAGGCGGGGGCGGACTGAGCTAGGTCGGTGGCGGCTGCGCCTCCATTCGTTAAGCTGTCGGGCTTAAGCCTGTGTTCAGTCCAGTCAACGTACATGGCGTAGAGCTTGCTGGTCGTGTTGCTGGCTGTCTCGGGGAAGATCGGCAGGACTATTGGCTCGAAGCTGTCGCCAACGCTGGACTGGGATATGTAGGACTTGGCCGTCAGCGGCTGGTTGAACCAGCCCACGCGGTTCGCATAGGCGGTGGAGGGGAACTCGTGGTTCACATCAGGATCTTTCACGTAGAAGAAGGCGCTCTGGCCTACGCTGGGCATGGCCACCTGGATTACGCCGTCCTTGATCATGCCGTAGGAGCCGATGCCGTACATGTAGCCCCAGTAGTCGAAGTAGCCCGTGCCCGTGCCAGCCCCGGTGGCATTATGGTTTGAGTTCTCAATGCCCCACGGCTTGGGGAGCTCTATGCCGGTGACATAGAACTTGGTGCCAGCGGTCTGCATGTCGAGGGAGCGGTCGAGCTGGCGGGCCAACTGGCCGGAGCCGACGTGGGCCGTCAGGTCAACCAAGACCCTCTTGGCCGGGTCGGTCAGGGCGATTGGCTCCTCGGCCTTCTCGGGTTCGATGTAGGCGTAGGAGATGAGGTTGCCAGTCTCCCAAGACAGGGAGCCAACGGTGGCGGCCTCGTCCATGGTCAGGGCTATGCCGTGCTCGATTGACGCGAACCTGCTGCCAACTTCGTTCCAGTTTTGGCTGACGACGGGGGGGCCGATGACGGGGAACTGGATGGCCTCGGCCTGGGACGACGAAGTCCTAGCGGCGGAGACGAGCAGGGGGGCGCCGGGCGGGATCTTGGGCACAACCCAAAGGTCGTTGCTGCCGACCGTGGGGGAGCTGAGCCAAGATTCGCTGTTGTCGAAGCCGTACTGGTTGTAGATCTTGTTGTCAATGGGGAAGGTGGTGTTGAAGAAGGGGTTGACGCTGACCCTTGCGTTGCCCTTGATGGTGAGGTTGGCGGGCCCGGCGGGGAATGGTTCGCCGTTCGAATACAGGGTCTTGTAGATCGGGGTGCCCTTCAGGGAGCCCCACACGCTGCCCTTCATCGGGAGGGGCCTCATGCCCGCGCCGTACTTGTCCCATCCGTAAATGTCAAAGGAGTAGTTCTTGCGGCCCTGGTTTTCGGTGGGCTTCCAGCTCAGCTCGAAGGCGGTGCTGGCGTCGTGCATGGTGTCCGGCTTGAAGAAGCCCGCAGTGCCCACGGGGTTGTTCATGCCGCTGTAATTGTCAACCTGCTTGCCTGGAGGGACCATCAGATAGACCGGGTCGGTCTTGCTGGTGTTACTATACATAGCTGTCTGGCCGGGCGCGACTCTGTCGGCGATGTAACGCTGCTGCGGATTGGTGCCAACGTTGGGGTCCCACCACTGGAAGCGCCAAGTGGTAGTCGTACCCTCGGAAGGCTGGGCACTGGCCCAGACTTCGGGCCTCGGCGTAGCCCAAGCCCTCTGGCCCACTAGGTCGCCGTGGGTGACGCTGGCCACGCTGGCCACCTCGTCGCTGCTGGACGTGGGAATGATGCCGTCCTCATTGAGGTTCCAATTGAACGCATCGAGCTGGGGGGCGAAGTTGTCCCTAGTGGGGACGAAGAATTCGAAATATGCCCTATTGCCGCCGAGGTCCACGACCGTGTAGTGGAAGGTCAGGCCCTGGCTGCCATCGAAGTCGTCTACGCTGAGGCCGAGGTCGGAGAGCTTGGGCACTGTGACGAACTGGAGCGGGCTGGGCGCGACCATCAGGCCGATGGGGGCGTCGTCAGTCCTAGCGGCCCGGCCCCTGAGGTTGCCCCTGGCGTTGTAGTCGCCAGCGTCAATGCTGATGTAGGTTTTGCCATCGGCGGAGTGGGCCTGATAGACGCTCTTCTTGACGCCGTCTTCGAAGTGGTCATCGTCAACGCCGTCAACGTAGATGGTGGTTTCAACGGACTTGCCGTTGTTGTTGAAGGCCCTTATTGCATCGTTGTCGAGGTTGTTGGCAAGGTCTTTGCCTTTGACGGGGTACGGCCTAGCCAAGTAGGGCCTGATCTTGGCGGTGACGTCATAGACACTGCCTTGGAGCTTGCTGGCTTGGTTCGATGACCGCTGCTGGAAATTCACGCTTTCGGAGCCGCCAGAAGCCGCTAACCGGTGGTCGCCGTAAGTGACGCCGTCGAGCATGAACGTGATGACGTCGCCGAATTTGGAAATGTCGGGGTCTACGATCTCGATGCGGCTGAGGTCAATGCTGGCTGAGAGATCGTAGGAGTAGTTGTCGTTGGCGTGCCTGAAGACCAGCCTAGGCTCGCTTCCGTAACTGACGCCGATGACGTTACCGGCACCGTCCTTAGCTGCCGTGCCGCCCTTGCCGACCCATGGCACTGTCAGCGGCACGTTCTCGTCGGCGCGGGGGTCTATGCCAGCGCGCTTGTTCAGCACGTAGGTGGTTATGCGGCCAGCGGCGCTAAAGAGGTTGGCCGTACTGGTTATCGTCCCACTCCAATTGTCGTAGGTGCGGTTCACACTCAATGGAGTATTGTCGGTCACGTTGATGTAGAAGTTTTGCCAAGCGGTGATCCTGTCGCCCTGGGCGAAGTCGGCCCTGACGCCCATGAGAGTCCTGGCGCTGTATGTGTCGGGGAAGTACGAGTAGTCATCCGTGTCCTGCGGCACAAAGTAGAGCCTGCCGGCGGGGAAGTTCTCAATCCTGTTGTTGGACTGGCCGTTCTGGAAGTCCATGCCCATGCGCCAGCGCTCGAACTCGTTGCCCAAGGCACCGATGGATGGACGCCGATAGTAGCCGTCATCCTTGTCCATGGGCTGGGATATCCAAGCTTCGGGCGGGGGCGCGTTGTTGCCCTCGGGCTTGCCAGGGGTGATGCCGCCGTTGACGCCCCACCAGATCACTTCGTTGGACTGCATGTTGGGGACGCCGGCGTTGAACTGGAATGTGAAGGGCACGCCATAGGCGGCCTTGTCTAAATTGTTGGGGTAGGCTTGGATGTGGCCTTGGGCGTTGCCTTGGGCCCAAGTGCCGAACTCATCGCCCCAAGGACCCCAGTCATCGGTGTTGCTACCGCCGCCGGCACTGATTGTGACGATGTAGGTATAGTCCTTGGTGTCAACCGTGTAGCCGTTAGCGTTGGGGTACTTCTCCGTGGCCTTCAGCTTGAGGGTGTACTCGTCCTTAGCGTCGGCGGCGGTAGTGATTGTGAGCTTGTGGTTATCGACAACCGAGGCGACGTCTAGGCCGCCCTTGTCAGTGACCGTCCAGACGAGGGCATCGCCGTCGGAGTCTTTGTCGGGCAGGCTGAATATCTTTGTCTGGCCGGCCGGAACGGTGGCACCGCTGACGCTCTGGATTTGTTGGTTGGCCACAACGGAGGCCATTACGCCGCCGCCGTCGCTGGTGCCTGAAGAGTTGGTGGCCTTGACGGTGATGATCTCATTGCCTTCTTTTTGCGGGATGTACATCCACATGCCGCTGGCGCCGGACACGGCGTTCAGCGTGCCGCCGTTGTTGCCCGTGGCCGAGAACGACGTGGCCAGGCCGGACGGGTCGCTCGCCGAAATCAAGTACTGGTGCTTGGTGATGGCGTTGTTGCTGGCCGTCAGGCCGCTGATGTTGACGATGGGCGTGCCTGGCTTGTTTACGGTGGCCGGCGGCGCCACTGGGTCGGGGTCGCTGCTGCCGGAGCAGGCGAGGCCCAGAGCCAGGCTGGTGAGTGCTGCAACGCCCACTGCGTTGCGG
>Ga0268262_10004049_pt1 | contig 15398 bp, 9 predicted proteins | sample TergutNc150P3_FD_190354 | JGI IMG/M metagenome (GOLD analysis project Ga0268262, IMG submission 190354) | Nasutitermes corniger P3 segment gut microbial community from laboratory colony in Florida, USA - Nc150 P3 (SPAdes) (version 2) | ecosystem: Host-associated > Arthropoda: Insects > Digestive... | reverse complement strand
TCCCTGCTCCATCACCGAATAGGCGGTTTTGCCTACGCCAGTATCCCAAAAAAGTTCGCGTATGTCTTTAAGGCGCACCTGCGCGCCGTTGATAAAATACTCGCTTTCGCCCGAACGGTAAAGCCGCCTTTTAATTTCGATTTCGGGCATATCAAGCGGCAGAAGGCCCGTCTCGTTCGCTATGCTCAATGTAACTTCCGCCACATTCAGGGGCTTGCGGGTTTCCGTGCCTCCGAAAATAACGTCTTCCATTTTCTCGGCGCGAAGGGACTTTATGGCGTGCTCTCCCAGCACCCATTTGACCGCGTCCACAACATTGGACTTTCCGCAGCCGTTGGGTCCGAGAAGCGCGGTTATACCGTCGCTGAAGGCTATATCTGTACGGTCGGCAAATGATTTAAAGCCGAGAATGGTAAGGCGCTTAAGAAACATATTATCCCTGAGTCAATATAACAGAAAAGGCAACTATTTGGAATGGGAAAATTTAGCTTGGATTTTGCTTAAGTTTGGCTTTCTTTCAAGAACCCGGACGCAAAACGCTCCAGTATGGTTTTAAATTTCTTCTTGTTAGTTAACCCGTAATTCTCAAGAGCGCCCGCGTCAAACTGGTCAAAGCTGACATTGTCGTTTTCGTACTCGCAGAACATATTCGCGAGGTATACAGCGTCTACCATGTTTTTAAGATCGTCGGGAGCCCCGTCCGGCTCGTGATGGTAACGGATTGCCGCAACCAGCCTCGGCGGGAAGTTCCATTTTTCCGCAATCAACGCGCCGAGTTCCGCGTGGTTCATGCCCGCGGAAAGATCTTCAAACGTGGAAGCGGGAAGGTTTCTTTCAGAGCTGAATGTCTTTATCTTGTTAAGCAAATCGGGGTGCACGTTGGAGAAGATAATTTTTCCCATGTCGTGCAGAATGCCGCCGACATACACGTCGTCCAGAAGGTTGGCGTCGTTCTTGAAATTCTTGACCAGATTGTACGCATAAAACGCGGTCTTGTACGAATGTTCCCAAAGGGTTTTTTTGTCCAGGGTTTCATCGCCCAGAACTTTCTGCGTGCCGTAGGAATAAAGCAGGTTCTTTATTCCCTTGATGCCGACCATCTTTACCGCCTCCGAGATATTTTCAACTTTTTTAGACAGCATATATTGGGCGGAGTTTACGATCTTTAACAGGTCGCCTGTAAGCGCCGGGTCCATTGAAATCTGACGGGCAATGGACGACATGTCCGAAGCCGGGTCTGATATAAGTTTTTGGACAAGCAGTACATTTTCCGGAAACTGCGGCAGGCTGTTTATATCCGCGATAATAGCCTTGGAAAGCTCGGAAAGGTTTTCTACCATGGCGGCGTCAAGAGGAATGGCTATGCTTGCCACGGTTTCTTTATCTGTGGTTTTAATGGAAAAAGCTTCGTCTTCAAGGCCTATTTTTTTCAGCATAAGGACAAGGATAACAAGCCCAAGACCGGCTCCTTCGGAATCATCAAGCACCTGGTTTAAAGCGTCTTCAAGGTTGCCGTATTGCCTGGATCTTGCCAATTTATCCTGAATGCGGATCTGCTCCGTTTTTGTGGCTTGAACATTATTGCGTATTTCTATGTTGATTGTATTTCTCTTCATCTGCAGGATTACTTTGATATAAAACCCTTTCTTTTTTTGCAGTTGAAGGTAATGGTCTATTTTAGAAAGAGTTTCTTCCTTGAATTTTGCCATTCCTTCTTTATAATCGTTCGGGTTGTTTATATCCAAGCCGAGTTCCTGAAAATAAACGCGCTTGGTGTTGGCTTTTTTTGCGTTAACTACAAGTTCCTGCACGCAGTAAACAACGTAATCTTTCAGTTTTAATTGGTTTGTATGTTTAAGAAAAACCTCAATTACCTGTTCAAGGTAAACCTCAATTTCTTTGGGTACAGTATACGTGGTAATAGTCATGGGAAGACCTGACTTTATCGCTTTCTTTATTTTACTTTCATCAACAACCAATTCGGTAGCCGGAGCCGCCATAATTAAAAACCTGCCTTTTGAAAAAACTGAGGTTAAAAAATATGCCTCTAATTAATTTTCGGCATATTATTATATGTAATTAATATATATCAAAAAAACTATTAGAACGAGTCAAAATGACACGGTTTATGCATAAATAATTGGACATGGGTCAATATTCCCGGATTTACGGTAAAATTTAACATAAAAACTGTTAAAAACACGGATTTTCACTTAAAAACCGGCTTTTTTCGCTTGGCATGGGATCTGCTATGTATATAAGGGAAAACAGGAGGATGATATGAAAAATAACAATAAAGAAAAGATAAAAAAAGCAAAAGCCGAGGAAAACACCATTGCGTTATTTCTTAAGGAAATCAACAACATTCCGTTAATGAGCCGCGAGGAAGAAGAAGCAACGGCGCGCGCCGCCGCCGCGGGCGATAAAGCCGCAAGAGAAAAACTGATTAATTCCAATTTACGTTTTGTTGTAAATATAGCGAAGAAATACCAGGGACTCGGGCTTCCCCTTGAGGATCTTATTTCCACGGGAAACGTAGGGCTTGTAACCGCGGTAGACCGCTTCGCGGTTGAAAAAAACAACCGCTTCATTTCCTACGCCGTCTGGTGGATACGCCAGAGCATATTAAGCGCGCTTAGCGAAAAAACCAGAATGATAAGGCTCCCTGTAAACCGCGTTATGGAACTTGTAAAAATTGAAAAGGCAAGAAAAATGGTTATAAACCAAAATTCGGCGGAAGACGAAATAGCCGCCCTTTTAAACATGGACAAAAACCATGTTACGGAACTGTTAAACATCTCAAGGGATATAGTTTCTTTGGAAGTCCCCGTATCCAGGCACACAGACTCAATGTTAATCGATTTAATAGAAGATAAAAAATACACAATCCCCGATAAAGCCGCCGAACAAACCGCGATGAAAGCGGACATTGAAACCGTATTGAATACACTTGATAAAGATGAAGCGGACATAATACGCTATCATTACGGGCTTGGACAGAAAAAGCCGATGTCATTGAAAGAAATCGGCGTCGTTTTTAACCTGAGCAAAGAACGCATAAGGCAGATTGAAGCGAAAGCCCTCGCAAGGCTTAAAAACCCCCTGCGAAGCAAAAAATTGAGAGTTTACGTGGCATAAACGGTATCCTTCATAATACGCAGTATTAATACGCAGTATTAATACGCCGGATACCGGCAAAACCTAAGACAAATACCGGAATTTTGTCTTATAATAATTATAGATTTTCTGTTGACTGTAGGGAATAATTGTGTTATTATAGAATTAGCCAGTTTGGTAAAAAACATATTTCATTTCTTTTTGGATAAAATATTATGCAGTATTTTGATACTCACGCCCATTTGGGGCTTATAGTTGATGACCCCATTGAGCAGTTAATTGTTATACAAGAAGCCCGTCAGGCTTCAGTTAACCGTATTGTCTCTATTTGCAACAGCCTTCACGACTTTGGACAGGTTTATGAAAACCTTAAATCCGCTACAAACGTTTTTCACGCGATAGGGGTAAGCCCTTCCGAGGTGCAAAACCCGGGAAAGGACTGGCTCTTGCATATCGAACAAAACGTTCAATACCCAAGGGTGGTCGCCATTGGGGAAATAGGTTTGGACTATTACCGAAAATTCGGGGACAAGAAATCTCAGATTGAACTTTTTATTACCCAGCTTGATCTCGCTAACAAGCTCAACCTGCCTGTTATAATCCACAACCGCGACGCGGGTCATGACGTATTGGACATTCTGCGCGACCGCCTGCCCTCGCGCGGCGGGGTGCTTCACTGCTATTCCGAAGACGCCGCCTACGCCGAAAAGGCGCTGGAACTGAACCTGTATTTTTCTTTCGCGGGAAACCTTACATACAAGAACGCGAAGAACCTTCATGAAACAATCGGCGTCCTTCCCGTAGACAGGATACTTATCGAGTCGGAAAGCCCCTTTATGATTCCCGCCGATTACCGAGGAAAGAGGAATATGCCCAAGTACCTGCCCATCACGGCGCGCTTTATGGCGGACATGCTGGATATGGAAGAGGAAGCCCTCGCCGCCCAGCTTTGGGAGAACGCGAATAAATTTTTCGGCTTGCCGAATGAATAATGCTGTAAAAAAATAAAATGTCTCTTTACCGCCCAATAAAAATTGGTTCTCTTGAACTGGCGGGGAACATTTTTCTCGCGCCTGTGGCGGGTTACACCGACCGCGCTTTTCGTTCGCTGTGCGCACAGCAGGGGGCGGATTTTTCCTTTACGGAACTTGTCTCCGCCGAAGCGCTTTACCGAAGCTGCGGCCGTTACGGGCTGGGAGGGACGGACGTTCCCAACGCCGCTGTAGAGACCGCCGTCAATCTGGTTCGGCGGGGGAAGAACGAGAAGCGTTACGCGATACAGCTTTTCGGCGCGGACGGCGAATCAATCTACAGGGCGGCTTCACTGCTCTCGCCCCTGCAACCGGACGCGCTGGACATTAACGCGGGCTGCCCCGTGCCAAAGGTTGTAAAAAACGGCGCGGGTTCCGCGTTGATGAAAAACCCCGACAACATCGGTAGGATTGTGGAGGCGGCGGTCCGCGCCTCACGCGAAAGTTTGGGCTCTGTCCCCGTTACGATAAAAATACGTTCGGGGTGGGACCGCAACGCTATAAATTACGCCCAGTGCGCAAGGATCGCGGCCGAGGCGGGGGCGGCAATGGTTACCCTGCACCCGCGCACGCGCGCGCAAAATTACGGCGGCAGAAGCGACTGGACGCACATAGCGGATTTGGTTTCCCGCCTGCCCGTCCCAGTAGCGGGTTCGGGCGATCTTTACACGCCTGAGGACGCGCGGCAAATGTTACAGGAGACAAACTGCGCCGCCGTCATGTTCGCTAGGGGCGCGCAGGGCAATCCGTTTGTTTTTTCGCAGACCCGCTCCCTGCTGGAAACAGGCTCATGGGAGCAGGCTTCGGTTTCCGCGCGGATAGCAGCCGCCATGCGCCATTTGGAAATGCTTGCCGCGGACATCGGGGAGCGGACAGCCTGCCTTGAAATGCGAAAACAGTTTTGCGCGTACACAAAAGGCGTTGTCGGCGGCGCGGCTTTACGCGAAAAAGCGGTTCACGCCGAAACGATCGAAGAGTATCGGCGGATCATCGCGGAATTTAACACATAAACGAGTCATTGCTTATTTTGGGAACAATCTTTATTCTTATAACATGAATATTATCAGACGGCCTTTCAGGTATCAGAACTTCGGCGCGGTTTACTGGCTGATTGGAATAAACGCCCTCATTTACGCGGCAGGGCAATTATTCGGGAAACATGCCTGGGTTTATCTGGCGGAACGGCTGTCGATGATCCCCTATCGGATTGTTGAGGACAAGTGGGTTTGGACTTTTGTTACCTATATGTTCATGCACGGTAATTTCAGGCACATACTTTTTAATATGCTAGGTCTTTTAATTTTCGGAATCCATGTTGAAAGACAGATGGGCAGCAAGGAATTCCTGCTTTACTACTTTGTTACGGGAACTTTGGCGGGAATTTTTTCCTTTGGGGCTTATTACTATACGCATAATTACATAGTAGCGCTAATGGGCGCATCCGGCGCGATCTTTGCCGTGGAACTTGCCTTCGCGGTGCTGTTCCCTGAATCAATTATTTATATCTGGGCTATAATCCCCCTTCGCGCCCCAATTATGGTTCTGGGCTATACCGCGCTGGAACTGTTTTTCAGCATCTCAGGCGGACGCGGCAATACCGCCCACCTGACACATCTTGCGGGTTTCGGTTTTGGCTGGATTTACTTTATGGCGCGCTACGGGATAAACCCCTGGCGCAGGCTTTTCAGGCGATAGTTTTTACAATTTTGTGTTTATGGCGCGATTAATCATATATTGAACTTCTTCATTTACATTTTGCGCGATAATTTCGGTATCCGGGTTCATTTTGGGAAACACGCGGAAAATTTCATCCGCAAAAGCCTGCCCTATACTGTTAATATTCTTAAAGTCCAATATAACAACCTTAAACAATTCAAGACCGCTTAAAATCCGCCTTGCCTGTGAACGCGATACCAAATCATCGCTGCTTGCAAGATTTATGGGAATTATGGTTTTATCAAAATCACCCGGTACTTCCGTTGAAAATTTGTCAAAAACTTCTTTCAATGCCTTATTGCTGTTATTTTCCAGATACATATAAACCAAAGTAGAAAATTTAATCCTGCCGATATTTATATTGTTATCTTCCTGTCGGTTTACGGCATAGGTTATTCCTTTGGACATAATTATAAAATCGTCAAAAGCTTTTGATGTAAAAAAAATGCCTTGTCCGGAGTGCCGCGTTTTATCAGTTGTACGTTTTCCCTTTGCCAATTCTAATATCGCGTCTTTTTCGTCGGAAAGATTTAATTTTCTTTTTATATTATAGAAAATACCAATCCCGTCATCGGAGACAGACAGGCTGGTGAACACCTTGTTTTGATTAATTACCAAATCAATCTTTTTTCCTTTGGAATGCTCTATGGCATTGTTAAACATCTCTAAAAATCCATACGTCCAAATACGCTTGATATTATCAGGTGCGCCGGAAAAATGTTTCTTTATGTCTTTTTCCCAAACAGCGTCTTCAGATAAGGTTTTGTCAATCTTATAAACATATTTATTTTGCACGGACTGTAAAGCATACCGCCCGGATTTTTTGGTTAACTTTTTTTCCGACAACAGCCTGTCAATATGTTTATAGACCGCCGGCAGTGAAATATCAAACCGTTCCGATGTCATAGCGGCGATATTTCTGTTTCCTGTAACATTTGTCAGAATAAAATCACGGATTTCTTCGCCACGCTCCCGAACACCCGGCATTGTTCCCTTCCTTTATAACCTATAAACCTTATCTATAACCAATGTAAACCTTATTATTATCAATTATAAACCTTATAAAAGGGAGAAATCAACCCTAAAAAAGGGGAAAATAAAAATTTTTACGGCTTTAAGCCGGGCACGTTAAATTCAGGCGGGATTTTTGTGGGGACGCCATTTGAGTCGACAAACGCCCATGTAACTTTTGCTTCTATTAACAGGTCTTCGCCGCGCCAAATTTCCTGGGCTATAGTGCCGCTTACCGCGCCCTGTTTTATTGAACGCGACTTTATAACCAGCGTGTCGTCTGTAAACGCGGGCTTTTTATAATCAATCTCGATTCTGGCGATGTAAAGGCCGTATCCGGCTTTGGTCGCTTTTATAAAGTCAAAGCCTATGTCTTTCAGATATTCATAACGCGCGTACTCAAGATAATTAAGGTAATTCGCGTTATTTACATGGTTGTAGCCGTCGCATTCATAGCTTCTTACCTGTAAGGAACATTCTGTTGTCATGGCGTTATAATACCCGATGCGGAAATGTTTGAAAAGAGCCGCTATTTCGTGTATGATAAGCAATGTTCAATTATTGCCCTTCGTGCTCTTCAAAAAAAATCAAATTTGAAGACGGCAAAGTTTTCCGCTGTCCCGACTGCGGCTATGTTTATTACCACAATGTCGCGGCCGCCACAGGTTGTCTGATCAGCATACCGTCGGCGGAAGGGGAACTGCTTGTTTTCACGGTTCGGGACAGGGACCCGGGGAAGGGGTTAATGGACATGCCGGGCGGCTTTGTCGATCCCGGCGAGGGCGCCCTCGACGGGCTTTACCGCGAACTGAGGGAAGAATTGGACTGGACGCCGCCTGTTCCCGAAGGCGCCAAGCTTGCCGATGTTTTTAAGCTTTTCGCGTCTTTTTCCAATGTCTACAAATACAAGGGCGTTGATTACAACACATGCGACTTGTATTTTTCAATCAGCGCGCCTGGTCTTACGCGGGAAAACCTGCGTTTGGAAAAAGGCGAAATTGCAGATGTCCGTTTTCTAAGACCAGAGCAAATTGATCTTGATCAATTTGCGTTTGAGTCCACAAAACGGGCGGTAAAAGCTTATTTGAGGGCTAAAAATGGCTAAAGTTCAGTTGGTGTTGATAAACTTAATATGCGCCGCAATTATCGCGTTCATAATAATAACAAAGGTTTTTTACAGTTATTTTCTAAACGACATTCTTACGCTTGCGCTTGTTCTTTTATTTCTGGCATTCACGGTTATATCAATCATTAGCATTTTTAAGTCGTCAAAATTGATAAAACAGCAAAACAAGGAAAAACTAAAAAAATCCGCCCGCTTTGCTAAAATAGGCTCAATCTTTTTCTGGATTGCGGCGCTGTTTTTTTTCTTTTCCAATGTAGTCTGGTTTTTGGACGTCGAAATAAAAATATTTGTAATATTGGCATATACAATAATGCTGGGAACATCGGTCTTCAGCATTGCTTACATAAGATTTTTGCACAAAGAAAAAAAGTTAAGTCCCGCGCAAGCGGTAATCTTTATATTATCACAGTTAATTTTCGGCGTTGATATTTTAATGGCGGTGTATATTACATCTTCCAAAGTCAGCGAAGGAAACGCAAAATGGGAAAAGAGCGCGAGAGAAATCTTAAGGTTCTTTCTTGGTTCATACACGCCGCCTGAATTTCTTGGAGTCGCGGCAAACGCCTTCAAGCGCGGACCTGTTCCCACGGCGTTCACAAGGACGGGCGCGTTTATCAAGGATCAGTTTCGTAATCATAAAGCCCGCTTCGGCATAATCATAGCCGCTTTGTGCTTAATTTTTGCGGGCTTTCACGCGTTCAGGTTTTATCAATCGCATCTGCCCCAGCTTATAAGCGTCAGTTACCGCATACAGACTCCCGATACAACAGGAGATCCCGAATACCGCGACAAGCTTACGGTATTTTTCAGGGGTTCGGCGGCAATGCTTGACATGAAGGACAGCAATGTTCCGGAGGGAATGATCACCATTAACCCGCCCATTGAAGGCGTCTGGAACTGGGTTGATGACGACACGCTGGTATTTTCCACCCAGCAAACATGGAAAATAGGAAAGAAGTACACCGTTACTTTCTCCAAAGATTTTTTTCCCCCTCATATAAAAGCAAATAACAGTTTTTCTTTTGATATCGAAGATTTTTCCATGCGGATTACCGAAAGTGAATTTTACATAGACCCCGAAGACAGCGCGATTAAACGGACGCTGTTTACAATACGGACAAATTATCCGCTTGACACTTCTTCTCTTGAAAGGAACATAACCATTGAACCGCAGATAAACGCGGATTCCGGCACATTGAAAAAAAAGCAGTACCTGTATTCATTGACGTATAACTCTGACCGTACCCTCGCTTACATTGTATCCGAACCGCTTGGAATGCCTGCAAAAACAATCGAAATGCGGCTGACAATTGCCGCAGGCGTAAGGGACGCGAACAACGAAGGAAAAGCCGCTGGAACCCAGAGCGCGTATGTGGAAATTCCCGGCATGACAAGTTTTGTCCGCATAGAAGAAGTGAATTACATAACGGTAAAGAACGACAAGCAGTTATACGACCGCGTTTTTGTAATGGAAACCAGAGGCACCGTTGATATAAATGAATTGACAAAGAACATTACCGTGTGGGTTCTGCCGAAAGACAAGCCCGATTTGCCGGGGTTAAAAGGACGGAAGGATTACAGTTGGAGAGATGTAGACGATATAGTGCCTGAAGTCCTGGCGCTGGCAAAAAAAGTCAAGCTTGAACCGCTTCCCAACGAGCTTAAATACAGTTCAACCAACAGTTGGAAATTCGAAGCCGAATCAGGACAGTATATTTATTTCAAATTGAACGAAGGAACAAAGTTCTACGGCGGTTATGTCCTTGCCGATTCTTATGAGGAAATTTTCAAAATGGGCTCTTTCCCAAGGGAGCTTTCGATACTTTCGGAAGGGTCTATTCTTTCCTTTTCCGGGGACAAACGGCTTTCCATGATGAGCCGCGGGATAAAAGACGTGGAATATAACATCGGGCGCATAAGGCCCGACGACATCAACCATCTTGTGTCGCAGACTTCGGGAGACGTCAGCAACCTCAATTTCAGGAATTACAATTTTAACCAGTACAATATTACGGAACAATACACGGAAAAAACATCCGTTCCCGTCGCCACCGAGCGCGACATTGGATATTTCTCTTTTGACTTCTCGCGGTATCTGGATTACATACCAAACAAAAACCTTAGGCACGGACTTTTCGTTTTTAACGTCCGCTCGTGGGACGGCTCCTACAGCGACAGGCGTCTGATTATGGTAACGGATTTGGGTTTCTTTGTAAAAACCAACGCCGATTCCGGCAAGGACCTTTTTGTACAATCAATCGCTTCGGGAAACCCTGTCTCGGGGGCGGCTGTCAGCGTGCTCGGCCTTAACGGCAACCCTATTTTCACGGCCTATACCGATTCGGGCGGCAGAGTGCGAATTCCCGATTTTGACAAAAACTACACAAATGAGCGTTCCCCCACCGTTTACACGGTTGTTTCCGGCGAAGACATGTCATTTATGGCATATAACACCAACGGACGCAACCTTGATTACTCCGCATTTGACATAGGCGGACTTCGCGGGGCAAGCGATCCTAAGACGCTCAGGGCGTTTCTTTTCTCGGACAGGGGGATATACCGCCCCGGAGACGAAGTGCGCATCGGGCTTGTCATCAAAAGCGACGACTGGTCGGGAAAACTTGGCGGCACCCCGCTTGAATATCGCATAACAGACCCGCGCGGAGCGGAAATTTCCAACAAGCGGATCAAATTGTCTTCCGAAGGAGTTGAGGAAATCCGCTTTAGCACCCAGGACTGGTCTCCGACCGGGACTTACACGGCTTCGGTTTATGTAATCCGTGAAAATAAGCTTAGCAGCGGCGAATTATCGGAGAGTTATACGTTCTTGGGCTCCCAAACGGTTAAAGTGGAAGAATTTCTGCCGGACACCTTAAATGTTTCCGCCGTTTTCGATCCCGTGCCTCAGGACGGCTGGATCGCGCCAGGCGAATTAAAAGCCAGGGTAGCGGTGCGCAACCTTTTCGGCACGGCGGCTTCCGGCAACGAGGTAAAGGCGCAGATCAATTTGTCGCCCGGACACCAGTATTTCAGACAATACCGCGACTATCAGTTCAGGGACCCGTATCTCGCGAAAAACAGTTTTCAGGAATTTCTCGGGACAAAGACCACAAATTCGGATGGGACCGTCGAATATAGCCTGAACCTTGAAAAGTTTGAAAAAGCGACTTACCGCCTTTCTTTCTACACCGAAGCTTTTGAAAAAGGAAGCGGGCGCAACGTGTCCGCGGAAACAGCGGTTTATGTAAGCCCCCTGCCCTACCTTGTCGGCTACAAGGCGGACGGCAGTTTAAGGTATATTTCGCGTAACACGGTAAGGAACCTGTCAATTATCGCGATAAACCCTAAAACGCAAAAAACAAGCGTGAACGATCTTACCTTTACGATATCCGAGCTTCGCTATGTTTCCGCCCTTGTGCGCCAGCCTAACGGAGTTTACAAATACCAGTCGATTCAAAAAGAGTATCCCGTATCCTCCAAGCAGATGATCATACCCGCGTCGGGTCTTGAGTACAGCCTTCCCACAAACACGCCGGGCGAGTTTAAGCTTTTGATCACGGGCCCGGGAGATTTGGAATACAATTCGCTCAGTTTCAGCGTTGCGGGTTCTGAAAACGTCCAGCGCAGCCTTAACCGCACGGCGGAACTTGAAATTACAATGAACAAAACCGATTTCAGAAACGGCGAGGAGATCGAATTGATGATCAAAGCGCCGTACGCGGGATCGGGGCTTATCACGATTGAGCGCGACAAAGTTTACGCGCACCGCTGGTTCAGGAGTAGCGGGGAAACTTCCATGCAGACCATCACCGTCCCCGCCGAACTTGAGGGGAACGCCTACGTGAACGTCCATTATTTAAGATCGCAGGATTCGCGTGAAATTTTTATGTCTCCGCTGTGTTACGGCGCGGTTCCTTTCTCGATAAGCCGCGAGAACCGCACAAACAGGATCAAGCTTGAAATTCCGGGCGAAGCGAAACCCGGCGAGGATTTTGTTATAAAATACTCCACCGCCAGAAAGGGAAAGATTATCGTTTACGCGGTGGACGAGGGCATACTTCAGCTTGCGGGTTATCAAACCCCCGATCCATTGGCGTTCTTTTTCAGGAAAAAAGCGCTTGAGGTAAGAACCGCCCAGATACTCGACATGGTACTGCCGCGTTATTCGATTGTCCAAAGCCTTGCAGCGATGGGCGGCGGGGCAGGTTTTGACGAAGACGAATATCTTTCGCGTAACTTAAATCCGTTTAAGCGCAAGCAAAATGTCCCCGTGGCTTATTGGTCGGGAATTGTTGACGCGGGACCTGAAGTAAAGGAACTGCGTTACCCCGTGCCTGATTATTTTAACGGAACATTAAGGGTAATGGCGATTGCCGTAAGCGACGGCGCGATAGGGGCGGGAGAAGACCGTTCTTTAGTCCGCAGCGCGTTTATCATTTCACCTAACGCGCCGATGATGGCGGCTCCGGGGGACGAATTTAACATTTCGCTTACCGTAACCAACAACCAAAAGGGCGCGGGGGAAAAAGGCAAGGTAAACTTAAAGGCGATTCCTTCCCAGCATCTTGCCATTTCAGGCAACAGCGAATTTATCCTGAACATCGCGGAAGGCAAGGATCAAACCTTAAACATTCCCGTTAAGGCGGCAGGCCCGCTTGGGGCGGCGCAGATACGCTTTGTCGCTTCCAATAACGGGGAGACATCGGAGTTATCCGCTTATATGAGCGTCCGTCCAGCCGTGTCGTACCGCGTATCGCTTTATTCGGGAGCGATAAAAAACAAGAACGCCGAAACCGCGATAGACCGCAATCTTTACGAGGAATTCCACACAAGGGACGTTTCGCTTTCTTATCTTCCGATGGGAATGGCGAAGGGGCTTTCCTTCTTCCTTAATAACTTCCCCTACGGCTGTTCCGAGCAGATTACAAGCGCGGTCTTCCCGTTCCTGTACCCCCAGCTTTTCAAGGAACTTAAATATACAAAAACGCAGGCGGACGAGGGAATTAACCGCGCAATCGGCATACTTCAGGCGCGAATGAAAGACAACGGCACTATCGGTATATGGACTTCCCGCTCCTACGACGATCCGCTTATTACGATTTATGCCGCGCATTTCCTTACCGAGGCGCGTAACGCGAATTATTATGTTCCCTCTTCGATGATGGAAAAAATTCTTAAGGCGTGCAGAAACATCGCTTCCGGCTCGGGAACGAGTTTATACGATTTTACAAACCGCTCTTACGCGATTTATATCCTGACATTGAACGAAAATGTTACCACCCAGCTGATTGAATCGCTTAAGAAAGACATGGGACGCAGCGAAGAAACCCAGACGGGGCTTGCGGGGCTTTACCTTGCCGGAAGTTACGCGCTATTGCAGAAAACGGCCGACGCTTCCGCAATTCTGGGAAAAATCAAGCGGGTAATGGCAAGGGACAAGAGTTTCCGCTATGTGGACGATCTTATGTACAATTCGGTATACCTCAATATTATATCAAAGCACTTCCCACAGCGTTTACGCGATATATCGGAATCTTTGCTCGTTGACATGGCTCAGCAGATGGAAAGGCAGTATTATACAACATTCTCCGCCAACCACGCGCTTATGGCGATTGACTCCTACATGAAAGTTATTCCAACCGCGCAGACAGGACGCTTTACCGTGCAGGAAGTTACCAAAGACAACCAGCGTAGGGAAATTAAGCCCGCGGGAACAACTTTGTTCAGCGTTCCCTTCTCCGCGGACGCGGCGAAAATCGCCCTTGAAAACAAGGATAACCTTAACCTGTTTTATCAGATAACGGCGGCGGGTTTTGACCGCGAATTGCCAGTAAAGGAGATCAAGAACGGTATCGAAGTTTACAGGGAATTCCTTGACAGTTCGGGAAGAACGGTAAGCTCTTTCAAAGTAGGCGATGAGGTAACAATAAAGCTCAACTTCCGCAGTCTTTCAAACGAAGAGTACCGCGATATTGCCATTGTCGATCTATGCCTCGCGGGTCTTGAGACGCAAATTGAATCCGTGCGTCAGGCATCGAGTCAACCATCACGCGACGGGTGGACGCCTGACTATGTTGACATACGCGAGGACAGGCTGGTAATTTACGGCTCTGTCGGCAGTAAGATATCAAGCTTCAGTTACAAAGCAAGGGCGATTAACGCGGGTACTTTCACGACTCCGCCCCTCTTTGCCGAAGCGTTATACGACAAATCGGTTTGGGCTCTCCGCCCGCAGGCTTCGATTAAGATTGCTAAATGATGCGGATACCGCGGATATTAAGGACGTTTCGATTCCCCGGATTTCCCCGATTAATTAAACCGCATCGGGGAATTTTTTGGCTTTGCGGCATATGTTTCGCCCTTGTTTTCTTTTTTGTTATCAACGCCGTTTTTATTGACATATTAAGCGGCGTATCTTTTTCCCGCGCCTATTTTGACAGAAGCGGCAAACTGCTTAACATTTTTCTTACTACAGATGAAAAGTACAGGCTAAGGGCGAACCTTGCGGATTTTCCGCCGGCGCTTATCGAGGCTGTCCTGCTTCAGGAAGACAGGTATTTTTACGGGCATATCGGGCTTAACCCGATGGCGGTGTTAAAGGCGGGCTGGGAAACTTATATAAAGAAAAACCGCAGAATGGGAGCATCGACTATCACAATGCAGCTTGCCCGCCTTCGCCATAACTTGTATACCCGTAATCTTCACGGAAAAATTGCGCAGATTTTCACCGCGCTTTTTTTGGAAATATGTTATTCAAAACAGGAAATCCTTGAAGCCTATCTTAACATGGTTCCCTGCGGAGGCAACATCGAGGGATACGCCGCCGCGGCATGGTATTACTTTGACAAGGACGTAAAGGAACTTTCGTTATCTGAAATCTTGAGCCTTGTGGTTATTCCCCAAAACCCCGCGAAACGAGCGCCGATGAACAGGCAGGTGTCATCCGAATTGATTGATTCCCGCAGAACATTATACGAAGCGTGGCTTGCCAGCCACCCCGAAGATACCCTCGTTAAAACGGAAATGGATATGCCTCCATTCCTTGTAAACCGTTTCCCCCGCCGCCTTCTTCACCTAACCGAGTACCTAAACACAAGCTCTTTTCCGAAAACAAATCTGTCCCCGATAAACCGTTACCGCACCACCGTTGATTTATCCCTGCAAGACATCTGCGAAAGAGAGCTTGAGTTTTTTTTAGTGCGTAACAGAGGTTGGGGAATAAATAACGGAAGTATTCTTCTTCTTGATTACTCTAATATGGAAGTACTGGCGGCGGTAGGCTCGGCGAATTATTTTGACGACAAAATACAGGGACAGGTAAACGGCTTTACTTCCAAGCGCTCTCCCGGTTCAACTCTTAAGCCTTTTATCTACGCTCTTGCTCTGGAACAGGGATT
>Ga0268262_10004048_pt1 | contig 15398 bp, 10 predicted proteins | sample TergutNc150P3_FD_190354 | JGI IMG/M metagenome (GOLD analysis project Ga0268262, IMG submission 190354) | Nasutitermes corniger P3 segment gut microbial community from laboratory colony in Florida, USA - Nc150 P3 (SPAdes) (version 2) | ecosystem: Host-associated > Arthropoda: Insects >... | reverse complement strand
TGCCATGATGAGCGCCCTCTGCGTTACGCCGAAGCGGTGCTGTTCGTCAATAATTACCAACTGTAAATTTTTATAGTTAACGTCTTTTGAGAAAAGCGCGTGGGTTCCCACGACAATGTCTATTTCTCCCGCTTCCAGATGCTTTAATAGATCTTTTCTGCCCGCCGCTTTTATGTTTCCGGTCAGGAACGCTATCCGCAGTCCCAGGGGCTCAAGGAGGCGGGCGGCGTTTTCCGCGTGCTGACGGGCAAGCAGTTCTGTCGGGGCCAATAACGCGGTCTGTCCGCCATTGTCTAGTGCCCGCAAGGCTGCCATAAACGAAACAAGCGTCTTGCCTGAGCCGACATCCCCCTGCAAGAGCCGAGCCATGGAAAAATTGCTGTTTGCGCAATCGCCCATATCTGCGTTAATTTCCGCTATGGCCTTTTGCTGGCCGGATGTAAGCGAGAATGGCAGACGATCAATCAAGCGTTGCTGTAAAGGAGAGGGAGCAGGGAACAGGGAACAGGGAACAGGAATAGTGGTTTGCGAGCGTAGATGGTTGCCATTACGATCAGATAGCATATAACAATCCCCAGTCCCTAGTCCCTGTTCCCTAGTCCCTGTTCCCTTTCTTTCCAATGCCCTTTTACCGATTATGACCTCAAGATAGAACAATTCCTCATAAATTAATGTTTTTTTTGCCTGTTCCAGTTCTTCGGGGGAAGCCGGATAATGAATAGCCCTGACGGCGGCGGCTTTTGGAAGCAGATTGTCCCTGGCTATGATTTCATCGGGAAGCTCGTTCTCCAGTCCGGAGGCGTACTGTTCAATGGCGTTAGCTGTAAAACGGCGAAGCACAGCCTGCCTAAGTCCCGTACACAGGGGATAAACGGGCAGCATTGCGTTAAAATTCTCCGCTTTGGAGGCTTCCTCAAATTCAAAACTGCTTGATTGTATCTCGCCGTATTTGTATTCAAAGCCGCCCCAAACCCTGTAACACGCGCCTACCTCCATCTGTTTCGCGAGCCAGGGACGGTTGTACCCGACCAGAACGGCCCTGCCGCTTTCATCTTCGATGAATATTTTGGGCGTCCGTTTATGACCAAAACCAATCCAGTCATGGGCGAGTACGGTAACTTCGGTACATACCTTTGCCCGCTGGAATTCGGCTATTGGGACTGTAAACCTGCGATCTTCCCAGTCCCGCGGGTAATGGCATAAAAGACCGGCCGCGTTCCGTATCCCCAGGCGCGCGATTCTTGGCGCGTTTTCCTTCATTATTCTCTGGCCGATGCCCTGGATTGCAGTTAACGGCGCGTTTATTGAACGAAGCAGCATTCTACAACGGAAGCCTGAACAAAAAGCGGGAAACAAACTGTATGACGATTTTTCCGCCAATCCAAAGCGCTGTCAGAGCAAGAATGGTGATTATGATACTTGTTGTAAAACGGACTATGCGCCTGCCAAAAATGATCCGGCTGACCCGGTACAGGAGGGGCCGTGATATGGAATCTATAACCCGCCAGAATATACTGAACATATCGGCGTTGACAAGATAGGCAATCAGGCGGAGGATAAGCACGATGAGGCAAAAGCCCAGTAAAAAGGAAATTGCCGACCACAGCGCTGAAAGACATACGGCAAGCAAAAGCCCAAGGCTGAACCTTCCCGTTTCGGCAATGGCTGAGCAGATTGTCTGCGCTACAGAGAGGGCCGCCATAGCGACGACAGGGGAAAGATCCAGATAGCCCGCCCTCAGGTTGAGCCTCCGGCGCCACCAGTCAAGATATGGATCTGTAATACGGGCTAAAATTTCCATGGGCCTTCCAAACTGGCCACCCGAGAACCATGTAAGAATAATCCTGATGATTATCAGCAGAGAGTATATTCCCAAAAACGCGGTTAAAATTCCAAATATTATTTGCATTGTTCCTTCCATGACTGGGCGACGCCGATACAGCCTTCCAGCACGCCCAGCGCTTCCTTTTCAGCATCAAGGCTTAAACCTTTGTTAGTCTTAATAATTTTCTCCCCAATGTGGATAAACACAGGACAGGGCCCTTGATTACCCATAAGGTAATTTCCCAATGGCTGTATGGTTTCGTCCCTGTCGGCGGCGCCGTTTTCAAGCCTTATATGGATTGCGTTTAACGGTACGGCGGGCTGCCCTGTGTCAGGAGAAATTTCACTTTTTACCGCTTGCATCCCCAGGGGCGGGACTTTCGGCTGTTCCCCGGCCCCCGCCTTTCGCGCCGCCGAACGGCTTAAAGCCGCAAGATCGTCAACCTTGCTCACTTTCAGGCTTGGCTTCTGCGGGTTGCGGTCCTTTTCGGGATCAAGGCTCCCTTTAAGGGCTACAAACTCGCCCACGTTCAGTAATTCGCGGCTTTCCTTCCATGTTTTTGCCCAGAACACCAGGTCAATCTCACCCTCAAAATCCTGTATGGTTCCGAATGCCATATCTTCGTTGTTTCTATCCTGGCTTTCCCTCAGGGAGCCAAGCTGCCCAATCACCGTGTAGCTGCCCTTCCCCGCTTTGGCAAGGCTGCCGCTTTTCAGGTCCGCCATGTAAAGCCAGACATTGCGGAATTTTTCCCGCTTTTTTTGCAAGGCTTCTTCCTCTTCTATCGCCGCCTGCGCCTCACGGACATCGATCAAACTGTCGGCAATGAAACCGTATTTGTCTTTGTTTCTCTGGTATTCAATTTTTCCCCTTAATATGGCGACTTTGTCATCCTGGATCTTGTCCTCGCAGGCTTCCCATGTCCTGGAGAAAAATGTAGCTTCAATTTCCCCGTTGTAGTCTTCCAGCGCGGCATAAGCCATTTTTCCGCTTTTGGAAATAATTGTTTTAATATTTTTGATAATTCCAATCAGAATATGATTTCCCGGTTGTATGGTTTCATGGCGGGCAAGATCGGCCTTCACGGCTTTTTCCCATAATTGCCGGTATTCGTCTAACGGATGTCCTGAAAAATAAAAACCGATTAACTTTTTTTCAAGATTCAATCTTTCGGCCCTGCTTACAGGCGGAAATTCCGTAAACTTAAAATCGGGCATACCGGATTCATTTGAATCTCCAAACAGGCTTGACTGTCCAAGCTGTTTGTCTTCTTTCATTTTTTGCGCGTACTCTATCGCCTTTTCCATATTACCGGCGAGCGTTTCGCGTGACACCTTAAAATCATCAAACGCGCCGGTATGAATAAGCAGCTCTATAACTTTTTTGCTTACGGCTTTTATGTCTACTCTGTCCAGAAAATCCATAAAATTTTTATAATGTCCGTTTTGCCTGCCCCGTACGATTTCGTCCGCCGGAGCGTCGCCCACGCCTTTTATGCCCAGGAAACCGTATACTATCCTGCCGTCCACTACGGTAAAAAGTTTATCGGAATAATTTATATTGGGAGGATCGACGCTTATTCCCATTTTGCGGGTTTCGACAATGCTGTATAAAAGCCTGTCGGTGCTTTTTATTTCGACTATCAATGTAGCCGCCATATATTCCGCGGGGAAGTTCGCTTTAAGGTAAGCGGTCTGGTACGCCAATACAGAATAAGCGGCGGCGTGGCTTTTGTTAAACCCATAGCCGGCAAACGGAACAAGCATATCGTAAATTTCCCCGGCCTTTTGCCTGGAGTATCCCTGTTTTACCGCGCCTTCCAGGAACGGAATTTTTTCCCCGTCAATAATTTCTTTTTTCTTTTTTCCCATGGCGCGGCGGAGGAGATCTGCTTTTCCCATGCTGTAACCCGCTATTATTCTTGCCACTTCCATAACCTGTTCCTGATAGACAATAACGCCGTAGGTTTCTTTAAGAATTCTTTCAAGGCTTGGATCGGGATAGGTTATCGGCGCTTTTCCGTTTTTACATTCCACAAAACGGGGAATAAACTGCATGGGGCCCGGCCTGTACATCGCGTTTAATGCCGTCAGGTCTTCTATGGATGTGGGCTTTGTCTGCCTTAATATATCCTGCATACCGTCAGAGGCGAATTGAAAAACAGCGTGGCTTTTTCCTTCACCTAACATTTTAAAAGTTTTTTTGTCATCTTCCGGAATATCTTCTATATTGAAATTTGAGTATTTGCCTCCGCGCCGGCGGATTAATTCCTGAGAATGTTTGAGGATATCAAGGTTTTTAAGACCGAGAAAATCCATTTTAACAAGACCGCATTCTTCAAGATAGTTCATGCTGTACTGCGTGGCGATATTGCCACCCTTCTCTTCCCTTTCCTGAAAGAGTGGCACCAGCTCAATCAGCGGCTTCTTCCCGATTACGATACCCGCGGCGTGTATGCTTGAATGGCGGTTAAGCCCCTCCAGTTTATGCGCGATGGCAAATAATTCCGTAAAACGCGGGTCGCTTTCCAGTTCACGAAGGCGCGGTTCCTCTTCCTTTGCTTTATCAAGAGTCATTTCAGGATCAAAAGAAATAAGTTTTGTTATCATTTCCGATTCCGGAATTGATATTCCCAATACCCTGGCTACGTCCTTTATAACCGCTTTTGCGCCCAATGTTCCGAATGTGATTATCTGCGCTACCCTGTCCTTGCCATAAGCGCGCGTAACATAGTTTATTACTTCTTCGCGCCCCTCATTGGCAAAGTCAATATCAAAATCGGGCATGGAAATGCGATCGGGGTTTAAGAAACGTTCAAATATAAGACCGTATTTCAGGGGATCGATATCGGTAATACGCAGAGAGTAAGCGACAATGGAACCCGCCCCCGAACCGCGCCCGGGGCCCACGGGAATATTGTTCTCCTTTGCGTATTTTATAAAATCCCAAACAATCAAAAAATATCCCGTATAACCCATGTTGATTATCGTATCAAGTTCATATTCCGCCCTTTTTTTTATATCTTCCCATTTGTTTAAATCGCTTTCTTTTACTTTCGCGTAACGCCTGGCAAGCCCTTCGTCCGTAAGATGCTTTAAGTAATCACCTGGTTCTTTAAAACCTTCGGGGATTTTAGATTCAGGAAGATACTGCGGTAAATCTTTAGTCTCTATTTTCGGCACATCAGCGTTACACCGCCGGGCTATTTTTACCGTATTTTCAATCGCCTGCGGATACTCGGCGAAAATTTCCGCCATTTCATCGCCTGTCTTAAAATAAAACTGATCCCCGTAATATTTTTTTCGTTTTTCCTCAGTGCGTACCTTTCCCGTTCCGATGCAAAGAAGAATGTCATGCGCAATATAATCGTCCTTGTCCAAATAATGAACGTCATTTGTCGCTACAAGGGGAATATTTGTTTTTTGTGAAATATCAACAACTGCTTTATTAATATCTTTTTGAGACAAGTCACTGCCCCTCAATACCCCCGATGGAATTCCGTGATCCTGTATCTCAAGGTAAAAATTGGGGTTTCCATCGGCATCCTTGCCAAAAAGATCGCGGTAATAAAGGGCTTTTTTTTCCGCTTCGTCAATTTTACCCGCCTGAATAAGCCTGGGAATTTCCCCGGAAGCGCAGGCGGAAAGCGCGATAAGCCCCTCGTGGTATTTGGATAAAAGCTCCTCGTCTATCCGCGGTCTGTAATAAAAACCTTCCGTATACGCGAAAGAACATAATTTTACAAGGTTAAAATAACCAACGCGGTTATAGGCAAGAAGAATGAGATGGTAAAATTTATTTTCGTTTTCGGATCCCTTTTTCTCATGGCGCGAGCCGGGAGAAACATAAACTTCACAGCCGATTATCGGTTTTACGGAGTTTTTTCGTTTTTTATTTCCGCAGGCCGCTATAAATTCCATGGCCCCGAACATATTGCCGTGGTCGGTCAACGCCAGATGGGTCATCCCCAGTTCCTCAGCCCTGTCCGCCAATTTCATCACGGAAACAGCGGCGTCCGCCAGGGAGAAGTCGGAATGGACGTGGAGATGGACAAAATCAGCCATTTACCTAATGGTAGCGGGTTACAAAAGAAAAGAGAAGAGGGCATCTGTCGCCTTTGCCAGGCCCGACGCCTCGTTTGAAGAAGTTAAGTCGGCAGCTCTTACCGCGAGGATACACGATGACATAATGAAAATGCCGGAGGCTTATCAGACGCAGATAGGCGAGCGCGGAGTTAAGTTGTCGGGCGGCCAGAAGCAGCGCATAGCGATAGCGAGGGCGGTGCTATGCAGGGCCCCGGTGCTTATTCTTGACGAGGCGACCGCGTCCGTGGACGTACACACCGAAGAGCAGATACAGCAGGCGATCAACGATATAGCCGGAAGCCTAACAATCGTAACTATCGCGCATCGTCTTTCTACCATTCGCAGCGCGGATGTTATTTATGTTTTTGAGAAAGGCCACATTATCCAATCGGGCAGTCACGCGGAATTAATTGAGCAGGAAGGTCTTTACAGGAATTTGTGCAGGACCGGGGAACAGGGACTGGGGACCAGGGACAGGAAGAACTGAAAGTTCCATACGTCAAGCAGCGGTGATTGACACCAAAGCGCCACTTCTTTACCCGGAGCCAATTTTTCTACTGAACATATAAGCAATTTCATGGAAATTTACCTTGACAAAATAATTATATTATAATTATACTGTATATATGAGAATATTATGGGGTAAAATAAAATGAGGAAAAAATACGATTTTACAAATGCAAAGCCAAATCCGTATGTAAAAAAATTACGGAAACAAATTTCAATACGGCTCGATGTTGATACAATAGGATATTTTAAAAGAAAGGCGGAAGAAACCGGAATAGCATATCAAAATTTGATAAACTTGTATCTGTCAGACTGTGCAGTACATTCAAGGAACATAAATATAGTATGGAAATAAATTAGAACGTAATTATTTCTTCTTTCTTCTTTCGTTAGTCAAGCTGCGGTAACTGGCACCGAAGCGCCACTCCTCCTAATTCTTCTGCCAATTACCGTTCACGATTCGTATGGTGTCATTGGTGACTGTTAAATCACCTGACTTGTAAAAGATGCCGCCACTGTATGTGCCATATTTGGCAAGTCCATTAAGATACAAATACAATGCCGCTCCGTTGGATTTCGCAGTGTTTCTAATGCTTGCTGTTGCATTACTCCCATAAATAACGCCGCCGCTCATAATGAAAGCCCCGTCATTAACCGCGCTATACCCGGAATATACATAAACTCCACCGCCTATCGAAGAAGCAGAATTAGCTGTAATTTCTCCTCCGTTCATAAAAAACATTCCTTCATAAATACCAACCCCGCCACCAGAGGATGAAGAATTTCCAGATATTTTTCCGTCATTCATGGTAAAGGTTCCATTCACACAAACCCCGCCACCAGAGGATGATGAAGTATTACTTGAAATTGTTCCGCCATTCATGGTAAAGGTTCCTAATACAAAAACTCCACCGCCTTGTACTCCGGATATAGTATTACCTGATATTTCCCCGCCATTCATGGTAAAAGTTCCTGCCACATAAACCCCACCGCCAATAACAGAAGAAGAAGTAATGGAGTTGCCGGTAATTTTAGAACCAGCATTCATCACCATTGTACCGCCTTGACTTATTGTTATAAGAGAAGCTGTGTTACCGCTTCTGCCGTTCAGGGTAATGTTGTTATCAAGGATCAAGGTAACATTTGAATCTATAGTAAAAAGGCTTCCGCCGGCGGAAAGATTGATTGTACGCATTGCCCCAATACCATTCATGATGATAACTATGCCGTTTTTACCTGTGTATGAAAGTTTTTGCGGGACTAAATATTCATTGTCAGTTACCTCAATGCCATACAAAGTATCGCTCGCAGCATTGCTTTGCAGCCAAGCCAGTTTCGCGGCAACTCCGCTGCCGGGGATTAAAATGCCATAAACCGCGGAAACAGGGTTTGATTGTATTGCCTCAATACCGCCTATTGTAGCGCTGACCTTGTAGTAATAGGTCGTAAATCTGGTAATGTCAGTATCAATAAATTTGGTATCGTTTATTATACCTGTATGTATTTTACTGTAAGTTTCATTCTCATCAGTGGAACGGTATACATTATAGCCCCTTGCCTCATTCATAGCCTTCCATTCAAGGCTGATTCCGTTTTCATTCATGGAGGATACCATAAAGTTCGAGACAACAAAACTGTTTTGTATCCTGTCGCTTAAAGCCGATTTACCACGGCTGCTTTTTGCCTTGATCCATATATAATAATCAGGCTGGTCAAGGTCGCTAAATACTGCGGAATTGACAGAGACGATTTTGTCCGGTGTATCGGATAAAGCGGGTTGAACCTGGTTTGTTCTACAAAAAATCTCGTACTCATCAGCTAAAGCGACAGGCTGCCAGTTTACATTAATTGTATCGGCGGTGATTTTTTCCGAGGCTATCCCCTGTGGTACGGAAAGCGCGAAACTGTCCTGTATCATGCCGCTAAAAGCTGATTTACCACGGCTGTTTTTTGCCTTGATCCATATATAATAATCGGGCTGGTCAAGGCCGCTCAATACTGCGGAACTGACAGAAACGGTTTTGTCCGGCGTATCGGATATAGCGGGTTGATCCGGACTAGTTTTATAAAAAACCTCGTACTCATCAGCTAAAACGACAGGCTGCCAGCTTACTTTAACTGTATCGCCTGTGGTTTTCTCTGAAGTTACATCCTTTGGTTCGGAAAGCGGTATAATTCCTGAAAATACCATTTTGGGAGTTTGTTCGCCAAGGTTGTTGAATGGAACAACCCATACATAGTATGTAACATCGTTTAGAAGATTGGGTATGGTTATTGATGTTCTATTTGCAACCGCATACGGTTCAATGGGAATGGTTTCGCTGTCATTCCAAAATACTTTATAAGAATCCGCAAGATCAGTATGCGGCCATGTAACGGTTAATGAACCGTCTTCTCCGCTTAGAGTTACATTTTCTATGGCTGACGGTTTAACGCCAAACCCTTCAAGAGGGGCGGAGCAGGCAATAAGTATAAATAATAATGCGGTTAAAAAACAAAATATTATTTTCTTCATGTGATACTCCTAAAAACGGTATGTATAGCCAACAGCAGCCTTATGGTTGACCGCGCTGAATGTTGTTCTTAATGTATAAGAAACGTGAAGATAGTTATGTTCTTGGCCTAAATAGAAACCAGCGGTAAAGTCAGCGGCGGGTGTAGTAAAAAAATTATCTTCTGTTGCGGTTTTATATGAGGAGAACATAGCTCCTCCACCAATTCCGGCATATATGATAAAAGGCTCAGGATTATTTTTACCTTTTTTTATAAATGGTGAAAAAACCAAATGCCCGAACGGATACAAGGAATAATATTCAATGTCTCTACGCTCATAGCCGTGGATTAAGCCAAAATCACAACCAAGTTCAAGAATGGTATAGGAAAAGGGTGAAATGTCTACTTGAACAGTCCCTGTCAGCCAAGGGGCAGTAAATGACGAACCAACGCTGGCGCCTATACCCCAAAATAAATTTAAATTATTTTTTGGTGTAGTATATTTCATGTATTTTTTATTTACATTCTCTATAGCCGTTTTTACATTTGTTTTGTCTTTTATCACAGACCAGAAGGTATAGTTTTCAAATTCTTTTATTGTACCGTCAAGCCAATTCTTTGTATCTACTATCCGGTCATCTGCGGTATTATAGCTGCTCGCAGCGCTGACGATTAAATTTTCGAGTAAAAGATCATACCGTTCGATATATAAATTTCGTATTCTGGAAAAAACTTCGTTGCTTTGTACTCTCTTTTTATAACTTTCCAAGTTATGCGCTTTTGGATAGTTATAGCTATCATATTTAGTGATAATAGAAAAAAGCATCCTGTTTTTTTCTTTATAAAAGAGAATGTCTTTTTCCAATTCCCCGCTTATGGTAAATGATTTTTTGTCAATAGCAATGAATTCCTGAGCTATCGCTTCCATATCCTTGATGACTTTTTTTTCAAAATCCTCATAAAATTCACTGTCAGAAGGGCGTTTAATTGTAAAAGAATAATCCACCGCGCTATTATCAATGGTAAGAATATATGTAATTTCCTCTTCCGGTATCAACGGCGGGTTGCCGGTTCTGTATGTAAAATTATTCTGCGCGTTTAATACTTTCAAATCAACGCCCTCCAGATTGTTTCTTAAAATAAATTGAAAATCAGGGGTGATTTTTTGGGTGTCGATAAAAGTAAAACGAAATTCCAGCCTGTCAACAGTGTTGGTGATAACAGTGTGATTAATGCCATAGGTATACAGCCGGGGAATATTTGTAAACGAACGCTGTTCATCTGCTTTATTATACACTTTTTCTTCATCTTTTATTCCATAGGGCAGGATTTTATATTTTATTTGTTCTATTACATCATTTGAAAAAGTATAATTGGTTTTTGCGTAAAGCTCATCTTCGGGCGATTTACCCTCAATATGCATTTCAGTACCTCTTGCACCAGGCGGTAAAGTCCAGTCAAGCTGGATTTTACCGGGGATATAAGTGTATTTTACAGAAGCGGTATCAAATGGAGATATAGAAACATCATAATTTCCGGTTCTAAAAGTTAAAGGATATGGTACAACTTCTTTTATCAGTTCACCCTCAACATTACGGGCTCCATTTTCTACCCGAATAAAATACTGAGTTAACGGTTTAAGCGATTCTTGGGGGCGAATTGTTAATTTGTAATCATTATGCCATTGTATATCTATCTTTATTGGTTTTTTATCTTCTCCAGTGAGTTCAATATTTCTCTCTACAAAAGGTTTAATCATTTCATCGCTAAATTGAATATTAAAAGAAGGAAAAAGGGAATCCTGGTTGTTTATATGAGAGTTATTGTATGTTATACTGGCAGTTGTAGTATTAGACTGTTTGTGCTTAGGGAACAGGCGGATAATGTATGGTTCCTCAGAAGAAACGAAATATAATTCGTCATATTCATCAAAATCTTCATCTCTTTTGTTGCCATATTTGTCTTTCATGGGAACAATAGTATAATCACCAGACGGTATAATAAATTCAGTGCTTTTGCCAGAAGAAATTAAAGAAACATCAAATGAATGGCTGCTATATTCCTTTATGTTAATATCTTTTATATTTTTTGCAATATCTCCTGTTTTTTCCAAAAATAAATAAATATCATTTCTGGAATAATTGTAAAAGATGACCCTGGCAAAATTAGCCTGATTTTCAGGTTCTCTGTTATTTATATCATCTGTATTAGTTCTGGGAGTTGAGACACAAGAGAGAAAGGATAACGCTGCTAAAAATAAAAATATTTGCCGCATAAATCTTCTTGTAAAATATCCCTCCGTATAACAGGTGTTACTGTATTATTGGGTCTCCGATAATCATTTCATTATTTACAAAAGACACGTTGAAAATATCGCCGATCGGCGGAACTTTATACTCAACATCAGTATCCTCTGTGGATAACAAAATAACAAACCTTATGTCATCTTTCTGATTGTTATTTTGAGGATAGACTTTTCTTTGAGATTCCCTAAAACCCGCTACATTGTATTCCACCGAAATAGAATGAAAGCCTATCAGCATAGGAACACGTATGGAACCACCCTTTTCGAGTCTTGCAATGATTTTTGGGTTACTCACCGATCCAGTAATGATCGTAACCGCTGAAGTAATTTGGGGAATATCATAGTAACTGAATCTGACCATTGCGGGAACAATTCCCGTATTATATGATAAATCATCAGATGAAAGAGCGGGGATATATATAGGGATTACCGGTTCAGGATCGTTTAATGGCTTTACTACTTTTAAAAAAGAATAATATCGGGCATTCATGTCGCTAGGATAGCGAGAAAGGTCGGTCAGTCTATCATGCATAAAGATATCAACTTCAATTTTTGTACCTCCGGCTTCCACATTATTGATCTGAATCGTAAGCGTTTTATTTTTTTTAACGATTCCTTTATAGCTTTGATCCACATAAATCGACAATTCCATACCTGACTGATTGACTATCTTTAGATTACCGGTCGTACCCGGATCCGGGTTTTTCTCCGGATTGTTAACACAGTTTTCGTAGAACAGTAAAAATACAAATGCCAGTAATGTCGTGGTTAGAATTCTACGCATCTTTTATCTCCAGAACAATAATATCCCGCCGCTGTTCAGCGGTGGGAATAGGTTTTACTTTATCAGCGGTTCCCCGATAGTAAATTCTGTTTCATTGATTTTATTCAGAGTAAAAGTATCGAGCCTGAATTCTGTTCCAGCCGCCAACAAATTGTATGCGCTTATTGACTGAGAGGCAGAACCATATCCGTTTCTCTCAGCTATAAGTGTTAATGTAACCTTCTTCGCATTATCGGTTCTTAACCCACGAATAAATTCTCCTATGTCAATGTTCTGAAGAGAAAGATCACCACTCCCATTAGTAACCCCAATATCACGAGGTGGGACGTTTGGTACACCTTCCGCTGTTGAGATTATACGAAGGGTGATTTTTGCTTCTCCCGGTGATGATTTGATTTTCCAATTCTGAAACCAGTTATTAACCTGCTGGGGAACGGACATATTTATGCCTGTCTTTAGTGAACTATTCTGATCTTGTATAAACCAGTAATAGATCATACCAGGTTCAATGCTTATGTCGTCAATACGAGCGATCTCGTTGGCGGCAATGGCTGCACTCATAGCACGAAGATAATAATTACCAGCAGGGATAAAGAAATCTTTGCGCGGTACATTATTAAATACCACACTATCGGCACCGTTAATAAGTTCTTCCGCTCCTGATTTTGTCCCACCGCCAATTCGGATATCTACCTGTGAACTGCTTTGGTTCCTTACTCTGAGTGTACCGCGAGTTGCCGGATTATTAGAAATATAATTTAAATTGTAGATTTCACTGATCCGAGGAATTATATGCTCAACTTCCGTAACTCCTGAAGGTACATATATCCAAAATCTTATGTCTTCCATTTGTTTTGCAGTTTCAGGATAAACTTTCCGATCAGGTCTTTTGCCTGCGACACTATACTCCATTGATATTAATCTTCTACCCACCGGCATCGGAGCAAATTTGGTGTCTCCATTATTAAGAGCAATAATCACGTTTTGAGCATCCTTTGATCCGGTAAAAATAGAAACTGTGGATAAAACATTTGGAAAATCATCGTATCTAAATCTAACCAATACGGCACCAACCCCTGCATTGTTGGATAGATCCTCAGATGAAAGAGCCGGAATAGATACGAGGATTACCGGATCAGGATCACTTAAAGGTCTTACAACTCTTGGAAAACTCCAATACATTGCATCGCTGTTAGTAGGGTAACTTGAAAGATCGGTCAATTTATTACGTTGAAAACAATCAACATCAACCTTTGTGCCTTCAGGTTTTGCATCTTCAACAAGAATAGAAATTTTCCGCCCTGATTTAACAGTCCCTTTGTAGTCTTTCTTTACATAAATCGCCAGTTCTACACCGGACAGGTTTTCTAATTTAAGATTACCTGCCGAATCAGGTTTTCCCTTTCCTCCCGGTCCCCCGGCACAGGTGGTACAAATAAGCAGGGTAAAAAACCCCAATACAGCAAATGTCCAAAATTTACGCATAATACGCCTCCTTTATGGTTATTACTCATGGGTGAGTATAGTTCACCCATAGATAATTGTCAAGGGCTACCCAGTTAATAAAATCGAGTTTATTAACTGATAGTTAGGGTAATGAAGTCAAATTTACGGCATATTTTAGCATTGAATATTCGGGAGCGCAGATATGTTCTGGGTATCTCTCAGGCGAAACTGGCGGAAGCCGCCAATATTGCAACGGCCTATGTTGCGATGATAGAACTGGAAAAAAAATTCCCTTCGGATAAAGTTCTGGAAAAGATTGCCCACGCGCTAAAAATCGACCCAACCGAACTTTTCTCAAAAACTTGTTACCCAACTGAAGCGGTGAAAAATCTGCACAAGTCAGTTTTGGAAGGCATAGAACAAGTTGTCAAAAACCATATTATAGAGTTTGAAAAAAAGGTTAATAATGGCGATTTTTAGCAAAAACAGAGCTTGAACTAAAGAAAGTGGCAACTCCTTCCCTCTGTCCTCTGCCCTAGAGTCGCAACGAAAAAAGGTATCATCGGTGAAGCCACATCAACAAGGCTAATCTGTAATTTGCCGTCTGACACTAATCTTTTCTCTGCGCCTCCGCGAGCTCCGCGTGAGTAAATAGCGAGTAAAGCGCGCCTTGGCGCTGGCCAAAGGGCTATGGAATAGTTGAAATTTGTTCTTTTTTATGCTATTTTTTCCTTATGACTATTACGAAAACCGTAGACATACCAGCTAACCGATGGATTAACGTCCCTGATGAAGTACCGACAGGAAAGGTTGTTTTAACCTTTACCCCTATGACCGAAACAGACGCGGTTGAGTTTGCGGACGCTTCAGCCGAGGAAGTTATGACGGCCGGAAGCGGGATACTTGATAAACACATTGCCGCATTTAAGGCATTGGCAAATTGATCCGTATAAAGCGTATCCACGCTGATGAAATAATATCTTTGCATAGTAGGCTTATTTCCCAAAGCGGCGGTCTTGATGGTATACGGGACGCAAATTTGCTCGATCTCTCAGTCAATTCGCCATATCATACATTCGGCGGGCAAAATTTGTACCCGACCATTCAAGCAATGGCGGCGCACCTTGCCTTTTCTCTCATTAAAAACCATCCCTTTCTTGACGGGAACAAACGCATTGGCATACTTGCCATGATGGTTTTTTTGAAGATAAACGGACTTCCGCTTGCCTGTACGGACAACGAACTTGAAACACTCGGCTGGGGTCTTGCAGACGGCACTATCAACGAACCTGAACTGATTGAATGGATTGTTTCGCATAGTTAATTCATTGCTCATTCTTTTGCCAGCCCCGCGCCGCCTCCCTTTGTGAATTAAAGTAAAAAGTTCCGATCCCTGAACCCCGGCCCCCGATCCCCTTTTACTTACGCCTAATCCTGATTTGACACACACCATCACCTTTGGCAATGGTCTTCTTTAGTTCCAGTTCGCAGCCAAAAGCCTGGGCTATGCCGCGGTCGCCTTCCATGGCCCAATCGCAAAGCTTGTCGATTTCATCATCGGAGCAGCCCTGTTTTTGCCAGGCGTTTACCAGAGGGCAGTAATGAAAGTCAACATCAAAGGCGTCATCGTCCAATTTGATAAATTTCATCTCAAAAATTATTTTGCCGATAGACGGAAAGAGTTTTTTCCGCAGCAGGCGGCAGCTGGCTCCCTGGCCGCCAGCTTCCTTCACCGCCGTATCCTTTCCCGTAATGGCCCGCATGCCGTGATAAATTCCACAGCGGCGTATGGCCGCGGGGGTAAAATCTTCCGGCTTAATTCCCTTTTTGCGGGCCTCATCGCACATAAAGTACATCCACAATGCCCGGTGTTCAAAAAAATTTCGCAGGTTTCGCGCGAGGAATCCTTTTTTCTTTGCAGTGTTTTTTATACCCATCTTCCAGTTCCTTGTC
>Ga0268262_10004047_pt1 | contig 15399 bp, 8 predicted proteins | sample TergutNc150P3_FD_190354 | JGI IMG/M metagenome (GOLD analysis project Ga0268262, IMG submission 190354) | Nasutitermes corniger P3 segment gut microbial community from laboratory colony in Florida, USA - Nc150 P3 (SPAdes) (version 2) | ecosystem: Host-associated > Arthropoda: Insects > Digestive... | reverse complement strand
CCCCCCAATTGAGAGAAGAACGTCCGGCCTACTTAAATCCTTAATAAATAAAAAGTGGATATTTTTTATATCTTCAAGATTTGAAATATATGAATACGCGGCGATAAAGAACGGGATTTGAATTAACAGTCCAAAACTGCCACGTAGCGCATAGATAGGGTGATAATGATTTTGACGGTAATATGCTGATAAAATCATGTACTGTTCATCGCCCTTAAAAACTTTTTTGATTTTATCGGCTTTAAATTTTAGTCTTTTTTCGATATCTCTTTCAAGCTGCTGCCATTTTTCCGCTACAGCATACAGAGGCAGACAAAGGACGCTTATAGTAAGGCTGATAAATATAATGGATACGCCGCTCTCTTTGAATAATTTTTGTGAGAGACAAAATGCAAATTCCAATATTGGGGTTATTGGAAAAATAATAATGTTATATAAAATGTTAATCATTTAAAATTTTCGCAATTGGAAGGGCATCAGCTTTCCAGTTTGACGGATCATATATATTATCCTTAACAAACAGCCACTGGTTTTTATTTATATTATAAGTATATTTGTTATGACGATATGTGCTTACGGCATCTAAAGTTGTTATGTTTATGCCGTTTTTTTTATCAGTTTGTAAAGGGACTTTGGTAAAAGGGTTAACCGGATTATCAATTATATTTTTCAGCGCGATAAAAGGTACATCCCCATTGGTCATAAAATCATCAGATTCTGTAAGATATCCTCGTGAATTAAAATCTTTTACCATTAAAAGAGGGTTATACGATTGCAATTTTCTTCCGTAAGGCAGATTTATGTTGCCGGGAAAATCCGTTGAGCCTCTTCCATGATCGGAAACAATGATAATCCGTGTGTTATCGTAAAGTCCGTTGTTTTTTAAATATTCAAACCATTTTCCCAGTAAAAGAAGAGACGCCGTCATAAGATGAAAACGGCCGTCGTCGGCAAGCAAACTTGAACCTTTATCGGTAACCGTTTGAACCGGTACATAATCAGGCGCTTGCAGAAAAGCGGAGCTGTGCGGCAAATGGGAATAGATAGCAGTATATGTATCACCGGTTTCGGTAAAAGCTGTAATTTTATCCAGAGTATCCAGGAACGCGTAATCATCAATGACAACATCTGTAAGTTGATTCTTTGTATTACCAATAAGCGTTAACCATTTACCTTCATCATAGATAAAAAGCCGTAAAAAGAGAGGGGCGCTTTTAAAGAAAGAAAAACGTATCAAATTATTGTCCAACAATCCGGTAATATTAATTACCGCGATGTCTTGATGATTGCGTAACCATTGGATGGTGTATTTTCCGATAAGGTTTTCCGCTTTAATTTCAGGATAATCCGCAAAAATAGACAGGTTTGTCATTAAATAATTGTCAAAAGGCGGATCGGTTACCGTTACCGAGTAACCGTTATTCGAAAATATTTCCGGCAGAAGCAAATAAGCTTCTTTTTGTTTGTTGAGCAATGGGACTTTATCACGGCTGTTTATTTTTACGGGCGTATATTCATAGCCGCCAAAAACAGGCAAGGCTCCAATAAGGGTATGACCCGCAAAAGAAGCGCAGTTAGGGTACCAACGGAAACCTTCCATGATTGAATTTAGCTCCGGTTTTTCCTTGTAAATATAAGGGATAAAACTGCCTACTGCAGCGTCAATCATAATAATAAGTACATTTTTTCCTGTTTTAGAAAATATATAAACAGGCCGGATACTTTCGGCGTTTTTTGCCTGAGACGTATGCCGTTCCTTTACAATATCAAAGTTATCGTGAATTTTTTTTACATTTATTATATTATACCCAAAAAGCGCCGAAAGAGCGATTATTTGTACTGATAAAATAATTTTATTTTTTTTGTAAAATAAAAGTAAAAGAAAAATAGTTATTGTTACAAATACAATTAGCGCGTTTATTAGATAAGCCGTGGGAATCAGCGCAAATGGCTTAGGTTCCGATAAGACAAGGGTTGTTGTTAAAAACCCGAAATTTTCCTTAATTAGAAACACATTGATCATAGCGGCGGCCGAAATGACAATCATAATGTAAGCGAATATCCGGCGTATTTTTTCGGAAAAAAGAAAATATATTACCAAAGGCCATAATAAAAAGATACCCGCTCCCTGTAGTAATGTCCGAAGTAAGAATGGAAACGGAGTTGTGCGGGAACCGATATATGAAAATTCCTCCACAGAAGACGCAATAAGCGAGGAAGGAATTACTCCGCCATGCAATAAGAAGAGAATGGCGCATGAAAGAAAAAAAAGATAATTAAGCGCGTTTTGCCGATAAATCGATAAATTATTTATTTTTTCCGCAGGTAGAGAAGGCGGTAATAATGAATTTTTTACTATTAAACGCGCCGCTTTTATAATGAGCGGAATAAATACCGCAGAGGAAACAAGCAAAGCCGCAAGAAGCCGTTTGGGAAGATCGCCAGGATGTTTAAAAAAAAGATAAATATCAAGTACAAGAACCGCAGGAATTAATAATATGAATATTATTTTATCTATGTTTCTGATTTTCTGAGCTATATTTTTTACAAGGGAGAACAGGTTATTCATTGTCCAGTAAATAACAAGTCCCGCCGGCGAGTTGTACAACAGCGCGAGGAAAACAAGAGCCATTCCGTAAAGCTGAATTTTATTTTTTATATCCATGCCTTTGGTGTATACGGCTCCGGCGGCAATATTAATAAAAGTCATTATTATCGGGAGAATATTTGTGTTTTTTATAAACGCGTCAGGTTTTCCAAGATCTCTGATAAAAAGAAAAGACGCCCCATGCAATATTTCCAGATGGGAAAGATACGAATAGGCCGCTATAAAAAATGGAATTTGAATAAATAAGCTGAAAGTATTACGCATGGCGTAAAGCGGATGATATCGATTCTGCCTGTAATAAGCTGACAGAATCATGTATTGTTCATCGCCGCTGAATACCGTTTTAATTTTATCTATTTTTGGTTTTAGCTGTTTTTGTAAATCACGTTCTTTTTGCTGGTATTTTTCCGCTACAAAATAAAGCGGCAGCGTAAGAATACTTACAGCCGCGCTTACGCCTAAGAGCGCCATTCCGTGATTGCTAAAAACACGGTAAACAAACACATAACACAATTCAATAAGCTGGACTATAGGAAAAATAATTATTAAATAGAAGAATGACGCCATATAGTTTCCTTAATTATTGAAAAAGTTTTTTCAAATGAATATTTGTTTTTTAAAGAATCGTCGAGATGTAAGTTCTGCGGTTTTTTATTAAATAAAATTTCCATTAGTTTATCATGTAAGCTAAGGCAGTCCCCTGATTGAAAGAAAATAACGGGGAAATCTGAAAAAACTTCCTTAAAAACGCTAATATCTGAAATAAGGGCTTGAGTTCCGGATAGCATTGCTTCAAGGGGGGGGTACCCAAAGCCCTCATACAGGGAAGGTTGTACAAGAAGGGCGCTTTGCGAAAGAAGTTTCCACTTTTCTTCGTCGTTTATGAAGCCTGTAAAGCTGACGCCTTTTCCTTCCAGACAGTCAAGCCGTTTTGATGTTTTTTTATCCCCTGACCGGAAATTATTCCGTGAACCGACAATAATTAGTTCATAATCAAGTCCTTCATTTTTGCACTGTAAAAAAGCGTCAAGCAGTATATTAAGTCCTTTATGTTTTTTAATGTTTCCGATAAAAAGAATTATTTTCTTTTTTTCAAGCTTGTTTTCGGAATATAAATTATTAGGCGTGTTAACTGCGTTTGACGCGTTTATTACATTTATGGAATTGCCAAGGAAATGTTTTATTCTGGATTTTGAAAATTCGGAAACCGTAAAAATTGTTTTTGAAAGACGGGCCACCCTTTTGTAAAAATACATACGAGCCCAAAGTCCCGATTTGGAAACAATATTAGGCATATCTGCAAATATTATATCATGAATAGTGGAATATACCGGAATTTTTATGCCGTCCGGGATATTAAAATATGGAGTGTAATATATATCACCGGAATTTATTTTTTTTAAAACGGATTTAGGAAAGACGAAAGTATCACGCAGGGAAAAAGGCTTAATGTTACAATGCGCTGTTTCTACAGAGCTGTTTTTTACTAATTGACTTAAATATTTTTCATCGCCCAGAAGAATAATTGAAGCGCCCGATGAAAGAAAAAAAGGAAGAAGTTCCCTGAAATATACCCCTATTCCTCCGCTTGCGTTGATATGCCTGCAATCAAGGGTTATTTTCAAGGTAATTCGGCTTTTTCCCAATTTGACGCTTCAAGAATCGAATCGTGAAGATACATCCATTGATCCTTTTTGATATTATAAACGTATTTTCCGTGATTACCGGTCATAGGCGCGTGAAATGTCGTAATAAATATTCCGTTTTCTTTTGGCTGCGTGGAAATGGGAATGCCGGTAAACGGGTTTGCCGGATTTTCAAGCAGGCCGTTAAGCGTTAAAAACGGAACATCGGCATTTGTCATAAAATCATTGTTAAAAGATAATGTGCCGTGAGAATTAAAATCCTTAAATAAAAAAACAGGGTTATATGCTTCCCGTGTTTCATCTTTTATTGATAAAGGGTCATCTGTCAATAGATTTTTGACGGTGCCGCCATGATCGGCAATTATAATAATTCTTGTATTATTATAAACGCCGTTCTTGCGCAGAAAATCAAACCATTCGCCCAATTTCAGATAAAGCGCGGTATTCGAATGATATCCTCCGTTGGACGCATATTTGCTGTTTCCGATTGCCGTAGTGATTTCAGAAGGCTTGAAGTTTTGTCCATGCAGCCATGCGTCTTCGTGAGTTAACTCGTTGGTGATTAACAATGCCGATTGTTCTTCAGAGTCTAAAGAAGTAAGTTCAGTCAGAAAATCCAGAATCGCATAATTGTTAATAAAATTAATTATGGATCTTCCAATGTTTTCAGTACTCCAATACCAGCCGGAGTCGTAAATAATAAGGCGCAAAAGAGGGTTATTCATTTTTAGTATGGAAAACCAGATAATATTGCGCTTTATTCTTGGATATGTAAAATCCTTTTTATCCTGTTCGTTTTTTTCATACCATAAGCTTGTATAGCGGCGTATTATATTAAAAGCGTTTATTTTATTGTATTTTTCATATATAGAATTATCCGGTATCCATGAATAATTCGCCCATGAAGGATCGGTTACGGTAACGTTAAAACCGCCTTTTACAAGCAAAAGAGGAATTGTTAGAAGAGCCTGATTATGTTTTTCGACAAGAGGAATATCGCTTTTTTTATTCATTTCTGTTGGAGTGTATTCGTACCCGCCCCAAAGCGGAGGCGCTCCGATTAACGTATGGCTTGCAAATGACGCGGTGTTTTTATATAGTATAAATCCGTCAAATTGATTTTCAAGTTTTGGATGATCATTAAAAATTAACGGCACAAACCCGTTAATAGCGCCGTCCGCCATAAAAACAATAACATTTTTTTTATCTTTTGAAAGATTAAAAATGGGTTCAAGCGATGTTTTTTCAGGAGTATCGGCCATTTTAATTCCAAGTTGAGCGTATGCGTTTTTTATTTTTATACTATTGGAAAAGGAAATAACAAAAAGAAAAATAATCAATATTGATAAAAAGGAATTTAAATATGTAATTTTGTATTTTAAAATAAGGAGAAATAAAATAAATAATAATAAGGCCGGAGTAATTATGGAAAGAACAGATTGAATAAAGCCGACTCCAAACAAACCGGTAGTATTAAAATTAAACAGAGTGTTTATTGTACCGTAATTTCCGCTGAAAGCGATAGTATAAATTGAGAATATTAACGAAAGAAAAGCGATAGTAAAAACTATTAATGACTTAACCTTATCGGAAAACATAAAGAAAATATTTACAGGCCAAAGAATGAAAAAACCGAAAAAGAATAAACCAGAATGAATAATATAATTAAAGGGAGAAGCGTGGTTTTCGATAAAACAGAATTCATCAGGCGAGGAAGTGATTACGGAAGACGGAATAAAAAAACCCGCAAGCAGAAACAGCGTAAAACATGAAAGCAACAAAAGAATAATCATATTCTTCCTGTTTTGAAATAATTTTATGAAAAAATGTTTATATAAATAATTAAAACCTTTAAGAAATAATGGCATAAAATAGAAAAGCGATACTATTAACGCGACAAGAAACCTTAATTTAAATAAGCGATTTTTCATGAAAAATAACAAATAGATAATAAATAAAGTAAAAACAACGCAGAGAATAAAATATAAAATTTTCAACGGATTTTTTATCTTATAAAAAATATTTTTAACAAGCGAAAAGACATTATTGAGAGTCCAGTAAATGACAAGCGCGGCGGGCGAGTTATAAAGCAATACAAGGAAAATGGCCGCCATTCCGTAAACCTGTATTTTATCCCTGGCAGAAAGGCTCTGGGTGTAAACAGCTCCCGCAACGCAGTTAATAAGCGTCATTACTATTGGGAGTATGTTTACAGAAATACCGCCAATATGGAAAAGAGAATCAGGAACGCTGATATCTTTTATAGATAAAAAGTTTACTCCGTGCAGGGCTGTAAGATTTGAAAGAAATGAATATGCCGCAATGAAAAAAGGAATCTGAACTATAAGCCCGATAGAACTTCTAAGCGAGTAGAGTGGATGATAATGATTTTGCCGGTAAAATGTTGAAAGAATCATAAATTGCTCATCACCTGAAAAAATAGATTTTATTTTATTAATAGGCGGTTTTAGCTTTTTTATTGTATCGCGTTCGATAATTTGCCATCGTTCCGCCATTATATAAAGGGGAAGAGATAAAAAAGAAACGGTTAAGCTTACGCCAAAAACAGATAACGCTTCGTTTTTAAATACCTTAAAAAAGAAAACATACACAAATTCTATAATTAGTACTATAGGAGATATAATTATAGTATAGAAAAAATCAGCCATTAATAACTTCCGTCATAAATTTATATACGCGTTTTCCCGTTTCGCCGGGATATTGCCATGCCGTTTCACGGGCTTTTTTACGCGCTGTTTTTAAACTTTCGCAGTCACCGGCGTTTTTTATTATATCCGTAATACGAGGAAAATCATCTTCATGCAGTTCAATGCCGGCCTCTTTTACCGTTTTAAACTGCCACAACTCATGATCAATATCGTCTGCGTCATAGGGACGAAGGTCAATATCCTGGCTGACATACAATACCGGCCTGTCGCGCAGGAACATATAATCAAAAATGATACCGGAAAAATCGGAGATCATTATATCGGCTTTATTAAGGGAATAAATATTTTCACGTTCATAATCCCACTCAATGTTCTTTGCTTCTTTATAACGCGCATGAAGACGTTCCAACATCTGCGCTTCCGATTTTTTTGACTGCGGATGCGGGCGTATTATAACTCGCCAGCCTGAAGCGGCTAATGGATCGAGCAGTTTCTCCCCGTAACGGGTTAAAATCGCAGAGGGACCCCATGAAGGAGAAACAAGGACGGTAAAAGGATGGTTTTCTTCAACAGGAAGGTTTTTAAACTTCTCGGCGTATACGTCAAGATAACTGCAACCTACGGTTACAAGTTTTTTTTCCGGAATGCCACGCTGTTTCTCCAAAAACCTTATGTCTTGTGCTTGATAATCGCCGGTTAAAAGCACGGAATCAAAATAATCAAAACTAAAAAGTCGGTAAATAGTCGCATCGCTTGGAGCGTGAAGGATATGCGAATAATGTTTGACCATTTTTGAGCGTTTAAGCTGATATACGTCAAGGCCGGGAGTAGTCATAAGGCAGATTCCGGCGTGTAGCATATTAAGGCGCGCAAAAGCGCGGTTTCCCTCACCGATAAACTCCGCTTTGATAAAACTCCATGAAGCGTCAAAAACAGGATCATCCTGCGCTGATGTCAGGTAAAGAAGACTGGTTTTTTGATTTTCAAATACATCAAGAACGGGTTTAAAAACATTCCAATACTGTTTTCCCTCGCAGTAAACAACAAAAGGATGATCCGTTGTAGCGGCATTACCGGTTTTCCCGCCGGAAAATATTAATTTTAATTTTAATATCAAAGCGCGTCCCAGAAAATAAATTGTCGCCGCGGCTCCGATTAAAATTGAGAACAGCGCGCTCCCTGTTCCCGGATCAATGTAAAGAAGATATAAATTCATTTTTCCACCCTTTCCCAATTATTGGGATCAAATATATTATCATGGACGCATAACCACTGATCATCCGCGATTTTATATTGCAGGTTATTTGCAGTGGTGATGACAACGTTATTTTTATTGCCGGCTGTAACAGGATTGTCCGAAAACGGATTTTTAGGAGTATCAATTAATTCATTCATGGCAATGACAGGAACATCCCCATGAGTCATAAATGTTTCATCTGTAGCAAATTCTCCATGAGACATAAAATCCTTTACCATAAGTAGCGCGTGATAACCTGAAAGCCGGTTGTTATTGGGGAGAAGTATATTACCCGGATAATTGCTGTTTAAGGATTTACCGTGATCGGAAACAATTACAATCCTTGTATTGTCATAAACATCTTGTTCCTGTAAAAAAACGAACCATTTTCCAAGAAGAAGCAGGGAAGCCATTATGGCATGATATGTTTTTTCTTCGGAAAAAGGCCCGTCGCCGCGGTTAGTAATGTCTATTCCGGGAATATAATCCGGATATTGAAGTATAGCCGTGTCATGCGTTAGTTCATTAACTATTGCGGTATATGTATTAGCTGTATCGTCTGTAATGTCAGTAATTAAAGGCAAATAATCAAGAGTGGTATAACTGTCAACAGTATCTATTGAGAGCTGTTCATAGGCGCTATCCTGCTCTTTAAGCCAGTCTCCTCTGTCATAAATAAATATTCTAAGCGCCGGAGGTGAAATCTTTAAAAAAGAGAAACGGATTAAAAATTCTTTTAATAAATCGGGAACTGACAATAATTTCAGTTCGGGATGCGAGCGCAGCCATATTCCGGTATAATTACCAAGTATGTTGCTTGCCATAATCTCCGGATAAGGGGTAAAAATACTTAAATCCGGCTTCCAACTGTAATTTGCGAAAACAGGGTCCGTAACGGTAACCTTGTAACCTGCCTTAAGAAAAACAAGAGGCATCATTAACAGGGCCTCGTTATGTTTTTCCTTTGCGTAGAAACGATCTTTCTGGATTAACCGAGGTTCATATTCATAGCCGCCGAAAAGTACCGGCGCTCCGACTCTTGTGTGCCCGCCAAAACTGACGCAGTTGTGATAATATATAAACCCGGAAAAATCTTTTATAAGTTCCGGTTTTTCATTAAAAACATAAGGTATGTAGCCTGAAATGGCGGCATCAAGCATGATAATGATAACATTTTTTCCGTTTCTGGAAAAACTATAAACAGGCTCAGGTCTTTCGGAATCCGCGGAGAATACACCGGATTGCGGCATCTGGTTCTCATAATCTTTAAATTCGCCGTTAATTTTTATAACATTGTATATCCCGAAAAAAACAAGAGCCGTAAGAATGATTAATTGAAAAGAATAAAAAAATATTTTTTTGGGGGATAAAAGAAAATAGACAAACCCGCACAACAGTCCAATGGTCGTAATGGAGCTTAAAATGATGATTTTATATTTTGATTCAAACGTATCCGGATTGGAAAATCTGAATGAGGTTGTAAGGAAACCATAATCGCCGGGGAAAAGAAATGTATTAATAATGGCCGTAACGGAAAGGAGTGAAATTATCATAGTAAGACCGTATTTTATTTTTTTCGGAAAAAGATAGAAAACACAAAGAGGCCAAAAAAAGAAAAAACCAGCGGATTGGACAAAGATATTAAAAATAAAAGGCAGGGGAGTGGTATAAGGATCATGAAAGGAAAATTCCTGTACCGAAGAGGCTATAAGAGAACCAGGGATGACAAGGCCGGAAAGAATAAAAAGTATACAGGTAGAGAGGATAAAAGTTTTTTTATCCGACAGTGAACTTAATTCCGGATTAATTATTGTTGAAAACTTCTTAATACAAAAATTATATAACCTTATAAATAGCGGAATAAAGAAAATCAAAGAACAAAGGACCGCGACAAATAAACGTTTTGGAGAAAAACCAAGAGGGATAAAACGGATATAAATGAATAAAACGCAAAGACATAGTATACCGTATACGATTTCTTTCCAATATTTTGTTTTAACAAGAATATTTCTGACAAGAGAAAATATATTGTTCATGGTCCAATAAAGAACCATGCCCGAAGGCGAATTGTAAAGCAAGACAAGGAAAACCAAAGCCATGCCGTAAACCTGTACTTTTTCACGTCCGGCTAAACCTTTTGTGTATATTGCGCCTGAAATACAGTTAATAATTGTCATAGCGACAGGAAGCAGGTTTAGATAAAAACCTCCGAGGGAAAGAAGTCTGTCCGGAGCGCCCAAATCCCGTATGAAAATATAAGAAGAGCCTTTTAAGAATTCCAGATTGGAAAGAAACGCATAAGCGGCAATAAAAAAAGGAATCTGTATTAAAACTCCCAAAGAACTTCTAAGTGCGTAAATAGGATGATAATGATTTTGTCTGTAATAGGCGGAAAGAACCATATATTGTTCATCACCTTTAAAAGCAGATTTAATTTTTTTTACTTTTGTCTTTAATTCCTCCTGTATTTTTCTTTCAATTATTTGCCATTTTTCGGCTATAAAGTAAAGCGGCATAGTGCAGGCTGTTACAACGGCGCTTACTCCGAAAATGGCAAAAGCTTTGTTATGAAATATACGGTAGACAATTACAAATGATATTTCTACAATTTGTACCAGAGGAAAGATAAATATGTTATACAAAAAATTAATCATTTAATTGAATCAAGATACCCTTTAAGAACTTCGGTAAATCTTTTCATCTCATGCGGCTTAATATCGCCGATATTTGCTATTCTGAACGTGTTTATGTTTCCAAGTTTTCCGGGGTAAATCGTGAATCCGTGCTGACGGGCAAGATCATGAAGGTCTTCAAAACTGTATTTCGGCGATTGAGGATCAAAAATAGCTGTTATTAAATGAGACTGGTCTTCTTCTTTTACAAGCATTTTTAAATTAAATCTTTTAACCGCGTCAACAAGAATACGCCAACATTCGGTATAACGCTGCCAGCGTTTTTCAACGGTTTCCTGTTTTGTTTCAAGAATTGCCTGTCTTAGCGCGTAAAGGCTTTGAACCGGAGGGGTAAAACGGGTTTGTCCTGTTTTAGAAAAATGATCATATTGATCATACAGATTTAAATAATAATTGCGCATGGGTATGTTTTTAGTTTTTTCAAGCTCGCTCTTCTTGCAGATAACAAATCCTATACCCGCCATCCCTTGAATGTTTTTATTGGATGTAGAAGCCATAAAATCAATGCCAAGTTTTGATAAGTTCATAGGCATTCCGGCGTAAATGCTTACAGCGTCAACTATCGTAACTATGTTGTATTTTTTCGCCAACGGGCAAATTATATCAAGAGGATTAAGAAGACCTGTTGTGGTTTCGTGGTACACAATGCCAAGGTGTGTATATTTTCCGGTTTTAAATTCGTTTTCAAGAGCGGAAATATCAATTCTTTCATAAGTTGAGCTTTTAAAAACCGTGTGGTTGATTTTATAAACAGAAGCGATTTTCGCAAGCCGTTGTCCGTAAGAGCCGTTGTCAACGATAAGTATATGCCCGTTTTCAGGAACACAGGAAGAAATCATAACTTCATCGGCGGCAGTTCCTGAACCGCCGAAAAAGACAGTTTCATATTCGGCAAGGCCGGCGGCAATGGAAGTAAGCTCTTTACATATCCATTTCATTACGTCGCCGAATTCTTTTTCACGCGGACAAATATCGGCGCAGACTTGCGCGTATTTAACGCTATCGCTAGTTGTAGCAGGTCCCGGGTTTAACAGTACTTCGCGGCGTATGTTCTTAAGCGATTCATTTTCCAGAATACGCGGCAGTATTTCACGCTTTGCCATTTCAAGATGGCTGTCGTCGTCAATTTCGCGCCACGCGTAATATTCAATTTTACGGATAAATACCTGATGTTTGTCAGTACACGCCATGATTGCGCGTTCATAGTCAAGTTTCGGAAATTCCGCGCGTTTTTTTTCGTAATATTCGCACATAGCGGAAAGGAGCGCGGGAGATATCTTTGTAATTCCGACAAGTTCGCCGTAGGTGGAAGATAATTCGGCTTTGTTTTTTGAAAGAGCCTTTAAGAAAGAATCGTTAGCCGCTTCAAGAGGGGAACCTTCGCCCTTCGGGCTCGGTTGAGGTTCCAAATACACTTCATCTCCTGAATTGGTAGCGCCGGAAGCGAGAATAACATTTTCATGAATATCGTTGCAAAGGACGGAAAGCCCTATGCTGTCGTAAATAAGGTCGGATTCCAACAAAATAAAATCTTCTGTTACATAAGGAGCGCAAACGCTCAATGTGGCCATACTACCGGTTGTTTCATACTCTGCGCTATAAACCGTTTGAATTGCCGGATATTTTTTCGCAAGCTCATTGTACGCTTGTGCGCAGTGGCCCGTACCTATAATTATTTTTTCTATGCCGCAGGCGAGCAGTTTTTGAACAGACCATTCGACAATGGCGATCCCGTTCAATTCAAGGAATCCCTTTGGCATTGAAACCGTCTTTTCTTTAAGGCGCGACCCTAGACCCGCCGCGACAAATACCGCTTGTTTTATCATAAATTTTCCCCGATATATTTCATAAAAGCCGCCTTGTTTTCCTGCGGCGTTGTTTTCGGACGTCCCAAATCTTTACGGGAGCCTTTTTTTACTTTCACTTCGATAAAGGTAAGCTCGTTGTTTTTTTCGGCTAAAATCTTTTTTAATTCTTCTCTTGTGTTTGCCTGATACACTTTTATATAGCCGCAAGAGCGCGCTATAGACTGCATGTCAATAAATGGGGCGATTGTCGGCTGACCCCCGACAGAATCATGGGCGCCGTTATTCAGAACTATGTGACAAAAATTCCGAGGCTTTTTTGTCCCGATTGAGGCAAAAGCGCCCATGTGCATAAGGGCCGCTCCGTCTCCGTCTAGGCAGTTTACCTGCAACTGCGGTTTTTGAAGAGCTATTGACAGTGCTATGGAAGACGCGTGTCCCATTGATCCTACGGTAAGAAAATCGCGCTCATGGCCGGATGAAGTTTTATCGCGTAACTCGTACAATTCTCGCGAGATCATACCCGTAGTGGAAACTATTATTCCGCCGAGGTTAGAAGCAATTTCTTCGATTGCTTCCTCGCGCGTCATTATCGCGTTTTGTTCTTCCTTTTTCTGAAGAGTATAAGGCGCAAATGTGTCTTTGCGTATAACAAGAGCGTAAGGCGAGCTGGTTTCGGCAATTGTTTTAAAACAGGTTTCAATCTGGCCGTTTACGGCGTTATCGTCTTTTTTTAATACAGAGTAGGGAATACCCATGCTTTCAAGAAGAGAGCATGTAACCTTGCCCTGTTTTATATGTTGAGGCTCGTCATGAACGCCTGGTTCTCCGCGCCAGCCTATGACAAGCACTAAAGGTATACGGTAAACTTCGCCGTCGGCAAGGGAGAGCAGGGGATTAATTGCGTTGCCTATGCCGGAATTCTGCATATACACAAGAGGGATACGGCCTGTGGCAAGATGATATCCGCAGGCAAGTCCGACTGCGGCCCCTTCATTTACAGCGATAATGTGGTTTTGTTTTTCAAAGTGATTTATATCACAGTGATCTGTAATATACGCGCAAAAATCTTTTAAAAGAGAATCCGGGACGCCGGAAAAAAACCCGACCCCCTTTTCAACCAGTTTGTTGTAAAAAAAAGCTACTTCTATCATTTATTTTCCGCCGGGAATTAACTCAAGAATTTCTTTTATAGGCATACAAACCGAATCCGCTTCAAGAGAGCGCTCGTTTTGCAAGATCATATTTGCGGTGTTTACCATAGCCGGATACGCGGAACGGAGCATGTGGTTTGCGTATATAATAATATTAGCGCCCCAGGAAGCAAGTTCTTTTTCTGTAAATTTATTATAAGTTGTAGGAACAAGGACAATCGGAACATGCGGATACTCGGAGCGGAATATAGAACAAAATTCTTTAATGTCATCGCCTGATTTTTCTTTGCTGTGTATCATAACGCCGTCGGCTCCGGCTTCGACAAAAGCGCGCGCCCTTTCAAGCGCATGGGGTACAGGGAAACCAGCTATTAAACTTTCAAGACGGGCTATTATCATAAATTCTTTTGTTACCTGCGCGTTTTTTCCGGCTTTAATTTTATCGCAGAAGTCGTGAATAGGGCATAATTCCTGGTTAACATCTGTTCCAAAAAGTGAATTTCTTTTAAGTCCGGTTTTGTCTTCTATGATGACAGCGGATACGCCGTTTCGTTCAAGGGTTTTTACGGTAAAAGAAAAATGATGACCGCCGGTGTCACCGTCAAAAATTATCGGCTTTGTAGTACATTCAAGAATATTGGTTAAGTCGTGTAGGCGGGTAGTAAGATCAACCGCTTCGATATCGGGTTTTCCCTTGCTTGTAGAATCGGTTAAACTTGACGACCACATTCCGTCAAAACTATGAAGACCGTCTTCTTTTTCGATCTCAAGATTTTCTATTATTAGACCGGACAGCCCGGAGTGAGCTTCCATTATTCTTACAATATTTTTTGTATCAAGAAGACGACGAAGTGTTTTTAGCCGGATATCAGGCGTTGTTCCGACAGAACGTATCGCTTCATTTATTGAAGATGAATTAATTCCGGGAGTATAGGGAATTTCTATAACTTCGCCGCCCAGTTCTTTCATTACCGCATAAACTTCATCGCGCTCTTTGCGAAGGGTGCCGCTTTTCCAGTCATCCCCGTGAATTATGTAATCGGGCTTTAATTTCCGCAAATTAGGCACATAACTCCATTCTTCCTGCGGTATTACGCGGGCTACGTTCTTAATATTTTCGATAACGTCTTTTCTCTGCTCATAGGATAAAAAGGGCAGGCGTTTATGAGACGCTATAGCGGCGTCAGTTAAAAGTCCTATTGTTAATTCTCCGTGTGCCGCGCCCTGGCGGATAATGTTGATTATTCCCGGATGAACAATGTCGCCGCGCATTCCGAGGTATACTGTTTTTCCCATAAAATATTTCTCCTAATTTGTTTATTTTTATTCAATTCTAACTTTTTTCCAATTTTTAGGTTCAAATATGGAATCCTGAACATGCAGCCACTCATTGGGAGCAATATTATAACGATTCTGATATTGCGCTTTTAAAAAGTTTTGTGAAGATGTAATTGTTACGCCGTTACCTTTATTTGTAATTAGTTTTTTTCCTGTAAAAGGGTTTACCGGATCTGAAATAATATTTTGTACAGCAAGAATAGGTGTATCAGCATTTACCATAAATTGATTGTCAATTGCTATACCCCC
>Ga0268262_10004046_pt1 | contig 15400 bp, 18 predicted proteins | sample TergutNc150P3_FD_190354 | JGI IMG/M metagenome (GOLD analysis project Ga0268262, IMG submission 190354) | Nasutitermes corniger P3 segment gut microbial community from laboratory colony in Florida, USA - Nc150 P3 (SPAdes) (version 2) | ecosystem: Host-associated > Arthropoda: Insects >... | reverse complement strand
GTTTTATTACTTCCAGTAATTTCTCCCACTCGCCTGCGTCACGCCAGCGGCAGAAACGACGATGGGTGTTCTTCCAGTCGCCGTAGTCGGGTGGAAGGTCGCGCCAAGGCGCTCCTGTCCGTAGTATAGCAATTTTAATGGCGTAGTCCATTCTCATGACTTCTGAATCCAATTTTATCAATATGTTTCGCATGAATGTATTGCACATTTTGGACTACGAAAACTAAAACTGCTATATCCAGAGGACAGCGTTTATGAATGTGCGATTGTCCTTTGCATTGCCGCCCCAGGTACCTTTGCGTCCTTTTAGGTGTGGTTCTATCAGCTCCCAGAGTCTGTCGGATATGTCGTGTCGTCTGTGTTCTCCTGCCATGTGATCTCCTTTTGTCTCACATCAGGATATATGACAGAGATACGAAAAACAATACTATTGACGGCACTGCCTAGTATTAATACCAATTTGCATTCGCAGGGATGCAAATTGGTATAAGGCAGCGGGAACCGATGCCCGCAAGTTTTTGAAAAAGCTGGGTTTCCCAGTTTTTCAAAAACTTTGGCGTAAAGCGTTCGATGTCAATCGAACGCAATTTGGTATAACTTCTTTGTTAAAGTTTGTGTTTGGTTTGATATTTGTTTCCTCCTTCTCTCTTTTAGCTCAAAACGAAAATGTTGAGATGAGAAGAAGGGAGTTAGTGATTGCAATAAAACCTGTAGTTTCTTATGGAAATTTAACGGGTGATGGTGATACTGTAAACAGAACGCCGAATATAGGGATGATGTTTGGTTCAAGAATTTATATTGGTAATCCTAATATCGCAGTGCGGGTTAATCTTGGCTATGATAGACTGACGAACATCACAACTGACAAAGGAGAAAAAGTTTTTCGAAGTACTGCTACCGCAGGATTATTATATTTTATTGGCAACAAGCCGAATCCGAGTAAGAGTTATTATCTTAGTCTTGAAGGAGGGATTAATACATGGTTTACAGATTCATACTACTCTCGACATAAAAATATCCAGCCCGTTAGAATTTTAAGATTTGGTAAAGGTTTTGAAGATTTGTTCTTCGAATTTGGAATTGAGACCAATTATTTAGATGTAAACGGAGTTGAATTAAAAAGATATAAAGACTCTAATCTAGCTTTAAATGCGGCCTTGGGGTTCAGAAATTTTTAGGAAAAGAAAGTAAACAGAGCCGCTTGCAAAACTTCAGTCTTGCGAGGGTGTTGCACAGATAATGACTTGTGCTCAAATAGCCCTTTAAAACACGAGGTAGTCTCGACCAATATCATTATAAATGCAACACTCTCGCGATTCGTATAGTAGGTTACAAAAATACAGGATTCAAACAAACGTGGCTATTGCACAGCCTCGGTTTCTATTTTGATTTCATCATTTGCTACCGTAAGCCTTGCCATGTTGCCGAGTTTTAGATGACCGTCCAGTACCATTCGGGACATTGGGTTTACTACTGCTTGCTGAATCAGGCGCTTCAATGGCCTTGCGCCGTAGTGCGGGTCAAAGCCATTTTCCGCCAGCCAATTTGCCGCTTCTTCCGTTATGTCTAACCCGATACGCTTTGCAGCTAACTGGGCTTCTAGTCTATGTAACTGAATTTTTGCTATGGATACCATGTCGGTCTTGGCCAGTGCCTTAAATATCACTACTTCGTCAATGCGGTTCAGAAATTCCGGTCTGAAAAAGCTCCGCAGCGCGGCTTGTACATCTGATAGCGCGTCCTCGGCCTGACCTCCGGCTTCAAATATGGCTTGGCTTCCCACGTTAGATGTCATGAGGACGACTGTATTTCTGAAATTCACCGTGCGTCCTTTCCCATCCGTTAAGCGTCCGTCCTCCAGCACTTGCAAAAACAAGTCAAAGATGCGCGGATGCGCCTTCTCCATTTCATCCAGAAGAATCACAGCGTATGGGCGGCGGCGCACGGCTTCTGTCAGTCGTCCGCCCTCTTCGTAGCCAATATATCCGGGCGCTGATCCAATCAGCCTAGTCGCGTCAGCTTCGTGTGTAAATTCGCTCATGTCTATGCGGATCATAGCGTTTTCGTCATCAAACAGAAATTCGGCCAATGCGCGGGCAATCTCGGTCTTTCCAACGCCGGTAGGCCCTAAGAACAAAAAACTGCCAATGGGCCTGTTTGTATCTGACAAGCCGGCTCTGCTGCGCCTCAGCGCATCGGATATTGCCCGCAGTGCGGGCGCTTGACCGACAACGCGCTGGCTAAGGCGTTCTTCCATGTGCAGCAGTTTTTGAGCTTCGCCTTCCATAAGTCTGTGCGCGGGTATTCCGGTCCAGTGACTGACGATTGAGGCTACGTCTTCTTCTCCAACTTCAAGCCTTAACATGGCCTGTTCCCTGTTGGACGCGTCGGTCAATTCTTTTTCCAGGACAGGGATTTCCCCGTACTCCAGGCGAGAAGCCCTCTCGTAATCTCCTCTGGTTTTTGCCTGATCCAGTTCTATACGTAAATCATCCAATCGCTTTTGTTGCGTGCGGGCTTTTTCTATCTGGAGTTTTTCGCCTTCCCACTGGGATCTTAAACGGCTCAGTTCTTCGCCGAGATCCGCCAGTTCTTTTTCCAGTTGATGCAGTCTTTCCCTGCTTGCCGAATCTGTTTCTTTCGCTAAGGCGTGTTTTTCCAGTTGCAACTGCAATTCGCGCCGTTCGCGGACATCAATTTCCAGAGGGCGGCTGTCCAACTGAATGCGTACGCTTGAGGCCGCTTCATCCATAAGGTCAACCGCTTTATCGGGTAAAAAACGATCGGCGATATAACGGCTTGAAAGCGCGACTGCTTCTACCAGAGCGGCATCTTTAATGCGGACGCCATGATGCAGCTCATACCGCTCTTTGAGACCGCGCAGAATGGAAATCGCATCCTCCTGGCTGGGTTCTTCCACATAGACCGGCTGGAACCTGCGCTCCAGCGCGGCGTCTTTTTGCACATGCTTTTGATATTCGTTTAGGGTCGTAGCGCCAATGCACCTGAGATCGCCTCTGGCCAGAGCCGGTTTTAGCAAATTGGCGGCGTCCATACTGCCTTCCGCGGAACCCGCGCCTATCAGCGTATGTATTTCATCAATGAACAGGACAATTTTTCCATCGCTCTTTTCTATTTCCTGAATAACACCTTTAAGGCGTTCTTCAAATTGCCCTCTGTATTGACTGCCGGCCACCAGAGCGCCCATGTCCAAACCCATTAACCTGATTCCTTTGAGGCTGTCCGGCACGTCGCCGTGGACTATTCTTTGAGCTAATCCTTCAACGATGGCTGTTTTGCCGACGCCAGGTTCGCCAATGAGTACAGGATTGTTCTTTGTTCGCCGCGAGAGAACCTGAAGTACGCGCCGCACCTCTTCATCCCGCCCGATAACGGGGTCGAGTTTTCCGCTTTCGGCTCGCGCTGTGAAATCAATGGCATAGCGTTCCAGACTTGCGAATTTTTCCTCGGCTCTTTCGTCTTCCACGCGCGAACCCTTGCGTTGTTCCTGTATGGCGCTCTCTAAGGATTTACGAGTGATATTGAATTTTTCCAATATCTTTCTCACATCAGTGTGCGCGTTTGTAAAGGCCAGCAGCATAGCGTCCGTCGCTATGTAGCGGTCAGCCAGACCCCTTGCCGTATCGGACGATAGCTCCAGAAAATTACGCATGGCGGGGCCGAATTGAGGCTCAGCGCCACCAATGGCTTTGGGCAATTTGTCTGTCAACTCGTCGGAAGCATCAATCAGGGCGCGCATTTTATCCGCCCCGACGCCAACCTTTTCCAGCAATGGGCGCATACCCATTTCCGGAGTCAAAAGGATAGCAAACAGATGCTGGGGCAGGATTTCCGGGTGCTGTTTTTCAACAGCCATGTTTCTGGCCCCGACAAGCGCTTCGTTTGATTTTTGTGTAAAGGGAAGCATGGACATAAATAAACACCTCCAAAATTCAGTATAGCAAAAATCTAGCAAAAGTCAACTAAGATTTTTTTAGTCTATGACTGTTCAAGTGATTATAATTAATAATTTATTAAATTTTATGGCACTGCTTTGTATCCAACGCAGGCAAGGGGGACTAATACCAATTTGCAATCGTAGGGGTTTTAATGTAATATTTTGGTGAGGAGGGTGAGATGCGACCACCGACACCAGTGACCGAGAGCCGAATTGCAGAGTTGGAGGAGTTCAGGAAGTCCAAATGGTCCGGGGAAGAGTTCCAGCGTTTCCTATGCGTTTGGCTAAGAGTAAAGCAGGGAATGACGACCAAAGAGATAGCGATTACTGTAGGCTGGCATGTGAATTCAGTAAGGCGCGTCCAGAAGGATTTCGTGGACAACGGCACATCAGCCTTGGTCAGCAAAAAAACTGGTGGACGGATCCGCCAGAACATGACGCTAGAGGAGGAGAAGTTGTTTCTGAAGGCTTTTGATAAAGTTGCGAGTAATGCTTCAATGGTGGTGGTAAACGAAGTGAAAGACGCACTGGAGAAATATTTGGGGCATACAATCCATCTGTCCAGCGTGTATAGACTAATGCATAGACACGGGTGGCGAAAGCTGGTACCCCGTCCGAGGCACCCAAAGCAGAACAAGGAGCTTGCCGAAGCCTTCAAAAAAAGGGCTTCGCTGAAAGGGTAGCACAGACGAACACAAATGGCCTACCTTTGCGGGTGATGTTTCATACCAATTTGCATTCATAGGTATGTAAATTGGTATAAGGTAGCGAAAACCAATGCCGGTGTCTGCGCTTTTAATGCCCCAGAAGCAGCAGCTCCAGTTATGGCGGCTGTACCGGCCACAATGAATTCACGTCTGTTCAGTTTATTGGTCATGATGAACTCCGGGAAATTTATAAGCAGTTCGCCCTATTGTAGATTGAACTGTTATATATCAAATTCAAATTGCCCCAGGCTATCCACCAGCATACGGCTCACTCTTTTGTGATTGGCATTCCACTCGGCGTGGGCATCGGGACCAACGTGGTTTGCGACAACAAGCGCGGCGGATACTGGAACTTTAGCCAACTGGCAAGCTGCAAAGACACCAGCCAGTTCAAGGTGTTCAATATCGGCCACTTGACCCAGAATTGCGGCATCTTCAGAACTGAAAGTAATGGCGGGCGGAGCTGCCACAACGCATTTTGGCAGTGGTAGCTCCCAAGAGACAGGCCAGGATGTTGTTTCAATGGATGGGCGAAAAGCTCTGTGTTGAATTTCAGAGACGGACACGGCAACTACCTCAGAAGCGGTAATGCAATCGCCTACATTCAGGCGCTCTCCGTACACGCCGCAGGTACCTATAAAAAGTACCGCTCTGGGAGTCATTTCACACAATATTCGCGTCGTAGCTACGGCGGCGGTAACAGCGCCAATACCCGTCAGAGCTGTTCGCCAACCCCTTGGGGCTTCCATGTCCAAGCCAGCCAATTCAGGGGCGAATGCTGCCAGCAATAGTAGGTTGGGCGAATCCACAATGCGTACAATATACTATGAATTGAGCCACTTGCAAAACTTCCGTTTTGCAAGTTCAACGGAGTTGATAGAAACGGGGGTTTTTCAAGAACATCTTTGAGTGTAATCTATTTTCCCATGCCTTTATCTCCTCAAAAGATTCGCCGGAAACCATGGATGTCATGGGTTCGCTTTTGTGTTGTCCTATTTCTGGTGGCGATATCGGGATGGGGTGTTCTGGAACTGGGTCAGCGTTACCTGGGCATTCAGAAATTGGTGATAGAGCAAATAAACATATCCGGGTGTCAGTGGGACAGACTGGTTCAGGTGCAGGAAATTGCCGACGCGCTTTCTAATGGGAAACCTCTTTTTCTATTTGACGCAGATCAGCTTCAGACAAAGATCGAATCTCTGCGCTGGGTAAGAGCCGTATTAATCCGCAGAGAGCCGCCCGACCGCTTAAGTATTGTCATAGAGGAACGCCAGCCACTATTTATGATAGTCACCACAAACGGTGTCTTGCTTATGTCCGATGACGGTATTATCATGGACAAGGTGAATCAAGCCAATTTGAGACCCATACCCGTAGTGGCGGATCCGGCCAGTCAGGACGAGCAAACCATCATTAAACTGATACAAGTAGCCAGAGCATTAAAAGCGAAGCAGCCCGATTTTTACGCCAGACTGACAGAACTCCGCTGGTCAAGCCAAGGATTAACCAAAGGCCCGACTGTTTTCATGGAGGGTTTGCAATCCCCCATATATTTGGCGAAAGAAGACCCGGCAAAAAATATACCCAGCTTCCAAGCGATTTTTCTGCAGTTGTACGCAAAGAAATCTGATTTAAATGATTTGCGCCATTTCGACTTGCGCTGGGACAATCAAATCGCTGTAGGCGAGTTGCCTGAAAATGCTGCGCCGCAAGCAGAAAGCCAATAGTGGTAACATAGGCGGCACGACTAATGATTACTCTCAAAAACGTCGTCAAACGCTATGGACGCATTCAGTATGGGTTGCGAGAAGTTAGTTTCCAAATATATCCGGGCGAGTTTGTCTTTTTGACAGGCCCGAGCGGCGCTGGAAAAACCACGCTGCTGCGGCTGCTGTTCAGAGAAGAAATAGCGACTTCAGGCGAGGTTAGGGTTGCCGGGCACAAGCTGAATAACATGGCAAAAAAGGAAATACCTGTACTCAGGCGTAAGCTGGGCGTAGTTTTTCAGGATTTCAAGCTCATTCAGGATATGACGGTATTTGAGAATGTCGCGTTTGTCCTTCAAATACTTGGAGTCGGGCATAAGGAACAAAGGCAGCGCTCATGGAAAACGCTTAAAATGGTTGGACTCCAACACAAACTCAGCAGTTATCCGTGCCAACTGTCCGGCGGCGAGCAGCAGCGTGTGGCGATAGCAAGGGCGCTGGTGAACGACCCCCTGGTTTTATTGGCGGATGAACCAACGGGCAATCTTGACCCTGAGCTTTCACAGGAAATAATGGCTTTGTTTGAAAGAATCAACCGCCAGGGCACCACTGTTTTCATAGCAACGCACCACAGAAGCCTTATGAATCAGATGAGAAAACGCGTAATCGGTTTGGAGAGCGGTCAGCTCGCTTTTGACGAACCCGCACCATCCATTGCTACAATACCTGGAGTTTCCCAGATATTTTAATGTAGGTATGATATAAATTGTATTGAACATCAAATTAAGGAGAGTCTATGTCGTCGCACCTCTCAGCAAGCGGTCGTTTTGAATTACAACCGGCACCTCCTACTCCAGATGAAATAAGAGCGACCAAGATGAAAAACCTAGGTTTTGGCCGTTTTTTTACAGATAACATGATAGTTATTCCCTATAAGGATGGCGAGGGCTGGGGCCGGGGCATACTCAAGCCCTACAGCTCAATTCCCATGGATCCAGCCGGGTCTGTACTACACTACGGACAGGCGATTTTCGAGGGATTCAAAGCTTATCTTCAACCTGACGGCAGCATTAAGGCTTTCAGGCCCGAAGCCAATGCCAACAGGTTCAACATATCCGCAAAGCGATTGGCAATGCCAACGCTTCCAGTCGAACTCTTTATTGAGGCGGCCGAATTGTTGATCAAACAAGAACGTGCCTGGGTTCCTGCGGCCATAGGCGAGAGTTTATACCTGCGCCCTTTTATGATAGCCACTGAAGCAGCCCTTGGTGTGAGACCATCCAACGAGTACTTGTTTATTCTGATTGCATCTCCGGCCGGTGCTTACTTTCCTCAGGGTGTTAAACCTGTGACAGTCTGGATTTCTGAGGATTACGTTCGCGCCGCCCCCGGTGGCACCGGTTTCGCCAAATGCGCGGGTAACTACGGCGTTGGTCTGGCCGCCCAGCTTCAAGCAAAAGAGGAGGGTTGCGACCAAGTTGTTTGGATTGATGCCATACACCGCAAATACATTGAAGAAATGGGCGGAATGAATATCTTTTTCGTCTATGAGGAAAATGGCAAAACTATAGTCGCCACCCCCATGCTCACCGGTACTTTGCTGCCCGGAATAACGCGCCTGAGCCTTCTGGATGTTGCCAGAGAACTTGGTTTTGGGGCTGAAGAACGCAAAATATCCGTTGATGACTGGGAAAAAGATCTGCGCGAAGGACGTATGACCGAGGCTTTCGCTTGCGGTACGGCGGCGGTCATAACGCCAATCGGAACGGTGAAATCCACACGCGGAACATGGGTCATCAAAGATGGCAATACCGGCCAGGTTTCAGCAAAATTGCGCGAAACCCTGCTGAACATTCAGCATGGTCTTGTGCCGGATACGCATGGATGGTTGCATAAGATAGTCTGAGCCACAGTGTTGGCGTTCAAATTTTTAAGCATGATTTTGAGGGATTTTCAAAATGAACTGCCCCACACCGTCAAATACGTCAGTAAAGTCTTTGGCTCCGGGTGAGTTGCTTGCCAAGGGCAAAAGGGCTTCTTTAAGCGAATCCGCTGAGGCGGAAATACGTTCGTTGAGCAATCGCTATCCAGACAAACTGGCCGCAACACTACCAGCCCTCTATGTGGCTCAAAACGACCTGGGCTTTGTGAGCTTGGCCGCTATGCAGGAAGTGGCAAGGGTACTGGATATTCCTCAAGGCCATGTATATGGAGTAGCCACCTTTTACACTATGTTCCGCAAATCTCCCGTCGGGAAGTTTCACATTGAGGTATGCACAAACTTATGCTGTGCCTTAAAAGGCGGAGCAAGGATTTTTGAGCGTTTGCGGGAGCGTCTGGGGGTTCAGCCCGGCCAGGTTAGTGCCGATGGAATGTGGAGTCTGGATGAAGTTGAATGTCTTGGAAGTTGTGGTACCGCGCCATGTATCCAGATCAATCATGACGTGTACGATGAATTGTTGAATGACGCCGGATTGGACGCCGTGATAGATGCGTGCAAAAATGGCCGGATTGCCGCGTGGGGCATCAAATGACCAATATCCGAACGAAACCCGACCGCCAACGCTACACCTTTGATGCTTTTGGTTCAAAGGCATTTCCAAACTTTTTACTGAGAGGCGCCGGAGATTTGAACAATTGGCATCTCAGCGTCTATACGGAAGCACACGAGGGCTATCAGGCCCTACAAAAGGCTCTTAAAATGGAACCCAGTGCCGTTGTTCAGGAAGTAAAAGCATCAGGACTTCGCGGACGCGGGGGCGCTGGCTTTCTCGCCGGACTCAAATGGTCCTTTATGCCAAAAGATACGAATGACCTAAAATATGTCCGTTATCTGGTGTGCAACGCAGACGAGGGCGAACCAGGAACTTTTAAAGACCGCGTAATCATTGAATACAACCCCCACCAGATCATTGAGGGAATGATTATCGCAGCTTGGGCAATGCAGTGCCGCAAGGGTTTCATTTACTTTCGTGGTGAGTTCAAGTGGCTGATAGACAAAATGGACGCGGCGATTCAGGAAGCGCGAGACGCCGGTTACTTAGGTAATAATATTCTGGGTAGCGGTCTCAATTTCGACATGGATACATATAGAGGTGCAGGAGCTTATGTTTGTGGCGAGGAAACAGCTCTGTTGAACAGCCTGGAAGGCCGCCGCGGCGAGCCAAGATTAAAGCCGCCCTTCCCGGCCATCAAAGGTGCTTACGGCCAGCCTACAAATGTCAATAATGTTGAGACACTGGCCAATGTACCTGTGATTATGCGCCTTGGCGCTCAGACGTATGCGGCAATAGGGTCTCCGAATAACACTGGAACAAGGCTCTTTGGTATTTCAGGACATGTTAAGAAACCAGGGATGTACGAAATGCCAATGGGTACCCCATTGCGTTACCTGGTGGAGACCGCAGGGGGTGGCACTTCCACCGGACTGCCTGTGAAAGCAGTGATTCCTGGCGGCATAAGCGCGCCGGTTCTCACGCCCGAAGACCTGGACACACCGATGGACTTTGATTCCATGAGCGCAAAGGGGAGTATGGCGGGCTCTGGTGGAGCCATTGTGCTGGACAAGTCTGTCTGTATGGTTCAGGCCGCTTTGAGGGCAGCTCGTTTTTATGCACACGAAAGCTGTGGTCAATGCACACCATGCCGCGAAGGATGCCATTGGGTAGAAATGATCCTCAGCCGCATTGAATACGGCCAAGGCCGCAAGGGCGATTTGGAGCTTCTTGAAGACATTATTTCAAAGATAAACATGCGAACGCTCTGTCCCCTTGGCGATGCCGCATGCGGAATACTGGACTCCATTCTCAAGAAATTCCGCAACGAGTTTGAAGCGCACATTGAGCAGGGCAAATGTCCCATGGCAAGCGAATCTCTCCTTGTTCAACAATCCAGCCAATAAACCAAAGAAATAGACCGCGCTTTAGAAAGTCAGGTACAGAAATGCCAGGATGTCTAGTTCTCGTCCCGACCCCCTTGGGCAATCTAGGGGATATAACAGCCAGAGCCGCAACGGTATTGGAATCATGCGATACGGTAGTATGCGAGGATACAAGGCGCACCGGTTTCTTATTGAAACACTTAAATATCAGCAAGCCGCTACAGCGCTTTGACGATCACGCTGGTGTCCGCGAGGCAAACAGTCTGGCAAATGCGTTGACATCGGGTAAAACCATTGCATATTGCTCTGATGCGGGTATGCCAGGAATCAATGATCCCGGCTTTGAATTAGCACGTCTGGCCAGGGAATCAGGTGCCCAAGTGTGCGTATTGCCAGGGCCGTCTGTGGTGACACTCGCTGTAGTGGCATCTGGACTGCCCACGCACGCATTCAGTTTCTTGGGATATTTACCAGCTAAAGCTGATGCCAAACGCTCTTTCCTTCGCAAACTTGCGGGTCGGGAAGAAAGCACTGTCGTGTTTGAAACTCCCCACAGGATTGAAGATACCCTGAATGACATAAATGAAATAATGCCAGACAGAGAATTGGCCATGGGCCGCGAGCTGACAAAGCTACATGAAGAGTGGTACAGAGGTACATCACAACAAATTTTGACTCAATTGGGCCGGGAGTGCCGAGGCGAACTGGTGCTGGTTATTGCGGGCGCAGACGCTAAACGCACTATTGAAAACGGTGTTCAAAACCAGGAAACTGACACACTGCCAGTATGGGCTGGGAAATATTTGGACGCGGCGCGCGAAGGTGGAATGACGCTGCGCGAAGCCGTTAAACCTTTGGCCCGGCACTTGGGCAAGCCGCCATCTGATGTGTATAAAATGGCTGCTGAAAGAAAGTGAAAAATCTATTTCATCAAGACATAAATGACCGAAGCACTTGACAAACAACCCAACGACGCGTTATCCGCACAGATAACAGCTTTTCTTTTGGAGCAAAGAGCGCGCTCTGTTTCGCCCCATACTCAACACGCCCAACGCGCCGACTTGGAAAAACTGGAGAACCACGCTAGGCAGGAAAGATGGAGCGGATGGGCTGTTAAACCAAAAATCCTGCGGCATTTTGCATTGGAATTGGGCAAACGTGGACTGGATCCCGCAAGCCAGGCCCGAATACTGTCAACTACCAGAACCTTTTACAAATGGATGTTTGAGACAGGGAGAATACAGAATAATCCGGCGTCAAGTCTCAGAAACCCAAAGCAACCAAAACGATTGCCAGCATTTTTGACGGAGGGCGAAAGTTGGAATTTACTGGAGTGCATTGAGCCGGTTGATTTTGTCACCTCACGCGCTCGCTGCATCTTTGAATTGCTGTACGCGTGCGGCTTGCGTGTTTCGGAACTGACAGGCCTGAATTTTCAGGACTTGGACATGGCTGAACATACTGTTCGTGTACTCGGCAAGGGCGACAAGGTGCGAATCGTGCCATTTCACGCAACAGCCGCCGAGTCGTTGGTGATATACCTGAACTATCGCTCAGTCTTTTTGGCTACAAAAAACCTGCCTCCCAATGCGGCAATATTCATTAATCAAAATGCTGGACGACTCACAGCCGTAAGTGTGCGCAATTTTCTTAATCAAGCCTTGGAACAGACCGCCGTAAGGGCAAAAATAAGCCCTCACGCTCTCAGGCATTCCTTTGCGACACACCTTTTGAGCAGAGGAATGGACTTGCGATCCATACAAGAACTCCTTGGCCACTCCAGCCTTAGTACGACACAGAGGTACACGCACCTTGATTTGGCTCAGCTCGCTAAAACATACGAGTCCGCACATCCAAGGGCAAAGAAAAAAGCAGCGGATGCTTAGGGTTTATTTACACTAGAGCCACTTGCAAAACGTTAGTTTTGCAAGTCCAACGGAGTTGGTAGGCTACGCCCGACCGAAGCAGGCTCTGGAGTAAAATATTGTCAACAAACAAGTTACTAAATCCAGTCAGAGACGGCGGAAGGTCGGGAGCAGAGGTGCAGCGGGGTTTTGCAATTACCTCAAACTAATAGAGGGAATATAGCAGTTTTAGTTTTCGTAGTCCAAAATGTGCAATACATTCATGCGAAACATATTGATAAAATTGGATTCAGAAGTCATAAGAATAGACTATGCCATCTAAAATTGCTATAGAAGCGGAAGCCCTGATAGCAGATAAAGCTTACGACACCGACGCGATAGTGGATGGCGATAGAAGCTGGCATAGTGCCGGTGATACCGCCCAAGTCGAATAGGAAGGAGCGCCGCAAGTATGACGAGTATTTATATCGCATTCGCCACCTGGTCGAGAATGCCTTTATGGAGTTATACCATTTTCTATTGCTGTTGCAAAAAACGGTAGCACGCTATGCAACAAACAAGCGTAATTGCGAAATCATTTGTTGCATCAGAATCAGGATTTGGTATTACAAGCGCGTCAACACATGATTCACAGGTAGCTATACCGCTAATACAGCCTAAAACTCTCCCAATTTTTGCACATACATTTTAAAAGAGTGCGATGATGTAGGCATGGATAGCTGAAAGTCTTTTTCCCACCGAGTTTTTTTTGAAATTTTTCTTTAGCGGCGTTTGACAGGACAGGCATGTATATAGACACATACATGAAAGGGTCACCATGCTGAGCTCAAAGAACACGGTGCCACTGCCAGAGTCGGGGACGATTATCCGCAGGACAGGAAAGTACAGCTACGTCTACAAAGTCCTTGACACTTTCCGCAACGCCAAAGGCCAGCCAACCAACACAAGGAGACTGATCGGCCGCCTGACCCCGGATGGGGGGAGACTCGTGCCAAACGACGGCTACTTTGAGCTCTATCCTGACGTAGGTATGGAATGCCCGCCGACGTCAGACGGCGTCGTCTCCGTCGTCTCGGCGGGCCCGCATTTCCTGTCGGGGCACGTCCTTGCGCGGCTGGGGCGATGCGGGCATTGGAGTGGGGCTACAACCGGGACGGGGACAGACTCCCCCAGATAAACCTGGGGTGCTACCTGGACCAGGGGAGCCGCCTGCCAATGTTCTATGTAACATACCCTGGTTCCATAGTGGACAAGTCGCATCTGCCCTACATGATGTCCTGCAACAGCGAGCTGGGCATACGTGGGAACATTGTGTTTGTGATGGACAGAGGCTTCTGTTCGACGTCAAACATAAACCACATGCATTCAGAGGGCCATGGCTACCTCATAGGCGCGGACACGCGGCACAAAGCGACGCGGGCCGCCATAGAAAAGGTCCGCGGGGGAATATCGTCCATGAGGAATCTGGTGTGCGAAGGCACGTATGCGGTGGGGGTTCGCTCCAGGTTCTACGGGGAGCAGTCCGTATTGCACATTTACCATAACCCAGAGCTTGGGGAGCGGCAAAAGCGTGACCTGCTACGCACAGTGGAAAACATGGAGGCCGAACTGGCGCAACTGGACGGAGCGCCCGAAAAGGAACTCAAACCCTATGCCCGCTTCTTTGACATAGGAACGGAGAAAGGTAAGCTTGTCTTTGCGAGGAACTACGACAGGATAGACGAGGCCTCGAAGAGCTGCGGGTTTTTCTGCATCCTCACCAATGCCGGTCTGACAAGCGCCGAGACCCTCGGCGTCTATCGAAGGAAAGACGCGATAGAAAAGGGGTTCGACGACATAAAGAACCACATAGACATGAAAAGGTTGCGGGCGCACACGGAGGAGACTGTCGCCGGGAAACTCTCTTGTGCGTTCATAGCCCTGATAATAGCCTCGGAAATGTCGAACTGCCTACGGGAATACAACGGCAATAATGGCAAGCGCCGCTCCATCAGCAAGCGAGGACTCATTTTATACCAAATTGCAATCATATATGCAGTAATGTATTATAGGTATTCGAGGGAGGTGTTATGCGACCACCGAAGCCGATACCAGAAGACAGGCTTGCCGAGCTAGCGGAGTACGGCAGGCACAAGCAGAAAGGGAAGGAGCTTTTGCATTTTCTCTGCATGTGGCTACGGGTGTACGGGGGCATGCAGAGCACGGAGATAGCAAGTGCCCTCCGGCTGAGCGTGCGCACAGTCAGGGCGGTTCAGGCCGCATTCATCCGCAGAGGCTCCGAGGCGCTGCGAGTGAGCCCGCAGGGCGGACGGCGTCGGCAGAGCATGGCACCAGAGGAGGAGAAAGCGTTTCTGGACGGTTTCGCGGTCGCAGCCAAAGATGCCTCGCTGCTGGTGGTCAGCGAGATAAAGGCCGCATTTGAGGAGAGGCTCGGGCGCAGCGTCCACAAGACCACCGTGTATCGGCTGCTGAAGCGGCACGGCTGGAGGAAGGTAGTGCCCAGGCCGAGGCACCCGAAGAAGGAGGCGGAGGCAGCAGAGGCCTTCAAAAAGGGGGCTTCACGGACAGGGTCGCCGAGTCTGGGGCAAGGGCGGAAGGTAGGCAGTTGAAGGTCATGTTCCAGGACGAGGCACGGATAGGCAGGATGGGCGACCCCAAGGCCTGCTGGGCACCGAGGCCCGTGCGCCCGGAAGTGCCGGTGCAGCTGGTGCGCCAGTATGTCCACGTATTCGGTGCCGTCAGCCCTGCGGACGGGTGTCACGACAGCCTGATCCTGCCGTATGCAGACACCGAGGCCATGTCCCTGTTTTTGAAGGAGGTTGCCCGGCGGCACCCCGATGAGCGCATCCTGATGTTTATGGACCAGGCCGCGTGGCATAGGTCGAAGGTGCTGAAAATTCCGCCGAACATGGAGCTGGCGTATCTGCCGCCCTACTCCCCTGAACTGATACCAAATTGCGTTCGATTGACATCGAACGCTCTACGCCAAAGTTTTTGAAAAACTGGGAAACCCAGCTTTTTCAAAAACTTGCGGGCGTCGGTTCCCGCCGCCTCATACCAATTTGCATTCCGATGAATGCAAATTGGTATGAACCCGCAGGAGCAGGTGTGGGATGAGTTGCGGGAGAAGGCCTTTGCGAACAGGTTGTTCAAGAGCATGAACGCCGTGGTGGATGCTGCGGTCGCGGCTATTCGCCGGATGGAGGCTTCGCCGGCATCGCTGGCGAGCCTTACTATGCGGGGCTGGATGGAATCGGCACTCCCCTCGCTAGGCCATGCCGTCA
>Ga0268262_10004045_pt1 | contig 15401 bp, 11 predicted proteins | sample TergutNc150P3_FD_190354 | JGI IMG/M metagenome (GOLD analysis project Ga0268262, IMG submission 190354) | Nasutitermes corniger P3 segment gut microbial community from laboratory colony in Florida, USA - Nc150 P3 (SPAdes) (version 2) | ecosystem: Host-associated > Arthropoda: Insects >... | reverse complement strand
GTTGCATTGGCGAGAAGAAGCGCATATTTAGTCACGCACTAATATACAAATCTTTTCTAGAAAAAAGTGCTTAATTGAAAAAATTTCTTAAGTTGACAGCTTTGGGGGGGGGGGGGGGGGGGGGCAAATTTTTGGCTATTGGAAAAATCATTCAGGGAGCTTGCACCGCAAGCCCTAGCGTTAAATGTCGTTTTGCCGATAACCGTCATCTTATGTGTAAAGATAGAAAATTATTTTTGCCTTTATTCTGTTAATTCTGGTTCAGACAAAAGAAAAATACAAATACTGAACAAAAGAGCAGTAAAATGCACTTTTAATGCTTAAAAATGCAGAATTTTATTTGATTGTATGAAAATTTCTAAATTAGGTGGTATGTCTGCTGTTCTCAATTTGATTTGGTTTTTGCCAGTGCTAACGGTTTTCGTTAGTTTGGTTATACCAAAGCAGCAAAACAACACATTAAAGATGTTCCATGCCATTTCTGCGCTTGCAAATATGGGGTTATGTGTGTTTTTTACGATTAAAATTTATTGCTTGGCAATGAGTTCTGGTTCATCTTTAGGCAATGCCTTGCAACTTCAATATCTAACAGATGTTTCTTGGCTACCGGCTTTGGGTATAAGGTTCATAATAGGGGCAGATGCTCTTTCAATTTTAATGTGTGTTTTGGCTTCCATAATAGTTTTCACCGGTATTTTGATGAGCTGGAATATTGAGCGACCCAAAGAATTTTTCGCTATGATTCAAATTTTGGGTGCCGGGGTTTTTGGTGTGTTTTTGAGCTTTGACTTGTTTTTGTTCATGGTGTTCTACGAGGTAGAGGCTCTGGCAATGTATTTGATGATTGCAGGTTGGGGAACAGGAAGGCGTGATTATTGCGGAAAAAAACTCACATTAACCCTTGCCTTAGGTTCTGCCTTTGCGCTCATTGCCGTTATAGCCATATATTCTGAAAGCAAAATAGACAGTTGGGATATTCGCAGACTTGCAGATGTTCTATTGCCCACTGAATTTCAAATGTGGGCTTGCCCGCTTTTATTCATAGGTTTTGCAATTTCGGGTTCGCTTTTTCCTTTTCACAACTGGAGCCCTGATGGTCACAGTGCAGCTCCAACTGCGGTATCTATGTTTGCGGCTGGCGTTATGATGAAAATGGGATGCTATGGCTGCTTGCGTGTTGCTATGTATTTAATGCCAGAGGGCGCAAAGTTCTGGTTGCCATATATAGTTTTGCTAGTTCTGTTCAATGTGGTGGCAGCAGCCTTTATAGCAATTAGGCAGCGCGATTTGAAATATATAATAGCCTATTCCTCCATATCTCATTTGGGGCTTATATTCCTTGGGCTTTGTGCGGCAAATTTAATTTCCATAAAGGGAGCTAGTTTGCAAATGCTCTCTCACGGATTTTTAACAGGTTTGTTCTTTGCCTGCATAGGAATGATTTATGGCAGAACACATACTAGAATGGTGGACGAAATGGGAGGTTTAATGAAGGTTATTCCTTTTATTGGTGTTGGCTTTGTGATTGCTGGTTTCACAGGGCTTGGGCTTCCGGGTCTCAGCGGCTTTGCGGCAGAATTGCCCATTTTCATAGGTTCGCTAGGAGCAAGTAATCAGGTAATTCAAGTAGTGGCTGTTCTCGCGATTCTCTCCATAACCACAACTGCCGTTTATGTTTTGCAAGCCACAAATAAAATGCTAAATGGTCCTTTAAATCCACGCTTCTCTTCCCTGCCTTCAACAACCACGCCAGAAAAATTTGTTTTTGGTGTTTATTTTATTTGCTTGTTTGGCATGGGTTTATTGCCGGGGTGGATTTCCAGATTTTTAGACACAAGTTTGTTACCGATTTTTGCAAATATGAACAGATAAACAAAAGGGAAAAATTATGGAAAATGACATTGCCACAGCAAAACGTAAAACTATATTTCTTGTTGATGACAACATCACAAATTTAACTATGGGCAGAAATGTACTTTCTGGTCAATATAATGTAGCTACCGTGGATAGCGGAGAGCGTATGCTGAAAATGCTTGAAAAAAACATTCCAGACATGATTCTCCTAGATGTTGAAATGCCAGAGATGAACGGCTACGAAGCGATAAAAATAATAAAAAGTAAAAAAGAAACCCAAAATATACCCGTTATTTTTTTAACGGCAAAAAGTGATAATGATAACGAACTTGAAGGTTTATCTTTGGGAGCTATAGATTACATAATAAAGCCATTTTCGCCACCGCTTTTATTAAAACGCATAGAAACACATTTGCTTGTTGAATCGCAAAAAAAGGAACTTTTGAATTATAATAAAAATCTTCAGACTTTGGTGGAAGCAAAAACTAAAACGGTTTTGGAACTTCAAAATGCCATTTTGAGAGCTATGGCAGAGCTTGTGGAAAATCGTGATGATATTACTGGCAAGCATTTGGAAAGAACACAGAGTTATTTGAATTTATTGATTAAAGCCATATCAAAGCACGGTTTGTATGCCGATGAGGTGCGTAATTGGAATATAGATTTGGTATTGCTATCTTCGCAATTGCATGATGTTGGCAAAATTGTGGTGAAAGATGATATTCTCAAAAAACCGGGGAAACTAACAGAAGAGGAATTTGCCGAAATAAAGAAACATACAATTTTTGGAGAAAAAATTATTGAGAAAATAAAACGTAATGCAACCGAACACGAATTTTTGGAACATGCTAGGATTTTTGCTGTTACTCACCATGAAAAATGGGATGGTAGCGGTTATCCCAGAAAATTAAAAGGACTCGAAATTCCGCTTCAAGGCAGGCTTATGGCCATAGCCGATGTGTACGATGCCTTGGTTTCTGACAGACCTTATAAAAAGGCATTTTCACACGAAGAAGCTGTTAAAATTATCCGAGAAGAAAAGGGAACGCATTTTGACCCTGATTTGGTGGATATATTTCTTGAAATTTCTGATAAGTTTAACGAAACCGCAAACTCTTTTAAGCAGATTAGTTGACTATGAAGAAAAATAGATTTATAATATTTTCCGTTGTGCTATTTTCGGTGATTTTTATAGCAGGTAGCGGGATTTTTATCTTTTTCATGCAGCAAATTATAAGAACAAACAAGGGAAATGAATTAACTCAAATACTGGAAATTGAACGAATAAGGTTGGAAACATTGGTAAATAGCGAAATAGCCATTGCTCTTAAAATGGCAGGTTCTCCTTTGATACAAAGTTATTTTGCCAATCCAGAAAATCCTGAACTTAAAAAAATAGCTTTTGAAGAAATAGCCGCCTATCGCAAAGCATTTGCAGCAAACTCGGTTTTTTGGGTGAACGATAAAGACAGAATATTCTATTCAGACGACAATACACCTTATTTTGTTAATGCGGAAGACCCTGATAACTATTGGTATTTAATGACACTTAACAAAACAGAAAAATATAATTTCAATATCAACTACAATCCAGATATCAAGGTGACCAATCTGTGGATTAATGCTCCGGTTTTTGACAGCGAGCACAAAGCCATTGGCATTTTGGGAACAGGCGTAAATCTTTCGGAATTTGTGAACGCATTGTATAAAAGCTATTCAAATAAAGCGGAACTTTATTTTTTTAATGCTCTCGGAGAAATTACGGGAGCAAAAAATGTTGAGTTGGTAGCAGCGAAAAAACATATTAACGAAGAATTAAACGAAGCGGGCTTTGATATTGTTATCCGTGCAAAAAACCTTAATCCAAATGAAATACAAACTTTAGATACCAAATCGGGGAGAATTGCCATAGGTACGGTTCCTTTGCTCGGTTGGTATTCTGTGGCACTTATGCCAGATGGTATAGACGACTATAAAACCAATATGACAGGATTATTTATAGCTATGATGGTGGTTATGGCTATAACATTTGTGATATTCAATATATTTATTTCTGGGCTTCTTAAACCTTTGCACAAAACAATGGAAGAGCTAAAAGCCGCTTCAAAAGCCAAGAGCGACTTCCTTGCTAGAATAAGCCATGAAATAAGAACACCCATGAATGCTATAACAGGCATGGCTGAACTAGCCTTGCGTGAAAGCATACCACATTCTGCCCGTGAGCATATTATCACAATTAAGCAAGCCGGAAACAATCTTTTATCTTTAATCAACGACCTTCTTGATTTTTCAAAAATAGAGAGTGGTAAACTTGAAATAGTCCCTAGCAACTATCAATTTTCTTCATTGATTTATGATGTGGTGAATATAATTAGAATGCGCGTGGTTGATTCAAATATCAGTTTTGTTGTAAATGTGGATTGCGATATTCCCAATTATCTTTTTGGAGACGAAACTAGAATAAGGCAGGTGTTGCTCAATATATTGAGCAATGCTGTGAAATATACTAAAAAAGGCTTTGTTGCATTTTCTGTAAGTGGAAAAATAAACGAAGACATAGTTTTTTTAACAATAGATGTAGCAGATAGTGGCGATGGTATAAAGCCCGACGATTTAAAGAAATTGTTTGGTGAGTTTGTGCAAGTTGATTTGGCATCTCACAAAGGCGTTGAAGGCACAGGACTTGGGCTTGTGATAACAAAAAAACTTGTGAATGCTATGGGTGGAGACATTAATGTTCAGTCGGAATACGGCAAGGGCAGCACGTTTACCATTAAACTTTCGCAAAAAATACATTCGCCAGAACCTTTGGCATCAGTAGAAAAACCAGAAGAGAAAAGTGTTCTTGTTTATGAGCAGAATAAAATATATGCAGATTCCATAGTTTGTACTGTGGATAATTTGGGCGTGATTTGCCATAGAACAGACAACGATGATGACCTACGTGAAAAACTGCAAGCGATGGATTATACATTTTTGTTTGTTTCTCATTCATTGCTTAAAAATGTTAAAGCAATAATAAAAGAACTTAAATCTAAAGTTGAAATAGTTGTGCTAGCGGAATTTGGACATGTATCGACAAACATAAATTTGGAGATATTAGCTATGCCAGCGCATTCCATAGCCATTGCAAATATATTGAATGGAATATATGATAGCAATTTCTCACATAGCACAAATGAAGATGCTTCGGTGGCACAGTTTAGCGCACCTAAGGCTAGAATTCTCATTGTGGATGATATAGGCACAAATTTAAAGGTAGCCGAAGGCTTGATGTTGCCATACAATATGAAAATCGATTTGTGCTTTAGCGGCGCAGAGGCAATTGCGGCTGTAACTAAAAACATCTACGACTTAATATTTATGGACCACATGATGCCAGAAATGGATGGTATTGAAGCCACAAAGCTCATAAGGGAAAAGGCAACCGAAAATCCACGTTATGCAGAACTGCCAATAATCGCATTAACTGCCAACGCAGTTTCTGGCACAAAGGAAATGTTCCTCGCAAACGGTTTTAATGACTTTCTATCAAAACCCATAGACACTACTAAGCTGAACAACATTCTCGGAAAATGGCTTCCAAAGGAAAAGCAAGAAAAATTGAGCGCAGAAATAGAAGAAATAGAGGTAGAAGGCTTAGATGCAAAGAAAGACATAGTTATGCTTAATACTTTTTATAAAGATGGATTAAAGAGAGTAAAAGAAATCAAAAAGTGCTTAGAAGTGAAGAACTATATTATATACACAAATCACATGCATGAATTAAAGGAGGCTTGCGCAAATCTAGGGGCTTATGATTTATTTGAACAAGCAGAGGCTTTAGAAATTGCGGGCAATCAGGAAAATTCTAAATTTATTGATTCAAACAACCTTCAATTTTTAATATCTTTGAAGATACTGTTAAACAATATTAAAAAGGTAATATGATGCTTAAAAAAATAGAGGAAATATTCAAGAAATACAAAACGATTATGATGGCTCACGGCGATGAATCCAGCCGTGATACCCTAAAGGGCGAGTTAAACTACGAAGCAAGCTCGCTTTTCTTTGTGGTGCTAATATGTATGTTCGCTTGGCTGCCTTATATTCAGAACGACGTTATATTGCACCCATATCCGGTATTTGTGGTTTCTATTAGGATTGGGCTAAGTGTGCTCAGTTTTTGCTTAATGGCATTGAAACTTACAAAGCGTTTTATGTACCGCCCTGATATATTGATGAAAATATTGATACATTATCTTTATATTGGCTCCACTTTGATTACAGCTACATCTGGTGCGGCTGCCACTTCTTATATAGGCGGTTTTTGCGTTGTGATGATGATATCCACTTTTGCGCCTTTTACCTTAAAATTGAAAATTATAAATATTCTCTATTCACTTGTGTTATTTATTGTAGTAGCAGTTTATTCTGGAATGGATTATTCAAATGTTGGCATTAGATATTCTCTTAACGATTTATTTTCTGCGTTTTGCATAAGTTCATTTGTTGCTTATATTGCAAATGATGTAAAAATTAAATCGTGGATGCGGCGACAAAATTTATTTAAATTGTTAAAGGAAAACGAAACCCTCGCCGTCAAAGCGGAAAATGCCTCTAAAGCCAAGAGCGATTTTTTAGCAAAAATGAGCCATGAAATACGTACGCCAATGAATGCTATAATAGGAATGTCCGAGTTAGCCTTGCGCAAAGACATGCCAAGTAGTGTGCGCGAAGATGTAATAATAATAAAACAATCTGGTGTGAATCTTTTGTCAATAATAAACGACATTCTGGATTTTTCAAAGATAGAGAGTGGAAAACTGGAAATAGTTCCCTCCGACTACCTATTTTCTTCTCTAATAAACGATGTAATAAGCATTATCAGAATGCGGGTTATAGATTCTAGGCTTCGCTTTGTGGTGAATTTAGATGGTACCATACCAAATGCACTTTATGGAGACGAAACTAGAATTCGGCAGGTGTTGCTAAATATATTGAGCAATGCCGTGAAATACACCAAAGAAGGCTTTGTGTCTTTTTCTGCAAGTGGAGAAATTATAGACGAAAATGTGATTTTGACCATAGATGTTACAGATAGCGGCATGGGCATAAAACCGGATGATATGGAAAAATTGTTCGGTGATTTTGTTCAGTTTGATTTGTCTGTGAACAAAGGGGTTGAAGGTACAGGTCTTGGACTTTCCATAACTAAAAGCTTAATTGTGGCAATGGGTGGAGATATAAATGTTGTTAGTGAATATGGCAAAGGTAGCGCATTCACCATAACGCTTCCGCAAAAAATTCGCTCTCTTGAACCTCTGGCTAATGTGGAAAACCCCGAAGACAAAAGTGTGCTTGTATATGAGCCTTTGCAGATATATGCAGATTCAATGATTTGTGCCATAGACACTATGGGTGTATATTGTACCTATGCTACCGACGAAGAAACATTTAGAAAAAAATTAACAGAAAGAGATTATACCTTTGTGTTTGTTGAACTTCTTTTGTTAGAAAATGTTCGCAAAATTATGATGGAAACTGGCTCTAAGGCTCAAATTGTACTTATAGCAAGTTTTGGAGAGGCCATAGCAGACAGGAATTACAGCGTTCTCGCTATGCCTGTACATTCCATATCCGTTGCCAATGTTCTAAACAATGTTTCTGAAAATTTCTCTTACAACGCAAGTGAAATTATAATTAAGTTTATTGCACCCAAAGCTAGGGTTCTTGTTGTTGATGATATAGCCACAAACCTTAAAATATGCGAAGGCTTGATGCTTCCTTATAAAATGCACGTGGATTCATGCCTTAGCGGTGCAGAAGCAATAGAATTGGTGAAAAAGAATGAGTACGATATAGTCTTTATGGACCACATGATGCCAGATATGGATGGTGTTGAGACAACAAAGCACATAAGGGAATTGGGTAGCGAAAATAAGCGTTATTTGGATTTGACCATAGTTGCGCTAACTGCCAACGCTGTGTCTGGCGTGGAAAAAATGTTTCTCTCCAGTGGTTTTAGCGATTTTATGTCAAAACCCATAGACACAAAAAAATTAGATGCTATTTTGGAAAAATGGATACCAAAAGAAAAGCGGGACAAAGCAAACGAAGAAATAAAAAGCGATATTGATATTGATATTGATTCAGAGGTAAAGGTAAAAATAGATTCAGTGGATGTTAAAAAAGGAATATCCATGACAGGCGGAACATTTGAAAGCTATGCGCAAGCTTTATCTGCCTTTTATAAAGATGGATTAAAGAAAATAGAAGAAATCAAAAAATGCTTGGAAACGGATAATTATCCTTTATATACCACTTATGTCCACGCATTAAAAAGCGCATCTGCAAGCCTTGGCGCACTAGATTTGTCTGAGCAAGCAAAGGCATTGGAAATAGCTGGCAGGCAAGAAGATACCTCATTTATCAGATTGCACAATACCAATTTCTTAATATCTTTGGAAATGATTCTAAACAATATAGGCACAGCCTTAAACAGCGTGAAACAAGAAACCGCTCTTGATTTTGATGTGTTAAAAAGCGAACTTTGTAAATTAAAGGAAGCATGTGATGTTTTTGACTTTGGTGCCATTAATGAAATAACCGGAAATTTGCAAAAATTTACGCAAGCACCAAAAATAGGGGAAACCCTAGAAGGCATTTTGCAAAATACCGTTATTGGCGAATACGAAAAAGCAGTGACGGCAATAGACACTTTGCTAAGGGAGGCAGAATGAACATAGAACAACGCATTGAAGAATTTACGCTAGAAGGCAAGAATTTCGTTTATTATGACTTGTCTGATTTCAAAACAAATGATGAATTTTTGGAATTTACCCAAACGGCTAAGGAGCGTATAACCAAATATGCCGAGCATTCCCTATTCACCATAACAAACATAAAGGATGTGAAATTCGATTCAGAAACTAAAAATATAATAGCAGACTGGATGGAGCACAATAAGCCTTATGCAAAATTCGGTGCAGTAATTGGTTTTGATGGCATAAAGAAGATTATGGTTAATGCTATACTCAAACTATGCGGCAGAAAAAATATGACATTTTCTTCGAGCAAGGAAAAAGCTATTGAATTTCTGCTGAAACAGTAAATAAGGCAGTAAGTGCCTCCTTTGTTTCTAAAACATCGTGCACACGCAAAATTTTAACACCTTTTTGAGCTGCCATTATGCCACATACTATACTTGGAACAAGGCGGTTGCTATTTTCCAAACCTTCTATTTTTGGAATAAAACTTTTTCTTGAAACACCTAGCAGCACAGGGTATTCAGTTTGGCAAAGAACATTTATATTTGAGATTAGGAAAAGATTTTCTTTTTGTGTTTTGCCAAAACCAATGCCGGGGTCTATGTATATATTTTTTATTCCTTTTTCCTTTAACAAACCCGCACGTTTTAAGAGATAATTTTTCACATCTTGAAGCATACACGTGCCACCTGCATATTTAAGGGTGTGTTGCAGAACGGCATCTGCTTTTGTATCTGCTATGATTTTGAGCATTTCAGGGTCGTGTTCCATTGCAGAAATATCATTTATTATATTTGCTCCAGCCTTTACCGCTCGCAATGCGACATTTGCTTTTGTTGTGTCTATGGATATTTGAAAATTTTTTCTGCTGCGCTCTTTGTCAAGCATTTCTATAACAGGAATCACCCTTGCAAGTTCCTCTTCTTCTGGAACTTGCTCATAACCTGGTCTTGTACTTTCTCCGCCTATGTCTAAAATATCTGCGCCATTGCTCAAGAGTTTCAAAGCGTGTTCAAAAGCCAGCTCTGGCGTGTTATACCTGCCCCCATCAAAGAAACTATCTGGGGTGCAGTTTATTATGCCCATTATTTGAGTGGCTATCATCCAGGTATTGTTTCTGCAAGAGTTACCTTGTGCGTCTTAAGTTTGTCAAGAGCCGCATCAAGTTCTTCTACTTTGAAAAACATTATCGCTTCTTCGCCTTTTCTTGGAATAAAGGAATAAAAATACTCTATGTTAATGTTTTCTTTTTCAAACACTGTTAGAAGATTTGCAAGACCACCGGGGTGGTCTTCTACAACAACGCCGATTAGGTCGGTTAAATTCACTGTAAAGCCAGCTTTTTTTAATACATTCACCGCATTATTGTTATCTCGCGTAATCATTCTCAAAATACCAAAATCCACTGTGTCGCCAACAGATACCGCACACACATCTATACCTGCTTCGCCAAGCACCTTGATTGGTTTATGAGCCTGACCAGGTTCGTTTTCAATTAGAACAGAAATTTGCTTTATCATGTTAAATTCTCCTTTTATCAATTACTCTAACCGCTTTACCTTGGCTACGTTCTATTGTACCTCGGCTCACAAAATGGATTTTCACACTTACGCTTATTGCGCTAGACACATTTTTTTCGAGAAGGTTTTTAAGATTTTGAATATTCTTCACTTCATCGCTGAATAATTCATCCTTTATTTCCACTTGGATTTCTATCTTGTCAAGGTTATTCACGCGATCTACAATAATCAAGTAATGCGGCTCTATATCCTTTACAGTGAAAAGCGCACTTTCAATTTGCGATGGGAAAACATTTACACCACCAACGATAAGCATATCATCACTTCGTCCTATAATTCTTGTCATTCTAATATGGGTGCGCCCACATTTGCACGGCTCTTCAATCAAGGAGCAAAGGTCTCGTGTGCGATAACGGATTAAAGGCATTCCGGTTTTGCTTATTGTTGTGAATACAAGTTCGCCCTGTTCGCCGTTTTTTAAAGGTTCAAGTGTTTCTGGGTTAATTATCTCCGGCAAAAAATGGTCTTCCCATATATGCGCCCCGCATTGGTGCTCACATTCTATTGAAACGCCCGGTCCTATTATTTCGCTCAACCCATAAATATTATAGGCTTTAATCCCAAGCCTCTCTTGAATTTGCGTACGCATTTCCTCAGACCAAGGTTCAGCACCGAAAAAACCCTGTTTTAAATTAAAATCAGATATGCTATATCCTTCTTTTTCCATTTCATCTGCCAAATAAAGCGCATACGAGGGTGTGCAACACAGGGTAGAAACTTTGAAATCCTTAAACATCTGCAACTGCCTTTTTGTGTTTCCGCTTGATGCAGGTATGGTGAGCGCACCGAGGAGTTCGCTACCATAATGAGCACCAAGCCCGCCTGTAAATAACCCATAGCCATAAGCAACATTAATTATGCTGCTATGCGAGCAACCCCCTGCCATAAAGGAACGTGCCATCACAGCAGACCAAATATCTATATCGTTTTGGGTGTAGCCCGCCACAGTAAGTTTGCCTGTTGTGCCGCTTGAAGCGTGGACACGAACTATATCGTTCATAGAGGCACTGAACATACCATAAGGATAATTATCGCGCAAGTCTTGTTTTGTGGTAAAAGGAAGTTTTTTCAAGTCGCTCAAACTCTTTATATCCGCAGGCTTAATGCCGGACTCATCCAGCTTTTTGCGGTAAAAATCGCATTTTTCATAAACATATTCTAAAAGCGTTTGCAACCTTTCGAGCTGCAGCCTTGCAAGAATTTCACGTGGCAATGTTTCAAATTCTTTTTCGTAATAATTCGTCATGTGGGTTGTCTCCTTAGGGGGAGAATATAGTAAATCCCCCCTCAAACGCCCTCAAATTAACCTCCAACGTAGCCTCACCCACACTTCTCTTTATCGCCTCCACAAAAACCCCCTTCTCAAAACGGAGCACCGCCGCACAAAAACCGAGCATAGCGATATTAACCGTGCGAAGATTATTCAATTTGGTGGCAATGCTAATCGCATCTATCTTGCGAACCGTAGCCTTATATCCCGACAACTGCTCATAAATATCGCTAGGATATTCCGCTAGTCCCAAAGCACACGGCATTGGATATATATTCTGCTTATTGACAACGATAATCCCGCCGTCTTTAACATATCCAGCGGAACGCAAGGCTTCAAGTTCCTCAAAAGCCAGCACAACATCGGCTTGCTTTTTATCAAACAAGGGGCTATAAACTTTGTCTGCAATTCTAACATAAGTCACAACACTGCCGCCGCGTTGAGCCATTCCATGCACTTCAGATACTTTGCAGTCTTTGCCCATCAACTGTGCATAGTTGCCAAAAATTTTGCTCGCAAGGAGTGTGCCCTGACCGCCAACACCCGCGATTAATATGTTGAAGTTCATTTGCCCTCCTTTTTTATAGCCCCAGACTTACAAGTCTGCGTACACACCATGCAACCCGTGCAAAGCGTGGAATCCACTTCTACCGAATTGTCTTTGCATTTGCTAAGTGCGGGGCAACCTATTTTCAAACATAAACCGCATTTTTTGCAATCGGAAATTGTTATCGCCTCGCGCCGCATTGATTTGTCTAAGAGAACGCAGGGGCGTTTTGCGATTATCACGGAAACGCTGTCTGCTTTGAGACTTTCTTTGATTGCGTTTTCAACTTCTGCCAAATTGTATGGGTCAATAACCGAAACGTTTTGAACTCCGCAGGCACGGCTTATTTCGCTTAAGTCAAGCGTATGCGTGGGTTCGCCTTTTATGGTGAGACCTGTGCCAGGGTGATTTTGGTGCCCCGTCATTCCTGTTGTGCGGTTATCCATAATGACAACGGTGATGTTTGATTTATTATATACCGCATCTATTAAACCTGTGATTCCGCTGTGGATAAAGGTAGAATCGCCTATAACGGCTATATTAGTTTTTGAAAATTCCTTGCTTTTTGCCTGAAACATTCCATGTGCATTTGAAATGGACGCACCCATGCAGATAAGCGAGTGCATTGCGTTTAGCGGTGGCGAACAACCCAATGAATAGCAACCGATATCGCCAACCACATTGAGTTTTAATTTGTTGATGATATAAAAAACTCCGCGATGTGTGCAACCCGCACACATAACAGGTGGGCGCCCAGGGAGATTTTGCGTGAGTTCCGGCAGAGGTTTTTGCCCTAGTATAACTTCGCGTATTTTTTGAACGCTGAGTTCGCCTTGCAATCCAGTTAAATCTTTGCCGCTGCATTTCACTCCGTTTGCTTTTAATGTGTTTTCAATAAAAGGTTCAAGCTCTTCCACCACGATGAGTTTTTCGCATTTACTTGCAAACTCTCTAATTTTTTCAACCGCAATGGGATAAACCATTCCAAGTTTGAAAATCGAAAAATCTGGCAAAGCCTCTTTTACATATTGATAAACCGCACCGGAACACACAATTCCGATTTTATTTGAGCCATATTCAATTCGGTTTATTTTTCCCTCAAACAAATCGCCGTTTATATCGTTTGAAAGTTTTTTCTCGCGTTCTTCCACTATGGGGTGGCGTTTTTTTGCATTTGCAGGAACCATTACATATTTCTGAATGTCTTGCTTGTAAGGAAATTCTACTTCTTTTCTCTCCCCTGTTTCAACAAAAGAACGTGAGTGTGCAATTCGTGTTGTTAGGCGCAAAAACACCGGAGTATCGTATTTTTCGCTCAACTCGTAAGCGAGCATTGTGAAATCCTTTGCTTCTTGGCTGTCTGCTGGTTCTAGCATTGGAACGTGGGCACTTTGGGCATAGTAGCGTGAGTCTTGCTCATTTTGGCTTGAGTGCATACCAGGGTCATCGGCAACAGCAACCACAAGCCCAGCGTTCAATCCTGTGTATGAAAATGTAAATAAAGGGTCGGCTGCCACATTGAGACCCACGTGTTTCATAGCGACCAAAGCCCGCTTCCCCGCCATCGCAGCCCCTATGCCAACTTCCATAGACACTTTCTCATTAACCGACCACTCGGCATTTACTTCTTTGAATGTCGCCATGCACTCGGTAATTTCCGTACTCGGCGTGCCCGGGTATGCCGCCGCCACCTTAACGCCTGCTTCGTACGCACCTTGGGCAACCGCGTGGTCGCCGAGCATTAGGGTTTTTGTTTGGGTTTTGTTTTCCATATATGGAATATATATAATTTCTATATTTACCCCCATCAAAAACAGAGGTAACACAATGAAAAGCATCGTACCCATCACAAAACTCGTACTCACGGTAACCATAACACTTGCCATAACACTCACATTCACCGCTTGCGAGGAAAAGAAAAAGCAAGACGGCACAACCGCAACCGAACCAGCAGCCGCAGCGGAAACGCAGCAAACCTTGCAGGAGGAGGCGGCAGCAGAGGTCGTCAAAGGCTCTTTCACTGACCCACGCGACAAAAAAACCTACAAAACTGTCAAAATCGGCGAGCAGGTTTGGATGGCGGAGAATTTGAATTATCAGCCGAATACTGGAAATTCTTGGTGTTATGGAGAAGGCGGTGAAGTAAGTATGGGTTTTGACGATAAATATAATCATATCCACGCTACATTATCAAATGCTGAAATACAAGCTAACTGTGCAAAATATGGCAGACTTTACGATATGGAAACAGCGAAGACCGTCTGTCCTGCTGGATGGAAGTTGCCGTCTGCGGCGGATTGGGAAAAGTTTCCGCAAATCGCAGGAGGTAAATCATACAAGGAGTGTGGAGAAAATGGATGTGATGAAGGTTATAAGGTTGTTTGGGAAGGTACGGGTAAGAAGTTGAAAGCGAAAAGCGGTTGGAACGAAAACAAAAACGGTACGGACGATTTCGGTTTTTCTGCCTTGTCCGGCGGTTACCGTTTCCCGGATGCTGGCGTTTTATACTGGAGTGTCGGAACAATCGGCTCTTGGCATATGGCTGATGGCTATGGTTACTCCATTGATAATGATGACAGATTCTTCCCTATTGATTACGCCGAGGGTTACGATTCCGATAATTTCGGCTACTCTGTGCGTTGCATCAAGGATTAACCAATGAACCAAACCACACACACAACCAAATATGATTATTGCGTATATACATTCTGGGCGTATTCAATACGCCCCTACATAAATTTTCAAAACAATGAGGTAAAACAATGAACAGCAAACTAACAAAGTTAGCACAAGCGACAACCATAGCACTTGCCATAACACTCACATTCACCGCTTGCGATGAAAAAAATGCTGGCGGAGGTACTTTAACCGACACACGCGACAACAAAACCTACAAAACCGTCAAAATTGGCGAGCAGGTTTGGATGGCGGAGAACTTGAACTACGAGGTGGAAGGTAGCAAGTGTTACGGTGAAGACGGGAAGGTCGGCAACCCAAAAGGAGACAAAGTTACATTATCAGATGCCGAAATACAAACCAACTGCACAAAATACGGCAAGCTATATGACTTTGAAATGGCTAAGAAAGCCTGTCCAAAAGGCTGGCATTTGCCGAGCAATGCTGAATGGCAAACGCTTGTGAATTTAGCAGGTGGCGATAGTATTGCTGGAAAAAAATTAAAAGCAAAAAGCGGCTGGAACGATGACGAAGGAAAATCTGGTAACGGCACAGACGAGTTCGGTTTTTCCGCCCTGCCAGGCGGCTATCGCGAGTCGCTTGATTGCCCCGATGTCTGCGCCGAAGACTATGGGCTTGGCGATTTCGGCAGTATCGGCTACAGCGGCTTCTGGTATAGCTCGGAAACCTGCACCTTCTGGCGCATGAACTTTGACGGAAGCATC
>Ga0268262_10004044_pt1 | contig 15403 bp, 13 predicted proteins | sample TergutNc150P3_FD_190354 | JGI IMG/M metagenome (GOLD analysis project Ga0268262, IMG submission 190354) | Nasutitermes corniger P3 segment gut microbial community from laboratory colony in Florida, USA - Nc150 P3 (SPAdes) (version 2) | ecosystem: Host-associated > Arthropoda: Insects >... | reverse complement strand
CTTTATGGAGTTAAAGCGTTGGCGTGGAATTGCTACGAGGTATGCGAAGAACACTGCCTCATACTTGGCCGCTGTGCATATACGCTGTCTCGTTATTTGGGCTAAACTCTATTGACGACACTGCCTAGAGCAGTCCACAGTTTCCAGCGGACGACCCAAGTATGATTCAGCTATTTTCATTGCCTCTCCCACGATCCTGCGGACTTCGGCAACAGAAGTTGTCAATGTCCATCACTAAACAGAATGAAGCAGTTTGTCCTGAACCTGAGCTAATCGAATAGCCATTTTTGTCTTTTGAGCGCAGTAATTACAAAGTATGACATCATCCTTCCCCACCAAAAATTGTAATTGCTATGCGCTGTGCGAAAGCATAAAATATTTTTTTGGAGGTTATCACATGAGCCAAGAAAATCCAACCAAGAAATCTGGCCTGTTGAAAAAAATAGGCATAGGTTGCGGCGGCGCAATCATTCTGTTCATCATTATTGGTATATTTGTCAACAAGGGGAGTTCGTCAGATTCAGTTGCCAACGGCGCTAGTGTAGCACCGGCAAAAGAGGAAACACCAGAGGACAAGGCGGCGAGGATGGATAAGTTGCGCGAGAACACTATTGCGGCGCGTGATTTACACAGAGCATACAAAGCAAATGAAGTCGCGGCTGATGACCAATATAAAAACAAAACTATAGCTGTGATTGGCAGAGTTGAAAAAATTAAAAAAGACTTTTTGGACAATATAATTGTTTATGTCAACACTGGCGATATGTTTTCAGAACTTATGGCATACTTCCGCGATGACCAAAAAAGCCTGGTTGCCTCATTGCAAAAGGGTCAAACAATATGGTTCACGGGAAAGGTTGAAGGCCTTCAAGTTGGTAGCGTGCGTATGAAGCAGTGCCAATTTGTTCAACAGGATTGATTTTTAGCAACCACATCCTATGTGATGCAATGCACTAAAAAAACACAAGAGTGTTAGTTTTTGATTACTATTTACAAAAGTTGTTATATATTTAAATTCCACAGTTCGCATTGGTCGTGGTTAGGCCGTATTGGATAGTGTTAGATAGTATTGGATTGTGTTAGATATACCAGTCAAACCAAGAGGCGAAATGCCGAATTTTAAGGAGTTATAGAAATGTCTACTGACTATAAATTACCTGAACCCACTGGTGCGTCAAAAGAGGAAGTTTGCTGGTTCGCAGAACGCGTCGCAGAGATGTTGGGATATTCGCCTGGAAAAAATTTGAGGTCTGTGGTTAAGAAGTTGAAAGGCAATCTTGAGTATCTCCCGCTCACTGAAGATTCAAAGCGGGCTTCAATCACTGTTGAGAAAAGTGGGGAATTTACTATTAGGATATTTACACCCATATTCCCGCTACAAGAACGTATGTCTATTGCTCATGAGCTTGGGCACTTGTTTTTACATTCTCGACTGGGCGAGATTCCTATTGAAGCGTACGATGATTTCAACAAGGAAAATGAAGTAGCAGAAGATGAGGCTTCATGGTTTGCTTCCGCATTCCTGATGCCAAGTGAAATGGTCAAAACAATGGCCGACTATTTGGATGGCGATACGCTTGATTTAGCTGCAACTTTCTTAGTCCCCGAACCAGTGGCGCGCGAGAGGATGGCGGATGTCTGCCTGAGTCACAGAACAACGCCAGGCAACGGCCGTGGAGCGACTACCCCGATGAATGCCATCCCAAGCAGCGCATTTTTTTGAGCATTGACGCAATCGGTTCAACTGCACTAAAGACTGCTTTGGCGGATGCTGGACATTCTGCAGCAGAATGGGCTAGTGCGTTCAACGCTTTCCTTCCCGAAGTTGCTGTCATTTATCGGGAAAAGTTTTCAGACGCGACAGACAGATACTGCGAGATATGCACACGGAGATGTGTGTCAAGCAATAAGCCCAAGAAGGGTAAACAACCAAAAAGCCAAGTGCAACAGCCGCATCCCAGGGCCTCCACCAAAGTCTGGAAATACATTGGGGACGAGGTTGTGCTGGTGGCCGATCTTACATGCAAAAGCAGACAGGCGGCTCTGCATGTCTTGGCACTGGCGGAAACCATTGAATACTTTAACGACAAGTTCTCAAAAAATGACAAACTCCACCACAAACTCAGCTTCAAGGGAACTGCTTGGGTGGCTGCTTTTCCTGTAACCAATATTGAGCTTAATTTTGAGACCGACAAAGAAGGCCAAACGATAAAGGACTACTTGGGGCCATCTATAGATTTGGGATTCAGGTTGTCCAAGCTGGCATCGGATGATCGGCTGGTAATCTCAGCTTCGCTTGCCTATTTGATAGTTAGTGCCCTGGCTTTTGATGTTGAATACAAAGGCGAAAAAGAACCCTCGTTACCCTTGTGTTTTGGAGGCACAGCAGACATCAAGGGCGTTAAAGGCGGGAAGCATCCACTGATTTGGTTCTCTGTCAAAAATAGCGAAGAAAGCAAATTGTGCCACGTCAAGTGGGATGGACTGAAAAAATTTTTACTTGACATACACTTTAACGGCTTAAAAGGCTCAGTGCTTCCATTCATTTTCGATGCTGATGACAAAGAGTATAATACTGCGTATGATGCAATGTATCGCATGGCAGTAAAGAAACAGAAACAAATTCCAAATTCTATATTCCGCTTACTCAAGTCCGTATCCAAAAAACAGGGGGACAAGCAAACGGCAACTATTAGTGCGGAAACAAAAGACTTTATGGAATCTACAATCAATAAACTTCAAACCAAATTGCAACATCCAACCGATACCTAAGCCCCCCTTGTCAGCAGCACGTCAAGCCTGATCTTCGCTATCTCGTAGCTAATTCCCGCGCCGGACAATCATACGGCGGCAAATCCTCATAGTGGGCGCTCAGTGCCGCCATGAATGCGTCAATGCTTGCGTTTTGATGTTCCTCAAGAGCCACTTGCAAAATGGGGAGTATTTTTGTAGAGAGAGCTAATTGCAAAACCCCGCTACACGTCTGCTCCCGACCTTCCGCCGCATCTGGCTGGATTTCGTAACTTGTTTGCTGGCAATATTTTGCGCCAGAGTCTGCTTTGGTCTGGCGTAGCCTGTCAACTCCGTTGGACTTGCAAAACTAACGTTTTGCAAGTGGCTCAATCATGACAATTTTCTTGTCATTCCATCAATTTTTATTGACTAAAACCTATACAGCAGTGATACCTGCGCCCAGGACGACTCACAAATCGAGTATTTGATTTCCACACCCAGGTGATTGGTAAAATTCCAGCCGCCGCCCAAAGTCACGGCAAATTGCGAGAACAATTCCAGGTCTTCTTTTCTTCCGGCGGCGTATGTCCGCTCGGCCGACCTGGTGAAATAGCCAATACCGGCAAAGGGGTAGAGTGATGTGTTGCGGCTGTAGTAAACAACGTCCAGCATCGCTCCCGTTTGGTTTATATTGACTTTCAGACCAGAATCAATCTCTTTCTCCCCAAAATACGTATATTCCAGCCTTCCCCTGATGGCCCAGCCGTTACTCCACATCTGTTCCAGGTATCCCGACACTCCCAAGCCGGTTTCAGCGACAGCTTTCAGATCATCGCCCGCGGGCAGCAGTACGCCCACCTGAAAACCATATTTGGTTGTTGACCAAAGCTCCTGCCCCGCCAGTTGCGGCGTGATCAGGGCCGCCGCGCACATGATGGCCGCCCTTGCGATCCTTATTTTTACAGCGTTCATGGATTTCACGCCCAATTCGCTCATTTCTGTTTCCTTTCAGTTTTGCCGGCCTGCGCGGCCCGCTGGTTATTGTTTGTTTTAGTAGTGGCTCTGAACAGGCTCACCCGCCTGCCTGAGAGCCGTAATCGCGTCAAAAAGCTCCAGCGTCTGAGCTATCGCCCGCTGTGCTGCGGCCGTTATCTCAAACGACTTTGTACCATTGGCGCCAATAAAACTTATGCTCATGCTTCTCCCTTGGTTATTGGCTATTTGCCGCAAAAATCCAATGTCAACGCCGGCCCTCCCATAGCTCAACTGCCTTGCGTTGTCCGCCCGCGCTACAGGCGTCAGTCCTGACAGCTCAGCCACCCGGCTGCCACCGACTATGAGCTGCACACGGTTGTATGGAAAAGCACTCCCCGACTTGCCGAACATATAAACTGCCGACCCGGCAATCTGACCCTGCGCGATTTGAACGTCAAGCAAACCGGATTCGCCTTTTATGCCCCTGGATACGGCGCTTTCTTCCGAGCCGATATTGGCCGCCAGTTCCCTGCTGCTCCAGGATAAATTGTTCTGGTTCTGCCTCACGGTAAAAGCAGGCTGCAAAGTGTTTACCGTGGCTTTTGCGCCCGCGATACGCGGCGCGGCTGTCGTTGCGGCAGGTGTGTTTGTCACAGGCGCGTTGGTCATGGGGCTATTGCCCACAGGAGTATTGCTCGAAATCGCAGGCGTGGATGTAGGCGCGGACGCGCTTACAGCCCTTTGCCTTGCCTCTTCCTCCGATCTTCGCCTTGCATCTTCCGTAGCCGCCCTCTGTCTTGCCTCCTCCTCCGACCTGCGCCTAGCATCCTCAGGCGCGGCCCGCCACACTTCTTCCGCCGCCATCCGCCGTTTTGCCTCTTCCTCAGCCCTTGTCTCTTCCTCAGCCCTTGTCTGCTTAATACGCTCAGCCGCGCTCGGCTCAACGATGAGCATCGCGGTGGCCAGTGCGCCGCCATCCTCGGCTGTGACTGTAATGGTCGCAGTCCCTTGGCCCCTTGCCGTCACGCGGCCACGGCTGTCAACGCTTGCCACGCTTGTGTCGCTACTTTGCCAGGACACATTTTTGTTTTTCGCCCTTGAGGGCAAAAAAGTCGGCCTCAGCGTTTCAGTCTGCCCAATTTCCAGCGTAAACGCCGTTCTATTGAGCCTGATGCCTGAGACACCCACAGTAGTTGGTTCTGTAATGGGCTCCTCACTCCACTGTCCATTTTTTTTATCGTCTGAGCATCGCAGCAACGGCCTGATAAAGACTAGGCACACAAAGAGCACGCACAAGTATAATCCGACTCCCTTCAACGACACCCTTGCCTCTTCTTTCGCTTCCGCCTTTCGCCTTGCCTCTTGTTCGGCCTTCAGCTTTGCCTTGGCCTCCGCCCTGCGCCTCGCATATTCTTCGGCTCTCAGTTTTGCTTCTAATATTGCTTCTTCTTCCGCCCTGCGCCGCGCATCTTCTTCCGCCCTCAGTTTAGCCTTTACTTCTTCTTCGATCCTGCGCTTTGTCTCTTCCTCGGCCATGCGCTTTGCCTCTTGTTCGGCATTCAGCCGCGCCTCCTCCTCCGCCCTCAGCCTTGCCTCTGCTTCGGCTCTCATACGCGCTTCTATTTCCGCCCTTATTTCCGCCTCCGCTTCAGCCGTCTCACGCCTGTTTTTCTTATTCCCCGAAGCTATCGTCCTGTCTGTATCCTCGTCCCGAGAACCCGTGATATCGCCGCCGGTGTCCAAAACATCCGGCTTTGTGTCGGAATAAACCACGCTCTCGCGCTGTGACATAGTCAGTTCCATCTGAATACCCGGCGCGCCCAACCGCCCCATGTGGTTGAGCGTGTTATATTCCGTCAGCATTTCCATCGCGTCCCGGTACCTCTCCGCGGGGTCTTTTCTCAACGCCCTCTCCAGCATCGCCTGTATGCCCTCAGGTATGTCGTCCCTGGCGATAGGCGGCGGAGCCTTAAAACAGTGGCCGGTTATTATCTCGGCGATTTTTCCCTCAAAGGGTTTTCTGCCAGCGAGCATCTCATACAGCACAGCCCCGATGGCATAGACATCGGTAAACCCGCCCGTATCCTCCGCGTTGATCTGCTCAGGCGCGGCGTAAGCCTCAGTAAAAGCGATCATAGTCGTAAGGCGCTTACTGCCCTCGCGGTGTACCTTGGAAATACCAAAATCAACTATTTTTACACTGTTGCGGCCAAACTGGCCATTTGTCCTGTGGCGGCGCATCAGTATGTTGTCGGGCTTTAAATCGCGGTGTATAACGCCAAACTCATGAGCGTGGAACATGCCGGACAAAATGCCCGCCAATATTTCCCTTGCCATTGGTATTGGCAGTCCCGACGGATAGTCCCGTATTACATTCCTCAAAGTCAGGCCGCCGGGCACATATTCCATGACAAGAGCAATGACGCCATGCTCCTCCAGAACCGTGTACATCGTTATGATGTTCTGGTGTACAGGCAGCTTTTCCAGCGCCTTGATGTCCCTTATCAGGTTGGCCTTGTTAAGCTCCGGGTTTTCAACCTTGATGAACTTGATGGCCACCTCACGAGACGAAATCCCAGTCTCCCTGTACAGCCAGACGACACCCATGCCCCCCTCGCCGACAGGCGACGTACCGACCCTCTGGTATGTCCCAATCCGTTCAGGCGCCAATGATTTTTGGTCATCGCACAATTTTCACCTCAGATAAAAACACGACAAGCCGCCATATCAGCGTTTAATCAGTTCTTTAAGTCCGCTTATCTTATCGTCCAGGCGCTTTTTCCTTATCACCGATTCCATCTCCGCCGCCAGAGCCTGTGAGCAAGCCACAATGTCAGCAGAAGCGGAATTGTTGTCTATAGAGCGATACGTCTCGGCAACAAACTCACCCGACAGCGCGTCAATGACCCCCGCCTCAATTTTGAGACTCCACGACCCATCATCGTTTCTCCGCCCATCTGACGCCCCCAAAAGGCAAAAATAATCCACAGATAGCAGCTTGCCCGCGCTCCTCACTTTTTCAGGACTATCAATGGCCCTGAGAGCCATCATGGTTTGCACAGCCAGCCTGGTCTGCACATTGTCTTTTACATTCAGCCCCCTGGCCGACTTGAGCGCCCTGACATAAGAATTTCTTATCAGGTTGAACAATTGTTTCTCGGCCTTGGCATCATTAAACGCCAGCGTAGCCACATTAACGCCCTGTGCCTTGAGCGAAGCGGCCCCCCCGTCGGACAGCACAGCCGCGCAGAGAACAAGCGCGTTGAGAGAAATTTTCAGGTTTGACATATATTACTCCTATGAAAAAATTGCTTGCTTAAACTACCTGACAGAGATTGACGGAGCTTCATGGCGGCGTGTTGCATCGCGCAGTCTGATTACTTGCGCCCTGCCGCCAGTTATTTTCCAGAGCATGGGCAAAGCGGTTCCATGATCATCGTATTCACAGCCGAGCACGTACACATCGCCATTGGGGGTTACATGGATGGAATCAGCCTGTACCCGTACTGACGACGGGCTTCTGGGGAGCGTGTGACTAATCCCGTTCAGGTAATAGACAGCCTCATCGCCGCTGTATCCGATGGTATAGACATCGTTACTGCCATTCACATAGACAGAGCGCACGTCACCGGCGTATTGGCTCACAATCTCGCCGTTGAGCATCAGACCTGAATCACCAATGACTCTGGTCAAATACTCTCTTGGGTTCACAGACTCATCGCGTGGTTCTGTTTGGCCCTCATCGCCAAACTGGCTTGAAGTCCCCCATACCCAGGTACCGCCCTTGGCGCTGGAGTTGTGTGTAAGTTCATAGCCTGCCGCCGCCGCGGTACCAGCGGGCGCGCCAACTCTGACTGGTGTGTTTCTGAGTCCTGTCCCATCGCCGAGCTGACCATAACCATTGTATCCCCAAGCCCAGAGACTGCCGTCAGCCTTGATGGCAAGTGTGTGATAGTCACCTGCCGCTATTGACTTCCAGTCTCTTGCTGTGCCCACTTGGATAGGAACATTCCTGCTTGTATATGTTCCATCGCCGAGCTGACCATAATTATTGTATCCCCAAGCCCAGAGACTGCCGTCAGCGTTGAGTGCGAGCGTATGGTCGCTCCCCGCAACTATGGTAGTACCCGATGTAGTTGCTAATACAACAGTCACGCTACATGCAGCTGTGTGGCCTCCGTCGTTTGTACGCGCCCTTATTGTCGCAGTACCCGGGTTTACGCCTCTCACAAGTCCGTTATTGTCAACCGTCGCCACGTTTGTGTTGTTGCTTGTCCATGTTATCGCCCTGTCTGTGGCGTTTGATGGCTGTACTGTGGCTGTTAGCGTCTCGCTGCCGCCAGCAGGCAGAGTTATTGACTGCTTGTTGAGAGATACGCTGGTTGCGGGGACTACGACTGTGACATCGCACGTGGCCTTATGGCTTCCGTCCTTTGTGGTTACTGTTATAGTCGCGCTGCCTGAGCTGATCCCACGCACAGTCACATCGTGGCCGCTGCCCGAGACTGTCGCCACATTTGCGTTACTGCTAGTCCATGTCACTGTTTTGTTTGTGGCTGTGGATGGGGATATTACAGCCTTTAATTGCGCTGTCTGTCCGGCATTGATGGTTCTGGGTTCGGCGGGTTCCAGTCTCACGCCCGCGACAGTCTCTGTGGCCACGCTCAGGCTGTTGCCGCCGCCGCATGTAATGGAGCCAATGGCAAGCGTGAGTATGGCGAATGCGCCGATAAGTCCCTTTGTTACTTGTCTTGAGATGTTGAATTTCATGCCTTTCTCCTTTCATGCTTCAATCAGCCGTCGGCCTGAATTGCGCGACTATGGTGTGCGAATACGTCATGGGCGAGCCGCTTGAATTTGTGCGCTGTCTGAATTTATGGCGCATGGCGTAATCCATTGCGGGGGCGTGGAAGGCGTACGGGGGGGAACCCAGGACTCTGGGGCTGTTCGGCAGGCCGTCCGTCCCCACCCGCACCTGCACGCGCACGTCCTGACGCGCGGCGGATACGCCCTGCGGCCATGGCGGCTGCGGGGGTCTGTAAGTGACATTGTCCGCGCCTGAAATCGCTTCTGTTACAAAAGCCAGGCCCTTGTCAACCATGGAGCTGATGTTCTGTTTTTCCTTTGCCTGGGATGCTTCATGCACGGCGGCTCCGGCGAGGCTCCCTATCTTTTCGCCGATTCCCAGTGTCTTGGCGGGAGTTCTGCCTCCGGAAACGGCATCGGAGGTCTGGGACGGCTTTTGATAGCTGTCCGTCCCGCCTGCGCCGGCGGGAGGAATCCGCCCTGACCGCGCCGCAGAAGCGGCAGTGGCGGTTATGGCTCCGCTTGTGCCGCTTGTCTTGTTTATCCCGCTTATTCCGCTGTTCCCCCCAGCCGGCGGCGTTTCGGCAATCCCCGTAACATTGCTGCTGCTTTGTCTTTGGGGTTTTGAGCTGCCTGTGCCCAACGCGCCGGAAAAATACATTGCGGCGGCTATGGCGGCAATGCCTGAAATGGCGGAAACGCCTATGACGGCGTGTTTAAGGCCGGGTTTTTTGGCAGGACCTGTGACCTTTGGCATATTTGCTCTCTCAGGCATTTCCGCTCTTTGATGTATGTCCCGGATAAGCTCTTTTGGCGCAGCGGGCGGTTCCTGCCCGGGGAGGCGCTTTTGCTTTATGCCCGCCCTGATAGTTGCGGATTCCTGCGTGGATGAGTATTCATTCGATTCGTCGCTCATTTCTTGTGTGTCTCCCAAGTCAGCGAGGGCGCGTGACATTTCTCACGCGCTCTGGTATCTCTTTTCCGGCGCTTGCTCATGCGGTCGCCAATATCTCTTAATGCCAGAGCCTGAATTTCCCGCATGAGCTTCGTCCTTTTGTGTTTATGAATTTTATGGCTACATCCCTGGAGGGAAGCCCCGTCTCTCTGTAGTGCCAGACAACGCCCATGCCTCCCCCTGGCGAGTGGCTCGACGCCAATCTTTTGGTAGCGGCCCAGTCGCTCCGGGATTTGCGGGCTATGGCTATCTGTCATCGGCTGTTTCCCTCTTGCTTGCCATAGCGACAAACGCGGATATTGAGAGACATAGAGCAAAAAAGGCAAGTATTGCCCAAGCTCTCGCAATGCTATGCTTAGGCGGGCCGGTGATCAGCCCCCTTTTTTCAAGCGTCCTCTTCGCAAGGCCCTCGATAGTCTCTCTGGCCGTTGACCGCGTGTTTTCGCTATTCATGACTTTGTCTTTGAGCCACTTGATTCCGCCGCCGATTTTTTTGTCGAGGGGGCTGATGAATGCGTACGCGTTCCCTATAGCGCCCGTAGTCTTTTCAAGGCCCTCGTCCGTGGCTATTTTCACAAAGTCCGCTGTCGCCCCATAGCTCACCAGCGACCAGCGGCAGACGGATGCGTATGAGAGGGCTGACAATATCGGACTCTTTATCGAAAACATGACTCCCGTGAACATTACCTGGACTAAAAACACGGCCAGCCCCGCCGCAAGCGCCGATCTTTTGCCGCTTGAAAGCGAGGTGATGAATATGCCCAGGGCGGATGCCGTGTATGACGTGATAAAGGTCGGCAGCCATATTTCAGCGATTGGCGGCAGAAAGTTTCCAGCCGCGGGCAGTTTTGCCGCCGGCACAAAGATCAGCACCAACAGCGCCGATTGAATGGCGCCGACCAGCGCGATAACGGCAAGCGCGATGAGATTTCGCGGGCCGCTCCCATGCCTCGCGCCGATGATGCTCCATTGATGCTCCATTCCGCGCGCTATCAGCGGATAATTGGCCGCGCCGACCAGCAGGGCGAAACAGGATAAAAGCGAATACAACAGCAAAGCGATTTTTATCGTAGGAAAATCAGTGTATCCGCTCACTTTCGCCAAAAGCGCCAGCGCGGCTCCTAACAGCAGTGCGGGAAGCAGTATGAACGCAAGGCGGTTCGGCTGGCTGTAAAAGGCTCTCCGGCCATGTTTCGCAGCGGCGGGCGTCTGTCTGGGCGCTTTTTCACTAGCGGGAATCGGCTTCATCATCCATCACCTCTTTTCCGAGTTGATGTTGCGGAGCATAAATACGGGCGCTATGGCGAAAGCCACGATAAACGCGAGCATAATCGCCCAGTTGCCCATGAGATTGCCCTTTGTTGACTTGAAATTGACTCCCTTTCTGTCCAGATTCTCCAGGCCCTTTTCCACGGCTTTTTTTACATGGACGCTCATGTAATCTTCGTCCCTGAGTCTCATGTCTATGAATTCGTCCTTGGGCATGGTCGCGCCGCCCTTGGCGGCCAGCTCGTTCCATTGAATCGCCGCGCTCTCCGCGGCCTGCTTTGGCGCTTCCCTGTTTGCCTCAATCTTAATGATATTCTCAAAATTCTCCGTCGCGCCATAGCCGGATATAGACCAGCGGCAGACCGTGGCGCAGGATACGGGCTTTAGCATGGAGTCGTTTACGGAAATAGTGCCGCCAGAAAAAATGAGCTGGGGTATCATCAGTAACGGCGCCACAGCCATGGCTTTCGCGGGCTCGTTAAACAGCGAGGACACCATTATGCCCATCGCTGACGCCGCGAATGTCGTCAGGAATGTAGTGAGCAGTATCTCGCTGAAAGGGTTAAAGAATACGCCGCCGCCCTTTATCTGTATGCCCCAGGCGAAAATGGATGCTATCAGCAGAGACTGTACCGCCGCGATTATGCCTATGACAATCATTTTGGACAGCACATAGGCCTCCAGCCTCAGACCCGCCATGTACTCGCGCTTTAAGATATTACGCTCCTTGCATATCTCCTGTATCGAGTTTGAAATCCCCATCCAAAAGCCGGAACAGGACAGTATGAGGTACAGGATTATCGCGTTCTGAATGCCGGGCTTGTGCGGGTAATCAGTCAGATTTGTCCTGGCCGTGATGGTTATGAGTACGGCCAGAATCGGAGCCTGAGCCAGGAGCAGCAGCAGTCTGTTCCTGTCGTTCAGCAGTATGTGAATGTAGCGCCCGGACAGTATCAGAACCTGCTTGATCCATTTTCTGTTTGAAATCCTCGCGCTTTCATCAGAAGACTTGTCATCGCCCGATGTGCCGCTGTACGGAGCCGGCAGGTTGCCCGCGCTCTTTGTCAGGCTCTGGTACCTGGACTTCCATGTGTCTGGGTCATCGTCCATCATCTGATATATGCCTATCAGGTCGTCCGTGCCGAAAAACTTCAGCGCGTCGTCGTATGAGCCGCAGAAACACAGATTGCCCCGCGCGCCCATGAAGATGATCTTGTCGCAGATTTTTAGATTGAATGTGCTGTGCGTGACAAAGATGACCGTCTTGCCCTGCGAGGCCATCTTTTTGAGCGTGTGCATCAATTTGTTTTCGACATTGGGGTCAAGGCCGGAGGCCGGTTCGTCCAGAAAAAACAGGTTGGGATCGGACAGCAGTTCCAGAGCTATGCTCGCCCGCTTTCTCTGCCCGCCGCTCAGATTTTTGATGAGCGTGTCTTTGTGCTCAGAAAGCTCCACAACGTTCAGCGCGTCTTCAATTACATCCTGGTACTCGGCTATGGTTATGTCCTCCGGCAGCTTCAGCCGCGCCGAATAACCGAGCATGTCGGAGACCGTCAGATTGTCATGCACTATATCCTGTTGCGGCACATAGCCGATGATGCTCTTAAGGGCATTGTAGTTGCCGTGCAGATCCATGCCGTTCACCACCACCCTGCCCCTGCTTGGCTTGCTGTAGCCGCCCATGCAGTTCATCAGCGTTGACTTTCCGCAGCCCGATGGGCCTATAATGGCTACAAGCTCACCCGACTTGATCCTGAGACTCACTCCATTGCAGATGGTCTTGCCGCTGTCCGTCACTTTGTATATGTCCAGCACGTCCAGGCTGAAGCCGTTGTTTATAGTCAGATAGGATATTTTGCTCTTTGTGAATACCAGCTTGGTATTGGTAATCAGGATGATGTCTTTTTCTTTCAGCCTGCAAATGCCGGAGACTTTTTTTCCGTTCAGCAGCAGACCATTGGTGCTGTTGTTGTCCTCTATAAAACAGCCGCCCTCCCTGGCCTCGATTATGGCGTGCAGTTTTGAAACGCTCACATGGTTCAGCACTATGTCACAGTCGCGGGCGCTGCCTATTGTCAGTATCGCGGCCCCGCCCAGCTCTGCTGACTTCCACTCCGATGCCGCGCCCCTGGATACAACCATGACGGCGCTCCCGACGCTGTTTTCAAACCTGATCGAATCACCATCGTCCAAAACCCTGCTGTCTGTCAGCTCACCGTTGAAAATCAGGCCGTTTTCGCTGTCGGGATGGTCAACTATAATCCACGCGCCGTCCGTGTACCTGAAAAAGCCGTGATGCCTGGAGACAAAGGGTGACTGTATGACTATGTCGTTCTTTTTGTCCCTGCCGAATGTGATTATCCCCTTGTTAAAGCTCAGGAGTTTGTATTCGGCGGGGTCTGACGACCCGTCAAAAACGGTTATAGTCACATCGGCGTTGTCGTCGCCGCTTTTGGGCTTTGTGTATCTCTCGGTCATGCCGGACTTTCAGTTTTTTCAGAATTTTCAGGGCTTTGGCGCTTCAATGTTCCCCGCCGCGCCTTACATTGTGATTTCCATAGTGCTTTCATCATGCTTTCATCATGCTTTGGATCATGCTTTCCATCCCGCTCCCCGCCTTTGACGGATCGCCTGAGTACCGGCGCGGCCTTCAGCGGGATGGGTTATGTTTGATAAATGACCGGCCCTACTGAACCACCAACTCAAACAGGACATTGACAATATGCTCATAAGCGCGGGGCTGGCCATCCTGTCCCGTCTGCGCTCTGAATTTGTACTGTTTTACATAGTCAACCGCGTTCTTGTGAAAGCCGCCCGGCCCCGATATGACCTCGATGTTATTCTGCCTGCCGTCAGCGCCGATCGACACCCTTACGCGGACGCGCTCTGTGTAGCGCCCCGGCGGGTTGCTCCTCGCGAACCCGACCTCGTCCGGCCACGCGGGCGGGGCGCTCGGCATGGAGATTACCATGTGGTTGGCCTCGGCGACTTTGGTAAGCGCGTCGTCCACATTGTTCAGGATTGAGGATCCAATGCCTGATAGCACCGAAAAACCATCACTGATGAAATTGGACAAGCCCTCGTTGATGGCAAGCTGTCTGCCACTCTGACCGCTCTGATTAGTCTGATTATTCTGATCCGTCTGGCCGGATTGATCCGCCTGAATCGTCTCAGCTTTAGACCCCGTGACTTCGGAGAGATCAATTTGCCTTTTATGCACAGTCCCAAAGGCCTTTACCTCCAAATCGCCGCGCACCTTCCATGTGGTCTGGTGTCCAAGCGCGATGTTCGCCACCTGCTTCCATGCCTTTCTTATGTCGTTGTACTTGAACTCCAGACTGATGGGCGCTATGACACTGCCCCTTTTAGGCACTACGATGACCTTGCTGATTGATATATCACCCAGTGTGTGCGCCACGCCCTGCTGGATGATCCCTGTCTGTGTAATATTGCCCGTCTGCGTGATGGTGTGCGCCACGCCCTGCTGGATGATCTCCAGCTTTCCGGCAAAGGACTGGGCGTTGATCTTTTCGTCCGTGGGGTTCACTATGGCGAGATCAATGTTGAGGTCAAGGCCGGACTGACTTATGGGCAACTGCGCCCGCATTTTAGGCTGAATCCTGTCTATCTTAAAGACAAGGCGCGCCATCACCTCGTCCATTTTCCTGTTTGCGCGGTTGGATATAAATGACGGCACACATCCCGCCAAAATGCCGAGCGCGATTAAAATGTAAAAGCATTTTCGCATTGAGCCTCCTTTGGACGGCGCTGTAGTGTTGGATTTGTCCCTGTTTGCCGGCATCATTTAAAACCCTCGTTTTTGTATTTTTCAAACGCTTTCTTCATGGACTCTATTTCCGCTTTGGTTCTCTCCGCCACATCCACTTTTCCGTCCTTTAGTGCCTGATCCAGCTCCAGCCTCAGATCGGCCATTTTTCTGTCGAATTCCTTTGAGCCGGCCTTTACCAGAGAGTTGATGAATTGAGATTCACGCCTTTTCCTCTCCTGCTCCTCTTTCTTCACTCTCTCGGCTTCCTCCCTTTGCTTTTGTAATTCCTGCATCTCCTTTTGTTTTTCCGCCTCGACCATCTGCTTGGCCATCTCAGTGGCCATGGTCTTGGCTTCCTCTTCAGTCATGGTCTTGTCTGACTTGCAGCCAATGGCGCGAAGCAGGGCGATTGACACGGCGGAAGGCAGTAATGCCCGTAAACTCATAAGATTCTCCTTATAGATTTGTCTGAAAGCGAAACAAAATATCGCTCTGTCAGATGTCTGTTGATTGCTGACATTTTTTACCTCGCAAAAACGGAGTTGATGTCTGAATATCCGGTTCCATCGCCCAACCTGCTTGTCCGCGCAATGCCATTCGTTAGTTTCCAGAGCGTGGGGCCGTTCCCCCGCGTGTCGCTCTCATAGCCAAACACATAAACTGGGAAACCCAGCTTTTTCAGAAACTTGCGGGCATCGGTTCCCGCTGCCTTATACCAATTTGCATCCCTGCGAATGCAAATTGGTATAAGTCTGATGAACAAAAAAAAGCCACACCGGCTGATTCCGGTGCGGCTGTTGGAAGCTGATGCCCGAGCTATTTGAGAATTGACTTTTACATCAAATTGACAATAAATAGTCTGTATTAATAATTTATGTAAATGATTTATTCGGGGG
>Ga0268262_10004043_pt1 | contig 15405 bp, 13 predicted proteins | sample TergutNc150P3_FD_190354 | JGI IMG/M metagenome (GOLD analysis project Ga0268262, IMG submission 190354) | Nasutitermes corniger P3 segment gut microbial community from laboratory colony in Florida, USA - Nc150 P3 (SPAdes) (version 2) | ecosystem: Host-associated > Arthropoda: Insects >... | reverse complement strand
CCCCTACACTAATTCCCTTCAACAAAGGAGTTCAATATGAATAAGACTAAGTCTATTCTCAAGTTGGCTATCTCTATAGCCTTGGCATTCACCTTTTCCTGCTCGGACGATAAAGACGATGGCGGCGGCTCTGGTCTTACTGGCACGAGTGGCACGTTCATGGATAACCGCGATAGCACATCTTACAAATGGGTAAAGATAGGCAAGCAAATCTGGATGGCGGAAAATCTTAATTATAATGCCACTGGCAGCAAATGTTACAGAAACAGTGAAGCCAACTGCGAAAAATACGGCAGACTTTACGACTGGTCAATGGCTATGGCATTGCCAGTTAGTTGCAATAACAATTTGTGTACTTCGCAAATATCCGCGAAGCATAAAGGTATTTGCCCAAATGGTTGGCATATCCCAAGTGATGCAGATTGGAATATTTTGATGAAATTCGTTAATCCGAGTTGTACCGACAATAGCACTTGCGCAGGCGCAGGAACAAAATTAAAGGCTACTAGTGGGTGGAATGGTTCGGGTAATGGCACTGACGATTACGGTTTTTCCGCCTTACCTGGCGGTGGCAGCTTTAACGGCAATTTCGACTATATCGGTACTAACGGCGATTGGTGGAGTACCACAGAGCCGGAGTATGGGTCTGGAGCCTACCTCCGGATCATGCACTACAATGACGAGCTCGCATTATGGTTCGTCGAAGGTAAGCATTACTTGTTCAGTGTTCGTTGTGTGCAGGATTAGGATGTAGCCTGTCGCAAGGGTTTGACACTATGGCTCTTTTTTTCTATATTTATTACTAGGTTCGCTTTCAGTGCCAGCCGGGCGGTTTTCCGCCCAACCAAGCTGACCCACGTCTGCGAGCCTTTCTTTTATAAAATTGAGGTTCATTTTGTTCTACAAAGCCATCGCGAAAGCATAGTAAAACCTAATAAACCCTCAAATTATTTGCCTCTATCTCAACGCCCTCGCCAACCTGCCGCACTATGCCAATGCCATAAGCACTTGCCCTGTCTAACACTTCATCGCTGAAAGAAAAACCAGCTATGCCAAGATAAACATCGTAATTGTCAAATTCATGGAAAAACTCCCTGAACTTCTCAATGCGCTTTTCCGCAAGCTCTATCACAAAATCAGGATATATTCTGTTTTTCACTTCTATCAAAGCCACGCTGTCCCCATTGATGAGCGCAATGTCAAATTCTATTTTAACTTTCTTGCCCTTGTACGTCAAATTGGGTATCATTTCATCATATTTTATCCTGCCAAATTCCAATTTTTCCTTAAATACGCTTTGGAAAAACTGCTCTGCGTGATGCCCTATATTGTTGCTTATGCCACCAATTTGATTACTGATTTCTTTTAAATCCTCTTTAAATTCTTTTAAACTTTCTCTCAACTCTTTTATCTCAATAGCGTTTTCTTTCTGTATAGCAATAGTTTCCTTCTGCATAGCAGTAGCTTCTTTTATCAACTGCTCGGTTTCTTTCCGTATGGAGGTAGTTTCTATGTCCATAAATATCCTCATTTAAATGGTTTGAATTGCTTTAGGGCGACGGGATAGTAGAAAAAGAATATTCCCTAAAGGCTTGCCGATAAGATAGAAAATTAAATTGACGAGCCTCGCCCATAGGCTTAATTTGAATTTTTCTATATTTCCACTGATTTTGTTGTTATTTCGTTGTTTTTTTCGTTTTTGGCGCGTTCGTCTAGTGGCCTAGGACGCTGGCCTCTCACGCCGGTAACACGAGTTCAAATCTCGTACGCGCTATAAAAACCACTTTTTTGCTTTTTAGCCTTGGCTTTTGCAGAAAAAATAGCTATATTTACATATAAGCTTAAATTGAGGAATTTATGGTAACCTGCCCTAATTGCGGATACAAACACAATGCGTATTCCAAGAAACAAATTTTCACAGTAGCTGCCGCGCTCATTATTGTGGGATTTATCTTTATTTTCGTAAAATATATAGAGATTCCAGACAACGGGAAATTTAAAACCGTTAGAGTTGGCAATCAAATTTGGATGGCTGAGAATTTGAATGTAGAAGTTGGTTATTCGGCTTGCTATAGCAATTTAGAGGATAACTGCGAAAAATACGGACGTTTGTATGATTGGGTTACCGCATTGACTGCTTGCCCTGAGGGCTGGCATTTGCCTAGTTATACCGAATGGCAAATTTTAATAAAAAGAATGGGCGGCAAAGACGTTGCCAGCAAAAAATTAAAAGCATCATCTGGCTGGGACGAAGGCGGAAATGGTTCTAATTCCAAAAATTTTTCAGCTTTGCCGGGTGGCTTGGGTTATTCAAATGCGGTTTTTTACAGTGCAGGAACCAGCGGCAACTGGTGGACTTCCACAGAGCAAAATCCAAGCAATGCTTATTACATAAATATGTTTTATCAAACTAGTGATATATACGAAAGCGATGGCAGTAAATTGTCTCTCTTCAGCGTTCGCTGCATAAAAAACTAAAGTTCACAAATCAGCCACGGCTTCTGTTCTCAGATTGTTTATAACGTGCTCGGTACGGGCAGCCGTGTTGTTTCCCATATAGTATTCAAGCATTTTATTGGTAGAAGCCTCTTGCGGCATAATCACGCTTTCCAGCCTCATATCTTCGCCTATGAACAACCCGAATTCTTCGGGGTCTATTTCGCCAAGCCCTTTAAAACGGGTTGTTTCTGCTTGCGCACCTAGCTTTGCCTGCGCCGTATCGCGCTCTTGCTCATTGTAGCAGTAAAGAGTTTCCTTTTTGTTGCGCACCCTGAACAGCGGCGTTTGCAAAATGTAAAGATGTTCCTGTTCCACAAGCTCCGGGAAAAACTGCAAAAAGAAAGATACCATCAAAAGCCTTATGTGCATACCATCAACATCGGCATCGGTGGCTATAATCACCTTGTTGTAGCGCAGGTTTTCCAAACCGTTTTCAATATCAAGCGCGTGTTGCAAAAGATTGAATTCCTCGTTTTCATAAACCACTTTGCGCCCTATTCCATAAGTGTTGAGCGGCTTGCCCCGCAAGCTAAACACCGCCTGCGTTAGCACATCGCGAGCCGTTGTTATTGAACCGCTTGCGCTATCGCCCTCAGTTATGAAAATCATAGTTTCATTTTTCTTTTCGTTTTTTAAATCTATCAAATGGATTTTGCAATCCCTCAATTTGCGGTTATGAACAGCCGCCTTTTTTGCCCTCTCGTTTGCCAGCTTGCGAACTCCGGCAATCTCCTTTCTCTCCCTCTCGTTTTGGGCTATTCTCTCTTGAATAATCTTTGCGCTTTCTGGATTTTTATGCAAATAGTTATCCACTTCCTTTGCTATGAAATCCACCATCCAGTTGCGCAGTGCCGCACCACCGGGGGCAACAGTTGTGCTGCCTAGTTTGGTTTTTGTTTGGCTTTCAAAAACAGGTTCCTGAATTCTAACAGAAACCGCTGCGAGCATGTAGTTGCGAATATCGGAGCCATCAAAATCTTTTTTGAAAAAATCCCTAACGCCTTTCACAACTCCTTCCCTAAACGCCGCCTGATGCGTGCCGCCCTGCGTGGTGTGCTGCCCGTTCACAAAGCTAAAATAATGCTCTCCGTAAAGCTCTCCGTGCGTAAAGGCAATTTCAATGTCTTTTCCCTTGCAGTGAATTATGGGATAACGCATGGAATCTTTTGCTTGGCTGGAGAGCAAATCAAAAAGCCCGTTTTTGCTCTCGTATATTTTGCCGTTGAAGCCCAGCGAGAGTCCCGTGTTCAGGTAGGCATAGTTCCAAATACGCTCTTCCATATATGCGGGCAAAAACCTGAAATTTTTGAAAATATCCTTGTCTGGTTCAAAATAAACCTCTGTTCCGTTTCTTTCGCTGCTAGGTTTTTCGGGGTATTCCTTTATTAGATTGCCAAATTTGAACTCTGCTTTTTTGCATTTGCCATCCCTGTGCGAAACTACGCAGAAATAAGACGAAAGCGCATTTACCGCCTTTGTCCCAACTCCGTTCAAGCCAACGGATTTCTGAAAAGCCTCGCTATCATACTTTCCGCCTGTATTCATCTTAGACACGCACTCCACTACTTTCCCCAGCGGAATGCCCCTGCCCCAATCTCTTATTTTAGCAGAATGGTCTTTTATTTCAATATCTATCCTTTTCCCTGCCCCCATAACAAATTCGTCTATGGAGTTATCTATTATCTCTTTAACCAGTACATAAATACCATCATCAGGACTTTGCCCATCTCCCAATTTGCCAATATACATACCAGGCCGAGTTCTTATATGCTCGTTCCATTCAAGGCTTTTTATGCTACTTTCATCATATTTTACTGCCATTTGCGGGTAAGGTAGAAAATTTCTATATTAGAACATAGCAATGCCCGTACATATCAATAATAAGTTACCTCCCACGGCTGCTTTTAGAGTTTTATCAGCAAAAAACGCTAAAAGCAAAGTAAAATACGCAAAATCTCTAACCAAATCAAAAGAAAGAATTCAACAGCACGGTGAAGTATTTACTCCACCCGAAATAGTAAACGATATGTTAAAAATGCTTCCCTCTAAGGGTAAGGAAAGCGTTTGGCGGATTGAAAATCCTGCAAAATTTCTTGAACCCGCCTGTGGCGAAGGGGCGTTCTTAACGGAAATTTATAGGCGGAAATTAAAACAAGTTGATTCGAATTATAATAAGGAAAAGAAAAATAATCCAAGCAAAAAGAAAGAAGAACTTCAGGAATGGTGGGAATTTAACGCTGCATTGCAAACAAGCAGCATTTATGGTATTGAACTTTTGGAAGATAATGCAGAGCAATGTACAATGAATCTGATAAGGATATTTCTTTCATTTTATATGAAAAATTTTCCCAAAACACAAAATGAGAAAGTAATAGAAACCATTCAATTTTTAATAAGCAGAAATATCATTCAAGGAAACGCATTGACTTACCGAAGATGTTCCGTATCTTGTGGAAATGTTTGTGATGAATGCGAAGAAATGATTTTTTCTGAATGGATTCCCAAAACAGAGAATGGTGCGTTTTTGCTTATCCGTAAGGACTACACCTACGAGGGGATTGTCAAAGCTGAAAGCATAAAAAAAGAAATTCAAAATTCACTTTTTGCCGAAGTTGAAAAAAACGTAGAACATGGCTTGAAAAAAGAATACCCACCAATTTTTTGGAAAGAGATAAAATATGCCTGAACAGAAGGAAATTTATTCCATTCACCCTACATTTGACTACAATGTCGTTTATGCCTATACTCTCCCTTATGATGACCATAAAGGAAGAATTAAAATTGGCGAAACAACGCTCAAAGCCGCTATATACGATTCGGCGAAAAATGATACCGAAAAACAAAAGGCTATTATAAATGCCGCAGAAAAGAGAATAGATGAGCAAACAGAAACTGCCGATGTGGAATATAATTTGCTGTTGAGCCATCTTGCAATCAATAATAAAAATAAGCCCTTTCGCGATATTGATGTTCACAATGTTCTTAAACGTTCTGGCTATGAGAAAAAGTCCATTCGGAAGGGACCTAGAGAATGGTTTGTTGTAGATAAAAATATAGTGGAAAAAGCGATAGAAGCGGTTAAAAATGGATGGAGTTATATTGATAAAAATATTCAAGTAAAAGAAGCATTTAATTTTCGCGATAGCCAACTGAAAGCAATTGATTTGGCAGTTAAGCATTTTAAAGCCAATGAAGAAAATTTCCTTTGGAACGCAAAAATGCGCTTTGGAAAAACGTCCGCCGCTTTGCAAGTTGTAAAAGAAATGAACTTTAAAAAAACACTGATAATTACACACCGGCCCGCTGTATCCGATGGTTGGTTTGATGATTTTAACAAAGTGTTTCAGGGTGCTTATAAATTTGGTTCAAAAAGCAAAGGAGAAACAATTGAAAATTTAATCAAAGGAACAGGTAAATTCGTCTATTTCGCATCCATTCAAGATTTGCGTGGTTCAAAAGAAGTGGTAAAAGGTTACAACTTAAAAGCGGATGGATTTGAGAAAAATGAAGAAATTTTTAATACCGAGTGGGATTTTCTCATCGTAGATGAAGCACATGAAGGTACACAATCTGCTTTGGGGATGATTTTGAATGAAAAAATAAGCCGGAAACATACCTTGCTTTTATCTGGAACTCCGTTTAATCTTTTGGAAAAAAGAGAGTCGGATGAAATTTATACTTGGGATTATGTAATGGAACAAGAGGCAAAAGCAAATTGGGATAAAACCCACGCTGGAGAACCAAACCCTTATGCTGCACTACCTCGCCTATCAATGTTCGTTTACGATTTACTGAAAGAACTAGACAGTAAATTTATTGACATTGAAGATTCCGCTTTTAACTTCAGGGAATTCTTTAGAGTAAATGATAAAGAGGGCGATAAAGACAATGGAAAATTAATTCACGAAAAATCGGTTTTAAAGTTTTTGAATTTAATCACCACGGAAAATAATTCGCAATTTCCATATTCTACAAAGGAATATCGCAATTATATAAAGCATTCGCTTTGGATGGTTCCGGGCGTTAAAGAAGCGGCCGCTTTAAAAGAACTATTAAAAACCCATCCTATTTTTCGAAATTTTGGTGTTGCAAATGTGGCGGGAGATGGCGATATATCTAGTTCCGCTTTGAAGTTGGTTAGAAAAACAATAGAAGAAAATGAGTATTCCATAACCATAACTTGCGGAAGATTGACTATGGGAGTAAATGTGCCCGAATGGACTGCCGTTTTTATGCTCTCCAACACAACTTCCGCAACAACATACCTACAAACGGCTTTCCGCTGCCAAACTCCGCATTCGGAAAAAGGCAAAATGAAAACCGAATGTTATGTATTTGATTTTGCTCCCGATAGAACATTAAAAATTGTAGCAGAAGCCGGAGAACTCCGAACAAAAGCAGGCGAAACAAACAAAAAAGAGCAGAAAGAATATATGGAGAAATTCTTAAACTTCTGCCCTATTATTTCTGCTACAAATGGAGCAATGCAGAAATATAATGTAAATGAAATGCTTGTAAAACTAAAAGAGGTGGCAATTCAGCGTGTTGTTCGAAACGGTTTTGATGATGTAAAATTATACAATGATAATTTATTGAAATTAGATAAAATTGCTTTAGAGGATTTTGCTAGATTACGGCAAATTATAGGAAGCTCTAAACAAGCAGAAAAAACAAACAAAATCATAGTAAATGATTTGGGGTTTGATAACGAAGAATACGAGAAAGCAATGGAAGCAGAACGAAAACCAAAAAAAGAAAGAACAAAGGAAGAACAAGCTGCTTATGAAAAATTACAAGAGCAAAAAAAACAGAGAGCAACAGCGATAAGTATCTTGCGAGGTATTTCCATTCGTATTCCAATGCTTATTTTTGGCGCAGATATAAAACATGACGCAGAAATTGATCCAATTAATTTTATAAAATTGGTAGATCCGGTTTCTTGGCAGGAGTTTATGCCAAGTGGAGTAACAAAAGCAGAGTTTGAAAAATTCATAAAATATTATGATAGAGATGTATTTATAGGTTCCGGCCTGAAAATTCGCAGAGAAGCACTTGCAGCAGATCAACTTCCTCCAGTTGAAAGAGTAACCGCAATAGCAAATATTTTTGCGACATTTAAGAATCCCGATAAAGAAACGGTTTTAACGCCTTGGAAGGTGGTTAATATGCATATTTCCGATACACTTGGCGGAAATAATTTTAATAATTTAAATTCTAACGGAGAGCCTACTTGGGTTAATCAAGGCAAGGCAACTCAAATATGGGGGCAGAAAAAAGTCTTTATTTTTGAGATTAATTCCAAATCTGGGCTTTATCCTTTGCTTGCAGCATATAACATTTACGACAAGCAATACACAGTTGCACAAAAGGCGAGTGATTATAAAAAAATATGGAAGGAAGTTTTGGAGAACAACATTTTTGTTCTATGCAAAACTCCAATGGCTGTGTCAATCACCAAGCGAACTCTTGCGGGATACGGTAAGGAAAAAATGAATGTGATTTACATAGATAATTTAATTCCGAAACTCAAAAAAGATGGTTCGTATAAAACATTCGATTTCAAAACGGAGCTAAAAAACCAAGTCAAAATAGGAGAAGACGATATGACATTTGATGTAGTTATAGGCAATCCACCGTATCAGGAAAATGATGGTGGTGGAACAGGTTCAAGCGCAGGTGCAATATACGATAAATTTGTAGAACAAGCAAAAGCACTCAAACCAAAATACATTTCCATGATTATGCCTTCTAGATGGATGACAGGTGGGAAAGGTTTAGATGATTTTCGCGAGAAAAATATAAAAGACCAAAGATGGAGCGTGATTCACGATTATGAAAATGACGTGGAAGTTTTTCCAAATACCGATATTGGCGGCGGTGTTATGTATTTCCTTTGGGATTCAAAACATACGGGAGAACTTGACTATTACGAGCATTTTGAAGGACAAGTAGTCCCTAGCAAGCGGTTTTTATATACGGGACATTCTATTATAGTGAGAAACCACACTGCAGTTAATATATTGAAAAATATTAATTTAGCAAAAGGAAATTTTTCAAGTTTGGTATCTGCTCGCAAACCGTATGGCCTAGGAGCAGACATCACGCGAAAGTCATCTGCATTATTCACCGAAACAAATGATAACTATCACAACATAAAATTTTATGCTTGGGATGGCACTCCATTGGTGAAATATATTAAAAGAATCTCTTTGACACAAAACAATGGGTTGAAAGGCGAACCGGATTGGATTGATTGTTGGAAAGTATTTATTTCAAAATCAGGAGATCCTTATTATAGATTTGGGAAAAAGAATAAAGACATATTGAGAAAGCCGTTTTTGGGTAAGCCATTTACGGCGTGCTCAGAGACATATCTTTTAATCGGTCCTTTTGCAAGCAAGCAAGAAGCGGAAAATGTGGAAAAATATATCCGCACAAAGTTATTCAGATTTCTTGTTCTCCAAAAAAAGAAAACTCAAAACATATCTAAAGAATTATTTGATTTGGTTCCTCTTCAAGATTTTACGAATAAGTCGGCGGTTCCTTGGGGAAAGACCATAGAGGAATTGGATGAATATTTCTTTAATCTTTACCGATTATCGCGAAACGAAAGAAACTTTATCAAAGAAAAGATTAATTATCTGAAGTAGATAAAAAGGTGACACCCGGATTCGAACCGGGGAATCACGGTTTTGCAGACCGTTCCCTTACCACTTGGGTATGTCACCGAAGTTTTAAAATATAGAAATTTTTCTTTACTATATTTACCCTACATCTCTAGGAGGGATGGCCGAGTGGTTTAAGGCGCACGCTTGGAAAGCGTGTTTACTCACGTAACGAGGGTTCGAATCCCTCTCCCTCTTCTTGTGCATATAGATAGCAACTTCTTTTTAGATACTTTAACGCTTGGCGAAGTTATTTTAAGCCAAACCGAAAGTTTCCATATAACCAAGTCTTTTAGAGCGCACAAGGGCGATTCTTTAACTTTATGCGATGGAAAGGGCAGATTTGCAGATGCCGAGCTTGCAGATGTAGCTCAAGAAACTTGCAAAGTTTATATTAAAAGCATAAGCAAGCAAGAGCCTAGGCCACAAGTTCATTTAGCAATTGGATGTTTATCAGATGGCGGAGAAGAAGAAATTGCATTCCACGTAGCGCAAATGCCGCTTGCGGCAATTCACCTGCTGAGAACAGAAAGGAGCCAGGAACCGAGGGATTCCGAACTGGGCAGGCTGCGCCGCAGAATGGAAGCAAAAAGTCTTGTGGCACTCAAACAAAGCCGCAAATCCTGGCTAACAGAGATTAAAGCCCCTGTTTATCTAAACGAATTTCTGGAAAATTTCAAAGGCGATCTCATAGTTTGCGATCAAATAGGTAATAGTTCCTTATCTGCTCTCAATTATCCTCTATCAATCATAACCGGTCCCGAAGGCGGATTTTCCCACGCCGAACTTGAAATTATGAAAACCAAAAACGCCACCTTTTTATCGCTTGGTCCCACAAGGCTGCGCGCTGTTAGCGCCCCTATTTTCGCCCTTGGAAAAATTGCACAATAAAGCCAAGGATTAAACCGCCAAAGCCAATCCACATAAGATCTTCGGCTGAATCTACCACATCTGGCACGGCGCTAAAAAATCGGCCTGCCAGCAAACAGGAACCGGTGAACATTATGCAAAACACATTCCATTTGCGCCAAAAGCTAGCATTGCCGGGCATTTTAGGGAATAAACGCATTTGTATCTCCAATAAAAATTGAGGTTCCAAGTCCCAGTAAAACTAAAAAACTTATCGCTATGTTTGCCAAAAAAAAATCCCTATTCATACAGTCCAAGTCATTTGATTTTCTAAAAAGATGCATATATAAAAGAGCTATGGATATAACAGCAAAAGAAATTAACCAGGGCAATCCTAAATTCCAGTGAACCCCCATGAACGCGGCAAGGAACAACATAGTTATGTGGCAAAAAAGAGAAATTCTCATGGATTTTTCTACCCCGAACTTCGCAGGTATTGAATGCAATCCCTGTGCTTTGTCTGCTTCAATGTCTTGGCTTGCGTAAATTATATCAAAACCCGCCATCCAGAATGCCAGTATAATTCCGAGCATAACTGGAAAAAGCGCAAGTTCTCCCCTAACTGCAATCCAAGCTCCGAGCGGGCTTGCTCCAATTGCAAAACCCAGCATAAAATGCGAGAGAGAAGAAAACCGTTTCCAGAGGGAGTAAGAGAGCAAAAACAAAAACAAAGGCAAAGAACAATAAAATGCAAAAGGATTTAAAAGCCAAGCGAAAAAAACGAATGCGGCTCCGTTAAACGCTATAAAAACAATTACTCCGCTTTTTGACAATTTACCCGCTGGCAAATGCCTTGAAGCCGTGCGCGGATTGAGCGAATCGAACTTAGCATCTGCAAGCCTATTGAATGCCATTGCACCATTCCTTGCGGCAAACATGCAAGCCAAAATCAACAAAAAAACCTTTGCGGAAGGAAATCCGTTTGCGGCAGCGAGCATTGAAGCAAGCGCAAAAGGAAGCGCAAAAAGCGTGTGGCTTAAGCGAACCAATTTTGCGTATTCTGTTATTTTAGCAAGGGGCATTTAATGTAAAAAGATAGAAATATTTCTAAATTCCTCAGATGAAACTCTGTGCAGTGGTAATTTTCTGTGTTTTTTTTGGAATAGCATTCTCGCAAGATTCCTCTTTTGTTCTATTGCCAAAAGATTCTGTTTCTGTTGTTAAAGATTCCATCGTTGGAAATACACTTGATACTACTTCTATAGATACTACATTTAGTGCTATTTCAATAGACTCTGCGTTTAATACCTTTTTCATAGATACTGCTTTCACGGATTCCGCAAAAATAAAACCAGGACTGCATTTTTTTGTATCTGCCGGATTGCAATTCATAAATTTTAAGGAAGGCTCTACATTTCAAGCTTTTTTAAATGCCGAACATGAAAAATACGATTACCCTCCACTAAAACAGGATTTTGAAACTGTTAATTTGGCTTTTCCAATATCGGCTGGCATAATATGGCAATTCAGTGATGTGCATTCTCTGGGCTTAGGAGTAATTTTTTTATATGATAATGAGTCTGTTATTTTAACAGACTGGCAAGGCGAAACTCATAATTTTAAATACACTTTGCAATCATTCCCAATTTTTGTAGAATACCGTTTGCTCATTTCCCCTAATTTAATCAGTTTAAAAAACAACGATTATTTTAGCCTGTTCTTGCGTTATTACTGGCTGCTTCCGCACTCGGAAATAAATTCCTCTTGGGGCAGCGCAAAGGCGGATTTCGAACCTCTAGGCAATGGATACGGAATCTTTTTAGGTTATCGTTTTTGGGAATGGGAAGGTCTGTCTGTTTTTGGCGAAATGGGTTTCCTAAGCCTAGACGCTAAATCCAGCACAAAAAACGGAATACTAAATTCATGGAATTTAGGCGGCATATCCGTTTTAATACGGGCAATGTTTTAGATTTCTATTTTCTTATACATGAAAAAAGCTCTTATCACCGGCATAACAGGTCAAGATGGTTCGTTTTTAGCAGAGTTTCTGCTTGAAAAAGGTTATGAAGTTCACGGAATTATGCGCCGTAGCAGTTCATTCAACACGGGGCGCATAGAGCATCTTTATTTGGATGAATGGGTACGCGACATGAAGCAAAAGCGGCTTGTTAATTTGCACTACGGCGATATGACCGATTCCAGTTCGTTAATTCGTATTTTGCAATTAGTTAAGCCAGATGAAGTTTACAACCTCGCGGCGCAGAGCCATGTGAAAGTTTCTTTTGACGTGCCAGAATATACCGCAGAAGCAGATGCCATAGGAACGCTTCGGCTTTTAGAAGCAGTGCGAATTTTGGGCATAGAAAAGCAAACTCGCATTTATCAGGCAAGTACAAGCGAACTTTATGGGTTAGTGCAAGAAATTCCTCAAAAAGAAAGTACTCCTTTTTATCCGCGTTCTCCTTATGGAGTTGCAAAACTTTACGGTTTTTGGATAACAAAAAATTACCGTGAAAGCTATGGAATGTATGCGGTTAACGGCATTCTCTTCAATCACGAAAGCGAACGGCGCGGCGAAACTTTTGTAACCAGAAAAATCACACTTGCGGCAGCGCGCATCTCTTTGGGTTTGCAAAGTAAGCTTTATTTAGGTAATTTGGATTCCTTGAGGGATTGGGGATATGCAAAGGATTATGTTGAGTGTATGTGGCTAATTTTGCAGCACAAAGAGCCAGAAGATTTTGTTATAGCCACAGGCGAATATCATTCTGTTAGAGAATTTGCAACTCTTGCATTCAAGAATGCAGGAATTGAACTCAAATGGGAAGGAAAGGGTGTAGAAGAGAAGGGCATTGATGTTAAAACAGGAAATGTTATTGTTGAGGTTGATCCAAAATATTTTAGACCCGCAGAAGTTGAACAACTGCTTGGTGACCCAACCAAAGCCAAAACCCTGCTCGGCTGGAACCCTAAAAAAACCTCTTTTGAAGAATTGGTAAGGATAATGGTTGAAAGCGATATTAAACTGGTTAAAAAAGAACATGGAAAAAACCTCTAAAATTTATATTGCTGGTCATCGTGGGCTTGTGGGTTCTGCAATTTGGCGTTCTTTGCAGAATAAGGGCTATGCAAATTTAATAGGCAAAAGCCATGCAGAGCTTGACTTGCTCAATCCCTACGCGGTAAAAGATTTTTTTGACAAAGAACAACCAGAATTTGTGGTTTTGGCTGCGGCAAAAGTTGGAGGAATAATTGCCAACAACACCTACCGTGCAGATTTTATCTATGAAAACCTGCAAATACAGCAAAATGTGATTGGGGAGAGCTTTAGACACAATGTTAAAAAACTTTTGTTCCTAGGCAGTACTTGCATTTACCCAAAGAATGCTCCCCAGCCAATACCAGAAAGTGCTTTGCTAACTGGAGAATTGGAACCTACCAATGAACCTTATGCCATAGCAAAAATTGCCGGCTTAAAGATGTGTGAAAATTTTAATTTGCAATATGGCACTAATTATATAGCGGTTATGCCAACAAATCTTTACGGACCAAACGATAATTTCCACCCAGAAAACAGCCATGTTTTGCCAGCAATGATTTACAAAATACATAAGGCAAAATGCGAAGGGGCAGATGTTTTGGAACTGTGGGGAACGGGCGAGCCTTTGCGTGAGTTTTTGTGGAGCGAAGATATGGCAGATGCCTGTGTTTATTGCTTAGAAAACATAAATTACGCAGATGTCAAAAGCCATATAAACATAGGAACAGGAAAAGAAATAAGCATAGCAAATTTGGCAGCACTCGTGGCAAAGACAATAGGTTACAATGGCAAAATTATTTTTGACAGCTCAAAACCCAATGGCACAATGCGAAAACTCTGCGATGTGAGCAAAATTCAAGCTATGGGCTGGCGGCACAAAATTGAAATTGAAGAAGGCGTTGAGAACTTGTACAAATGGTATTTAAAGAATGAACGAAGATAGCCTTCCTTTGGAGGCGCTCAAGTTTTTGCGAGAAGCAGAAATAAACCATATTGCAGAAGAATGCTTGCCCTTGTTAAAAGACCCCTTGAAACTTTCTGCCAAACTTTCCAAAAAATATAACCAACAAGAGCGGCGCACTCTAATTCATTATTTTGAAATTTTGCCAAAGATAAGGAAAAAATTTTGTTTGCAAAACATTGATTTAATTTGCGACAGGCTGGCTTTTGAACAGGCAACTGCAAGGGATATTTCTGAATATAAGGCAAAGATGTGGCAGAGCGGGGCTGAAATTGCCGATTTGTGCTGTGGCATGGGCGGGGATAGTTTTTGGCTGCCGAGCGGTATTGTTGCAAGCGGAGCGGACATTGCGCCGGAGAGGGTTTTGATGTTCAACGAGAATATGGAGCGTTTGAAACAACCTCACAAGGCAGTTTTGCAAAATGCCTTGGAAGTTAAAGGCGGGGATTTTTTTTGCATAGACCCCGCGAGGCGAGAGGGATTGAATCCGAATTTTGAAAGCATCCTTGAACTATCCAAAAAATTTTGCGGTGGAATGGTGAAATTACCCCCTGCTTATCCAGAAAATGAACTACCAAAGGAGAGTGATATTCTTTACTTGGGAGATGCAAAAGATTGCAGGGAATGCCTTATGCTAACAGGTGTACTTGGAAAAGGAATTATCCGTGCAGTGGTTATTTGCGAGAGAGAAACTTTTGAATGTCAATGCGAAAAAAATGAATTGCAAAATATAAATTTGAATCTTAAAAAATTGGGCAATTTTATTTTGGAACCCGTTCCAGTTTTGGTTCGCAGCCATCTTTTTTTGAGTGAGGCAAAGAAATACGGTTTTTGGCAGATAGATTCCACGCTTGCTTACTTGTCTTGCGAAGGATTACCGCCTGAGCATAAAAGATTTGCAGCGTATAAGGTTATAGAGCAAAGCAGCCTTTCTACAAATAATGTAAAAGCTATGTTAAAAAAACACGGCATCGGGAAAATCACGTTGAAAAAACGCGGTGTTGAGGTTGTTCCAGAGGCGGAAATTCACCGCCTTTCACCAAAAGGCGAAAGAGAAGGGGTTTTGTTTTACACAAGGGTTTTGGGTGAGAAGCGGGCTATTTTGTGTGAACCCCGATTTTAAGGATTTTCCTAATTTTTCTGGTTCAGACAAATAAGCACAATGCGTTGATTTTTTCTATATTTACCACTATGATATATCAAATCACATTAGATGTCCAAGAGAATAAAATCTCTCTAATTGAGGAATTATTCCGCTCAATATCTTTCATCAAAGAGGTAAAACCTTTAGATTCTCATAGAGAACGAGCAAAACCAAATAAATTCAATGCAATGAGAATCAAAACTAAAAATTTTAAGTTCAATAGAGAAGAAGCTAATGAAAGATAAAG
>Ga0268262_10004042_pt1 | contig 15405 bp, 10 predicted proteins | sample TergutNc150P3_FD_190354 | JGI IMG/M metagenome (GOLD analysis project Ga0268262, IMG submission 190354) | Nasutitermes corniger P3 segment gut microbial community from laboratory colony in Florida, USA - Nc150 P3 (SPAdes) (version 2) | ecosystem: Host-associated > Arthropoda: Insects >... | reverse complement strand
GGGCCAATCAAAACCGACTTTTGCGGCTTTTTTCTGCAGTTTCCAGGCCCTGTCCAGTGGGGGTAGCCCGCGGGAGACTTCATCCAAAAGCGAATTCTTTGGCTTGCGACCTTCCTGCTCAACTTTTATTTTTGCCCAATTCCGTAAGACTTCTTCCGAAGTCAGAGTAGGGCTTTTTGTATTTGCGTCTGTATCGGCGCTTTTATTAAATACGTGGGGGTGGCGGCGAATAAGCTTTTCTGACAGCTCCTGTAGCACTTCGGTAACAGTAAAATGCCCTTCCTGTTCGTGCATATAAGCCAACATTGTAACAAGAAGGAATAAATCACCAAGTTCCTCTTTTACATGAAGCGGGTTTTGCTCGTCTATTGCTTCAACACATTCGTAGGTTTCTTCGATTAAATCGCCACGCAGCGTAAGCGGGGTTTGCTCCAAATCCCAGGGGCAGCCACCAAGTCCGCGCAGGCGGACAATCAATTCGAATATTTGTTGGAACGCTTCGTTATTACTCATTATTTTTATATCCTTTGACCCGCGAATTGGCAGTTGTAAAGCGCATAGTAAAAACCTTTGCGATCAAGAAGCTCGCGGTGTTTTTATTGAGAGCCACAGTCTGCTCTGAATCTTTAACTGAAATTTCTGTTTCAAGCACCTGCACAATCCTGTCAGCAGATACCGCTGTTCTTGGGATTATCACGAACATCATGAAGAAGAAAAGAAAGGAAAAAATTATCTGCATGGTGTATTGGATAAAGGCCATCATGTCCCCAACACCCATAAGGGAAGCTGTGGAAAATTTATCGAATTCTGCTGTAGAAAAGCTTTCCACTTTTTTAACACCTGAAACCTGAGATCCCTGGCAATGCCTGATGCGATCCTGGTTGACAAAAAACTCACCCCTACTGATGCCGCGCCTCCGGTCAAAGCTATCACCAGCATTTGAAAACCCAAAGAAAGGGCGTTTCTGTCGGGAATATCCTGACCCAGAACCATGTTAACAAGGCGGGACATAAGGTTAGGCAGACTGAGGTCGCAAAAAGCCTGTAAAAAGAGAACCACAACTGCAAGAATTATCAAGGGTATAAATGGTTTTAGATATTTTGCCAGTTTAAGCACTTAAATATTTTACCTTTTTTCATCATCCATTTAGCTAATATTAAAGTCAAGTTATTATAAACAGTATTAACTATGCCTTTACAGTGTTCACAATTTTAATTTATTAGTATATCATACCTTTATGGAAATTAAATTTACTTCCTTTGGAGCTGCCGAGGAAGTTACCGGTTCAAAGCATTTGCTGGAAATTGACGGGAAGTCTTATCTGATTGACTGCGGGTCTTTTCAGGGGACGCGGGCGGAAGCGGACAGGAAAAACCGGAATTTCGGGATAGAAGCCGACAAAATTGAGGCGGCCATTTTAACGCATGGGCATTTGGATCATTGCGGGCTTTTTCCTCTGTTGATAAAAAAAGGCTATAATGGAGACATTTACACGACCCCGGCGAGCCGCGACATCGCCAGCTTAATCATGATGGATTCGGCAAAAATCCAGGCACATGACGCTGAGTATCTGCGCAAGCAGGCCGAGAAAAAAGGAGAGAAGTTTACCTGGACGCCGCTTTACGAGGAAAAAGACGCAATCCAGGCTACAAGCCAGATAATAACGGTTTCGTATAACAGGCCTTATTTTATAAACAGCAATCTCAAGCTTGAATTTTTTGATGCGGGCCACATCCTTGGTTCGGCGATGGCTTACCTGACGGTTAAAGGCGGGGACGGGAAGGAAGTGAATATCCTCGCCACTGGCGATCTTGGCAGGCCGGGTAAGCCCATCATCCGCGACCCGGCCAAACCGCCAGCGCCTGACTACATCATCCTTGAAAGCACTTACGGCGACAGGCTGCACGAAAACGCCGAAGACGCCATGAATAAGCTGGCGAGAATTACAAAGCAAATTGTAAAAGAAAAGGGTAAGCTGCTCATACCGTCTTTCGCGATCGAGAGGACCCAGGAGCTGGTGTATTATTTCCATTTACTTACAGACAGAGGGATCATTCCCGAGATTCCCATTTTTGTGGATTCGCCAATGGCGACTAACGCTACCACAATTTTCCAGGTGCACCCTGAATGTTACGGAGAGGAGATCAAGGAAGCTTTCATAAAGCACCATAAAAATCCCTTCGGGTTTAATTCGCTTCATTTTACTACAAGCGTCATTGAGTCCAAAGCTTTAAATGACCGTTCCGGACCGCTCATTATAATTTCCGCTGACGGAATGTGCGAAGCAGGCCGCATTCAGCACCATCTGATCAATAACATCGCAAACCCTAACACCACCATCCTGATTGTAGGGTTCATGGCGGAAAATACCCTGGGACGCCGTATCCTTGAAAAAGCTGACGAGGTAAAGATTCACGGCAATTGGATAAAACGCCGTGCTACTGTCGAGAAAATCAACGCTTTCAGCGCTCATGCCGATTACGGCGAAGCGATAAAATGGCTTCAGTCACTGGACACTTCCCGCCTTAAAAAGATTTACATGGTTCACGGAGAACCAAAAACTCAGGCTGCCTTTAAAAAGCACCTTGAAGAAGCGGACTTTCCAAACGTGGTTATTGTGAAGCGTGAGCAGGATTATTTTTTGCCATAACATTAAAAACCAGTATTTATTCAGCTAGCCCTATCAAACAAATCCTTCAGCTCCTCGTGGCTCATCCGCGCCAGCCAGGATTCGCCTGAGGCAACGGTCATTTCCGCGAGTTCCCGTTTACCGGAAATCATGGCGTCGATTTTTTCTTCAAAACTGTTTTTGGTAATAAAGCGGTGGACAAAGACATTGCGCTTTTGGCCGATGCGGAAGGCCCTGTCTGTGGCCTGGTTTTCAACCGCAGGGTTGTACCATAGGTCGTAGTGGATAACACGGCTCGCGGCTGTGAGGTTAAGGCCAAGGCCGCCGGCTTTAAGGCTTACCAGAAAAATCTTTGAAGCTGGATCGTTTTGAAAGCGGTCGACAAGGGCGGAACGGACGTTTTCCTTTAAGCTGCCGTGGTAAATTAAAGCCGCCTCTTTCATTTCTTTTCTGATAATAAGGTCAAGGCAGTTCAGGGTTTCAACGTATTGGCTAAAAACCAGAACTTTTTCACGGCTGGCCAGAATTTCTTCCAGCAGTGTAAGAAGAAGCTGGGCTTTTCCGGAAAGTTCCGAAACAGCCGGGCTTTCCTTGTCAAACACCCTTGGGTGATCGCAAATTTGCTTTAGCGAAGTAAGCAGTGAAAGAATCAGAGAGGAGCGTTCCTTGCTTTCCATTTTCGCCGATTTCTTTATTGACTCGGAAACTACGCTTTCGTACAGGGCGGCCTGATCTTTTTCCAGTACCGCGTATTCGTTGGTGACAATTTTTTCTGGCAGATCTTTTATGATTGCCTTGTCCGTTTTTAAGCGACGCAAGAGAAAAGGCGCTGTAATTTTTTGCAAGGCTTCCGCCTGTTCGCGGCTTCGCATAACCTCAATGGGGATGCGGTACTGCTTTTGAAAGCTCCTTGCGTTTCCCAGATACCCTGGAATGATAAAATCAAAAAGGGAGCGGAGGTCTTCCAGGCGGTTTTCCACAGGCGTTCCCGAAAGCGCCAGGCGGTATTGGGATTGCAGGAGTTTTACAGCGCGGGAGATGCGGGTTTCGGTGTTTTTCATCAAGTGGGCTTCGTCAACCAAAAGCACGGAAAATGCGACATCTTTTAGTTTTTCCACATCGCGAACTGCCGTTTGGTAGGTGGTAAGGAAGACGTTGAATTTTCTGTTGATGACGCGGTTAGGCCCGTGAAAGCGGGAGACAAGCAGGGAAGGGGCAAACCGCTCAAGCTCTTTTTCCCAGTTGTTTAAAAGGGAGGCCGGAGCTACCACAAGGCAGCCTTTGTCCAAGTGCCCGTCTTCTTTGAGCCGCAAAAGTGTCGCGATGGATTGAACGGTTTTGCCCAGCCCCATATCGTCCGCCAGTATACAGCCGAATCCTGAAAACAAAAGCGAACAGACCCAGTTAAAGCCACGCTTCTGGTAAGGCCGGAGTTCCGCTTTTAGGGAATTCGGAACGGGCAAGTTTTGCTCGCGGAAAAGATTATCAATGATCTTGCGCACATCAAAAGCTAAAATTGTGTCGCCTGAAAAATGCGCCTTTAGGAAATCGTTTAAATCGGGTTTCGTGTCTTTTGCTTTTTTCAACAGACGCGTAAATTCTTCCGTGTCGATTTTTACGAAGCCGTCCCTAAAACGAACCAGGTCTTGCTTCTGCTTTACCAGTTTTTCAAATTCCTGGATGCTGATTACTTCATCCCCAATCGCTATTTGCCATTCAAAATCCTGTAAGATGTTCAAGTCCAGATAACGCTTGAGCGAGCCAGAGCCTTTAGCGGCAGTATCTCCCCTGACCAAAAGCTTGGGCTTTAATTCCCGGTGCAGGCTCTTTGGCAGCTCTACTGTCATGCCAAGGCGAGCAAGCAGGAAAGAAGCGGATTCCAAAAAATTAACAAGCCTGGCCTGCGAAAGCTCTACGCTTTCTTTTCGCTCCTTTTCAGATGTGGACATAAGCAGGCGAATTTCCGGAAGGTAATTTGAAAGGGCTATTGGGGCTTTTAGAGCTTCCAAATCTTTGCATTGGCAAAGGGGGATTTTCCTTGTCCCGTCCTTTTCTTCGGTGATAACATCCATCGAAAGGGAAAACTTAAAATCAGTACCGAAAGCGCGTTTTGCATGGGCATCCTTTACGGTGAGGCTGTAGCGATGGGTGGTAAAATCAATGTGCAGTACTGAAAGCCATCTGTCTATGGCCTGAGGCAGGCTGCGCCTTGCCGGAGTGGAAACATCAATTTCAGTTTCGTAGAAAAACAGGTTTAGCATTTCCAGATATTCCCGGCCCCCGCTTTGCCTGCCAAAACTTTTCCTGAACGCCAAAGAGCGCCTGTAAACCCACTCGTTCAAAAACGCCGACGCAAGCAAATCGACTACGCTTCTTCCGCTTACTGTATTTAACATTCCGTATTCAATCGCGCCTATGGCGTCCAGTATTTTCCGGACATCAGGCAGAGTTTCAAAAGGGCGCCAGATAATTTTTAGCGTTTTGCCTTTTGCAAGCACATAGGGAATAAACGCGCTTGCTGAACATAGCAGGTTAAGAAATTTAAAAAGATAAAAAAGAAAACTGTATGATGATGTTCCGTCTTCCGACGAAAAGCGCACAAAATATTCAAAAGCGTCGCAGGGCGTAAACCGCCTTATGTTGCCGTCAATATCCTGGGCATCCAAAAACAGCTTTGCTCCGGGGCCGGGGTCGGGACAGTGAATTGTCCAAAGCGAGCGCGAAAAATTGTGTTCAGTTTCCGCCTGATCGCTTATCTCCGCCGTTTCCCAGGCCTTGTAATGGGCTGTGCGGTGGTAAAACTCCGCCATAACAACGGCAAAGTCCCTTTTACAAAACACTGGAGCGGAAGGAAGCAGGGCGGTAATTAGATTAACGCAGTTTGGAATTTCTTCGAGCACTGGAGGGGAAGGCCGCATAATAAGCGCGGTGCAATCTTTTTTGCCAATGCTGTCGTTGTCGCTGATACTATGGCTGATTGTGAAAGGCGGTAAAATCCGCTGAACCGCAGACTTTCCGAAGCGAGCAGCCAAATCCATTCCCCTGAGCCGGAAGAGCAGATGGGGGTCTGTGTTTATTTCCCTTGCTATAATAAAATAAAGGGCCGCCAGATGCTTGCAGGGGTCGCCGTACTCGTCCGGGCAGGTACAGGTTTTTTTCATTTCGCGCCAGTGCCGGGGGATAAGGCTGATGTTTCTTTGCTTTAGCTTTTGCAAGAAAGTTTCAGGCAGCTCACCGGAAGCTATGTGGGCAAGCAAAAGCGGGTCTTCCTCTATCATTTTGTAAACAAGTTCCGCTTCTTTTAGAGGCGGAAAGATTATTTCAACCTGATAAAAAGGGCGGTACTTGCCTTTTACTTTCGCGACCGCTCTGCCCGCTTCCAGCTTAAGCGAAAGTACCTTGCCGGTGTTGGCGTAGGTTCTGCCCCTGTCCAGTCGGCCTTCCAATCCGTAGCTGTTAAGCACATCTAAAAACCATGAACCCCAGGGGGTAATACCATAACGATTTTTCATAGAAGCGTCTGACAAAGATATGATTGAAGTTCGCTTCGGTCAATGCCCCAGTTCCTGCCAAAGTGTTCGATTAGTTTGTCAGAAAGATCCATAAACCTGTCAAATACTGGATTTCCCGCCGGAAGTAAAATGGTGATCAAATCGGGAAAAGGAGCGCGGTTGACGATAAGCTCCCAGAAGCGGGCGAAGTTTTTTATTTTTTCCAGCTCAGTGGCAGAGAGTACACCTGTTTCAATTACTTCGTAGGGAGGAGAGTCGGAGTACTTCATTTTATATGCTTCATTGTGGTGTGTAATGGGAGTTCCGGGAAGGCATTTTAAGATGCCCAGTTGAATTTCAGAAAGCCCGCCTGGCGTTTTATCTTCGCTACCTTGTTTCGACAAAATTTGCCAAAGCCGATCAAAGCCGCTTTTGAGAGAGGCAAGGTCTTCGCCTGGAAGTCCGGTAATAAGATCAACGTGAAGTATTGTGTTGGTTTTCGCTCTGAGGAATTCCAGGGTTTTTAGCTCTTCGTCAATACTCCCTGTCATTTGAAGCAGCGCTCTGGTTTTTGCGTTGAAGGTCTGGATTCCAAGTTCCAGGCGCAGGGTTCCGGCAGGAAAACGGCTAATTAGTTTTTTGAGGGAAGGAGGAAACCGGGATGGAACCATCTCGAAATGTACGCAGATAGGGCTGTGATTTATCCGATCAAGAAAAAATTCCATTACCCTCTGAGTGCGATCGATGTCCAGGTTAAATGTCCTGTCCAAAAATTTGAAAGTTCTGCCGCCTTTTTTTATAAGGGCGTCAATATCAGCCAAAAAAGGTTCAAGAGGAAACTCGCGTACTTTCTGCGCTGCCGGCTGGTTTCTTGAGGAGCCCAGGCAAAATTCGCAATTAAAAGGGCAGCCCCTGGACGCTTCAACGTAAATAAGTTTTCGTTTCAGGTCTTCTTCTGTATAAAGCCGGTATGGGGAAGAAATTTCATTTATATTAACTATCGCTTCGCATTTGCCTACAAAAATTGTTTTAGCGGTTTTTGCTTCTCCTGCCTCATGGTTTTCGCCTAACAGCTCAAAACATAGGGAGCGAAAGCTCTCCTCGCCTTCGCCCCGGATAACATAATCGGCATAGTGGAAAATTTCCGTGTCTTCAGGCAGCCAGGAAACTTCGGGGCCGCCAAGGACAACGAATGGTTTTAAGGTTTCATTTTTCCATTCCGTTTCGAGGGCTTTGAGCAGCTCCAGAGTAGCAAGATGGTTCCATATGGAAACAGAAAGACCCAAAAGTCGTGGATGTTCCGCGATTATGGGGGCGGTCTTTTCTTTTAAGGGTTGCCTTAGGGCAAATTCCAGAATTGTGCAGTGAGTTTCAAGGCTTCCCAGGTTTGCCTTTAGGAGCCTTAGAGCCAGTGAAGGATGGATCCATTTTGCGTTGATTGTAGCAAGAACAATTTCGCTCATGTCAGGAAGCGAACATATTCCTGGTACCGGTTTGCCATTCCTTTAAGGCTTCCATGACAAGGCGTTCCGCTTCATGCCAATTGTTCGCCCTGGGGCCGTCAAGGTCCAGGTTGGTGGAATTGGAAAAAATAATTGTGTTGCAGCCATTATCCCTCAGGCGCACGATGTTGTCAGGGGAATCATCGATATAAACATGAGCCCCCACAGCGCCTTTGTCAGCCATAAAACAAAGATCCCAATAGGGTATGTCCCAGGAATCAAGCCAATCCACAGTCTGTGTGATTGTGGCTTTATGGTAGTATTTCAAAAAAAGCCTGTGAGTTATGATGCGAATTCTAATGTTTCTGTTTGAAAGTTTTCGTAAGATTGCGGGCGCGTCTTTGATAGGTTCCATGTCGCGGAAAAGGTTACGCTGCGTTACTGCGAAACGGTGAAGCCTTTCATAGCCGCCAAATTCATCAAGGCTCCATTCTTCAAATCCATAGCTGACATCGGTTGTAAGGGCTTCAAGGGGTTTATTAAGCCAGTCGGCGGCGATTTTTCGCAACGCGCTGTAAAAATCCCCAACAACCCCATCCAGGTCTACACCAAGGATAAAACAGCTTTCATCCATTAGTATAACAACCTTGATATAAGTATCACCATGCTTTTTTCTTTGACCGGATAGGCGTATGGATTTGCCAAAATTTGCTCTTCCCCGCTCAACAAAATGTCATCGGGCGACGGAAGGCCGGTGTCTATGGCACGTACCCATTTTTTGCCTGCCATTGGCTCGCAGACCTTGAAGGTCAAAGCTTTTTCGCTTCCGTTGAACATAATGAAAAAGTCGTTGTCGTCTCTGTCGGCAAGTATATCGGCGTGGGAGCCGTCCATTCTAAAGGCAAGGCAAGGGCCGATCTCGTCCCAGTTGGGCGTATCCCCTTTTTCGTCAAACCAGCTTATATCCGGAATGGCGTTGTATTTCCCGTCCCGTCCTGTGTAAAACTCAGGGCGCATAAAACCGGGATGCCTTCGGCGGAAAGCGATTATTTCTTTTACAAAACGATACAAGGTGTAATTATTTTTGTATAAAGACCAGTCATACCACGAAATTTCATTATCCTGGCAATAGGCGTTGTTGTTTCCGCTCTGAGTGCGGCCAATCTCGTCTCCTCCCAGTATCATTGGGGTTCCGAGGGAAACCATCATGCTTGCGATAAAATTTTTCACCTGTTTAATACGATGGGCTTCGATTTTTTCGTTCCGGGTGTGTCCTTCGAAGCCGTTATTGGCGCTGTTGTTGTTGTCGCCGCCATCGCGGTTATTTTCACCGTTTTCATCGTTATGTTTTCTTTCATACGAGACAAGATCTTTCATGGTAAAACCATCGTGGCTTGTGATAAAATTTACCGAATGGAAAGGTTTGCGTCCGTCCCGCAAATAAAGATCGGAGCTTCCCGAAAGCCTTGTCGCAAGGTGCCTGGTTTGTTTTTCGTCACCTTTCCAATACCGGCGCATATCGTCGCGGAAGCGGTCGTTCCATTCCGCCCACCGGCCACCTGGGAACCAGCCAACCTGGTATGCTCCGCCTGCATCCCACGCTTCCGCAATTATTTTTGTACTGCTTAAAACAGGGTCTTCGGCAATGCGCTGCAGTACCGGCGGGTTTTCCATCAGATTGCCCCTCTCGTCACGGCCAAGGATTGAACCAAGATCGAAGCGGAAACCGTCTATGTGCATTTCCATGACCCAATAGCGCAGGCAGTCCATAATAAAAGTGCGGACTACAGGGTGGTTACAGTTTACGGTATTTCCGCAGCCTGAATAATTTTGGTAGTACCTTTTGTTCTCGTTCAGCATATAATAAATGGTATTGTCCAAGCCCCGGAAAGAAATTGTAGGCCCCCATTCGTTGCCTTCCGCAGTGTGGTTAAAGACAATATCCAGAATCACTTCGAGCCCCGCTTTGTGCAGTTCCCTTACCATTTCCTTGAATTCCCGTACCTGGCCCCCTGGGCTGCGATCGTGTGCATACGAACCTTTTGGGGCAAAAAAACCAATGGTAGAATAACCCCAGTAGTTTTTCAGTTTTTTTCCTGTCAGCGGGTTTTTTGTATTATACTCATTTTCGTTAAATTCCTGGATAGGAAGGAATTCAAGGCTGGTAACGCCAAGGTCTTTAAAGTAGGGGATTTTCTCAATTACTCCCTTGTATGTACCGGGCGCAGATACGCCGGAATTCGGATTGGCGGTAAGGCCTTTTACGTGGGTTTCGTAAAGGACGCTGAAACGCAGAGGGTAGTTAAGGGGAAGATCGCCCTGCCAGTCAAAGTCATCGTTGATCGCTATACACCTTGGCTGGGTAAATATGTCATCGACGTAAGAAAATGAAAGGTCTTTAGATGTCGCGTAAAGATCATAGCCCACGCAGGCTTTAACATCCCAATTGGAGAGATCTGTCAGGGCTTTGGCATACGGATCAAAAAGCGCTTTGTTGGGATTAAAGCGGAACCCCTTTTCAGGAACATATGGCCCTTCCGCGCGGTACAGGTAGCAGGTGTTTTCCGGAAGGCCGGGGATAAAACAGTTCCAGATGTCGCCGGTGCGGTTTTTTTTGCTATCCAGCTTAATTTCCGTGTAGAGGCTTGCAGGTTCCGCCGACTGAAAAATAATCAACGTGACCGAAGTAGCGTGCCGGGAAAAAACGGCAAAATTTACGCCACTGTCGCTAACCGTCGCGCCCAGTGGCATCGCTTTGCCGCTTTCAACGGTAAAATTACCGAAAGCCATGAAACAAGTATAGCAGGGTTTGACGGAAATAGCAATTCATTTGTATGGATGTTAGCTGTCTAAATTTTCAGCGGCTATCTCAAAACCAAAACTATCTTCTGAATATTCATATTCCACCGCAACGGAATACTTTTTATAATTTTCAGATTGTTCCAAAACCTGCTCAAAAACTTCATCGTCCCATTCGGGCGGATACCCGTTTTTATACAGAAGCTTGGTCAAATCCATATTTAGCTCGTTTTTTATATCTTCACGGGCAGCCCAATCTATGTATTTTGATTTATCATCGACCAGTTTCTTTATTTCTCCGGCTAGAATGATACATTTATCTTCGGAGTATTCAAAACCGTGATCGTCACGGACTTTAACCAATATATCGTAAAAAATCTTTTCTTCGTAGGTAATGCCCAGTTTTTCAAATGAGTTTTTATCGTCTTTTAAGTCATCAATAATTTTGATAAGTTCATCGGAAAGACCATTTACAAGATCCGCCACAACTGCGCTGGTAAAAGTTAGTTTATCCCGACTATTATACTGCTCTACTACCTTTTTCAAGCGTTCATCAAAAACAATGGCTTTTACTTTGTTTGTTTTTCCGTAAGCGGTTATTGCCCTTTTAAGGAGCTGTACAAGAGCGTTAAATTTTGTAATGGGCATTTTTATTTCATCAAGCTGTTTTTTAAACTCATCGCTGAAAATATCATCGCCTTCCTTGTGGTTTACAATATTTTCTATACCGGAGCAACTCATAGCCCGCATGACCATTTCTTCTACATGGCGATTCATAATTTCCGCGTCGGGGGTGTTTCTTTTTGTTTGTTTGTATATCACGGAACGAATAGCCAGATAAAACTGAGCCAGCTCTGTTTCGCTGTCCGTAAGCTGTCCCGACGGAAAACATATTTCATAAGCCGCTTTTAGTTTGAGAGTAAGGTTCATAAAGCGGGTTTCAATGTCTTTTTTTATTTGCACAAATTCCGCCGCATTATTCAGGCAGACTAAGCGTTCAAGGGGCGTTCCGTGAGAAAATTTGTCTTTATTAAATTCATGCATTATATTCGAGACAAGCTGTAAATGGTTTCTGAAAACATTAAGAGATGTTTCCAACTCCTCAACGGGGCTTCCCTGAGGACCTGAGTATTTTTTTACCGCCTGCATCATGTCTTCTTTTATTCCGATATAGTCAACGACCAGCCCCTTTTCTTTGCCATCAAATACCCTATTCACACGGGAAATGGTCTGTATAAGTGTATGCCTCTGTATTGGTTTGTCGATGTACATAACCGCAAGGGAAGGCACGTCAAATCCGGTTATCCACATATCAACAACAATGGCAATTTTAAAATTGGAATTATTTTTCTTGAATTGTTTGTCCAGTTTTTTGCGGTATTCACGGTCGCCAAGCAGATCATAAAGCTGCCTTTTGTCATCTTTATCTCTAGTCGCTACCAGTTTAATTTTTTCAAGGGGCATAAGTTTTTCAGCTTCTTCTTTTGACAACGCCTCATCATTCTCGGATTTTTTCGGAATATTCCATTCCGGTTTTAAGGCAATAATTTCTTTATAAAGCTGATACGCAAGCTGACGGTCATCACAGACTATCATGGCTTTTTTAACAATTTGCGGTTTTTCACGGCATAACGCTTCGTAGTGACTCACTATATCCGCCGCAAGTTTCTTTTGCCGTTCAGGATGACCGAGTATCCTCTTCAGTTCGCTCATAGCCCTCTTGCTTTTTTCCACTTGCTCTGTATTTGCCCCTTCCACAAGGCACTGGTTGTAATACTGCTGGATTTCCTTTGCCTGACTTTCCGAAAGCAGAACACGGGCAAGACGTGGTTCATAAGTTATTCTAACCGTAATGCCGTCATCGCAGGATTCCTGCATGGTGTATTGGGCGACTACATCGCCGAAAACATGGAGAGTTTCGTCTATCGGTGTTCCTGTAAATCCCGCATAAGTGGCGTTGGGAAAAGAATCTCTAAGGTACTTTGCAAAACCGTAGGTTTTCTTGACTCCCTCAGGAGTTATTTTTAGCTTTGAGCCGTCATTTGTCTGCGTCCTGTGGGCTTCATCGGAAATACAGATAATATTGTTTCTCTCTGAAAGCAGACCGGTTTTTTCGCAAAATTTCTGAATAGTGGTGATAAATATTCCGCCACTTTCACGATTGCCCAATTCATCTTGTAAATCGCTTCTGTTCTCAATACTTTTTACGTTCTCTTCATGGAGGTATCGTTTTGAGGCGACAAACAATTCGCTCGTTTGATCGTCCAAATCTTCACGGTCTTCAATTATTACAATGGTTGGATTATTGAAAGTTTCACGTTTTCGTAAAGCCAACAGGCGGCTCAGGTACAACATGATATGGGTTTTACCGCAGCCCGTAGCGCCGAAATACGTTCCTCCCTTTCCGTCGCCGTGAGGTTTCAAATGGGTTTCAATGTTTTGAAGCATCATCAAAGCGGCAAAATATTGGGGATAACGGCACACATCGGCTCGCTCTGTACTGCTTGAATCTCTATACGCAATAAAATCTCTTAAAATGGCAAGAAGCCGATTAGGGCTTAACGCTCCCTTTACTAAAGTAAAAGATGATTCTATACCATCCGCAGAAGGTGCGCCATCAGAAGATGGCGTGCCGTAATTTTCTTTACGCCATGAATAATAATATTCATAAGGAGTAAAGATAGTTCCTATTTTTGAATTTACTCCATCGCTTATAATCGATATAAAACAGTACTTCATTAATTTTGGAATATCACGGTTGTAGCGGTTATGTATCTGTTTCCACGCATTGAAACAGGATTTATCTTCTTCGATAACCGTCTTGAATTCGCAAATTGCAACCGGTATACCGTTGATAAACAATAAAAGATCAGGACGCCTAAGGTGTCCGTCTTCTATCGAAAACTGATTTACCGCTTTGAAGATGTTATTTTTGGGAGTTTCAAAATCAATCAGATTGATATGGATATTCCGTTTTGCGGGATCATCTCTGGCTATGTCAAAACCTTCGTTTATCAGGTAGAAGGTTTCTCTGTTTCCGTCGTACAAAGGATAGGGTGATACAAGTTTTATGTTGTTGATTATTTTTGTTATTTCATTTGCTGTCAATTTCTCATTACTGTATTTTGATTGCAGATATGTATTGATATCATCTTCAAGAAGAACTTCGTCAAAACGGCGGTGTAAAGATTCACCTTGAATGCGAGCGTATCCCTCTTTTTCCAGCAATTCGATCATTGCGTCTTCTAGTTCTTGTTCGGTGAATTTGCCGTTGCCAGAACTATTAGCCATTGGATTTCCTTTTCTTCCTGCTGATCGATTTTTCTTCCAGTTTATTCAGGCTGGCGATAAATCTGTCATAATCGCTTTCAAACAGTTTATCCTGAATAACGCGATATTTCTCGAATTCGCTTAAAGCGTGATCCTCGGCTATCTGCGCCGATATTTTTCCGGTATTTGTCAACAACTCGTTACCGTCAGCCTTTAAAATCAAGTCAAGGTGATTTGCCCAGTCCGACATTGTCATGGGGATATGCGCCCTTGCGCGGCGTTCAGCCAAGTCAAGATACGCCGATACAATTAATTCCAGAGAACGCATTTCTTCTGTGGACAAATAGTTTTTTGCGACGATAACATCGCCGCGTTGGATTTTATCTTCAGGGGCTTCGCTCCATGTGGTCAAGCCCATGTATTGCTTTTGCGCATCAGCGCGGTTATAGATAAGTTCAGTGGCAGTATTGCCATGAACGGCAAAATGCAGTTTATTCTGTACTTTGGCAAAGAAGTCTCTGGTTGTCTTTGCCGTTTTATCGTAGTCAAGGGCGGTTGAGTAAATATCGGTAATCTTTTGATAAAATCGGCGTTCAGACAGGCGTATCTCCCGGATTTTTTCAAGCTGTTTTTCAAAATAATCTTCGGTAATTATTGTTCCGCCGTGTTTTAGGCGTTCTTCATCCATTACCCAGCCTTGAATTGTGTAATCCTTAACAATTTTATTTGCCCATTTGCGGAACTGTACCGCCCGTTCATTATTGACTTTAAAGCCCACGGCGATAATGGCTTGCAGATTGTAATGGTCTTTCTGACGGGAAACTTGCCTATTACCTTCATTTTGAACTATTAAGTATTTCTTAATAGTTGCCTTCGGCTCAAGCTCGTGATCATCAAATATGTTTTTTATATGCTGGTTGATAGCAGCGACACTTATATCGTACAGTACTGCCATCATTTTCTGCGTCAACCAAATATTCTCGTCTTCATAACGCATTTCAAAAGTTTGCGGATTATCTCCGGTAGCGGCGATATACGTTAAGTATTCTGCCGCGCTGGAACGGATGGTTATTTCTTTGGATTTTTTAGGCATGGCTACCCTTATTCCTAATTATTTGTCTCAGAAGTTGTTTGAACTACGTCATTAAATATCTTCATAACAAATTCTTGAATACTCTTGGCGTAACTTAAAGCAGTTTTCATATCTTCATTTGTAATCTCAAGCTCATTTGGGTAACGTGGTAGTATAGCATATTTGGTTAAAGTAAAAGCCTTTGAAATTAACGTTGAAAATTCAGTATTATATTTTTGACATATATTTAAAAGGTCTTTTAGATTATGAGTTTTATCCGGTTCAATATCAAGCGAAAATATAAAAGCTTTTAAATATTTTTCAGCCGATTGCTGACAAAGATAACAGATTATCTCATCCGGCGTGGGGTTATGCATAGTAGACAGATATTCCGCCGATCTTAAATCATCTTTACCTTTATCAAGCCATTGTCGTAATATTTCCGTTTTACCCATAAAGTTTGACGCCTTCCCTGACTATTTTTCTTTCAAGGGTCGCATACAATTTACGATCATGAAAACGATTCTGTTTTAGTCCTAATATATCCATAGGCATTTTTCTTACAGGATCAATTGCAATACTGATAGCGGTAATTGCGTCTAATTCCCGCATTGGCAATTCATCTTTAAAAACAACGTATATATCTAAATCGGAATCTTTGTTCGGCGTTCCATAGGCATAAGAACCAAAAAGATAAATTGA